>Ga0209656_10000422_pt1 | contig 27983 bp, 18 predicted proteins | sample BogFormECP12_OM2_FD_188239 | JGI IMG/M metagenome (GOLD analysis project Ga0209656, IMG submission 188239) | Bog forest soil microbial communities from Calvert Island, British Columbia, Canada - ECP12_OM2 (SPAdes) (version 2) | ecosystem: Environmental > Aquatic > Freshwater > Wetlands > Bog ...
GTCATCGCGCTCGGCATCTCCTGGTACGGCGGCGTCGACGAGAACCCGGAGGGCATGGCGCGCCTCGCCCGCTACCTGGTCGCCCGGTACGGCGCCCATCCGATGGTCTGGACCCTCGGCGGCGAAGTCGCCGGGTACGACCCGGAGCTTCGGCAGCAGCGCATCGACGGCTGGCGGCAGGTAGCGCTCGCGATCCGGGACGCCGACGGCTACGACCACCCGCGCACGGCGCACCTCACCTGCGAGCGTCCGATCGCCCCGTACTACCAGGGCGAGGACTGGCTTACGCTGACGCTCAACCAGCTCGGGCACGGCGACTTCGATCTCGACGTCTCGCACTACGCCGACCATCTCGACAAGCACCCCGGCACGCCTCTCGTCGAGGGCGAGTCGATGTATGAGGGGTTGACGACCGCCGAGTACAACGGACGCCGGAGCGTCACCGCGACCATGGTGCGGCACGTCGCCTACCGGGCGATGCAGTCCGGCTGCTGCGGCTATAGCTACGGAGCCCAGGGCTGCTGGAACGGCGCGTGGGACGAACAGGAGCTGCGCAGTCCGTGGGGTTCCCTTCCCTGGTATGAGGGCGTCGACCTCCCCGGGGCTGTCCAGTTGGGGCACCTGCGCGCGTTCTACGAGGCGCTCAACTGGACCGCTCTGCGGCCGGCCCCGGAATGCCTCGAGCTGGAGAGCTGGGTGAACGAGACGATCTACCGGCCGAATGTCTCGGCCGACCCCGCGCGGTCGGTCGTCGTCGCCTTCTTCGGTGAGAATTACCGGCGTCCCGGCGGGCGGGCCGCGTTCTGTGGGCTGACGGACAGCGACTACCGGGTGCGCCTGTTCGACCCGCGCGAAGGGTCGTCCCGGACGCTCGTCGAGTCTGTCGCTCCGGCGAGCGGCCGCATCGAGCTCCCGGATCTGCCCGACGAGTTCGACTGGCTACTGGTTGCCGAACGGATCAGCTGAGCCGATCCTTCAGTCCCGGGTAATCCATGCGATCACGGGCCGCACCAACGAGCAGCCGGTTCGGACCGTCAGGCGCGCGCCGCGCGCGATGAGCAGCCCCTCCTCGACGACGCGCTCGATGTGCGCGGGCGCCCGCAGCGCGGGGTCCGTGTAGACGCCCACGTCCGCACGGCGGCGACGCTACGGAGACAGGATCGGCATGGTGGAGGCTCCTGGGTCGACCGTGAACGGTGATGGGGATGGCTGCCCTACGTATCCACCTGCAGTTCCACCAGACGGACGTCCGCAGCACCTCGCCAGTGACCGTATTACCCGGCGAGCGACCACGTCCAGGCCCAGCCCCAGCCCGCCAGCTCGGCAAACGCGGCTGCATCGTTCGGGCCCGCTCGGTCCCGCGGATCTCGAAGGTATGACCTCCGGCGCCCCGCTCCTGCGTCGGCAGGCCGTCGATGTCGATGGCCGCGGTGGTGCCCTGCGGCACGATCGCGCGGGCCTCTCTCTCGATGCACCAGTCAACTTCGGGCTATGGCGGCTGTCGCGTCACCATCCGCCTCAGGACGGCCCCCCGGCAAGTCGTGCACAGTAGACCATGGCATCCCGGTAGACGCCCTCGAACTCCAGCATCACCCGCTTGCCGCGATAGTCCTCGGGGACCGCGAAGGATCTGCCGTATTCGTACACTCCGCCCGGGAAGTAGCCCGGCGCCCCGCCCGCTGCCGGGTCTCGTTCCCGGCCGATCATGGCATCGTGCGGGAGCGTGACCGGCTGGAACGGCGGCGCCATGCCGCCCAGTTCCAAGAAGCTGTTAGCCTTGAGCCGGAATTCCCAGCCTTCGTTGAACGACATGCGGATCAATTTGTCTGTCAGCTCTCTTCCTGCCAGCGGCCGCGGACGGCGAACGCGGCGCTCTCGGGCCGCCTGTGACCGAGCGCTGTAAGGCGCAGTGCCATGTACTCCCGGCTGGGAAGATCAACCCGGAGAGTACTGTCGCAGGTCACGGTGGACGAGTCGATGGTCATGTTCCAGGTGTCGATCACGTCGGCCCGGTAATCACCGGCAGGAAGTGGCAACTCGTAGGAGCGCGGACGAGAGAAGCCGAAGTAGACCAGGTAGTACTGCTTCTCGATCCCGGCCACGGGGAATTCAGTCTCCTCTAGTGCGATGGGGTCAAGCGCACCGCAAGGGCTTTCCTCGATGACACGCCGCAGGAACGCGATGCGGTCCGGTGCCTCCCCGGTGAGCTCGCCGCCTTTAGCCCACCAGATCTGCTCGTCGTCGCGATAGTAGGTCTCGCCGTGCCCGGCGTAACCGCCGCGTACGGCGGCCTCCCAGAACCGCCTGATCAATTCCCGGCCGGGCAGGTTACCCCAGCCGTACGGGAGGTCTCCCTCGTAGCCGCATTCGTCGATGACAACGGGCTTCTTCCAGGTGCCGCGCCAGCGGTCGGTGTTCTCGGTCATGCCCTGGAGGCTGGCATGGGTGACCCAGTCCCGTGCATTGTCGAAGATGGTGTATCCGTTGTGAATGGAGCGGAGGTGCCCGGCCGGGTCCTCGGCCGCGACGATCCGGCCGATCCGGTCCCACTCTGGCTCTTCTTTCGACGGCACGAAGTCATACTCGTTGGCCATCGACCACCACACGTTGGGGAACGCCCATAGCCGGCGTACGAGGTACCGGACGTAGCGGTGGTCCGCCGCGATCCCCATATCGGAGAAGCCCCACCGGTCGTAGGGGTGGAACAGGATGAGGTCGGCCTGAATGCCCAGCGCCCCGAGGTCCGTGACGGCTCTTTCCAGGCGGCGGAAGAGGCGCGGGTCGAAGCGAGTCCAGTCAAACGCACCGTCTGCGTCGCGGGTGAAGGCGTACAGGTCGGGGTCGTTGGAGTTGTACGCCATGGATTTGGGGAAGACGCACATGCGCAGTTTGGTGAATTGCGTCTCTCCCAGGGTGCGCAGCGTCTCGGCCCGTACCTTTTCCGGCTGGTGCAGCCAGGCGTAGGCGGTGGTGCCGAGCGGCAGGTGCCTTGTGCCGTCGGTGTGGGCAAAGTGGCAGCCCTGGGCACGGACCGGGCCGTGCTCACGCGGGCGGGCGCCGCTGATCTCCACCGTCCCGCTGATGCCGCGCAAGCTGCGCGCGGTGGACGACGTGGTGAAGCTTAGCGTCCCGGTGGCTTCGGGCAGGAACCGGATGATCCAGCGTCCGTCGCCGTCGTAGAAGCCGCCGGCCATGGTCTCAGCGCCGTTCAGGCTGAACGTCGCGGTGAGCGCGACGTCGGTGAACGGGTTGCCGTGGGCCGGGCCGTCGAGCCGGATTTCGACGGGCGACCAGCGTGATGCTGTGGCTGGGACAGTCACCGCCGCGGATCCCTCGGGAATGTCGTCACCCTCGTAGTCCGCGCGCGGTGCGTCGACGTGCTCTTCGACTGGCGGCGCGGGGACCACTTCTATCGTGCCGAGCTCGCGCCATAGCTCCTGTTCCTTGCTCCGATCCGCCATGACCGCCGGCTGCCAGCCGGTGACCACGCGGATCGGCATGATACCCAAGCGGTCGAGGTCTGTGGCAGCTAGCAGACCAGGGAACACCTGGTCGATCGCGGCGCAGGCCACGGGGCTGCGCAGGATGTCGTGAATGCGGGAATCGGGTCCGTAGTACTTCATGTCACTTTCGCTCCTATGGCGTATCAAGCTTCCTCTTGGCAACGATGCCGCGGTATCACCAGGACGCGACTTGGTGATGCGGGCGAGGGTGTCTTCGGTCGACTGCACGTTGCCGAAGTGCTTGCTGAACCTGGCGGCCCGACCGCGGTGACTCGTATCCACCAGGGGTTGCGGCTCTGCACGTCCGCGCCCTCGCCGATCCCCCGGGTGATCCATACCGTCAATTGGGAATGCTGCAGCGGACATTGCCGGGATGCCGCTAACGCGTCCCGGCTCGGGGGCTCTTTCTGTCTCCGGTCCGGCGTCCTTGATCTGAGAGGCGCTGGTGGCCACGCCGGACACGGAATGCCGGGGAGGAAGCCGGGGCTCAGTCGAACTCATCGATGCGCCATTCGTCGCGCCAGTCGATCACTGGCATGTCCCCGTCGAACCGGATCGGAAGCCAGACGTAGTCGGCGATCGAGGTATCTGCCTCCGGCAGGTCGAGGGGGGGAACGGACTTCCCGGCCGCCCTCGCCCCGTAGTACTCGCAGAAGAGTTTCGCCTGATCTGACTCTCGCTCTGAAAGCTCCGTGAGCCAGCGGTCGGCGAGTGCGACGAAGAGGTCCCGTTTGGCCGGGTGCCGGAAGACGCAGCTGATCTGCGAGCGGAACGAGGTACCGCTCGCGTCTGCGGGGTGGGGGTTCCCGAGTACGGTGTACGGCCCGTGGTAGCTGTCCCCCACTGCGGCCTCGGAGCGATTCGGGTAGTACCAGGTCGTGCCTGACGTGATCAGGTAGTGCTTGCCGTTCCGCCGGAAGTGGGCGGGCGCCTCTCGCACCATGGGCGGGTGGCGTCGGGGGAAGTGGATGGAGTAGTAGCCGGTGACGGCCGTGTAGTCATCGGTGAGGTCCGCGCAGATGAGGTCGCTGTGCACTCGCTCGAAGTAGAAATACCCCTTGCTGTCGGACGGATCCACGACCAGGTCGAAGTCGCCGGCGTCCATCCCGAGCGGGCGCACCCCCGTGCGGATGACCTCGTACGGGCCCAGCAGCGACCCGGCGGTGAACACCGTCCAGCGCTGCGACTCGCCGGGGTCCATGATCTTGATCCAGCAGACGTACTTGCCGGTGCGGGGATTGTGCGCGATGTGAGGGCGGTCGATCATGTGCGACGGGTGCATCGGCGCTTGCGGGTCGTCGGCCGGCGGGATGATCAGCCCGCAGTCGGTCCAGTTGCAGAGGTCGATCGACGAGTAGCAGCGGATCCCCCAGGTCCAGATGCCGCTGCCAGGTGTCGAGTGCTCCTTGTTCTCCCCGTACCAGTAGTAAGTGCCCTCCTCGGCGATGATGGAGCCGCCGTGCGCCTGGATGTGGTTGCCGCTTGTGTCCAGCCAGGTCTGGCCGGGACGGATCGAGTCGTACTCAGGCATGCGTACTTTTCGCCTCGGAGAGAAACGAGCGCTCCGAGCTGGTCAGCGGGCGGGGCTTGCCGGTCACTTCGAAGGAGCCCGCCAGCCGGCGGTCATCGGAGTCCAGGCCCACGAAGAACTCGACGTTCGCAGGCTCGACCGCGAACTCGCGCGCGGCGTTCGTGTAGCCGAGCTGGGACGCTTCGAGCGTGAACGCGACGCGGCGCGACTCGTCCGGGTCGAGGCTGACGCGGCAGAAGCCGGCCAGCTGCTGGGCGGGGCGGGTGACGCCGGAGGTATTCACCCGTACGTAGAGCTGCACGACCGTGGCCCCTGGCGTGCCGCCGGTGTTGGTGACGGTCGCGTTTATGCGGACGCTGCCGCTGGTGTCGGTCTCCGCATCAGCGTCTAGGCCGCCGAGGGCGAAGGAGGTATAGCTCAGCCCGTGCGCGAACGGGTACAGCGGCGTGGCCGGCATGTCGAGGTAGTGGTGCCGTACGGCCGGGGGGAGGGGATTGCGGAAACCGGTGCCGGACCTCTGGTGGTGGTAGACCGGGATCTGCCCCGCATGGCGGGGGATGCTGTACGGCAGCTTCCCGCCGGGGTTGATGGCACCATACAGGACCTCGGCGACCGCCCTCGGACCGAATGGGCCGCCGTACGAGGCGATAATGATGGCCGCGGCATCCTGGATCACCTGGGGAAGCGCGAAGGGCCGGCCCTGGATCAGGACGGCGACGAGGGGCGTCCCGGTTGCGGCCACGGCCTCGGCGAGAGCCGTCTGCGCGGCGGGTAGCGAGATGTCCGCCGTGTCGCTCGCCTCACCCTCGGTGCGCTCTCCGTGAAACCACAGGCTGGCTCCGCCCAGTGCGAGCACGGCGATGTCGGACGCGCGAGCCGCTTCGACCGCCTGCTCCAGGGCGTCACCCTCGCCGGGCCGGGTCAGCTCGGACCCCTGCATGCTCAGCACCCTGTCAGCGAACCCGCCGATCTCCTCCGCCAGCGGGATCGTCCCGTAGCGGTCTCGGGCGAGCGTCTCCGCGTCGGCGGGCGGGAGTAGCTCCTGGAGCCATGAATTCTGGGCGTTCTCGGCCCCTACCATGGTCCCTTCGCCGCCAAGATGGATGGCGTTGACCGCGTCTCGCCACCCCGGGTAGGTATAGGTAGGGAAGTGGTACCGGGCCGTCTGCCCATGCGGGCCAGTCACAGCGACCGTCAGGTCACCACGGGCGAGCGGCAGAATCCCGTCGTTCTTGACGAGCACTACCGACCGGCGCGCCAGCTCCAGCGACAGTTCGCGCCCCTCGGCGGCGACCGCGGAAATGTCGATGTGCTCTTGCGGGTAGGGATTCTCGAAGAGCCCGAGCTCGAACTTGGCCCGCAGCACCCGGCGGAGGCTCGTGTCAACGTCGCCTATGTCCGCGTTGCCGAGCTCCACCTGCTCGGCAAGCACACTGCCGTAGGCGTAGATGGTGGGAAATTCGACGTCGAGGCCGGCCTGGATAGCCAGCCGCCCGGCTTCCCCGGGCGAGCGTGCCGCGCGCTGGCGGGTGACTACCTGCTCAATGGTTCCGTAGTCCGATGAGACGAAACCGTCGAACCCGAGGGTCTCCCGCAGCAGGCCGGTCAGGACCTCCCGCGAGATGCCCGCCGGGATCCCGTCGACGGTGCCGTAGGAGTTCATCACCGATCGCAGGCCTGCGAGCTGGATCGCGGCTTCGAACGGATAAGCGAACACGTCACGGGTCCACCGGGCACCGGCCTCGAAGGCCGACTGGTTGACACCGCCTGCTGTCACGGCATACCCGAGGAAGTGCTTGCCGGTGGCGATCATGCCACTGCCGAGATCCGTGCCCTGCAGCCCTCGGGTGTGGGCGACGCTGAAAGCGGCGGCTAGGTACGGGTCTTCCCCGTAGGTTTCATGGACCCGTCCCCAGCGGGGGTCGAGCGCGACGTCCATGACCGGGCCCAGCGCGAGCCGCATCCCGGTCCGGATCATCTGCCGCCGGGTGAGGGCCGCCATCTCGCGTACGAGCCCGGGACTCCAGGTCGCCGCCAGCCCGATCGCGGTGGGGAAGACCATGTGCCCTCCGGCGAGGGGCCCGTTCAGCGCTTCGACATGGAACAGGGCCGGGATGCCGAGCCTTGTCCGGGTCACGAACTGGCGCTGAAGGCTGCCGGTCAGGTGCGCGAGCTGCGCCGGGTTGTCGGCGATAAGCTGCGCGACGTGACCCGGCGGATGCCTGAGCGTCTGCTCGGCTGTCTCCGCATCCGAGCCGTCCGTGCGGACCAGCGACCAGGGCATGACGCTGGTGAGCTGCGCGCACTTTTCCTCGAGCGTCATCTGGGCCAGCAACGACTCGGCACGGACATCGGCGGGCAGATCAGGATGGCGGTGATCCTCACGCGGCATGGTTGTCCTCGGCCTTCTCTGGCATGGGTTCGGTCATCTGGTCACCGGTGCCGACGGTTAGATAGCCGCAGCCCGCTTGCAGGAAAGGACCAGGAGTCGCGCGGCCCTGCGGGCGTCGGGCACCAGTGAAACGCCGCCCCAGCGCCATGGCGGCTGGGCTGGAGCGACATTGCTGCTGGGCGGTGAGCCTCAGTTGGCTTCCGCTGTCCGCTGCTGGGAGGCGAGGGCGTCCTCGAGGGCGGCGGCCTCTAGGCGTCTTGCCCGCCGGATGCGTTGTTTCTTCGGGTCCGCTACCGGAGCCGCCATCTGCAGCTTGCGGGTGTAGGGGTGCTGCGGGTTCGTCGCCACGCCGTGCGCGTCCCCGATCTCCACGATGCGCCCTTGGTAGAGGACGGCGATCCGGTTGCTCACCTCGTTCACGACCCCTAGGTCATGGCTGATGAACAGGTACGCGACCCCTGTCTCGCGCTGGATCTCCTGGAAAAGGGTGAGCACCCGGGCCTGCGTGGTCACATCGAGAGAGCTCGTGGGTTCGTCGCAGATGATGACGGACGGGTTGAGCGCCAGCGCCCTGGCAATCGCGATCCGCTGCCGCTGCCCGCCGGAGAATTCCCGCGGGTAGCGCCCGCCGGTGTCCGCTGGCAGGGCCACGGCGTCCAGCAATTCCCGCACGCGGGTGCGTCCGCCTGAAACCCCGGCGGCGGCGAGGGGCTCGACCAGGATGTCCTCGACCGTCATGGCGGGGTTCAGCGACGAGTACGGGTCCTGGAACACGACCTGGATGCCACGTGCGACCTTGCGCCGGCGGGCCCGCGGGATGTTGCTGATGGCCTCCCCGCGGAAGGTGATCGAGCCCGCCGTCACGGGCGCGAGCCCGAGAATCGCGCGGCCGATCGTCGTCTTGCCCGATCCGGACTCGCCGACGAGGCTGAGCGTCTCGCCGGCCTTGATGTCGAAGGAGACGCCGTCGATCACGGTGATGCTGCTGCCCCGGCGGCCGGGGAAGCGGACGATGAGGTTCTCGACCCGCAGAACTGGCTCTGTCATCATCTCTCATACCTCCGTGAGCTCGACACGGCGCGACGACGACAGCAGTTCCTGCGTGTACGCCTGGGCCGGCGATTCGAAGAGCGAGTCCACGTCGCCCCGCTCGAGGATGAGCCCGTCCTTCATCACGCTGACGTAATCGCAGATGTCCGCGACGACGCCGAGGTTGTGCGTCACCAGGATCATGGCGAGCTCGCGTTCGTCATCGAGTTCCCGGAGCAACTCCAGGACCTCGGCCTGCACGGTCACGTCCAGGGCGGTCGTCGGCTCGTCGGCCACGATCACGTCGGGATCCGCGGCTACCGCGCCGCAGATGAGCACGCGCTGCGCCATGCCGCCTGAGATCTGATGGGGATAGAGCCGGAAGACACGCTCCGGGTCGTTGATGCCGACACGCGCGAGCAGCCCGAGCAGTTTCTTTTCGGCTTCCTGCTTTGTCATCTCCTTCACCGCGCGAAGGCCGTACGTGAGTTGCGCGCCGATCGTGAACGAGGGATCAAGGTTCGACATCGGCTCCTGCGGCACGTACGCGATCCGCCGGCCGCGCGCCTCCTGCATGAGCTTCGGGCTCGCCAGCAGATCCTTTCCGTCCAGCAGGATGCTTCCTCCCAGGATGAGCGCCTCTTTCGGCAGGATGCCCAGCGTGGAGAACGCGATCTGCGATTTGCCTGACCCGGACTCGCCGACCAGCCCGTGGATCTCCCCGCGCCGCACGTCGAGATCGGCACCGCGCACGACCTCGCGGACGCCCCCGGTACCGTCCGGATACCCGATACGCAGACCCCGGATCGACAGCACCACGTCCTGCGACGACGCTGGCCGCGCCTTGGTAGCCGGGAGGGCGTCCTGGCGGGACTGTCGGCTCAGCTCCCGGCGGCGCCGGGACGAGAGCGTCCTGCTGTGCGCCGATGACTGCAGCAGGTCGCGCAGGACGCTGCCGAGCAGGACGAGAGCCAGGATGGTCAGGCTGATGAGGAGGGCCGGCCACACGACACTGGCGCCGTTGTTGTAGATGTTGTTGAAGGACTGCTGCAGGACGCTTCCCCAGGACGGCTGGGCCGGGTTGCCCAGGCCGAGGAAGTCCACGCCGGCTTCGATGGCGATGCCCGCAGCCAGGACGAACGAGCTCTGGATGATGACAGGTCCGCGCACGGCGCTGAGCACGTGCCGGCCGACGATCCGGAAGTCAGAGAGCCCGACCACCTTCGCCGCGTCGACGTACAGCTCGTTCCGGACGCCGACCACCGTGGACCGGACGAGGCGGAAGTACACCGGTGCGATGAGCAGCCCGAAGACCGCCATCGCGGCGACGATGTTGGGGCCCGTCCGCGCGTAGAGCGCGATGAGCAGGACGATCCCGGGCAGCGACATGAGGACGTCCGAGACCCAGCTCGCGCTGGCTTCGAACTTGCCGCGGTAGTAGCCGGCGATCAGGCCGCTCGTCACGCCGAGCAGGACCGACACGAGGAGGACGATCACGCACGCGAGCAGGGTCTCCCGGGTGCCCCACATCAGCCTCGACAGGATGTCCCGTCCGGACGCGTCCGCGCCGAGCAGGTGATGGGGTGAGAACGGCGGAGCGTTCACCGCGGCGAGGTTCGTCACGTTAGGGCCGACGGGCGCCAGCCAGGGGCTCGCCAGGCCCATGAACACGACCAACAGCAGGAAGGCCAGGCAGCAGGCGCCCTGCGGATTGGTCAGCAGCCGCCGCAGGACCGAGCGTCGGGCCGCGGGTGGCTGCGCCTCCGGTGCAGGGAGGTCGACGACGAGGTCGAGGCCGGGGGTTCCGGTCATGACATCCTCGCTTTCGGATTGACGGCTGCAATCGCGAGATCGCCTAGCAGGTTGACTACCTGGACGATCACGGTGGTCACCAGGACCAGCCCCATGACGATAGGGACGTCGCCCTGCTGGGCGGCGGTGTCGCTCAGGTCGCCGATGCCCGGGAGCGCGAACACCAGCTCGATGATGATCGCGCCTCCGATGAGGCCGATCGTCTGCAGGCTCAGCACGGTGAGCCCGGGACCGGCGGCGTTGCGGAGCACGTGCCGGAAGATGACGCGGGACTCGGGGATGCCCCGGGCCCGGAGGGTGCGGACGAAGTCCTGGGACAGCGTGTCGCGGACGGTTCCGCGGAACTGCGAGGCCGCGGCGGCGATCGATCCCACGAGCAGAGCGAGCACCGGCAGCGTGATCGACGAAAGCCAGCCGGTGATGCTCTGGTTCGGGGAGACATATCCGGTCGCCGGGAAGAACCGGACCCTGATGGCGAAGGCGAAGACGAGTCCGATGGCGATGATGAACGCCGGGATGGCTGCACCCAGGGCGGACAGCGGCTGGATCACCCGGTCGATCCACCCCCCGTAGACGGCGGCAGCGACACCGATGAGGACGCTCAGCACGGCGGCCAGGGCCAGCGTCACGACGATCAGCGTGAGCGTCACCGGCACCCGCGTCGACAGGACGGACCTCACCGGCTGCCCGGTGAAGAAGGAGGTGCCGAGGTTGCCGGTGACGACCCCGCGCAGCCACTTTCCGTACTGCACGACTAGTGGCTGGTTCAGCCCCAGCTTGACTACCTCGGCCTGGACGGCGGCGGGCGTCGCGTCGACGCCCAGGACCCCCCGCGCGATGCCCCGCCCGTTCCCGTACATCAGCGTGAATGTCGCGAATGTAACCAGGAGCATGACGGCCACCGCGCGGGCGACCTTTCTCAGTGCGAATCTCAACATCTGGTGCTCGTCCCGCCTACTTGAAGTCCCACAGCTGGGGATCGAGAGCGTCCGGATCGGATACGGACGGGATCGAGACCGACGGGCTGTGCGCGTAGAGCAGGTCAGGGTACGCCATCGGGACGAACCAGGCCTGCTGGATGATGTAGCGGTTGATGGCCTGCTCGGCAGCAGCCTGCTGCTGGGCGGTCCCGGTCAGGATCTGGTTCCATAGCTTCGCTACCGTCGCGTCGTGCTGGTGCTCGACGTTCCAGATGCCGGTCGGCAAGACGTAATCGTAGATGTCGGCCCGCGAGTCCGCGTAGTTGCCGAGCGGCCACAGCAGCATGGGGTACTTGCCGCTGAGCAGCTCGGTGATGGCGTTGGGCCCGGACAGGGTCACCTGCGTGGCCTTAATGTTGAGCAGGCTGAGCTGCTGTATCACGTACGGCAGGAGCTGGTCCAGCCCTACCCCTTGCAGGTACGGAAGCTGGACGCTGAATCCGTTCGCGTAGCCCGCCTTGGCCATCAGGGCCTTGGCGGCCGCGACGTTGAACGGATACGGGTTACTGAGCCCGCTGATGGAGGCGGCGCTTCCAGGGCGGAAGATCTGGTCTGCGGGGGCGGCCAGGCCGTGGTACAGGTCTGCGGCCATTTCGTTCGTGTTGAACACCATGTTGATCGCCCGGCGCACGTCCACGTTGCCGAGGGCCGGGATCACCTTGCCGAGGTGGTCCGTGAGCAGCAGCCGGGTGGTCTCACCGTGCATCTCGATGACGTTCAGGCCGGACGCTTTCGCCTCGTTGTAGTCGTTCGCCGAGACGAGCGCGCCCTCGACCTGACCGGTCTTCAGCGCGTCCATCATCGCGGTGTCACTTGTGAGCACCTTCAGTACCAGCTTGCTGTACGGGAAGGCCTTGGCATCCCAGTACGACGGGTTCTTGGTGAAGGTGTATACCGAGCCGCGGATGGTGGCGGCCGAGTCGAGCGTGTAGGGGCCGGAGCCGTCAGGGGAGTTGTTCACCTGGCCGGACGCGAGGAACTTCGGGCTGGCGATGGTCGCCGAGCACAGGACGCGGGCTGTCAGCAGCGGGTCCGGCTGCGCCAGGGTGATGACGACGGTGCTGGAGTTCGGCGTCGCGATGGTGAGCCCGGCCAGGCGGAGCGCTCCGGCACCGTTTTTCGCTGCATAGATTAGCGAGGCCTTCACGGCCGCCGCGTTCACCGGGCTGCCGTCCGTGAATTTCATCCCGGCCCGCAGGTGCAGGGTCACGCCGAGGTTCGCGGGCTTGAGTGCCCAGCTCGTCGCGATGTCCGGACGGGGCGTCCCCTGGGCGTTGCAGATCATGAGCTGGTCGTATACGGCCATGCCGGCCCAGTTCTGGTAAGACGGCTGGTTGGCCGGGTCCCAGCCGTAGATGTCCTGTGACATCCCGAGGGTGAGGGTTCCCTTGCTCCCTGATCCTGCCGCCTGCGTGGTCCCGGAAGCCGTCGAAGCGCTGGTGCAGCCGCTGATCGAGACGATGGCCGCTACCGCGGCCGGGAGCGCGAGGGCTGCGAGGGTACGTCGTCTTGTACGCCGCATGGTTACTCCTTGAAAGTGGGTTATGCCCTGACCAGGGCAGCTGCCGACTGGCTGCAAGAGCGCCAGTAGACCGCCCGCGAAGTGGCTTACGTCTGCTGTATAACGTTCTACGTTTTCGGTAGGCCAGGTACTCGGACGGGGGTTGTGTAAAACGTTCTACGCCGGACATTACGCGTGCGTCCTGAATCGTGTCAAGACGCTGCGCCGACTTGTGAAGTAACGGTTATGTAATGTCCTCGTCACATGCCTCGCGCCAAGAACCGGCCGGATCGCGTCCTCGGGTACGGCACGCTGGCTTTCCGCCGGCGAAGTCCCGCCAACGCCGCGGGCGCTACGAAAGCCGCGACAGCTGGGCGGCAGGTTCTTGCCGGGGGGCTGCGCTCGTGCCGCGAACGACCAGGCGCGGCGCCACGACGTAATGCACAGGTCGCGCGCGGCCGCTTATCCGCTCGAGCAGGAGCCTCGCGCTCATCGAGCCGGTGAGGTGGGCGGACTGATCGACCGTCGTGAGAGAGATCCGGCCAATGCTCGAGGTGTGGATGTTGTCATACCCGGTTACCGTGAGATCCTCGGGTACCCGCAGGCCGCGTTCCTCCGCCGCCCGGATGACGCCGAGCGCCGCGATGTCCGCGCCCGCAAAGATGGCAGTGGGCGGCAGAGGCCTGGCCAGCGCTTCAACGGCGGCCTGATACCCGCCCTGTTCCGAGTACGCGGTCACGATCACGTCGGGTTCGAGCCCGTGCCGCTTCATCGCCTGCACGTAGCCGTCGCAACGCGGGGTGTGGGACAGGACGGAGGGCCTGACCAGGTCCCCCATCGGCTGGCTGGTGTGCACGATGCGCTTGTGCCCCAGGCCCACGAGGTAATCGACCATGAGGCGCGCGCCCTCGTAATCGTCATTGACGATGGTGTCGTAGCTGGCCGCGCCGCCGTGCCGTGCGATCGCCACGGTGGGCATGCTCGCCCCCAGCTCCTCCAGCCACCGCGCGCCCGTCCACGGTGCGATGAGGATGAGCCCGTCCACCTGCCGGTCGACGAGAGCCTCGATGCTGCGCTGCTGACGTCCCGGGACGCTGCCACCACCGCTGACCAGGATCGCCTGGAACGGACCCGGCTCCAGTTCGTCGGTTATCCCGTTGACGACCTCCGGCTGGAAGGGCGAGGTGAGTTCCACGAGCATGACGCCGACGGTATAAGAGCTGCCCCGCATGGCTCGCGCGCCTGCGTGCGGCCGGTACCCCAGCTTGCTGATCGCCGCGGTGACCTTCGCCCGCATCTCCGGGCTGACGCCGTAGGCGTCGCGAAGGACCTTGGAGACAGCCGACACCGAGACCTGCGCCTCCCGCGCGACTTCCTGGATCCTCACCCGGCGCGGCCCAGCGGGCTGCGGCGAGTCGCCAGCGTCACCGGGACCCGGTCGCGCCTGCCCATCTCGTGCTTCCTTTGTGCTGTCTCCGGCGGTAACGCCGCCCGTGCCAGTGTCCACGCGAACCAGTATACGCATCTGCTGTAGAACGTTACCTGAGCACCGTGCGTGTCTCTTGACTGGATTCCGCCAGGCGCTTATTGTCAGACGTAGAACGTTATACATCAGATGACTCAGCAAACGGCTTCACCGAGTCGCCACAGTCCGGCGAGCTTCCGGCTGCGCTGAGCCTGCAGACGCTCGACTTGGGATCAGTCCCGTCGGCTGAGAATTCCGGAGACTCGTATGGTCGTTGCCGCTCCTCCTAGCGTGCCCCGGTTCGAGCACCGCACTGACGCCTCCCCGGTGCTCGGCGTCGGGACCGGCGCGCCCCGGCTGTCTTGGTCTGTCCCGAGCGCAGACGCAGGCTATGAGCAGACCGCGTACGAGATCGAGGTCACGCGGGGCGCGACCAGCACGAGGCACCGGGTCGACAGCGGGGAACAGGTGCTTGTGCCGTGGCCGCAGGAGCCGCTGGCGTCCCGGGAATCCGCTGCGGTGCGGATACGTGTCGCGCACGGGGACCAGTGGAGCGGGTGGGGTGAGCAAGGCGTCGCCGAGGCTGGCCTGCTGGACGCCGCCGACTGGACGGCGGCCTTCGTGAGCCCGGCCGGGCTCGGTGGCATGCACATGCCCGCGCCGGTACTGAGCGCCTCGCTCAAGGTGCCGGGTCAGGTCCGCAAGGCTCGCCTCTACGCCACCGCGCACGGCCTGTATGTCCCCACCCTCAACGGCCGGCATATCGGCGATACCGTCCTCGCGCCCGGCTGGACGGCCTACCAGCACCGGCTGCGCTATCAGGCGTACGACGTGACGCACCTGGTGCGCAGCGGGGAGAACGTGCTGGAAGTCCTGCTGGGAAATGGCTGGTACCGGGGCCGGCTCGGCTTTCAGGGCCAGCGCGCCCTCTACGGCGACCAGCTGGCGCTGCTGGCACAGCTCGAGGTCACGACCGCCGACGGGCGGCTGCACGTCCTGGCCACGGACGGGTCGTGGGCCGCGCGCGAGAGCGAGGTCCTCGCCGACGACCTCTACGACGGGCAGCGGACGGACCTGCGCCGACGCGGCGGCGGATGGCGCCCGGCGGAAAGCGGGGTCGAGATCGTCAAAGGCGACCTCGGCCGGCTGGTCGCCCCGGAAGGCCCGGCCGTGCGCGTCACCGAAACGCTGCCGGCCCGGCGGGTATGGACCTCTCCGTCCGGCAAGACTCTGGCGGATTTCGGCCAGAACGTGGTCGGGTGGGTCCGGCTGCGCACCGGTGGCCTGACGGACGGCAGCGAGGTCATCGTCCGCCACGCGGAGGTGCTGGAGAACGGGGAGCTCGGCACCCGGCCGCTGCGCACCGCCGAGGCGACCGACGTCTACCTTCTCGCGGGCACCGGGGAGGAAATTCTCGAGCCGTCGCTCACCTTCCACGGCTTCCGGTACGCGGAGGTGTCGGGCGTGCCCGGCCTGCGCGCCGAGGACCTCGACGCGGTGATCATCGGGTCAGACCTGCGGCGTACGGGCTGGTTCGCGTCGTCGCATGAACTACTCGACCGGTTTCACGAAAACGTGGTGTGGGGCATGCGCGGCAACTTCGTTGACATACCCACGGACTGTCCCCAGCGGGATGAGCGGCTCGGCTGGACCGGCGATATCCAGGTGTTCGCGCCGACGGCGGCGTTCCTGTTCGACACCTCGGGGTTCCTCGGCTCCTGGCTGGCGGACCTGGCGGCCGAGCAGCAGCCGGACGGGTCAGTGCCCTTCGTGGTGCCGGACGTCCTGAACGACCCCAAGCCCGCCGCGGCGGCCTGGGGTGACGCCGCGACCCTCGTGCCATGGACCCTGTACCAGTGCACCGGGGACCGCGGCGTGCTCGAGCGGCAGCTGCCGAGCATGTGTGGCTGGGTCGACAAGATGACGGAGCTGGCCGGCCCGGACCGGCTATGGTCCGGCGGGTTTCAGTTCGGTGACTGGCTCGACCCGACCGCGCCGCCCGAAGAACCGGGCCGTGCCAGGGCCGACTCCGACGTAATCGCCACCGCGCACCTGGCCCGCTCGGCGCAGGTCGTCGCCGACGCGGCGCGGGTGCTGGGCCGCAACGACGAGGCCGACCGGTACGCCGCACTGGCCGGCGAGGTCCGCGAGGCATTCGCCCGCACGTACGTGACGCCGGCTGGCCGTGTCCTGTCGGACGCGCAGACCGTCTACGCCCTGGCCATCGAGTGGGAGCTGCTGCGAAGCGAGGAGCAGCGCCAGGAGGCTGGCCGGCGTCTGGCGGATCTCGTTCGCGGCAGCGGCTTCCGGATTAGCACGGGGTTCGTCGGCACTCCGCTGGTGACCGACGCGCTGACGTCCACCGGGCACGCCGACGTCGCTTACCGGCTGCTGTTGCAGACGGGATGCCCGTCGTGGCTCTACCCGGTGACCATGGGCGCGACCACGATCTGGGAGCGCTGGGACAGCATGCTGCCCGACGGCAGCATCAACCGCGGTGAGATGACGTCGTTCAACCACTACGCGCTCGGCGCGATCGCGGACTGGCTGTACCGACGGGTGGCCGGCCTGGCGCCAGCCGCGCCCGGCTACCGCGAGATCATGGTGTGCCCGCAGCCGTCCGCCGCTATCACCTTCGCGTCGGCCCGGCACCTCACGCCATACGGGGAAGCCAGCGTCGCGTGGAAGCGCGATGATGGCCGGTTCTGCCTGGACGTGCGCGTCCCGGTCGGCGCCCGGGCCGAGGTGCACCTGCCAGGCGCGGGCGACCCCGAGATAGTCAGCCACGGTCTGCACCGCTGGGAGACCGCTGATCCAGCCACGTCCTCTTCGGAACGGTTTACCGTCGGCACCGTCAGGGACGTACTCGACAACCCGGTCACCTGGTCCGCCGTCGTCGCCGCGGCCGTCGAGACCGGCGTTGCCCCGCAGGGCGAGGCGCAGGCCGCCGGGCGACTTGCCGCCTATCTGGACGCGCCCGCCACCGATCTCGGCCAGGCCCTTGCGCCGCAGGAGTTCTTCCCGGGTGCGAGCGCCTTCCGGCACGCGGTGGACCTGATCCTCGGGTCGCGCCCAGCCGACAGCGCGGCAGCGCGACGCACCTGACAAAGAGGCTGACCTTGACCACACCGACTGCGGACTACCACGACACTCACCTGCCTGCCGGGATCGGTGCGGAAGGTACTCGAGGCCATACCGGACCCAGGGGAGAACCCCGGTGTCCAGCCGTGCTCACAAGAGCTGAATCCACCCGGTCGGGAAACGCCGCAGCCGGATCCGCCTTTTCCAGAAAACGTTAGCGATGCTTCTCACAGACCAGTCTCAAGCACAGCAATACATGGTGAACCGACGAAGGCTCGCCGACCTCGATCCGGAGGCGACGCTGCGCGCCGTCTCGGACCTCGCGCGCCAGGTACGGCTGTCCGACCTCGAGATGATCGGCCGGGCCAGGCTAGGGCACATCGGCAGTGACTTCTCTGTCATCGACATCCTCGCGACCCTCTACGGTGCCGTACTCAAGGTCAACCCAGCCCGGCCCGACGATCCGGAACGGGATCGCTTCATCCTGAGCAAGGGCCACGCGGCAGGAGCCCTCTACGCCACCCTGGCTCACTGCGGCTTCTTTCCCGTCCCCGAACTGGAGTCGTTCGCCCTCCCCTTGTCCGCGCTCAACGGCCACCCGAACCGCAACAAGGTCCCCGGCGTGGAAACGAACACGGGTCCGCTTGGACACGGCTTCCCTGTCGCGGTCGGTTGCGCGCTGGCCGCGAGGCTCCAGCGATCGAGTCGCCGCACAGTCGTGGTCCTGGGCGACGGTGAGCTGCAAGAAGGCAGCAACTGGGAGGCGGCGATGACGGCCAGCCACTACGCGCTCGCCTCGCTCACCGCCATCGTGGACCGCAACCGGCTCCAGCAGGGAGCACGCACCGAGGAAACGAAGCAACTCGAACCGCTCGCGGACAAGTGGGCCAGCTTCGGCTGGGAGGTCCGCGTCATCGACGGGCACCACCACGCCCAGATCCTGTCCAGCCTGGAGCCCTCATCATCGGGCCGGCCCGTATGCGTCATCGCCAACACCACGAAAGGCAAAGGGGTGTCCTTCATGGAGGACCGGGTCGAGTGGCACCACAAGGTCCCCAGCCCGGACCAGATCCTCGCGGCACGCGAGGAGCTGACGGCATGACCCCTCAGACAATCCTCCACGCCCCCACCTACGACTGCCGTAAGGCATTCGCTGAGGAACTCATCGCGCTGGCCCGGCAAGACGAGCGCATCGTCGCCGTCTGCAACGATTCTGTCGGCTCCAGCAACCTGGTGCGATTCCGGGAGGAGTTTCCCAGCCGGCTCATCAACGTCGGCATCGCCGAGCAGGATCTTGTCGGGGTCGGCGCGGGCCTCGCCAACGGCGGGATGATCCCCTTCGTCAGCGCGGCCGCCCCGTTCCTCACCGGCCGCGCCCTGGAACAGATCAAGGCCGACGTCGCCTACAGCGGCACCCATGTCATCCTCTGCGGGCAGAGTCCGGGAATGGCCTACGGGGAACTCGGCCCCACCCACCATTCCATCGAGGACCTCTCCTGGCTTCGCGCCGTCGCCGGCCTGCCGATCATCGTCCCCGCGGATCCCGGCGAGACCCGCGCCGCCGTGCGGTGGGCGGCGAGCAACGACGGCCCGTCCTACCTGCGCATCGGGCGGCATCCCGTCCCGGCCATCGGCCCGGAACAGACTGAGTTCATCCTCGGCCGCAGTATCCAGGTCAGACCCGGCAACAGCGCCACCGTTATCGCCGCGGGCACCATGGTGGCCCGGGCCCTCGAGGCAGCAGATCTGCTGCACCAAGAGGGCGTCGACCTGCGGATCATCAACATGTCCACGATCGAGCCCCTGGACCGCGAAGCCGTCCTGAAGGCAGCCGCGGAAACCGGGGCCGTGATCACGGTCGAGGAAGCCACCACCACCGGAGGGCTCGGCGCGGCCGTCGCTACCCTGCTCGTCCAGCACCAGCCCGTCCCCATGCGCATCCTCGGAGTCCCGCGCCAGTTCGCGCCCACCGGCAGCACCGATTTCCTGCTCGGCTACTTCGGCCTGACCGCCGAGGGCATCGCGGACGCGGCCAGAGAGGTGATCCACCATGCCAGAGGCTGACCTCCTGCTCACCCTCGACCAAGGCTCAACCTCGACCAAGGCCCTGCTCGTCGACCAGCAGAGCGACGTGCGCAAGACAGTGACCTCGCCCGTTACCACCACATACCCGCGGCCCGGCTGGGTGGAGCAGTCTGCCGACGAGATCATAGATAGCGCGCGGCGAGCAGTGGCCACGATCATGGAAGACATCAGTCCCTCGCGCATCGCCGGCCTGTGCATCAGCGGCCAGCGTGAGTCGCTGGTCCTCTGGGACGCGACCACAGGAGACCCGGTGAGTCCGCTGGTGAGCTGGCAGGACCAGCGGACAGCAGACATGTGCCGGGCCCTTCAGAGCAAGGACGCCGGCGAGCACGTCTCGCACATCACTGGCCTGCCGCTGGATCCCATGTTCTCCGGCACCCGGGCCACCTGGCTTCTGGACGCCGCCGACCCCACCCGAGCGGCCGCCCGCTCCGGACGGCTGCAACTCGGGACAGTTGATAGCTGGCTGCTCAGGCAGCTCACCGGGGAACACGTGACCGAGCCCGGCAACGCCTCCCGGACTCAGCTACTGAACCTGCGCGACCGAAACTGGGACGCGGACATGCTCGACCTGTTCAAGGTGCCCAGGAGGGTCCTGCCGCGCATCGTGTCCTCGGCGGGTCCCTTTTCTGCGGTCAAAGGCCTCGAGCCCTTGCTGGACGGAACTCCCGTGCTCGCCGTCCTGGCCGACTCACATGCAGCCCTCTTCGCCCACGGCGCCTGGTCCCCGGGCCAGGTAAAGGCAACCTACGGAACCGGATCGTCCGTCATGGGGATCTGCGAGACAGGCACCTCCGCCCCGGAGGGGCTCTGTCTCACCGTCGCCTGGGAGGGCACCGAGCCCGCCTACGCGATCGAGGGAAACATCCGCGCCAGCGGCTCAACCTTCGCCTGGCTCGCCCGCATCCTCGCCACGACCCCCACAGCCCTCGCGGACCTGGCGCGAGGCATGGCGGCCAACGGCGGTGTCTACCTGATCCCCGCCTTTAACGGCCTGGGAGCACCCTGGTGGGACCCGGACGCCAAGGGCCTCATCACGGGACTGACGCTCGGCACCGAGCCCGGGCACATCGCCCGAGCCGCCCTGGAGTCCATCGCCTACCAGGTCGAGGACGTCTTGGCCGCCATGAGCCAGGCCATAGGCCCTCTCGGCGACCTGCTGGCCGACGGCGGCGCTTCGGAGAACCAGGACCTCATGCAGATACAAGCCGACATCAGCGGACGCCGGGTGCACGCCTCAGCGGTCGCGCACCTGTCCGCACTCGGCGCGGCCCACTACGGAGGCATCAACTACGGACTGTGGACCCGGGATGACCTGCGTAACCGGCCGCATGACCACACCTCCTACACGCCCCGCCTCGCCGAGGATGTTCGCCACGTCCTGCACGGTCAGTGGAATGCTGCCGTGTCCCGGGCGCGCATGCGGGCCGGGGCATAACAGACAGCCAAGTCGAAAGGATCGATTCATGGCTCAGCCCGTATTCGGAGCCGGTATCTGGCACTTCGCCACCTATGTCGATCGGTACGCCACCGACGGATATGGAGAGCCGGTCACGCTTCTGGAGAGCATCGACCTGGCCGGGGCGGTGGGGGACCTGTCCTACGTGGACCTCACCTACCCCTTCACCGACCCCGGCCTGACCCTGGCCGACATCAAGGCGGCGCTTGACCGCAACGACCTGAAAGTCATCGGGATCACTCCCGAGATCTACACCCGGGTCTTCGTCAAAGGCGCGTTCACCAACCCCGATCCTGGGGTACGCCGCCATGCCCACGAGCTGGTCACAGACGCAGCATCTGTCGTCCGCGAGCTCGGCGCGTCCTACGTCAAGCTCTGGCCCGGGCAGGACGGATGGGACTATCCCTTCCAGGTCGATCACCACGCTCTGTGGAAGAACTCGCTCGATGGCGTCGCCAGCCTGGCGCAGGAGCACGCGGACATGCGGTTCGTCATCGAGTACAAGCCCCGCGAGCCGCGGGTCAAGATGAGCTTCGACTCGGTCGCCCGGACCCTGCTGGGCATCGAGAAGATCGGGCTACCCAACATCGGTATCCTGCTCGACTTCGGGCATTCCCTCTACGGCGGCGAATCCCCCGCCGACGCCGCGCAGCTCGCCATCGACTACGGCCGCCTGTTCGGCATGGATGTCAACGACAACCTCAGGGGCTGGGACGACGACCTGGTCGCCGGAACCATCCACCCCATCGAGCTGTTCGAGTTCTTCTACACCCTGCGAAAGAACAACTGGCAGGGAGTCTGGCAGCTCGACCAGTTCCCGTTCCGGGAGGACAACGTGGCGGCCGCCAAGGCCGCGATCGATTTCCTCAAGGCGGTGGATCGCGGGCTGGAGCGCCTGGACTTCGACGCCATGCAAAAGGCGCAGGACCAGCACGACGCGCTCACCGCGCTGCGGCTCGCCCAGCGCGCCCTCTTTAGCTGAGAAAGCAGGTTTCAGATCAAATGGAGCGTGAGGCCGTCAAGAGCGCCCTGCGCGGGCAGCAGATCGAGTTGCCGTCGTGGGCGTTCGGCAATTCCGGTACCCGGTTCAAGGTGTTTGCCCAGCCGGGCGTACCGCGCGATCCGTACGAGAAGATCGCCGACGCCGCCCAGGTACACGCATTCACCGGCGTCGCGCCGCGGGTCTCGCTGCACATACCGTGGGACCGGGTCGATGACTACGCCGGGCTGGCCGCTTATGCCGCGGGGCTGGGGGTCCGGATCGGCGCGATCAACTCCAACCTGTTCCAGGACGATGACTACCGGCTGGGCTCGCTAACCCACCCGGACCGGGCCGTGCGGCGCAAGGCGGTCGCGCACCACGCCGAATGCGTGGAGGTCATGCGGCAGACCGGATCGGCCGACCTGAAACTGTGGCTGCCGGACGGTACGAACTATCCGGGTCAGGACAACCTGCGCGACCGGCAGGGCCGGCTAGCTGAGTCGCTGGCCGCGATCTACGCGCTGCTGGACCCGGGGCACCGGCTGCTGATCGAGTACAAGTTCTTCGAGCCGTACTTCTACGCGATGGACATCCCGGACTGGGGGACGTCGCTGCTGCACTGCCTGGCCCTCGGTGAGCAAGCCCAGGTGGTGCTGGACACCGGCCACCACGCACCCGGCACCAACATCGAGTTCATCGTCATGCAGCTGCTGCGGGCGGGCCGGCTCGGCGCGTTCGACTTCAATTCCCGCAACTACGCCGACGACGACCTGATCGCGGGGTCGGCCGACCCGTTCCAGCTGTTCCGGATCATGAACGAGATCGTGGCGGCGGACGCGCTCGGTCCGGGCGCACGGACCAGCTTCATGCTGGACCAGTGCCACAACATCGAGCCGAAGATCCCCGGCCAGATCCGTTCGGTGATGAACGTGCAGGAGGCCACGGCCAAGGCGCTGCTGGTGGACCGGGACGCGCTGGCCGAGGCCCAGCAGGCGGGCGATGTCCTGGGCGCGCACGGCGTGCTGATGGACGCCTACAACACCGATGTCCGGCCGCTGCTCGCCGAGCTACGCAGCCAGCAGGGGCTGGACCCAGACCCGGTGGCGGCCTACGCCGCCTCCGGATACGCAGATAAGATCGCCGCCGAGCGGACCGGCGGCCAGCAGGCAGGCTGGGGAGCTTAGATCATGAGCGTCGTGGAAGAACTGATCGGACGGTCGAACCGGCTGGGTTCGGACCCGCGGAACACGAATTACGCCGGCGGCAACGCCTCGGCCAAGGGCACCAGCACCGACCCGGTCACCGGCCAGCACGTCGACCTGCTGTGGGTCAAGGGCTCGGGCGGGGACCTGGGCACGCTGAAAGCGGCCGGGCTGGCCGTGCTGCGGCTGGACCGGCTGCGTGCGCTCGTGGACATCTATCCCGGCGTCGAACGCGAGGATGAGATGGTCGCGGCGTTCGACTTCTGCCTGCACGGCAAGGGCGGGGCGGCACCGTCGATCGACACCGCGATGCACGGGCTGGTCGACGCGCCGCACGTGGACCACCTGCATCCGGATTCCGGGATCGCCCTGGCCACCGCGGCGGACGGGGAGAAGCTGACCGCGGAGTGCTTCGGTGACCGCGTGGCGTGGGTGCCGTGGCGGCGCCCCGGCTTCCAGCTCGGCCTGGACATCGCCGCCATCGCCGCAGCCAACCCGCAGGCCATCGGGGTCATCCTCGGCGGGCACGGGATCACCGCGTGGGGCGCGACGAGCGCCGAGTGCAAGGCGCGCTCGCTGGAGATCATCCGCACCGCGACAGAATTCATCGCCGCGAACGGCCGGCCCGAGCCGTTCGGCCCGGTCATACCCGGATACGAGCCGCTGCCGGAGGCTGAACGGCACGCCCGCGCGGCCGCGCTGGCCCCGGTGATCCGCGGCCTGGCCTCGACCGACCGCCCGCAGGTCGGCCACTACACCGACAGCGGCGTGGTACTCGATTTCATCGCCCGGGCCGAGCACCCGCGGCTAGCCGCGCTGGGCACCTCGTGCCCGGACCATTTCTTGCGGACCAAGGTCCGGCCGATGGTGCTGGACCTGCAGCCGGACGCCCCGCTGCAGGACGTCGTGACCCGCATGCGCGAACTGCACCGGGCCTACCGGGCCGACTACGCGGCCTACTACCAGCGGCACACCGGTGCAGACACACCGCCGATGCGCGGCGCCGACCCGGCCATCGTCCTGGTTCCCGGCGTCGGCATGTTCAGTTACGGCGGGAACAAGCAGACGGCCCGGGTGGCCGGGGAGTTCTACGTCAACGCGATCAACGTGATGCGCGGCGCCGAGGCCCTGTCCACGTACGCGCCTATCGACGAGTCCGAGAAGTTCCGTATCGAGTACTGGGCGCTGGAGGAAGCCAAGCTCCAGCGGATGCCCAAGCCCAAGCCGCTCGCTACCCGAATCGCCTTGGTCACCGGGGCCGGGTCAGGCATAGGCCGGGCCATCGCTTGTCGCCTCGCAGCCGAAGGGGCCTGCGTTGTCGTCGCTGACCGGGACGCCGGGAACGCCGCCGCGGTCGCCGCGGAAATCGGCGGTCCGGATGTGGCGGTCCCGTTCACCGCGGACGTCACCGATGAGGAGCAGGTCGCGCAGGCCGTGTCCGCAGCCGTCCTGGCCTTCGGCGGAGTGGACATGGTGGTCAATAACGCCGGGCTGTCGATCTCCAAGCCGCTGACCGAGACGACCTTGGCGGACTGGGACCTGCAGCACGACGTGATGGCCCGCGGTTCATTCCTCATCGCCCGCGAGGCAGCCCGGGTCATGCAAGCCCAGGGCATTGGCGGGGATATCGTCTACATCTGCTCCAAGAACAGTGTGTTCGCCGGCCCGAACAACGTCGCCTACGGCGCGGCCAAGGCCGACCAGGCCCACCAGGTCCGGTTGCTCGCTGCCGAGCTCGGCACCGACGGGATCCGGGTCAACGGCGTCAACCCGGACGGCGTGGTCCGCGGCTCCGGGATCTTCGCCGGCGGCTGGGGTGCTCAGCGCGCCGCAGTTTACGGCGTGGAGGAGAAGGACCTGGGCGCCTACTACGCCCAGCGCACCCTGCTCAAGCGCGAGGTGCTGCCCGAGCACGTCGCCGCTGCGGTGTTCGCCCTGACCGGCGGTGACCTATCCCAGACCACCGGGCTGCACATCCCCGTCGACTCCGGCGTCGCTGCCGGGTTCCTGCGCTGAGCAGGCGCGGTGGCTGAGGATGAGGTCCGCGTCGCTGCCGTCGACCTGGGCGCGTCCAGCGGCCGGGTAGTCATAGGATGCCGAACGGACCGGGGTTTCGCCCTTCATGAGGCCCACCGCTTCCCCAACCGGCCCAGGCAGGCCGACGGCCTGTGCCGCTGGGATACCGGCGCCTTGTTCGCCGGTATCTTTGCCGGCCTGCGCGCCGCCGGGTCGGTCGACGCGGTGTCGGTCGACGGGTGGGCCGTCGACTACGGGCTGCTCGACGAGGATGGGGTGCTGATCGCCGACCCGGCGTGCTACCGGGATCCGCGCACCGGGCCGCCGTTCACCGCCGTCACCGGTGACGGCGTGAACGGCGTCGACGCGGCGCGCCTATATGAGGCAACCGGGATCGCCCCGCAGCCGATCAACACGGTATTTCAGCTGATGGCCGAGCGCGGATCCGCCGAACTGTGCGCCGCCCGGCGCGCCGTGCTCGTCCCTGACCTGATGACCTACTGGCTGTCCGGCCAGCTGGGCACCGAGCTGACCAACGCCTCCACCACCGGCCTGCTCGACACCCGCACTATGGCCTGGGCGGGCCAGATCGCCGACGCGCTCGCCGTACCGGTCAGCCTGTTCCCCCGCCTGCGGGCAGCGGGGGAGACGGCCGGCCCGATGATAGGGTCCCTGGTGTCCGAGCTCGGCCTGGACCGCCTGCCGCAGGTGATCATCGGACCGTCACATGACACCGCCGCTGCGGTGGCCGCAGTGCCGGCCACCGACGACACCTTCGCCTTCGTCTGCACCGGGACCTGGGCGCTGGCCGGCGTCGAGCTCCCGGCGCCGGTCATTACCGACGCCGCGCGTCGGGCAGGCTTCAGCAACGAGGCAGGCGTCGACGGGACCACCCGGTTTTTGCGCAACGTGACCGGGTTCTGGCTTCTGCAAGAGTGCGCCCGCGAATGGCAAGCCGGAGGACGACGCGTCGACCTGGACGAGCTGACCCGCACGGCCGCCGAAGTGCCCGCCTGCCGTGCGCTCATCGACGTGCAAGATCCTCTGTTCCTGCCACCAGGCGGCATGACCGAGCGGATCACCCGCGCCTGCCAGCGGCTCACCGGCATCAGCCTGTCTTCTCAGGCAGAGATCCTGCGCTGCATCTTGGACAGCCTGGCCGTCGCGATCAGGCACGCGGTCTGCGACGCGGTGCAGATCACCGGCCTGCCCGTGCAGACAGTGCATGTGGTCGGCGGCGGCGTGGCCAACCGGCTGTTCTGCCAGCTGGTCGCCGACGCCTGCGGCCTGCCGGTCGTGGCCGGGCCGGCCGAGGCGGCTTCCTGGGGCAACGTCCTGATTCAGGCCCGGGCACTTGGCGCGGCCACAGGTTCCCTCACGGAACTGCGGGCACTGATCCGGCAAAGCACTGAGCTGGTCGAGTACTTCCCGCAGGACCCGCATCAGACCTGGGACCGCGCTGATGGAATTGTGCTGTCCGGCCGATAGAGAAGAAGGCAGGCATTGTGCCGATCAAGCGCCAGCTCCCACGTCCCCGCGACCTGCGTCCCCTCATTCAGTTCAAGGGACCCGCGGTCAACCCGACACAACGCCGGCTGGACGCGGCATTGACCATCGGAGACCTGCGCCGCATCGCCAGGAGACGTACGCCCAGGGCCGCGTTCGACTACGCCGACGGCGCCGCGGAAGCCGAGATATCCCTGGCCCGGGCGCGACGCGCGTTTGCCGGACTGCAGTTCAACCCCGCTATTTTGCATGATGTCTCGACCATCGATACCGGCTGGGAAGTGCTCGGGAAGCGAGTTGAGCTGCCATTTGGCATTGCCCCCACGGGCTTCACCCGCATGATGCAAACCGAAGGCGAGCGCGCCGGCGCGACCGCCGCAGCCGCCGCAGGAATTCCTTTCGCCCTGTCCACCATGGGAACCACCTCGATCGAAGACGTCGCCGCCGCGGCGCCCGACGGGCGCAACTGGTTCCAGCTGTACATGTGGAAGGACCGGGACCGCTCGATGGCGCTTGTCGAGCGGGCGGCCAAGGCCGGTTACGATACCCTGCTCGTCACCGTCGACGTCCCCGTCGCCGGAGCGCGGCTGCGCGACCAGCGAAACGGCTTCACCATCCCGCCCCAGCTCACCGCCCGCACCATCATCAATGCGCTCCCCCGCCCGGTCTGGTGGTTCAACCTCCTGACCACCGAACCCCTGGCCTTCGCCTCTCTCTCCAGATGGTCCGGCACCGTCGCCGAACTCCTCGACACCATGTTCGATCCCACCGTCACCTACGAAGACCTGGCCTGGATCCGCTCACAGTGGCCCGGCAAGCTCGTCGTCAAAGGGGTCCAGTCACTCGACGACGCCCGGCAACTCGCCGCCGCTGGGGTTGACGCCATCACCCTGTCCAACCACGGCGGCCGCCAGCTCGACAGGGCACCCGTGCCACTGCGACTCCTGCCCGAAGTCGCCCGCGAGGTCGGCAACGACATCGAGATCCACCTAGACACCGGCATCACCTCCGGCGCCGACATCGTCGCGGCCATCGCTCTCGGCGCACGGTTCACCATGGTTGGCCGTGCCTACCTTTACGGTCTCATGGCCGGGGGCCGGGCAGGAGTCGACCGCATGATCGCCATTTTGAGAGCCGACATCCAACGGACCATGCAGCTCCTGGGAGCCGTCAGCCTGGACGAACTTGCTCCGCATCATGTGACATTGCTCAGGGGCTGACCTAGCCTGCGCCAAGGCCTGCGCAGCACACGAGATGCAGTCTCGTCGCGCGGCGCGCACCGCGCTGGCAACCCCGCTAGCCTTTCACCCCGGTTACCCATGCCGGTGCGCGCGTCCATTATGTCCGTTTAGCGCATCTTTCTTTCCGATCTTGATCGCCGGTTTTGCCACTCTTGAAGACCCTGCTGGCTTATTTGCGACACGCTGCGGTGCCTCCCC
>Ga0209656_10000424_pt1 | contig 27900 bp, 32 predicted proteins | sample BogFormECP12_OM2_FD_188239 | JGI IMG/M metagenome (GOLD analysis project Ga0209656, IMG submission 188239) | Bog forest soil microbial communities from Calvert Island, British Columbia, Canada - ECP12_OM2 (SPAdes) (version 2) | ecosystem: Environmental > Aquatic > Freshwater > Wetlands > Bog ...
CAGCACACCCGGGCTGTTCACCACGACGCGATCCGCGCCCGACAGAGCCAGTAGAAGCCGTTCAGTCTCTTGTGGGTACACTGCCGCCACTTCGGCTGAATTCTTGAAGTCGACAACCGAACTTCGATGAGCCACGAGTTGGTAGCCCTCTCGGCAGAGGGATGGCGAATCGCTTCGCTCACGTGCGTCCTCAATTGAAACGATCTGAGGATCCAACACAAGGACATCCCGAGAATGATTGTTCGCGTAATAACGCGGTCGCTCGCCCATGTCGGCGATGTAATTAACCAGACCCTCAACGCGCCTTCGAATCTCTACGGTCACTGGGCGCCTGACGAACGCTTGCTACGGGTGCTTGCGCGCTTCGGCTTCGATCGCTTTCGCGATCTTCACCGCTGTTTCAGCGATTTCCGTGATCCTGGAGGCTTCCAGTCCACTGAACTTGCCGTAGTGTGCGGCGGCCATCCCCCCCGCAATGCTGGCGGCGGCTTGGATGAGTTGCATGGTTTCCATGTCGAGTTCCTTCCATATTTGGACTCGTATTCTACCCTACCGCGGACTTCCCAAGCGGGGCATTGCTTGGGCGCATCGCGGCCGCTGCCAACGACCGCGATGCGCTCGCGCAATGAGAGGGTCTACTCTTGGAACACGCGGCGCGCAGCGCCAATCGCCGCGTCAATATGGCCGATCGCGCGATTGCGCAACCCGTCCGCATATCCGTTGTCCTCTTCGCGCGCGATATCGGCGCGCGCCTTCCTCATATATTGCAAGGCCTCGTGAATTCTCCCGCGATGATCGGGATGCTCGTCCACCGGCGGACGGTCGCCGGGGTTCTTGCCATCATCATACGCCGCCTTCTTGATGTCATTGATGGCCGCGTCAATCTGGCGCACCGACTCCCCTTCATCCGCCGTCTGCGCCCAATCTCCGGGACGATGCTCGATCAGCCATCGTGCGGCGCGCAGATCGGACAGGGCATGCAAGTATGCCGGGTGCCGTTCCGGCGCCGGTACCACGGCTACGCGAACAGGCGGCGGCGGCGCGACCACGCAACCCGCGAGCGCCGCAAGACCTGTCATGGAAAACACAATGGCCCTCAAATTAACCGCATACAACATAAAATCTCCCGTACGGTGAAGACTACTCAGTCTGGTAAATCCAACTGGGCAGGTGATCGCTACGCCCACAATGGCAAAGCGCGCCAGCCTCGTAGAGTCACAACGTCACACTTTGGCCTTCGGATACCTGCGTGAAGGAAACTTAACGCGCGGCCGTGGCGGGCGCCCTCCCCTTGACGCTTGGTCCGCAACCCCCCGAGAATGCCGCAGGAGCGTATTTCCCGAGGAGAGTGCTGTGACAGAGGTGTTCATCCGATTCCCCGTGCACTGTCCGGTATGCAAGCAGGAATGGAGCTCCCAGCGCACCAAGCGCGAGCTTCTGGACGCGCTCGATAACAACAAGCCGATTCGCGCTTACGCCGAGTGTCACGACTGGCATTGGGACTTGACCGCCGCCGAGCGCAGCCAGCTCGCGGCGCGGGTCCGCCCGCCCGCCGCTTGAGTCGAATCGCGTCATCCCGATCATGCAGCCGCGGCGAAATCGACCTCCTTCAAAAAATGCGCGCCGCTCGTTGGCGCTGTTTGCAATGCTTGCAGTCGCGGACGGGGCAAGTGCACAGAGCCAGTATTCATGGGACGGCGTTTACGCAGGCGCAAATCTAGGCACGGCTTCGAATAACACCTGCAATAGCTGGTCGCTGACGGGCGCGCCGATCGACCCCACGATTGCGGCCGCGTTTTCGAATCGAACCTGTCCCAATAACAGCGCGTTCGTCGGCGGAGTGCGCATCGGCGACAACTTTCAATACAAGCGATTGGTCTGGGGGCTTGGAGCCGAGGTCGACGACTGGAACGCCAAAAATCACAACTTGACGTTCAAATACATGGGCAGCGCATCGCCTGCGGGCACCTATGCGTTGACGGGCAAACTCAATCCGAGCGGTTTCGCAATCCTGGGTCCGCGAATCGGCTACGCGGGCGATCATTGGCTGCCCTACCTGCGGGCGGGCACCATCATTACCGGCGGATCAAACGACAGCACGCTCAGCTACACTCCGGTGGGGGCGACGAAGCCCACCGCCTCCTTCAGCGGGGGCAAGAACTTTGCCTCCACCGGCTGGGTAGCCGGCGGTGGAGTCGAACTCGTCTTGAGCGGCCCGTGGTCGATTTCGGCGGAGTATCTCCACGCGAATCTCGGCAAGGGATCCAACTCCACTTCGACTTGCACCGGCGCCGCCGCCGCATGCGCGGCATTTTCCGGCGTATCGCTCGATAGTGTTCACAATAGCCTTACCGCGAACATGTTTCGCATCGGCTTCAACTACTGGTTCTGGTACTGAAGGCCTATTGGGGATACGGGGCCCCAGGCGCATACTTGCCGCCGGGCCCAAGACAAATCGACTCACGTGACGCGGCTACGAATCGCTGAGTCGCGTAATTCCCGGCGATCACCAATGCACCCCCGTCCGAGCGCAACGACATCTCCCCGGCGCCCAAAGAACTGACGGGCGCAATCAGCCGGTCCTTCGCCACGATGTCGATGGTGGTCGCGGCACAACGTCCGGACGCCTGCGTCAAGCCAAAGCTGACCACACGGTGCGCCTCGATCTGAAGCCAGCTGCGCATCGCGGGATCCGCGTTCACCCACACCCCATAGAACCGCGGCGCCACCGCCTTCGGTGCCGACGCGCACCCGGCCAGCAGCATGGCGGCCGAACCAATCACGCAACACATAGCTCTGATCATTTTCGCCATTTCCACCGGTGTCTCCATTTTTTCAATTGCAAGATGGCTCGATCGTGAACGTAACTGAATTGCCGATTACCACGCGCCGCGGCGTGATCGGCAGGATTGAACGGTGCTGCGCGGTCCTGATCGCATCAGCGCAATTCTCGCTCTGCGCCAGTAGTTTAAGGTTCTCCTGCGTCGGGAGAAGGAAAGTTCTTTCGCCGCGCTGTGCGCTGGCCAGCGCCTGCCGAGGTTGTACCCACTCCAAAGCCACGGTTTCGATCCCATCGCATTGACCGGAGCTGGCACCGGATGTCCGGCAGATAAAAAAATAGGTATCAAACCGCTTGGCCGCGCCCACGGGGGTAATCCAATGAGAAAACAGCACCAGCTCGGTCAACGCCAGTTTGCATCCACTGCGCGCGACATGGTCAAAAAAAGCCACGTGATTGGCCGTGTCGCGCGGCATCGCTTCTCCCACTACTCCCGGTGCTATCGACACTTCTTCCCACACCTCCCGGCACGCGGCGATTCTCAAGGCGCGCTCATCGGCCCTCGGAGGTGCGTCGGGTTGCAGGAGGGGTAGCCACGACTCCGAATGATCGCCTGGTTCGACCACGCCGCCGGGAAATACGAATGCAGACGCAAATGGTCCTCGTTCGTTGCGCTTTGCCAGTAGAACTTCGAATGGCGCGTCGCGCACCAGCATGACGCTGGCGGCAAGACGCGGCTGCACAGGAGGGGCGTCGTTCACTTAGCGCAGCTGGCTGTCCTTGCTGCCGCGCCGGTTGTACCCGCTGGAACGCGTGGCGTCGCGATCTTGAGCGTCTTGACAGGACAGGCATAGGCGGACGCTGCGAATCGCATCCCGGCGCGCCTGGGGAATCTCGGTCCCGCACTCGGCGCAATGAGTCAAGCCCGGCCCTTGAGGCAAGCGGCTTTGCGCGAGGCTGATCGCATCCTTCACCGTCGCATCGATCTGATCTTGAACGGCGCCCTCTTTCGCCCATCCTGTAGCCATGTCTGACCTCGCAATGACGTCGCTGTGCACCGACTGTAGCACCTAAGGATGTAGGCGCCCAATTCGGAATTACAAGCCGCCTCGACCTAGGAATCAGGGCGCCTTGCGCTCCGTGAATAGCGCGCTCGAGGCCGGGCGTTCGCCGCGCAGCCGGAGCGCCGCTTTCTCCGCCGCGGCCATCACACGCAGCACATTCTCGCCGGCCACCTTGGCAATGTCGGCATCCGTCCAGCCGCGGCGCATCAATTCTTCGAGCAGGGCCGGATACCGATCCACGCCCCCGAGTCCGACGGGCGCATCCCCGATGCCGTCAAAGTCGGAACCCAAACCGACGTGATCGACGCCCGCCACTTGGCGAATGTGATCGATATGGTCGGCAACCTGGACCAGCGTGGTCGCCGGCCGTGGGTGCGCAGCCTCCCATGCCGCAAGAGCCGCCTTCGCGCGCTCCGGCTGACCGATATACAGACCGACGTAGGGTGGGCTGTTGAAGCGCGTTCGTTCGGCGGCCTGATCGGCATCCCAATGATTGCGCGCGTCCGAGACATAGCCGGGCGCGAAATTGACCATGACCACGCCATCGTGCGCGGCCACCGAGCGAAGGATATCGTCGGAAACGTTGCGCGGATGATCGACCAGCGCGCGCGCCGAGGAGTGCGAGAAGATCACGGGCGCCTCGCTCACCGCGAGAACGGCCTTCATGGTGTCCGGAGAGACGTGGCTGAGGTCGACCAGCATGCCGAGACGATTCATTTCCCGAACGACCTCGATGCCGAAGGGCGTGAGACCGTGATGCACGGGCGCGTCGGTCGCCGAGTCCGCCCACTCGGTATTGAGGGTGTGCGTCAAGGTCATGTAGCGCGCGCCCGCGTCGTACATCTGGCGCAGGGCGGCCAGGGAATTATTGATTTGATGCCCGCCCTCGATGCCGATCATCGACGCAATTTTGCGCGACCGATGAATTCGGCGCACGTCCGCCGCCGTGTACGCCATTTCGAAATCGGCGGGATAGCGCGCCACCATGCGCTTGACCAAATCCATCTGCTCGAACGTCATCTGCACGGCCTCGAAACCCTTGGCGGCACTCGGTATCCACACCGACCAGAACTGCCCTCCCATGTGTCCGGCGCGCATGCGCGGGATGTCCGTCATCAAGGGTGCCGCGTCGGCGGGGAACGGCAGATGGGTGGTGTCCGAACTCAGATCGACCGCCGCCAAATCACTCTTGAACCGGTCGCGGATCTCCCAGGGCAGATCATTGTGACCGTCGATCAGCGGAGTCCGGAGCAGAACCTGTTCCAGACGATGGTGGTAATCGTCGGCTCCCCACGCGGCGAACGGCACACACAGCAACAGGCCAAGCGCGCCGCTCACGACGCCGCACTTCAATTTCAGATATCCCATCTTGATGTTCTTCCACTATTGAACGAGAGTGCATTCTATTCGAACGTCACGTCGATGGGATCGATGCCGGCAATCGTTCCCCGTACCTGCTGACCGCGGAGAATGGGACCGACCCCGGCGGGTGTGCCCGTGAAGACCAAATCTCCGGCGGCGACCGCCACGTAGGTTGAGAGACAGGCGATGATGTCGGCAACGCTCCAAATCATGTCTTTGAGATCGCCGCTCTGGCGGATATTCCCGTCAATCGTCAGCGTGATCGCGCCGGCGGCGGGTGGAATTCCCCGGGTCAACGGGCCGACGGGCGCCGAATGGTCGAAGCCCTTCGACATGTCCCAGGGACGGCCGGCCTTCTTGGCCTGCGCTTGCATGTCCCGGCGCGTCAGGTCGATTCCAACCGCGTAGCCAAAGATCAGCGAGGGTGCCTCCAGCGGCTTCACATTGGCGCCGCCTCTGCTCAGAGCGACCACGAGTTCAACCTCATGATGCAGATCGGCTGTCCGTGACGGGAACGGCAGTCGCCGGCCGCTCGCGACCACGGCGTCGGCGGGTTTGGAGAAGAAGAACGGCGGTTGGCGCTCGGGATCCGATCCCATTTCTCGCGCGTGATCGGCATAGTTTTGCCCGACGCAGAATATCCGCCGAACGGGAAACCTCTCGCTCGACTGCGCGATATCGACCGTGGGAACTCGAAGGTTTGGCACGTCCATCATGAGCCGCGATTATGCCGAGTGGCAACGCCGCGCGGTAATCGGCGCGTCCGACACATCAACTCAACTTTCAGTACATTTTATATTTATATCGTATCTCTATGTTTAATATCATTATTATGACACCATTGCGAACCCTCCTTTGCAGGCTGGCTGCTAGAACACGTAGGGAACCACCAGCCGCGCCTCCCGGATCGTCGACGGGCAGTGTGCCGCCGCATGACTACTGCTCATGCCTTTGACGCACAGGCGCACGTCGCCGCTCTTGGTATTGATCCGCACGCGGCCGCTCCCCTCGCCGTTCTTGAATTGCAGCCGTGAACCCGGGCCATAGCGCGACTCCACCGGCTTGGGCCCGAAGCAATTCCGGATGTCGCCGCTGAAGGATTGCACGTCGAATTCCGCCGCCGGAGCGCTCGCGAAATTCAAGCCGATGCTGCCGCTGACCGACTCGCTTTCAATCCGCCCATCCGCCGGCAGCGCGAGCTCGGCAGTGATATCGCCCGAGACAGTCTTGAATCGGCCGCGGGTCACCTCGGCGAGATCCACCGTGGCGCTGCCGCTCACCGTGGTGATGTCCACCTCGCCGCCGCCGCCCGTGAGGTGGATGTCGCCGCTGATGGTCTTGACCTCGATTGCCTTGGCGCCGCGTGCCGTCAACCGCACATCGCCGCTCACACTGGTCGCGCGAACATTGCCGCCGGCATCCCCCCGCAAATTGCCGCTGACCGATTGCAGCTTCAGGTCGCCCAATACGCCCATGACCTTGCAGTCGGCGCTGATGAGCGAGGCCATGACCGAACTCTTGGCCGGCACATGGATGACGAGGTGCGCCTCGCCGCCGGAACTCCACATGTGAACCGAACGCGACACGACGTGGATGGAGGTGCGGTTGCCCGCGCCCGTCACGTCAACCCGCTCCACATCATCGCCGGCCGTCCCGCTGACCTCGACTTCGCTCCGATCCCATCCGTCGATCTCGACCACCCCCGACACGTTGACGATCTCGACCTCACCCTGCGGATCCGCCGCTCGATTCTCTTGAATCGACCTTCCGGCGTGCACCAGCGACCAGGGAACGAGAAGTACCGCGGCTGCGCCAACTGCAATGCGGCGGCCGGCATGGCGGCGGCCGTGGCGGGCGTCGCGCGGGCGTACGTCAATGAATTGTGCTGTCGACATGGTTTATGTCCTCGTCATCGTGGGTTGGGTAGCCCGCACGACGTGGTCGTACAGGTCGAGTTCGTCGTGCCAAGTGCTGTCCCAGAGCTGCTCGAGCACCGGGCTCGCCGGATCGCTCGCCAGCGCCTTGCGAATGTCTTCGTGCGCGCGGCGAATGACCGCCAAACTCGCTTCGATTCGAGCGCGCGTGGCCGGATCAAGAAGCGCCAGCCGTTCACGGAAATTCAATTCGAGATCGTCGCGCGCCGCCATATAGCGTGGGTTGCGCGGCTCATCAAAGGTCGGTGCGCGCGCCGCGGACTGCGCGGCCGGCGATTCCGGACGGCCATGCAACACTGCCCAGGTGAGCGCGCTGGCCACGCAGGCGCCGACGATGCCCGCCGCCGCGGCCAGGGCCAACGGCCGCACGCGGCGCGGATGTTCACGCAGGCTGCGGCTGATGCCGGGCCAGAGATTTCGCGGCGGCGGGATGTCGCGCGCCAGGCTCGCCAGTTGTTCGTCGAGAGATTGCGGCAGATGATCTTTCATGATTCCTCCAAGCCGAGGACGGCGGCCAGCAGACCGCGAGCGCGGTGCAGCTGCGCCTTGCAGGTGCCTTCGGCGACGCCGAGGGTGGCGGCCGCCTCGGCATGACTAAAGCCATAAATGCCCACCAGCACGAGCACGTGGCGTGCTCCCTCCGGAAGGCCCGCTATCGCGCGCTCCAGATCGAGCGGCGGTCCGGCACTGCCGGGATCGGCCACCTCGGGCAGCCCCGAGACGGGCTCCGGCACCTCGTATTCGATGCGCAAGCCCCTGCGCCGCGCGAGCACCGTATGCACCGCAATGCGATGCAGCCAGGTCGAAAAGAGGCTGCGCTGCTCGAAGCTGCGCAAGGCTCGCCAGGCCGCGACGAAGGACTCCTGGGTACAGTCCTCTGCCGCCTCGCGCTGTCCGGTCAGACGCAGGCACAGGCCATAGACTCGAGGCGAGTAGTGCCGGTACAGGCGCTCGAAGGCGTCCAGATCGCCCCCCGCCGCGGCCGCGATGAGTTCAGCAGCCTCAGCGGACCCTGCCGGCTCAGCGGCAGCGCCCATTGCGCCTGTGCTCTGTCGCATCTGGACCGTCCCCACCGCGTTTCCCCCCAAGTCCGTTCGTCTATGCCATTAGAGGGGAGCGGGGTCGCAAAGGTTTAAAGAGGCGTGGGCGAATCAGCGGGTCTGTTCGCTCACGTCGATCATGTTGTCGTCGGCGATGCGGTCGATAAGCTTATTGTAAGGATCGATACCGGCACTTCATTTGATCTCTATTTCAACGAACCGGAACTCATAATCGTTGGCGTTTATGACATTGTGGGACACGCCCGCGGGCCGCGCGTACGAAACCCCGGCCTGCAGAGAAGCCTCTCTCACGCCGGCGACCTCCTCCAATCGCAGAGTGCCGCTCGTCAGGGGCACGACCACATAGTCGTACGCATGCACGTGGTGTCCGGTGTCGGCCCCTGGGGCAAATCGCCATTCTGTTACAATCACGCGCTCGTTCTCGACCTGAACTGCCGATGTTGCTCTCACGATATTTCTTCCCTTGATCCGCTGGGTACGTCTGCTTTGCCTGTTAGCCTAGCTGGTTCCAAAAGAAAGGAAAGGACAATGCGGACCATGCTGCCGGTGGGTGTGATTGCGCTGGCGTCGAGCCTGATGTGCGCTGGCGCGAAGGCCGCTCCACATCTCAACATCGGGGTCTATGAAGCGGCGGCGGCCAACCGCGCCGGCGCTCTCGACCTGCTGCGCGAGATCGTCGACATCGATTCCGGTACCGGGGACGCCGCCGGTGGCAGCCGGGTCGAGGCCGTTCTCGCGGAGCGCCTCAAAGCGCTGGGCGCCGAGGTGCGCAACGAGCCGGCCGAGGCGCCGGGATTGCCGGATAATCTGCTGGCCGTGTTCCGCGGGACAGGAAAAGGCAGGATCCTCATCATTGCGCACATCGACACGGTGTTTGGCCCTGGAACCGTCGCCGGTCGGCCCTTCAGCATGACCCCGGAGCGCGCGTTCGGCCCCGGTGTGGGTGATGAGAAGGCCGGCGTGGTGAACGCGGTCACCGCTTTGAAAGTCCTGCACGATCTCGGCTTCAAGAACTATGCGCTCATCACTCTGCTCCTCGACGACAGCGAGGAGCGAGGTTCACCCGGTTCCCGAAAACTGATAGCGGCCCTGGCAAGACAGCACGACGTCGAGTTCAACATGGAACCCGGGGATCCGCCCGACGCCCTCACGGTCTGGCGCAAGGGCTCGAACAGCATTCGCATCCAGGTCAAGGGGCGCGCCGCCCATGCTGGCATGGCCCCGCAGGATGGCCGAAATGCGGCCGTGGAACTCATGCACCAGCTCTCGGCATTGGAGGGCGCGTTTCCCCACTCCGGCGACGGCACCACCGTCAACCTGACGGTGCTCAAGTCCGGTGAACGCAACAACATCATTCCGGACTTCGCGGAGGCGACGCTCAATGTCCGCTATCGCAAGCCCGAGGATTTCGACGCGGTGCTCTCCAAAGTGGAAGCCGGAGCCGGCACTACCCGGGTCCCGGATACTCATGTATTGGTGTTGCACGACGTCGGCTTCCCGCCCCTGACGCAAAACGCACAGATCGACGCCCTCGCCGCCCGCGCCAGGGCCATTTACGCTGAAATCGGCAAGACCTTGGAATTGTCGGGCAACGGCGGGGCGTCGGAGTCCGCGCTGGCGATGGCTGAGGGCACACCCGCCCTGGACGGCCTCGGCTACGTGGGCGGCGACTTCCACACGGACCATGAATGGATCGATTTGAGCAGCGTGGTGCCGCGGCTCTATCTGTTCACGCGGCTGCTGATGGAAACGGGTGCGAGACCCCGATGATCCGAACTTTACGAGCGCTGCATGCCGCCGGTGATCGTCTGCCCCGCCTGTGACTTGGCGCACCGTCGCACGGCGCCGCCCGCGAGCGGGCGCACGCAATGCGTGCGCTGCCGTGCGCCGCTGCAGCGTGCCGCGAATGCCGCCATTGAAACCGCGATTGCGCTGGCCGTCTGCGCCCTGGTACTGCTGCTGTTGGGCAATGCCTATCCCTTGATCGCCATGCACGTCAACGGCAGCTCGCGCGAGACGACGCTGTCCGGCGCCGCGCTCGGCCTGTACGTCCAAGGCTTCGAGTCGCTGGCTGCGCTCGTGTTCCTGACCACCGTGATCGCGCCGCTGCTGCAGATCGCGGCGTTGCTGTATGTACTGATTCCGTTGCGCGGCGGCCGGCAGGCGCCCGGTCAGAGCGGTGTGTTTCGCATTTTGAACGCCGTCCGATCCTGGAGCTTCATGGAAGTGTTCATGCTGGGCGCTCTGGTTGCCCTGGTGCGCCTCTCGAACTACGCGCATGTCGTACCGGGCGTGGCCCTCTGGTCCTGCGCGCTCGCCATGCTGTGCCTCTCGGCGCTGACCGGCGTCACCTCACCGGAGCAGCTATGGCGCTGGGTCGAGCGGTGCCGGCCATGAGCAGCCACGCCACCGGCCGCAGCCTCGGTCTTCTGCTTTGCCTGACCTGCCGTGCGACGGTACGCGCCGTCAAGGCGCCCCATTTGAAGTGCCCCCGCTGCCATGCGCATTTGCATGAGCGCAAACCGCACAGCCTGGCGCTCACCGCGATATTGATCGTCAGCGCCGCCTTGCTCTATATACCCGCGAATGTTCTGCCGGTGATGACCACACGGACGCTGTTGGACGATGAAGACGATACCATCATCAGCGGCGTGCTGGCGCTGCTGCATTCAGGATCCTGGCCGATCGCCCTGCTGGTGTTCATCGCCAGCATCGTCGTACCCTTGCTGAAGATCCTCGCATTGGGCGTGTTGATCTATTCGGCGTGGGCGCGCTCGCCGCGGCGCCGCTTGCAGCGCAGTAGGCTGTTTCGAATGGTGGAGTTCATCGGACGATGGTCGATGCTGGATATCTATGCCGTTTCTCTGCTGGCCACCTTGGTGCAGGTCCAATCCTTCGCGAACGTCCTCGTCGGCTGGGGCGCCTGGTCCTTCGGCGCGGTGGTGGTCTTGACCCTGCTTGCGGCGCGGACTTTCGACGAACGGCTTCTGTGGGATGCGCCAAGGCATGACTGAGCCGACGGATCCCGAAGTCGATGACCTGCCCCATGCCGTGCCGGGGAGTTCGCCCTGGGCTCGCCTGTCGCTGATTTGGATCCTGCCGGTGGTGGTGATTCTGGCCGGCATTTTCGTCGTGATCCACGAAAAGCTCGCGCAGGGGACCAGCATTGAAATCCGCTTCCACACCGCCGAGGATCTCGAAGCGAACAAGACCAAGATCCGCTACAAGGACGTCGAGATCGGCGAGGTTCGCGATATTCACGTCTCCAAGGACCGCAAGGAAGTCGTCGTGACCGCCGTGATTCACCGCGACGCCAGCGAATATCTGGTGGACGACACCCGTTTCTGGGTGGTGCGCCCGCGCGTTTCGGCTGCCGGAATCACCGGTTTGGGCACTCTCGTGTCGGGCGCCTACATCAGCGTCGACGTGGGCCAATCCACGACCCGCAACCGCCACTTCGTCGGACTGGAAGTGCCGCCGATCGTCACGCTGGACCTGCCCGGGCGGGAATTCGTTTTGCACGCGGAAGACTTGGGCTCGTTGAGCATCGGCTCCTTGGTTTTCTATCGTCACCTCGCTGCGGGACAGGTGGTGGGCTATACGTTGGACCCCGGCGGCGCCGGCGTCACCCTCAAGATATTCGTCAACGCTCCGTTTGACGCATTCGTCACCGCCGCCACGCGGTTTTGGCAGGCGAGCGGCATCGACATGTCGGTCAACTCCGACGGGGTGAAGCTGCGCACGGAATCGTTGACGGCCATTCTGCAGGGCGGTGTCGCATTCAACGCGCTTCCCGGGGGCACGCAGACCGAGGCGCCGAGCGACGCGCCGTTTACACTGTATCCCGATCAAGAGCGCGCCATGCGTCCGGCCGAAACGGAAATCCGAACCTTCGTCATGTATTTCAAGGGCTCACTGCGAGGTCTGTCGGCCGGCGCGCCGGTGGAACTGCATGGCATTGCGGTTGGCGAGGTCAAAGGGGTGGACGTGGAATACGAGCCGGAGGCCGGCACTCTGCGATTTCCCGTGTCCGTGGAGCTGTATCCGCAGCGAATCCGCGGGCGGCAGGCGCACGGTTCGCGGCGCCCCGCCGCCGGGGTGGCCTCCGCAGCATCCAGCCGGGTGCTGATCGACAGCCTGGTCGCGCACGGTCTGCGGGCCGAATTGAAGACGGGCAATCTATTGACCGGCCAGAAATACGTGGACCTGGATATGCATCCGGATGCCCCGGTGGAAAAGGTGTGGTGGATCGAGCAGCCCTCCGTGTTTCCGACCGTGTCCAACGGTCTGGATGAGATCCAGGATTCGGTGGTCAGCATCGCGCGGAAACTCAACAAGGTGCCCTTCGATCAGATTTCCTATCGGCTGCTCACGACCCTGACGAGCCTCGAGCAGACATTGAAGAGCACCGATCAGTTGATGCGGCGCGTCGACGACAGCATTGCGCCGCAGGTGGAGGCCACTCTGGCGGAAGCGCAGGCCGCCATGAAGAACGCCAAGGAGTTGTTGGCGCAGGACTCGCCTTTGCAGAGCGACCTGGGCGCCGCGCTATTGCAGTTATCCCGGGCGGCAAAATCGGTCACCGCGCTGGTCGACTACCTTGAACGCCATCCGGAGTCGCTGCTGCACGGAAAACCCGGAGACTCGCATTGAAATCGCTTATGGCAGCCGTATGTTTCTTGGGACTGGTATGCGCGTGCGCATCGAGCCGGCCGGATCATTTTTATGTGCTCAGCCCGCAGCCGCCGGGCGTGAGTGTCCCGCGAACGACGCCTGCGACGCAGGTGCTGCTGCAGCTGACCCTGCCCTCATGGCTGGATCGCCCGCAAATGATACTCGACACGTCCACGGATGCGATCGTCATCCTCGAGCATGAACGCTGGGCCGCTCCGCTCGGCGAGTTGGCTGCGCAAACCCTGGCCCGCGACATCGAGCGGCGGCGCGGCGATCTGCTGGTCAACCAGAGCGGCTCTCGCACCAGCGGCGCCGCGGTCAAAATTACCGTCGATGTGGTGCAGATCAGTCTGCATCGCGGTGCGCGCGCCGGCATGGAAGCGCACTGGCGAATTCTTGAATCACAGAGCGGTCGGGACCAGATCGGCGGCGAAGTGTTCAGCGCGCCCCTGTCGGGGGATGGATCCGCGGCGGTCGCGTCGGCATTGAGCGAATGTGTGGGCCTCCTCGCCGACCGTCTGGTGGGACAGATTCGCTAGGCCCCGAAACGCTGTTATCCTGTGCAATCCCTCCAGCCTGAGGAAGCGAAACGTGGCCGCGGATTGGCGGGTATTTGCACTAGCATCGGCGTTCTTCGCCGCGCTGACGGCCATTTTCGGCAAGGTGGCAGTGTCGGAAATGAATTCCGACCTTGCGACGTTCGTGAGAACCCTCGTGATCCTGGTGGTGACCGCGCTCCTGATTTGGCTGCGGCACGAATGGCAGCGGCCCGACAGCCTTTCCGCAAGAGGCGTCGTGTTCCTGGTCCTGTCGGGAGCCGCCACGGGTCTGTCGTGGCTCTGTTATTACCGCGCCTTGCAAACGGGTCCGGCCTCGCGCGTCGCTCCCATCGACAAGCTCAGCGTGATTTTCGTGGTGCTGTTCGCGGTGTCCTTTCTCGGCGAGCATCTCACCTGGAAGGTCGGACTCGGGAGCATCCTGATCGCCGCCGGCGCCATCCTCATGGCGATCTGATCCCACAGGCCTCGCTCCATATCTCCCGCGCCCAGCGCGCCAGAAGCTCCGCCTCCGCCCATCGATCCGAAAGCTCGCTTCCCTGAGCATCGGTGATCGCATAATCGGGCGGCCCGAGTTCGCATAGGAAGACCATCGAGGATTCCTCGCCCCGATGGCGCGTCAACCAAGCGGCAAAGCCCTGCCGCCACCACTCGCGGAACAACGTCACCCATTTCGCGTTTTGCGGAAATTGCAGCGCCACCTGGATCTGCCCACGCGCCGCCACCCGGCCTTGGAAGGAGTCGGAGCGCTCCAGTATCTGTGTCACCAATCGCTGCAGCGCCGGCGGCGGCGGACACGGCATTTCGCGGTCCACCACATAATGCGAAAGGTCGGCTGCCAGCCGCATGCCGGGAACCGCGTCGAGCAGCTGCACGGTGGTAAACAGGTCATTGGTGATGCAATTACGATGCGTCTCGAATTGAATCGGCATCGACTCCTGCTCGGCCACCCGCAGCCAGCCCTCGATCACCGGCACCATGTCGGCAAGCCTGACAGGCATCTGTTGACCGATCACGACGACGAATGGAGCCCCGATCCGGTGTGCCAGCCGCAACGCCGGGCGCAGCGCATCGATCGAAGCCGGGAATGCAGTCAATGCGCCGGCCAATCCCGTGCGCTCGAAATGCGGAACCGTCGCCTCCGCCTGCTCCATGGAGAGGGCGCCCAAATCGATCGCCATGCCGTCGAACCCCGCCTCGCGCACGCGGTCGAATTTTTCCGCCACCGAGGCCTCGGGCACGGTCAGCCGGTCCATCGCCCACAATGCCTGATGAACCAGAAGACGATTACCCATGCGGCGGGTCGGCGATCCAAGTCCCTTGGTCGGGATAATCGGCTTCGGTCTTGCCGCGCGCAAAGGCGCGCAACGCTGCAATCTGGAAACCGAGGTAGGTCATCGACGGCGGCGCCGCACCGCGCGACGTGAAAATGGCATCGTTGAGCTCGCGCAGCCGGTGAAACGGCACCCCCGGAAAGGCATGGTGCGCGGTGTGATACTGCATTTGCCAGCACAGCCAGCGCATCGCCGCGTTGGTGCGCGTGCTGCGCGTGTTGGCAAGCACGTTGTCGCCATGCGGCAGGCCCAGATGTTCCATGGTGTTCTGCAGCTGGTGCACCACCTTCATCGCCAGCATGGGCGCCAGCCACAAGATCACCGCCACCCCGCTATGCGCCGTCAGCGATACGCCCGCAATGATGGCGTAGCCGGCAAGATGCAAACGCGCCTCCCGCATCAGCTCGGCATGACGCTTGGCGGGCAAATACGGCTCGGTGATGATCCCGAGGGAGAAGCGCAGAATCCGGCGCCAGCGCGTATACCAGTAGGACACTCCCGACATCCACCAGAGGTACGAGGCCAGGGTGTAGCGCTCGCGCGCCAGTTCGCCGTCGCGCGCCCAGTCCTGCGTAAACCGGTGATGAGCCATGTGTTGCACCTGGTCGAAGGTGCGCGGATAGAAGAGCACGAAGCCGAACAGGCGTCCCACCCACTCGTTCAGCCAGCCCGTACGGAATACCGTCCAATGGCTGAGTTCGTGCTGACCGGCATACAGAAAATTGAGCAGCGTGCCGTGAACCATGAACACCGGCACCGCCCACCAGGAGCCGCCGCTCAACCATAAGAGCGTACCCGTGACGCCGAGGGCTCCCAGATGCGACACGGTCTGGATGGCGCCTCTGCCATTCGATGCGACGCACAACGAGCGCAACTTGGCGGCATCGATGACGTCACGCCGCACGAACACTTCGTCCACCAGTCGCTCCCGGGAATAAAGCCTTATCCTACGACGGCGGTCCCGGGATAGCTACGGCATGGCGATCACGCGGCGCGCGCGTGGTCAGCCTCCACCTTCGCCACCGCCGGTCGGGCGGATAGGAGCTTGGCGTGCGCTTCCAATCGCGGTACGCGCGAATATAGGTTGATCTTTTCGCCGGGGTACCACGATGCGAGCATGTGCAGATAGATGTCGGCGGCGGAATAATCGGCGCCCAGCACATAGGGTCCGAGCCCTTGGCTGACGAGCGCAAGGTGAGTGAGCAAATCGGACGTGCCCTGCTCGCGAATGGCGTCGGCATCCGCTTCGCCGCGAGGCGAATAGCGGGCCGAGTAGTACACCCGCAGCACTGCTTCGTAGACGTTCGCCGACAGGAATACCATCCACTGCAGGAATGCCGCATGCCGGCTGGTGCCCGGCTGCGGCGCCAGCTGGGATTGCGGATGGGCCAGCGCCAGATGGATCAGCATCGCGGCCGATTCGAACATGGCCGTGCCGTCCGGCAGCACCAAAGCGGGCACGCGTCCGGTCGGGTTCGTCGCCCGCAACCGTGCAATATCGGACGCGTCGCTGCCCACCCAGATTCTCTCGTAGGCAGCGCCCGACTCCTCCAGCGCCGCCTGTACCGCGAACGAGCCTGACCCAGGCCGGCCATAGAGCTTGTACTTCGTCATTGCCGCTCCCCTCGATTGCTTTGGATATTACCGTTTCGAAGTCTCGATTGCGCGCAATTACAGTATCCTGGAAGTCTGAACTCACCCTACAGGAGATCTCATGCCGCGAACCATTACGATGGCCGTCGATCTTCCCGCGTCACCCGCGCGCCTGTACCGCATGTATCTCGATCCCAAGCAGCACGCCGCGTTCACCGGCGCGCCCGTGAAGATTGCCGCGCGTCCGGGCGCGGCGTTCAGCGCCTTTGGCGGCGCCCTATCGGGAAAGCTCCTGCACCTCGTTCCCAATCGGATGATCGTGCAATCCTGGAGATCGACCCACTTTGCCACGCGCGACCTCGATTCGATGCTCATACTATCGTTCTTCACGCATCCGGACGGCGCGCGAATCGAATTGACGCACGTCAATGTCGCGGACAGTGATTTTGCCGGAGTCTCCGAGGGTTGGTCCAAGTATTATTGGCTCCCGTGGCGTGACTATTTGACCCGTTCAACGAGAAAAAAAACATGAGCATGTCGTCAAGACGGTTTTTCCTGCGCGGCGCCGCCGGCGCTACCTTCGTCGCCATGGCCGCGCGCAGCGGGCTCTCCAGGGCGTCCGCTGAAGCGGAGATAAAATCCCTGACGGCGGATGCGAAGGCCATTTCCGCCGACGAGCGGCACGCGCGCCTCGCCAAGGTTCAAATGCTCATGGAGCAGCGCAAAGTGGCGGCGCTTCTCGTCGAGCCCGGGTCCACGCTCGAGTACTTCACCGGCATTCAATGGCACCGTTCCGAGCGAATCACACTCGCGATCATCCCCGCCCGGGGCGAAATCCTGGTCGTGACGCCGGCCTTCGAGGAACCATCGGTGCGCGAAACGCTGCAGGTGGGCGGCGATGTGCGCCCGTGGAACGAGCATGAGAGCCCCATCGATCGGATTGTTCAAGGACTGCGCGACCGTGGCGCGCCACAGGGTGCGGTGGCGGTGGAATCGACGGTGAGGTTTTTCATCGTCGACGGCCTGCGGCACGCATCGAATGGCTATGAGTTCGTCTCCGCCGACCCCCTGGTTCGAGAGTGCCGGCTCATCAAGTCCCCATCGGAGTTGGCGCTCCTGCAATTCGCCAATGACGTGACCATCGAAGCGCTGCGCGCTGTGCACACGCGCCTGCAGCGGGGCATGAATCCCGCCGATATTGGCGCTCTCATGGATCGCACCAGCGTCGCTCTCGGGGGTTCGCCCGAATTTTCACTGGTGCTCTTGAACGAGGCCTCGGCTTATCCGCACGGCTCGCGGCAGTCACAGACGGTTCGCGAGGGATCGGTCGTCTTGATGGACTGCGGCTGCGCGGTGCACGGCTATCAATCCGACATATCACGCACCTGGGTGTATGGGCAGGCGAACGCGCGGCAGCGACAAGTCTGGAACACCGTCAAACGCGGACAGGAAATCGCGCTCGAAACCGCGAAAATCGGCCTCGCGGCGGGCGCCGTCGACGATGCCGTGCGCAGCTACTACGAACGCGAGGGCTGGGGCCCCGGCTACAAGCTGCCGGGGCTGTCGCATCGCACCGGCCATGGGATCGGGCTGGATGGCCATGAGCCGGCCTACCTGGTGCACGGCGACACAACTCCGTTGCAGGCCGGCATGTGTTTCTCCGACGAACCGGGACTCTACATCCCCGGCGAATTCGGAGTTCGATTGGAGGACTGCTGGGTCATGACCGCATCGGGGCCCAAGCTGTTCACGCCCCTCGCAAAATCCTTGGACGATCCCATTTGAGATTCTCGAGCGGGTGGTGGCTGCGATGATCGCCGCGCTGTCGCTGCTGATTTGGCTTTATCTGTGTTTCGCGCACGGAAAATTTTGGCAGTCCGCTCCGCAATTGCCGTGCGCATTGCCGCCGGAGTTTCCGGATGTGGACATCATCGTCCCCGCCCGCGATGAGGCGCAGACCATCGGCCCGGTGATCGATTCGCTGCTCGCGCAGGATTACGGCGGCAGTTTCCGAGTCATCCTGGTGGATGACAATTCCACCGACGGTACCGCCGCGGCGGCGGGCGCCGCATCGAGCTTGAGCGTCATCTCCCTGCAATCAAAGCCGGCGTACTGGTCCGGCAAGTTGTGGGCGTTGAGCCAGGGAGTCGCCGCGAGCCGCGCTCCCATTCTGTTGTTCACCGATGCCGATATCGTGCATGACCCGCGGCACCTCTCATCGCTCATCGCGAAGCTGCTGCAATCGCGGCTGGACATGGTGAGCGAGATGGTGCGCCTGAACTGCATCAGTCTCGCCGAACGCGCGCTCGTGCCCGCCTTCGTCTACTTCTTCCAGATGCTGTATCCCTTCAAAAAGGTGAACGATCCGCGATCGCAGCTCGCGGCGGCCGCCGGCGGCACGGTGCTGATTCGGCGGGAGGCCCTGCAGCGCATCGGCGGCATCGACGCGATTCGAGGCGCGCTCATCGATGATGTGGCATTGGCCAAGGCGGTGAAGAAATCCGGATCCATCTTTCTCGGGCACTCCGGCCTCGCCGCATCCATTCGCCCGTATCCGAAGTTCGCGGATATTTGGCACATGATTTCACGCACCGCCTTCACGCAATTGCGCTATTCGGCGGCGCTCCTGGCGCTTACCTTGGCGGCGCTGACCGTGGTGTGGCTGGCACCCGCGGCGGCCATGCTGTTCGGGCAAGGCTGGGAGATGGCGGCTGGTTTCATTGCGTTCGGCCTCGCGGCCTTCAGCTACATTCCCACCTTGGCGCGCTACGGGCGGAGCCGCCTGTGGGTCCTGGCGCTGCCGCTGATCGCGCTCTTCTACATGGCCGCGACCTGCGGCTCGGCGGTCAACTATTGGCGCGGGCAAGGCGCGCGCTGGAAGAATCGCGCCTATGGATCCGGTTAGCCTTTCACCGCACCCGGCTTGACCGGCAGCGCCTTCAAGGCCTGTCCCCTGACTGCAAATGCGTCCGGGTATAACTGCCGGGGAACGCATTCCGTGGAATATTTGATGTCGCGCAGAGTGAAGTTCTGGGTAATGAGGTCTTTCATCTCCTGAATGAGTTCGCAGTCCCCATCGCCCATGAAATAGGGCTGTTGCGGCGTCACCATCATGGGACTCCAACGGGCCTTGACCGTGCCCGACTCGTCCGGCCCCGCAGCCGGGACGAGAGAATAGAAATCCGCGGTCACCCAGGCGTTGTGGCTGGGGGTGCTGGATCCGCCCGGGCAGCCCGTGGCGGTCACGTTGATATCGTGTCGGGCGCCAATATGCAGGAGGATCTGGCGCACATGGGTTTCCAAGCCATCGCAGGTGTACAGCGCGGTGATGCCGTAATAATTGAACGTCACCTTGCGATGCTGCCAGGATCCGCTCACCACATCGCCGGTCGGGCTAGGGCCGGGTTCGACCGCAGCGCAACTCAGGCTCATCGCGCCCAACCAGCCGCCGAGCACCGCAGCGGCTCCCGCAACGGACATCGAGGTTCGATTCGCGAGTTGCATGACGGCTAGACCTCCTAAGCTGATCCCTAGTTCACTGCCAATTGAACCATCCGATCAACATCGCCGCGCAGCGAGCATCTTGCTCGCCTCGACCACCGTGAGGGCGGTCATATTGACGATCCTCCGCACCGTGGCCGCCGGGGTCAAGATGTGCGCCGGCGCGGCGCAACCGAGCAAGATCGGACCGATGGCCACATTGTGGCCGGCCGCCGACTTGAGCAAATTGTAGGCAATGTTGGCGCTGTCGAGATCGGGACACACCAACAGGTTGGCGCTGCCGTGCAAGGTGCTGCCGGGAAGTACCGCCTCACGGGCCGCCTCGTCCAAGGCGCAATCGCCGTGCATTTCGCCATCCACCTCCAGATCCGGCATGCGCTCGCGCAGCAGGGCCAATGCCGCGCGCATCTTCAGGGCCGAGGGCGCGCTGCTGCTGCCGAAATTCGAATGCGACAGCAAGGCCACCTTGGGTACCAGACCGAACGCGCACAGCTGATCCGCGGCGAGTTGCGTGATCTCCGCCAATTGCAGCGCGCTCGGGTCGAGATTGACGTGAGTGTCCACGATGAAAACCTGCCGCCCGGGAAGGATCAGCCCATTCATCGCGCCATATACATTGACGCCCGGGCGACGGCCGATCACCTGATCGATGTAGTGCAGGTGGCGCGCGGTGGTGCTGATGGTCCCGCAGATCAGACCGTCCGCCTCGCCCTTCTTCAGCAGCATGGCGGCAATCAACGTGGTGCGGCGGCGCAGCTCCAATTTGGCGTATTGCGCCGTCACTCCATCGCGCTCGGTGAGGGCATGATACGCCTGCCAATATTCGCGGAATCGTTCATCGTGTTCGGGATTGACGACGGCAATGTGTTCGCCAACCCGTATGCGCAAACCGTAGCGCTTGATGCCGCGCTCGATCACCGCGGGGCGGCCGACCAGAATCGGCGCCGCGAGCTTCTCATCCACGGCGATTTGCACCGCGCGAAGCACCCGCTCGTCCTCGCCTTCCGCGAAGACGATGCGGCTGCGTGCCGCCGCCACGGTACGCGCGGCCGCAAATATCGGCTGCATCAACGTGCCGCTGTGATAGACGAACTGGAGCAGGCGCTGGCCGTAGGCCTCGAGGTCCGCAATGGGCCGCGTGGCCACTCCGGACTCCATCGCGGCCTTGGCCACCGCCGGCGCGATCTTGACGATCAAGCGCGGATCGAAGGGTTTGGGAATGAGGTAATCCGGACCGAAAGCCAGGTCTTCCATGCCCCCGTAGGCGGCGGCGACGATGTCGCTTTGCTCTTGACGGGCCAGCTCCGCGATGGCGTGCACGGCGGCGATCTCCATCGGCCGCGTGATCGTGGTGGCTCCGACGTCCAGGGCGCCGCGAAAGATAAACGGAAAACACAGGACATTGTTGACCTGGTTGGGATAATCGCTGCGGCCGGTGGCGATGACGGCGTCGCCGCGCACCGCCCTGACCTCCTCGGGCAGGATTTCCGGAGTGGGATTTGCCAGGGCCAGGATCAATGGCGTCGGCGCCATGCTCCTGACCATGTCCTGCGTGAGCACCCCTCCCGCCGACAGACCGAGGAACACGTCCGCGCCGCCGATGACTTCTCGCAGCGTGCGCGCAGGGGTGGGCTGCGCGAAGCGTGACTTCTCCGGATCCATGAGCTCCTGCCGCCCTTCGTAAACGACGCCGGCAAGATCGGTCAGCCACACGTTCCCGCGCACCAGTCCCAAATCCAGCAGCAGGTCCACACAGGCGAGGGCCGCTGCGCCGGCGCCGCTCACCACCATTTTGATCTTGCCGATGTCCTTGCCGACTACTTGAAGCCCGTTGAGGCAGGCAGCTGCGACGATGATCGCCGTGCCGTGCTGATCATCATGGAATACGGGGATTTTCATGCGCCGGCGCAATTCGCGTTCGACGATGAAGCATTCCGGCGCCTTGATGTCCTCCAGATTGATGGCCCCAAACGTGGGCTCGAGGGCGGCGATCAATTCGACCAATTTCAGCGGATCGCGCTGATCGACCTCGATGTCGAATACGTCGATGCCGGCGAACTTCTTGAACAAGACCGCCTTGCCTTCCATGACGGGCTTGGCCGCAAGCGGTCCGATGGCGCCCAAACCCAGCACCGCGGTGCCATTCGTGATGACCCCGACCAAATTGCCGCGCGCGGTGAAGCGAAAGACGTTGAGCGGATCCTCGACAATGGCCTCGCACGCAGCGGCGACGCCCGGTGAATACGCCAGCGCAAGGTCGCTCTGGTTGAGAAGTTGCTTGGTCGCGGTGATCGACAACTTTCCGGGAGTCGGAAATTCGTGATAATCGAGCGCCGCCTTTCTGAGGGCCTCTTTGATGTCGTCGATCTTCAAGAGCCGAGGCCTCGGTGTGAACGCTCGTCGATGAGCAAATTTGACATTTTAGCCTACCGACGAGGTTAAATCATCGCTTGGGCAGCCCCGCCCCAAGGCATCGGGGTGCCATTGCGAAGGCGCGGCGCTGCAAATGGGAATAAACTGGCCACTCCAGGCGACTTGAGCGGGTGAACCTCTTCAATTCGGGGGCGGCGGCCATGGGCACTACACTTCTCAGCGGTGAAGATCAGGGATTGCATCTCGAGGTCGTGCGGGTTCCGGTGGACGGGCCCATGCGGTGGCTGCGAGCCGGATGGTCGGATATGCGCACCGGCGCCAGTCTCGGCTACGGCACGTTGATCGTGGCCATAGGTTGGACGCTTCTCGTGTTTTGCGGCACGCACCCGTATTTCATCGCCGCGGCGATTTCCGGGTTCTTGCTGGTTGGACCTCTGATGTCGGCGGGCTTTTGCGAGATTTCGCGGCGCTACGCCCTGGGCCTGCCGGCGAGCTTCGATGACTCTCTGGACGGATTCAAGCGAAACGCCCCGGCGCTGGTTGAATTTGGCGTCATCCTGGCAATATGTGCCGCGGTGTGGTTCGGGATCTCGGCGGTGCTGCTCGGCACGGTGTTTCATGTCGGCGCGCCCGACATCAGCGAGACCTTGTACCGCGGGTTTCTCGATGCCACGAATCGCGCGCAGGTTCTTGCATACATTGCCGTCGGCGGATTGCTGGCCGTCGCCGTGTTCATGGTGTCGGTGGTGGCGATTCCGCTGATCATCGATCGCCACGCCACCGCTCCTCAGGCGATGCGCGCCAGCGTCAGTGCGGTACTCCACAACATACCCGCCATGATCGTCTGGAGCGCGTTGATCCTGGCGTTGACCATCATCGGCTATGCGACGTTTCTCCTGGGTCTGCTCTTCATCGCGCCGCTGTTGGGGCACGCCACCTGGCACGCGTACAAGGCCATGATTCGCTGATCATCCATGCAGGATCTCCTCGCCGCAGTGCAGACGGAAGGCTACGCGATCGTGCGGGGCTTTCTCTCTCCCTCGGAAATCGCAGAAGTCGCGGCCGAAGCGGACAAGATGTACCAGGAGGGCCTGAAGCATCACGCGACCTATCGGCACAAGAACCTGCTGTTCGAGGTGCTCGACGACCCCAAGGCCAATCGCCGGGTGGTGCTGCAGGCGCACTGGACCGCGTGGCTCAGCCCTTTCATGGAACAAATGCGCCGCAGTGAGAAGTATTTTGCCGTGCTCGAACCCTTCTTGGGTCCGGATATCAAGCAGATCTCGCATCAAGTGCATTGGAAGCCGCCTGGCGCGAAATACACTTCCTACAGATTTCACCAGGACGCTCGCTTTCGGCAGGGCAACGTCAAGGAATTCAGCTATCGCCAGAGCACGGTGACGACCGGCCTCGCCATCGACCGGCAGACCGTCGAGAACGGCGCGCTGCGGGTCATGCCGAAAAGCCACCGGCTGGGGTACTTGGGCCTGTCCGATGACGGACCCATCATGGTCGGTCAAACGCAGGAAGAGGAGCTGCGGCGGGCCGGGCTCGACCCAGGGAATATCGTCACTTGCGAAATGCAACCCGGCGATCTTCTGCTCTGGACCCTGTTCACCGTACACGGCTCGGCTCCCAACGTCAGCGATTATGATCGGCGCTTCATGATCAACAGCTATGTGCGGGCAAGCGACAGCGAGCGCGGCGAGTGGGCGTTTCGCGGCGGCGTTTCAACCCCGCTCGGCGCCGAACCGCAAATTTGCAAATACGAGCAGCTGAACGAGCGGCCGGGGCCGTTCTATGTCGAGTCCGACTGGACCGAGGAGGCCAAATCAGGCCAGCGCGTTGCGCAGCGCGGCGCTCTTCAGTGACTTCGCGATGCCGGCCGAGGCGATGAAATAATGGAGCGACGCCCAGCCGAAGAACACCAGCGTCGCGAGCATCCCGCGCCGCGTTGCGCGTGAGAGGGTCGATTTGCAGGCAGATTTGATCTCCGCGCCTGCCCACTGCCTGGCCGCGCCTCCGGGGCAGCTGATCATGTACGACGGCTGGGCGCCCTGCGCTCGGAAATCGGCCTGCGCGAAATGGTCGATGGCCCACCCTGTGAACAAAGGTCCGCCGCCGAGCGCGAAAACACTCAAGCAGATGTACAGCAGTGCCGTGGCCGTCGCGCGGCGGCGCAGGCCGACCACATTTTGCACCACCCCGAATGTCGGACCGAGGGAGGCATACTGGAAAAAACCCGCCAAGCTGAGCAAAGCGGCGGCCGCCCGCCAGTCGGATTCCAGGATCGCGGCCACATAGAGCGGCGCGGCGATGATGCCGCCGAGCGCCGGAACCAAGGCATACCAACGCGCATCGCGATGGGCCAGGGCGTCGGCAACGAACCCTCCGGCAACTATGCCAATGCCCACTGCGGCTCCCCCTGCGAGACCGGCAACGACGCCGATCGTCACGTAGTCGAGGCCAAAGACACGGGCGAAATACGGCGGCACGAAGGCATAAAACCCGTAGGCGGCAAACGCGCCGATGGTGACGCCGAGCACCATGTGCAGGACGGGCCGATCGACCGTGAGCGCCGCTCCCACGGCGCGCAGCTCCCGCAGATCGCCGCGCAGCGAAAAGGGCGGCAGCGGCGGCCGTTCCAGAGTGCCGGCCCGAGGCTCCGAATACCCACGCGGCGGCTCGCGAATGAAGACCTTGATCAGAATGGCGATTGCCACACCCGGCAACCCGACCAGTACACACGCGGCGCGCCATCCCCAGTGCTGAACCGCATAACCACCCGCCACGGCGGCCAGCAGGTACCCGAGCGATATCCCTCCGGTGTAGATTGACAGCGCCGAGGTTCGCCGCGACGGCTCGATGTAGTCCGAAATCAAGGAATGCGCGGGTGGCGAGCAGCCAGCCTCCGCGACGCCGACCCCGACTCTGATCAGCAGCAGCTGGGGAAACGACCCCGCCGCGCCGCACAGTGCGCTCAAGGTGGACCAGACGATGAGCGCGACGCTGATGATGTTGACGCGGCTCACGCGCTCGGCAAGCCGTGCGATGGGAATCCCGCCGAATGCATACAGCAGGGCGAACGCGGTTCCGCCAAGCAGTCCCACCTGGGTATCGGTCAGCTTCAGGTCGAGCTTCATCGAGGATGCGACGATGGAAATGATGCTCCGGTCCATCGCGTTGAAGGTGTACGCCGTCATGAGGAGCAGCACCACGGCGCGCTTGTACGCGGTGGAGTACGGGGTCGGCTCGTTATGCAATACGCGCGCCTCGCTGTGGCAGTGGCGCCATTCTGCCACGAAGCGGGCGCCCGCCGCGGAGCGCCGTGCACCAATCGCGGCTAGTGCGTGTCGGGAATTTTGTTTTCGCGGCGCAGGAACCCCAGTACCAGTGTTTCTGCTTTGCGGGGCGCGGCCAGGCTCAAGCTGCCGTTGAAGACTCGGTGAATGAGCCCCGAGCGCCAAGATTCGAACACCGCGGGATTGATATAGGACTTGCGGCAGACGGCCGGGGTGTTGCGCAGCTTGGCGGCCACTTGCTTGACGACCGCCGCGATCTCGCGCCGCAACGCGCGTTCGCTGCGAACTTCCGGCAGCGGCGTGCGCGCAAACAAGGTGATGGCATGCAGGGTTGCGCCCCAGGTGCGAAAATCCTTGGCCGTGAAATCATCGCCCATCGCCTCGCGCAGGTAATCGTTGACCTGACCCGAATCGATGGGACAGCGCTGGCCGTCGTCGCTCACGTATTGAAACAGGTGCTGACCCGGAATCTCCTGGCAGCGCCGCATGATCTGCGCGACGCGCTTGTCGCCGATGTGAACTTCATGTTGGACGCCGCCTTTGCCGCGGAAATTCAGGATCGCGCGTCCGTCGCTGATGAAGCTGACGTGGCGATTGCGCAGCGTCGTCAATCCGAAACTCTTGTTGTCGCGCGCATACTCGGTATTGCCGATGCGGACCCGCGTCGCATCGAGGATGCTCACCACCACGGCAAGAACTTTCTGGCGCGGCAGTCCGGGTAGCCCCATGTCGCGCCTGAGCTTGCGCCGCAACTTCGGCAGGGCCTCGCCGAAGGCCACCATGCGATCGAACTTCGCGCTGTCGCGCACCTGGCGCCATTCGGGATGGTAGCGATACTGCTTGCGGCCGCGCGCATCCCGGCCGGTCGCCTGCAGATGTCCGCGCTCCTTCAGGGTGATCCAGACGTCCCGGTAGGCGGGCGGGATCGCCAGACTGGCGATGCGCTTGAGCTCCTTGGCGGCGGCCAGGCGCCGGTTTTCGGGCGTCAGGTACCGAAACCCCTTGCCCGCGCGCAAACGCCGGATGCCGGGCTCGGTATCCGATACATAGATGAGGCCGGCCTCGACCGCCATCTGCGCCGCTTCGGCGGCGACGCCGGTGAGATTTACAGCCGCTGTTGAGGACTTCAGGGTCATGGCGTCCGATTGTTAGCCAATCGAAAGTCCTTGCGCTAGGACATTTCGCATCGACCTGGTAATTCTGTGACGCAATTCTGTGATGCGGTCGATGGAACCCGCCGTGGCGGCGCCGCTACACCAGCTGCACCAGCATTTTTCCGGTATTTGCGCCGCTGAACAAACCGATCAATGCCGCGGGCGCCTGTTCGATGCCCTGCAGCACCGTGGTGCGGTAGCGGATGCGTCCGTCGCCGAGCCAGCGCTTCATGTCCGCGAGGAATTGCGCGCGCAGCGGCTCGAAATCGTAAACGACGAAGCCCCGCATCGTCAGCCGGTTGTAGATCATGTTCGAGAGCGTGGTCACGGGTTCGGAGATGGCGCCGAAATTATTGTAGGCGGAAATCATGCCGCAGACTGCGATCCGGCCATGCGCATTCATGCGCGGCAACGCCGCGTTCAAATGCTCGCCGCCCACATTGTCGAAATACACGTCGATGCCCCGGGGCGCAGCGGACTTGAGTGCCGTGCGCAGGGTCTCCTTCTTGTAGTTGATCACCGCGTCGAGCCCGAGCTCGTCTTTGAGCCACCGGCACTTGTCGTCCGAGCCCGCGCTGCCGATCACATGGCAGCCTTTGACCTTGGCGATCTGCGCCGCCACGCTGCCCACGGCGCCCGCGGCGGCCGACACGAAGACGTTCTCACCCTCTTGGAGCGCCGCGGTGACCAGCAGACCGCCGTAGGCCGTCAGTCCGGTCAACCCGAGCACGCTCATGTGGGCGACGAGCGGCATTCCGTCGGCGTCGAGCCGGGTCAGTCCCTTGCCGTCCGAGACGAAATACTGGCGGAACCCGCGCATCGATTCGACGTGCTCGCCCTCCTTGAAGCCCGCGTGACGCGATCTGAGCACACGGCCAACCGCGCCGCCGGCCATTGCCTCATGCAGGGGCGTTTGTCCGGCCAAGCGCGGCCGCATGGCCGGATCGACCGACATATAGATGTTCTCGACCAGCAGTTCACCGGCACCCGGTTCCGCAACCTCGGTCTCTACGATCCCAAACTGCGCGGGCGTGGGCAGGCCTTGCGGACGTTCGAGCAGATGCACTTCTTTGCTGCGCATATTTCCCCCGCCGTAATTCACCGGCGACTCTACGCGACTTTGAGTAGACTTGCAGTTTCGACTCAACTCGCGCAGGAACGAACATGAGAGTGATCGCCACCGCAGCCGCAGCCGTCTTGGTGTTCGGATTG
>Ga0209656_10000425_pt1 | contig 27892 bp, 25 predicted proteins | sample BogFormECP12_OM2_FD_188239 | JGI IMG/M metagenome (GOLD analysis project Ga0209656, IMG submission 188239) | Bog forest soil microbial communities from Calvert Island, British Columbia, Canada - ECP12_OM2 (SPAdes) (version 2) | ecosystem: Environmental > Aquatic > Freshwater > Wetlands > Bog ...
CTTTCCGCTGAATGACTTGCACATACCAGCCATATTTGGTGCCGAAGTCGCCACCGCTGCCGGTAACGCCGAAGCCGCCCTTGGCACCACCGGCGGCGAAACTGCCGTAGGGTCCGCTGACCGGGCCACCTTCGCCGAAGGCAACCTGATTGGTTTCTTCCTCGGGCTCGGGTTGAGGCTTGGCCTTGGTTGGGGTGGGAGGCTTCTTCGGTTTGATCTTGGTGTTCTTGCCCTGGATCTCGATGGCGTCGGGTTCTTTCTCTTCGACCTTGGGCTCGGATTTGGTTACGCCTTTGGATTCGTTGGCGAGAACGTTTTGGGTCTGGGCGGGAGTGGTGGGCAAGGGAACTGAACTCACCAGAGTCACGCCCATGGCGTCGCCACCGCCGCCAGTGCCCCAACCTTGGCCGCTGGGTCCGGTGAAGAAAACGGAGTAAATCACGATGAGAGCGGTGACCGCGACGTGGAAGCCGGCGGACCAGGCAAGGGCGCGCGGCCAACTATCGTGTTCGAAAAAAATCTCAGCGTTTTGCGCCATTTTGTTCGATCGGCTGAGTGACGATGCTCACGTTGGTGATGCCGGACTGTTTTACCGCGTCCATGACCGTGGCGAATGCGCCGAAGGGAACATTTTCATCGGCGCGGATGAAAATGAACTGGTTGTGAGGGTCGCGAATTTTCTGGCGGAGCCTGGCGGCGATCTGATTGATGTTGATAGCGTCGTTGCCGAGGAAGACGCGCTGGTCTTTATTAATCGTGATGACGGTGCGTTCCTCGGTGATCTCTTTGACGGTGCGAGTTTTGGGTACGCTGACTTCGATACCCGACTGCAGAATGGGAGCGGTCACCATAAAAATGATGAGGAGAACGAGGACGACGTCGACCAGCGGAGTGATGTTGATATCAGCGAGGGCGGACTGGGTGCGGCCGTTGGAGGAAGTGAAAGCCATCAGCGCCTCACTTCAGCTGCAGCTTGCGGCTGGATGCTCTCGATGGCGTTAAGGACTTCGAGAGAAAAGTCATCGCCACGGGCGGCGAAGACGCGAATGGAGTTGCCGATTAAGTTGTAGGCAATGACGGCGGGGATAGCGGCGGCGAGTCCGGCAGCGGTGGTGATGAGAGCTTCGGAGATGCCGGGGGCGACGGCGCGAAGAGTGGCTCCGCCGGCGGTGCCGAGGCCGTGGAAAGCGTCGATGATGCCCCAGACCGTGCCGAACAGTCCGATGAAAGGAGTCACGGCGGCGGTGATGGCGAGCCAAGGAACATTGCGCTCCAGGCGCGTGATCTCTTCGGATGCGCCGATCTGCATACCGCGCTGCACGGCGGTGAGGCTGCGCAGGGTTGCACTGGGAGTGGAGAGCTGGCGTTTGTATTCCTGGTAGCCGCCCTCGAAAACTCCGACCAGAGGGCTGGGACGGAATTGATCGGCAACGGTGGCGAGATCCTGCATGCGTTGGGCCTTGCGGAAGGCGCGCAGGAAGCGTCCACTTTGAACCCGGGCGCGGCGCAGCAGGCTCCATTTCGTGAGGATGATGGCCCAGGAGATGAGGCTGAAAGCCAGCAAGGTGATCAGGACGAACTTGGCGACGGGACCGGTGCTCGAAATAAGGTCGAGAATTTCGCCGCCGACGAAAAAGGCAGAGTATGGGAGCAGTTGCATCTTGGTTTGGGGATACCTTGACGAGATTATAGATGATTCGAGTGGCGGGCTTCGCGGGGACGTATCCTAATCATAACCCTCAGAGGTTGAGAGCGACGGCATTACGCACGGGTCCCGGCTTCGAATCGATTAATGTTGTGCTCCGCATTTTGTTCTTTGATTCGCAAAATAAATTTCCCTGATATACGCGTGGCGCGAGAGTGACATCCAATGGAAGCGCGGGCTAGAAATTTTGCGGAGGAAAATCTATGGCGAGTTACGGAATGCTGAGAGATTATCGCTTCACGGATGCATCGGAAGACATACGGGGAGCGAAGTTATATGGCTTGGATGACGAGAAACTGGGCAAGATTGACGATGTAATTTTCGACTTCTCCAGCGGATTGATTCGCTATGTAGTGGTCGATACCGGGGGATGGCTGACGACGAAGAAGTTTATCGTCCCGGCAGGGCGGCTGCGGGCGTCGACCAAGCACGATGACGACTTTACCGTGGATTTGACCAAGGCGCAGGTGGAGAGTTTTCCGCCGTACGAGGAGACCGACCTGGAGTCGGACGAACAATGGTCGGACTATGAAGGACGCTATCGATCGAAATGGGAGGCCGATCCCGTGATGCACCGGGCGGAGACGGATCGGAATATCACGCCGACAACGCAGCAGATGCCGGGGAATTCGGCTTCGGCACGGGCGGCGGGGACTTCGGATGCGTTTAAGAACGAGTCTCTGGAAGATGCGGAGATTGAGGACGCTGAATCGATTGAGCCCGGATATGCCGCGGGGACGAGTACCGTGGACATTGACGTTAGCGCGGTGGGCATTGGACCACGGTGGGACACGTTTCAGGATCGCTTGCGCGAGCGGCGGAAGGAAGTGATTGGCACGGGAGGCCTGGAGGACGAATATCGAAAGGCGGGTTAACTAGAATGCTCGCCGGGGAGCCACGGCTGCGGCCGTGGCTCTTTTTGTTGGCGGGAGTGATCCTAGCGAATGGATTGCGTGGCGGCAACGGGCCCTGATAATGTTCCGACGACCGACGAGTCTCGCACATGGATGGTCCAACTCAATTCGCAGCAAAGGCCCTCGTTCCAGTCGCCGTTGCGGTTTGCTTCGCACTTGCTCGCAAATACCTGAAGCCTCAGGCTCGGCTGTCGGAAACGCAACTGTCCGCGCTGGATGGACGGTTCGAGCAAATTAAGTGGGTGGTTGGGGTTAGCATGATCGCTGTTGCAAATCTATTTGCCTGGGCTACTCACCACTTGCTCGTTTCCCTGAATCGTTATCTAGCCGCTGGCGACGGACCAGAAACGGCGCTTCGGTTGTGGCCGCAGACTGCCATTTGGTGGTTCTTTCCGGGATTTGGGGCGGTCGCGCTCTGTTGGGAAATCACTCTTAAGCTCTGGTCCGCGTTTGGGCAACGTGGCACCGCGAGATCGTACCGCCTCTGGTCAGATGGGCGCGCCGGCTTTGACTGCACAAGAATTCTGCGCTGGATGGCGCTTGTCATCGTGCTCCCAATCGGAGTCTTCACGGTTTTAGCTCTGCCGATGCACACGGCCCTCCGTGACCAAGATATTCGCGTTTGCGGATACGGATGGGCAGGGTGCAGGACGGTTGAGTACTCAAAAGCGGTGCGGATGACGCTGATAAAAGGCTTTCGGGACCGCGATGGGAAGCTGCACCCCCGGGCGGGAATCGTTTTGGATTTCGCCGACGGACGGAGATGGTCGTCCGCTGATATCGGCGACTTCGCTAAGAGCGTTGACCCCGCGCTTTCTGCCTACCTCATAGAACGTACTGGTCTGCCGCTGGAGCAAGCGGAAACCGAAATGGACATCCCAAAAAGCAATAGTAGGACTTAGCCAGTGGGCGACAGCTCCACAACTGGTGTTAGGTCGCCATTACACTCATTGACCGAAGCGAACCTGCCATGCATCTCAGCCCACCGATCAGGGTTAAATCCCTTTCCCTCATTCACTCTCAATCCGTGCAAAGCCAGAGGAAGAATGGGTAGGGGAGAATTAATTCGGGAGGGATTTCGAGGGATCGGTGAGGGCGATCAATTTGCCCACGGGATAGTCTTCCTGAGAAATGGGGAACTCAGGCTCCGGGTTCAAAATGGTCAAGACATCGCCACTGTGAACGCCGCGCACGCGGAGGCGATCATTCTCGACGCCAACCACCCGATATTTTTCATCGAAAATTGACATAATTCTCCGCGCTGACGAATTGTTCATTGGATGCTCGACAGTGGTCGAGCGATGCCGACGAAATTGCGGATGATGCAATCGAAGGTTCCATATCGGGAAGCGGTATAGGGTTACTAGAGGCCATCTTAGAATCAACCGAAGAAGATAGACTTACGGTCCCTCAGGGGCTAAAGCCCGCGTCCTTATTAAGACGGAGCGGCACCCTTCGACGCGCTTCGCTTGCTCAGGGCAGGCTCAAGACTGAAGTCGTGCCCTTCCCGAAACCATTACCTGATGTTCTTCCGTTTCCAGAAGCCATTTAACGGAAGTCGCACCCTTCCCAAAGTCATTTATGGGATAACTTCTCAGATTATGAGATGACTTCTCCGAGATTTTGGAAAATGGAATGCTACGCGGAACGGCCTGACAATTCTTCCTCCGCACCTCGGAATAAAGCTCGCAGAGCCCGGATAACGATTCGGGCCAACAAGAGAATGATTGCGAGCAAAATCGCGACGATGGTCGCGGCGGCGTAGGGATGACGAGTTGCGAGCCAGGTCAGAGCGACAGCGAGAACGTCTTCTCCCAAACTCAAGGTGATATTCGAGACCGGTTCTGGAGATGGCGTTACCGCGGCGCGCAGTGCGGTTTTGCCTCCGTGAGCGGCGAGGGCGATGGCCGCGCTTAAGAAAGCTGCGAGAAGCTGATCGGCGGGGCTGAGTTGCGCTGTGGCTCCATAAGCGAGCAAGGCCGCGACGGGCACGCGAACGAAGGTGTGGAGAGCGCTCCAGATTAAGTCGAAGGCTGGAATTTTATCGGCGAAAAATTCGATGACGAACAGGATGGCGCTGGCGGCAATGACCGGCCAACTTTCCAGTAAATGTAGCGACGGCGGAAGAGGAAGGTGGGAGAAGCGGGCCAGCAAACCTAGGGCTGCGACGGTGGCATAGACATTCAGGCCAGCGGCGAAGGCGACGGCTGCCAGCACGGCGAACAGTTCCGGGAGCGGGATGTGCAACCAGTCGAGCACAAAAAAGAAGGGCCGCGATCAGCGACCCTGGAAAGTACTTTTCGAATTCACGCTTAGAGCGTGGACTCTATCTCGAAGCCCCAAGCTTCCAGAAGAGGCTCAGGGATGTACTTGGAATTCTTGTTGCGGCGCGCCCACTCCCGCAAACGGGTGGAGCGCAAATATTGGTCGGGGGTGAGCTTGTACTCGCGCACGACCTGTTCAAACTCCGTAATAGTAGGGACGACCGGCCCAATCGGCTCCGGCTTGCCCCAGTTTGGATTTCCGCGTCGCTTCGCCATGAACGAATGCCTTTCGTACAAATGGGGGATTCTATCAACCTTAAAAGATAGCCTAACTATATGATTCTCCGAGAGCTCCATGGATTCACGAAACAGAACAGTCTCTCAGGATTACGAGACAGAGCTAGAGTCCAAGGGGCCCAAAAAGCTAGTCGGAGACTGAACATATTAGGGCAAGACGCAGCTGAAGTCAATGACGATTTGCGAGGAATTAACTTTACAAATCCTCCATAAGTTGTTGGATAGTTGTGACTTGCCATGACATTTCCGAGTCGATGGCACACTTGGGCCTGATCTTTAGAATCGCCCAGATCGTGGTCAGGAACGCGGGAAGAATTACGATTGGGGAATCGGGGAGGGTTACGAGGGTAACCTCGCATGCTAAGACATCAATTGCCTGGGATTTGCAGGCGGGCTTAGAGTTGAGGGTATTCCTCGCAGGCGTCGGGCGGAATACTCTGGACTGGAAACGTTCTAAGAGCGGGCTATGACTCTGAAGTCACTGTTGCTGTGTTCGGACGATAAGATCGTGCGCGTGCTGCGCCGCACCCTGGGCGACCTCGACATTGGGGTTGAACATTGCACGAACTCGGAGACCGCTTTGCGACATCTGACCCGGGACCGGTTCGAGGCAATTATTGTGGATTGCGCAGGACCGGGGGCGGCCGATGTGTTGCGTGGGGCCCGGACCGCTCCATGTAACAAACGCGCCGTGGCCGTGGCCATTCTGGATCCCGAGATCGGGCTGCGATCAGCATTCGAGATTGGGGCGCATTTTACGCTCTACAAGCCAGTTTCCGCCGAGCGGGCGAAGTCAAGTTTTCGCGCGGCGCGAGCCTTAATGAAAAGGGAACGCCGGCGCAATTCAAGGGTCTCGGTACGTTTTGCGCTGGAGATGGTGAGTGCTCAGTCGGGAGCCCGCTTCAAGGTGAATACAACCGACGTTGGCGAAGGCGGGTTGGCGATCACGCTTCCAAAACGCAGTAAGCCACAAGGCAAATGGGATTTGTCATTTACGCTTCCGGGCTCGACCACGAAGCTGGAGATGCCGGCGGAGTTCGCGTGGGAGGGAAGCGGGACACAGGTGGGAATGCGTTTCCTGGATCCATCTCCGGAAGTTGCGCGTCAATTGCGCGAATGGCTTGGCCGCAACACTCCGGACGCAGAAAAGGACGATCCTCCGGTCCGTTGCCAGCTTACGGATTTGAGTTTGGGTGGCTGTTACCTTGAGATCAGTTCGCCATTTCCGGTTTCCACAAGAGTGACGCTCTCGATGCGCGCCGCAGGGGTGGAGTTGCGATCGGAGGGCGTGGTTCGAGTAATGCATCCCGATAAAGGGATGGGGGTGGAATTCACCCAGACCACAGCGGAGCATCGCACCCTGCTGGAAACATTTCTCAGCCGGCTGACGGAAACTCCTGATGCAATGCCGGAGCTTCTGGTTGAGCCGGAAGGTCTGGAAAACGAAATCGGTCAAAGATCGAAAGCCGCCTCCGAAGCGGGGGATGGAGAGGACCCGTTACTCGGTCTTTTCCGCAATCATGCGGAACTGGCGGCGGAGCCGTTTGTGGAGATGCTGCGCAAGCAGCGCGGGCTCGGCGCCACCGCCTCTTGATAGGGCAAGCTTTGGTGCTGCTTTCCGGCTATTGCGGCAGAGGAGTTCCTTCTGCCGGTCCACCTTTCACCAGATCAGTCTTGACCGTCGATTTCTGATTGGCCACCAGATCGATATCAGTCTCGAAGGTTTGATAGCCCGGCAGGCTGATCGTGACCTTGCGCTTGCCGGGGGCGACCAACAGAGCCCTACCCATCCCTCCAAACTCGGCGACGTGGCCGACGAATACACCGTCGACAAATACGGCAGCGCGATTGGGGTTCACTTCCAGCTTGATTTCAGCGGTGATTTTAGGAAGTTGAACCCGCGTGTCTTTCTCCAACTTTACGGCGACGCTTTGGGTCTCTCCCCCGCGCACCGTAGCCTTATGAACGAAGTCGACGTATCCGCCCTGGCGAACGATGATTTCATGCTCACCCGGAAGAAGCAGGATTTTTTTCGATCCCTTGAGTTCGCGCAGATAGCCGACGTATTGGCCGTCGATCCAAACGCCGGCATCTTTTTCTACTTTGGTTGCTCCTTCGAGATCGATTTGACCAAGCACATCGTTTCCGGCGTGCAGGGGCGGAGCCAACCACAGCGAGAATAAAAGAGTGAGCAGACAAACCACACCGGACGATTTCAACGGAACGTTCATGCGACCTCCACGGTGTTGTTGAGATGCTGGCGTATGAAGAAGGGTAGCCCGTGAGAGTGGTCAAGTAAATGACAATAGGGGCACAGGGCAGAGAGGGCTGTCGGCGGAAGAAGAGACAGACTGGTAGGCTAGAATGATCGCGAGCCGGGATGGCGAAATTGGCAGACGCAGCGGACTTAAAAGCTCAGGGTGACTATATTGTAAGTCTAAGCAAATAAATAAGATACCTAGCGTACTGGCAGACGCATCGGATTTTACAAGGTTTAAGCCATTGAGAAGACTGGCGTTGCAGAACTGCACAGATTTTCGGGAACCCACCGGCGTGTGTCAGCTTGACTTGGCTGGTGGTAGCTTTTTCTCGACGCCGAACCCTAGCTTGCCGAGCACCCTCACGGCACCGGTCTTCCCGCCCTCGAAGTCTCCGGAGGCGAGTCGTTGTCCCGCTGCGAACTCATAAGCTGTGCCCAAAATTGCCTTCGGCGGGTAACGACGTTTCTCCCAGACCAACTCATAAGTCGTCGTAGGAGCGAAGCCATGCTTCGAGAAGAACTGCTCTGGGCCTAGTCGGTCATACTCGCGTATCGCGCGCAACACGTCATCACGGGTCACGCGCTCCCATGCGACCATATTGTTCCCCCAGGGAATTTAGGTTCAACACTCGACGATGGCGCGCTGGTCCTCTCGCTGACAAAGTCAAACGCCGCGCCTTGCTTACCGATTCTGCGCTGCCTCTGTCGGTCTGAGTGCCGCAGCCCCGAAATTCACGCTGAATCGTTTACACCAAATGGAAACGGCGCGGTATTTCGCCAAATCCACGTCCCTACTAAGCGTGTAGTTTTGGTCGCCGATGTTTCCCTTGATCACTCCGAGATCCATGAAACCGGCCCGTTGCACGGTTGCAATGTCTTTGGCATCGTCAGCAGCGACCAGATAAACGTGCACATCGGGGCCATTCGAAGTGCTGAAGTTCGTAAATCGAAGGATGCGGCTGCCATTCCCCGTCTGGTAAAGGGTTGCGGTGCCGGAGGTCGGGTGCAAAATGCTATAGAACTGTCCCGATTCAACAGGTTTCGGCGATGCATCTTGTCGTGTAGGCATCGCTTCGTCAACGCGCCGGTTGACCACAAGCCGCTCTGGCCGAAATGCGTACCACGCGAGGAACAGTACAACCACAGCGACTGGAATCGCGAATTTTGTCCATCTTTTCATTTCAAGCTTCTCCTTTACTTCCACTTCAGCGTGCCAGCTGCTCGAAGCAACCGCATCGCGAAATCGGCGATATCATTCCCAGGCAGAGGAGCCTAGGCAGCGAGGAACTCCTTGACTAGAATTGCGGTATCGTCAGGGTTCTCTTCTGGAAAAAAGTGGCCGCCCTTCATGGCCTGTCCGTGCGCATCCGGAGCCCATTGCCGCCAGATGCCGAGCGGGCCCCCGTCTTGCGCATAGAAAGTATCGAGAGGACCGCCCCCGGCCCACAGATGCAACATTGGGCACGCAATTGTTTTCGACGCTTCCTTGTCCGCGCGATCATGTTCTACGTCGATCGTCGCTGCGGCTCGATACTCTTCGCAGATTCCATGAATGCGCGCTGGATCGCGAAAGGTTAAGAGATATTCGTCAAGAATCTCCGGGCCGAAGGAGCCTTCGCCAAACGGATTGTGAAAGACGGCCTCGGGAGCGCCGAGAAGATAGCTCTCGGGAAGCGGATTCTTCTGTGACAGTAATATCCACGGCCAGTACGTGCGTGCAAAGCGCGCATCGGATCGGTTCCATGCCTCGAAGATCGGAATCACATCGAACACGGCCAGCCGCTCAACATTCTTCGGATGGTCCAAAGCCAGGCGGTAGCTGACGCGTCCTCCGCGGTCGTGACCGATCAGCGTGAAAGTTGGAAAGCCGAGCTTTTGCATTACCTCCACCAGTTCCTTCGCCATGGCTCGTTTGGAATAAGCAAAATGGTCGTCGGTAGAAGAGGGAATACCGCTGCGGCCGTAGGCGCGCAGATCGACGCAGATCACCGTGTGATTTTCCGCCAGCTTCGGCGCCAAGAATCGCCACATCAGGCTAGTACGTGGGAACCCGTGGACCAGCAGAATCGGCGGACCCTTCCCGTAGCGGCGCACGAAAATCGAGTTTCCCGAAACCTCGACTTGCGCAGTTTCGACCGAATCCTGAGGAGAGGGTTCGCCTGCAGTTCGCGCTTGTGCCTGTTCGGCGAAAGTATTCTCTAACAGCGCCCCGAAAGACGCGGCTGTCAGTCCACCAAGAAACATGCGACGCTCCATCATTTCCTTCCGCGAGTTGGCGCTAGATACTCTTGATCTCCCCGCCATCCATTCGCACGGCGGCGCCAGTCATCCATCTCGCAGCGGGCGATACGAGATAAGCAATCAGCTCGGCGATCTCTCCCGGTTTTCCAAAGCGAGTGACACCGGCTTGCTCGGGAAATCTCTTGATTGCCTCTTCCACCGTCAGGTTGTGCGCGGGCGCCCATTTTTCGAAGAACGCCCGCCGGCGTCCTGTCATCACGGCTCCGGGCGACACGCTGTTGACCTGCACACCATCTTTGATTCCTTGCTCCGCAAATGCTTTTGCGAGTGCGTTGATGGCGGCATTAATCGCGGCAACGGCGACGACTGCGGGTTTGGGACTGAATGCTGCGCTTCCCGACATGAAGATCACAGATCCGTTCGAAGCCTTCAACGCATCCCAGGCGCGCATCGTCAGACGGCGTGCGCCGTGGAACTTCAGCGCCATTCCGTCATCCCACTGCGCGTCGGTCATCTCGAACAGATCGATTTGCTGAACTGCGCCAGCTATGTTGACGAGGGCATCGATTCTTGCGAAGAGTTCGAGCACGCCTTTGATTGCGATCTCTGCCGATTCGGCCAGGCGCAGATCGAGATCGAAGATCATCGCTTCGGACCCAGTTGATCGGACATCAGTGGCTGCTTCTTCCAGCTTCTTTCTATCTCTGGCAACCAACGCTACGGCCGAGAAATCTCGCGCCAGGCGCAGAGCCGTGGCTCGTCCGATGCCTTGACTCGCCCCGGTCACGATCGCGACAGATTTTGCGGTGCTCATATCGTTACTTCCTCAATCCGAAGTAAAACTTGCCGCGGCCGCCTATTTCGCAAGAGTTTCATGTGCCGCCTCGAGGATTACTTCGATCACGACATTCGGATCGGCGTACATCGGAGTGTGATCTACGGGGTGCGGCCGGATTTTCGCGCCCATGCGTCCGGCCATGAATCGCTGGGTCTTCGGATTGATCATGCGGTCTTCTTCCGCCACCAGATACCACGTTGGCTTCGCTTTCCACGTCGGTTTCGGCGACGGCTGTTGAATGCACGGAACCGCGATGGGCCGTTGCACGGCGGCGGCAATGCTGGCTTGATCGGCAGACGCTTTGTGGGCCAGCGCACGGCGAAATGCGTCTTCCGGCATCCAGACGAAGTTATGCGTGTCAGGGACCATCTTCGGCTGCTCCGGACTCGGCTCGTCGTGATAAAAAACTTTCGCGACGGTCTCACCTTCATCTGGCGCCAGCGCTGTGATGTAGACCAGAGATTTGACCCGTTCTTCCTCGACTGCGGCGATCACGGCGCCAGAGTAGGCATGGCCTACCAACACAACCGGGCCGCTGGTTCGCTCGACAGTTCGACCCAGAGCCGCCGCGTCGTCAGTTAAAGAGGTCAGCGGGATCGGCGCGCATATGACGTGAAGGCCGCGTCGTTGCAATGGCAGAATGATGTTGCTCCAGCAGGAGCCGTCCGCCCAGGCCGCATGCACCAGAACGATGGTTGAGTTCTGAGGAAACTCAGTCGCTTTCGGAGTCTCGGTAGAAAAAACCGCTGCGCCTTGTGTGAACGCATCTTTGAACCCGACCCCCAGCGATGCGGCGATGAGCGCTCCAACGAAGCTACGACGTCGCATGTCTTTTCTCCTTCAACTTCACTCCTCCAACTTTCCTGCTCCAGTTTTCGGTCGTCGTTCCGATGCGCTGGCTATGTGTCCGCGAGAAACTTTTTCATCGCTGCGGCAATTTCCACGACATGCGTCTCGATCGCGAAATGTCCGGTGTCGAGGAATTGGACCTTCGCTTTCGGCAGATCCTGTCGAAAGGCTTCTGCTCCCGCAGGAATGAAAAACGGATCGTTCTTGCCCCAGATCGCCAGCAAAGGCGGCTGCGATTTACGGAAGTACTCTTGAAATTTCGGGTACAACCTGATGTTCGAGGCATAGTCGAGAAACAAGTCGAGTTGAATCTCCTTGTTCCCCGGACGTTCCAGCAGCGCCGTATCGAGGGTGTAGGACTCAGGCGGAACACTTTCCGGATTTGCCACACCGTGCGTGTACTGCCAGCGCGTTCCGCCCGCCGTCAAGACACTCTGCCGAAGAATGCCGCGGTTCTCGGATGTCGGTTCGGCCCAGTATTTCCGTATCGGCCCCCACGCATCCCCAAGGCCCTCTTCATACGCATTTCCGTTCTGCGAAATGATCGCCGTAACCCGCTCTGGGTGCGCCATCGCCAACCGGAAGCCGGTCGGCGCTCCGTAATCGAACACATAGATGGCGTAGCGGTCGAGTTTAAGTGCCTGCGTGAAAACGTCGATCGTCGTCGCCAATTGATCAAACGAGTAGGAATAGTTCCGTTCCGGAGGCACGTCGGTGAATCCGAAGCCGGGAAGGTCTGGAGCGATCACGCGATATTCGTCCGCAAGGCGCGGAATCAGGTCGCGGAACATGAAAGACGAGGCGGGAAAGCCGTGCAGCAAGAGGATCACGGGCGCATTTGCCTGGCCCGCCGCGCGATAAAACACATGCAAGCCATCCACTTCGATTCTGTGAATGGAAGTGAGAGGCAGGTTGAATCGGGTGTAGTCATGGCTCAGCGGCGAATGCTTTGCTGACCGGATCGTCGTCACATTCATTGAAGTCCTCTCCTTGGTCGCTCGCTCTTTATCGCAATCGGGATGCCAAAAAAGAAAAAGCTCACTCGAAGAGAAGACATCAATGCAACTTACTCTCGCGCTGAAGGTTGTCGGGAAGGAATCCCACACATTCCGAAAGCAGGTGTGACAAAGCTCTGACGAACTTCCGCCGCTGACGAAGTTTCGCCAGATTTATCGACATTCATTCGTGGGTTGCCGGAACGGAGAGAAGTTCAGTCGCCGGCCAGACCGAGGTTGCGTTTCGGCATCGCCGGGGCGGGCCGATGGATGTGAAGCTTCTTCATCCTGTAAACCAGTGATGTTCTCTTCATTCCTAAGCGCTCGGCCGCCCCACTGACCACCCAATTGCTCGCTTGGAGCGCGCGAAGGATATGATCTCGCTCAACCTCGGCGAGACCATTCATTGGATTCTCGAATCTCTTATTGGACGACAACGGCTCCAGTTCCGAGACTGGTGCCCGCAATACAGACTGTGGCGAGAGGATCACTGCGCGTTCAATAAAGTTCTGCAATTCGCGGACGTTTCCTGGCCATTGGTATCGCACCAACCCGTCCATCGTTTCCATTGGGATGACATCAATTCGCTTGTTCATCCGCTGCGAGTAGAGAGCTGTAAAGTGCCGCACCAGTCTCGGGATATCTCCTTCACGTTGTCGCAGCGCCGGGACCTGGATTGGAAATACTTTCAGCCGATAGTAAAGGTCTTCGCGAAATATTCCTGCCTTCACCATAGCAGGCAAATCCCGATGCGTCGCAGCGATCAGGCGAACATCAACTTTATGTGTGCGGTTACTTCCGAGTCGTTCGAACTCCTGCTCTTGCAGAACGCGCAGCAGCTTTGCTTGAAGTTCGAGAGGAATGTCGCCAACCTCGTCAAGGAAAAGCGTACCTTTGTCGGCAAGTTCAAAGCGTCCGGTTTTTTGGGCGATCGCGCCGGTAAACGCTCCTTTTTCGTGACCAAAAAGCTCACTCTCCAGCAGTCCGAGCGGGATCGCAGCACAATTCAGTTTCACGAACGCCTTGTCGCTGCGACTTCCTAGCTTATGAATCGCGCGCGCGATAAGTTCTTTGCCCGTGCCTGTTTCTCCCAGGATGAGCACCGTGGAGTCCGTTGGCGCTACCACAGATACCATGCTCAAGGCGGTTTTCAGCGCCGCGCTTTCCCCGACAAGTTCTCCTAACTCGGCGCGAATTTCCTCTTCCAAGTATCGTCTTTGTTTCGTCTCGTTATCCCGATCCGTCGTTGCCTTTTCGTACGCCAAGGTGTTCTCGACGGCAATCGCCACCTGACCGGCTACCTGCTCAAGCAAGACGATGTCGTCCTGCGCAAAACGATTTTCCCGTCGTCGGCAAAGCATCAGAACGCCAACCACGCCTGCACGGCCGATCAGCGGAAGATAGCATCCCGTCTTAAGGCCTTCCTGGGCAACGTGCCCATAAATACGCCGGCCTTCCGGATTTCCATAAATTTCAGGATCGTCTCGGACCTGATCGAAGCTATCGATCCGCATCGTCTTCGCCTTCCGCATGACGTGACCGGAAATCGAGCTATGGATCGGCACCAACGATCCCTCGCGGTACGGGCCTCTCGCGTCGGGATTGTGCAAGATACAAACGCGTAACGCTCCGCTCGCGGAATCCGGCAACAGCAGGGCCGACACATCGCATTGCATTGCTCTGAATAAATTCGTCGAAAGCGCGCGAACCACCTGGCCAAGGTCTAACCGGGAGGTGACGCCGCTGGTGATTTCCAGCAGCAAGCGCAGCCGGTCGCGTTCCCGCCGCAAGGCCTCTTCGTTCATGTGCCGCTCGATGGCGATTCCGGTGATGTAGCTGGCATCTTCAATCAACTGCAGATCTTGGGCAGATGGGCTGCGCGGTTCACGATAGTTGATAGAAAAAGTGCCGAGGGTCTTGCCGTCGCTCGCGAACAGCGGTCGTGACCAAACCGAACGAATTTCATAAGGCAGCAAGCGGTCGCGATAATTCTCCCAGAGCGGATCGTCCAGGATGTCGGTCACATAAACCGGCTCCCTGCGATGAATCGCTGTGCCACAAGATGCCCCTTTCGCGCAAACCGCCATCGTTCCGACGCCAGTGCTAAATCCCGGCAGGCTGGGCGCGGCCGCACAATAGAGCACTTTTCCATCTTCAGCGGGAAGCCAAATCGTGCAAAACATGCCGTCGGCCTGCGATTCCACCAACTGCGCAATGTTGGTCAGAACCTCAGACAAAGAAGAGCCCGCAAAAATTAATTTTTGCAGCCTGAGGACAGACTCCGTCGAAAACAGCCCCGATGGTTCCGGCGATCTCTCCTTCGATAAGACCGTAGCTGGAAACTGGATTGCTCTCCCCATAAATTGTCCATTCCCGGCCAGATTAGATTCGGCTAGTCGTGCTTTGGTGTCAACGGGCGGCTAGAGGATGGGCACTGGCGAGAAACTGGACCATCTTTTGCTGTTCTGGGCACCGTGACCCTTCTTTTCAGCCCCGATCTCGCAGCGCCAACTTCACGCCGCACATACTACTTTAAAACGGAAAACGGCAAAGTTGCCGAGGGAAACTGTGGACGGGGCAGTGGGACGCATTGCGGCCACGTGTGCTCAACCGCCTTGTCTGGGTCGAAAATAGCGTTCCGCGCTATTTTCACAATGGATGGTGATCGAAGATAGCGAGATTCACTATTCGCACGGCCGAATGCGGCCTGAGTGGTTTCCTCCCGAGTGGTTTCCTAACGAGAGATGTAATGCGTCAAATTGCGAATTGCAGGGATGCAAAGGCGGAGGGAAAGAGCGCATTCGCAGGTTCTTCCCTGCGCCAGACCAGTTGAAAACCCTTGAATAGCGACACATTTTCTTACACATTTTCACATTCCACGCGTTAGGCTACATCGGGACAGACGAGTACAATACGCTTGTAATCAGTAATTTATAGTCGAAGCCGGGATGGCGAAATTGGCAGACGCAGCGGACTTAAAATCCGCAGGGGCGAAAGCTCTGTGGGGGTTCGATTCCCCCTCCCGGCACCACGGCGCGTACCTGCGGTGCTTTTGCGCGGCAGGTGCGGCGGGTCTTTCGAGGCCCCGCAATAGCTCGCCAACCGCGTGAACTTGAGTATTGGTCCGAGCTATGTGGGACGCAACCCAGGCGTTCCTGAATTAGATTGCTTGAGGTCGGCGGTCGTCCCAAAGAGTCAGGCTGGAAGCAGAGACCTGATCACAAATACCAGCGGTGAGCGTCCATCCCTTGAAGATATTTACATAGGCTCGGCGTTTGTACACTCCCGGTTTTAAGGATGGGAACCGATGTCTACCATTACTCGAAGGGCATTCCTCGGAATGGCGGCTGCAATCGGCGCCACGGCGGCGTGGGGGAATCCGTTGGGGAGCAGGTCCCGCCTCGCGTGGCGTGAACGCCGCGATCTGTTCCCTGAGGGAGTAGCGTCGGGAGACCCCGACAGCAGCAGCGTTCTATTGTGGACGCGACGGCTGCCAGTTGGCGAGAAACCGGTGGTGAAGTTGAACGTGGAAGTAGCCGAAGATGAGGCGTTCACGCGGATTGTGGCGACGGCCGTAGCTCCGGTTTCGGCGGCATCCGACTGGACTTGCCGCGTACTAGTGGGAGGGCTGAAGGCAAGCCGTGTGTACTGGTACCGCTTCGCCGATTCCGAGGGTTTTGGCAGCCGCGTGGGCAGAACGATTACCGCACCTGAGGTTGACGATGCGAGGCCGGTTCGTTTTGTTTTTGTGAGTTGCCAGAATGCGAACGACGGGGCGCAGAACGCCTACCGGCGAATGATCTTTGAGGATGAGCAAGCTTCGCAAGCGGAGCGCATTGGCTTCGTGTTGCACCTGGGCGACTTTATCTATGAGATTGTCTGGTACCCGGAAGACCGTCCACAGGGTATGTATGACCGCCGCCTGCGCGATATCGTGCGCTATCCGCATGGCGAGAAGATCAAAGACTTTCACATCCCGACGACGGTGGAGGACTATCGCGCCGTTTATCGCGCGTATCTGAGCGATCCGGATCTGCAGGACGCACGCGCACGCTGGCCGTTCGTCAATATGTGGGACAACCACGAGTTTAGTTGGCTGGGTTGGCAATCGTTGCAAAGATTTGGAGGCAAGAATCTGCCCGCGCAGACCCGCAAAGTGGCGGCCAACCAGGCGTTCTTCGAATACCAGCCAGCCCGAATCACGAAACCGAGCGGGCCGTCGCTGGATCGGTTCGATCCTCCACAGGTTGTAGATGCGCCGATTACGCGTTTTGACGAGCACGGCTTCGGCCAGGAAGCGAACAATCTTGCCGCGGTTGGAAGCCTCAAGGGATACCGCACGCTGCGATGGGGACGGAACGTAGAGCTGATCGTCACCGACCAGCGCAGCTATCGTTCCGAAGAACCGACGGATCGTCCTGAGTTGGCGCCTCTGGCAAGTGATGACTTTCCCGAGTTCGTCCCGGAAGATGCAATAGAAATTCTGGATGCGGGGCGAAGCTACAATGGCGGTCGGCCACCGACGTCGATCCGCTTCGGAAGTGTCGAGATTGCGAATTTCTGTAAAGACGCCCCGGCGCAGACAATTCTTGGCGCTGAGCAGAAGGCCTGGTTTCTTGATCGCTTGCGCAACTCGAAGGCGACCTGGAAGATTTGGGGTAATACCACGGCGACGCTTGATATGCGCGCCGATCTGCAAAACCTGCCGCACGGAGCCGCGAAGCTGTGGCCGGAGAGCGGTTACGCGATTTCTCCGATGGGAGATCACGGCAGCGCGTATGTGGAGCGGGGAGAAATCTACGACTTCGTCGAAGCCAACCGAATCACCGGCTTTGTCACGGTGGCGGGAGATCGGCATAGCTTTTGGGCGGGATTGGCTGCGAAGTCTCTTCCGCCGAAACCTTTTGTGCCGGTGGGCATTGCTTTTGTGACGGGGTCAATCTCTGCACCGGGACTTGTCGAGGCACTGGAACACGCGCTACCGAAAGATCATCCGCTGCGGCCGCTTTACGTTGGACAAGGGCCCGGGGACCGTGCGGCGCAGCCAATCGTGAACCTCCTCCTCCGGCACGGAGTGCGGTCCTGTTTCGAGTACTTGCAGAGCGGCGACATTGCGAAGGCGCGAACGCTGTCGAATCCTGACTTGTCGCCGCATCTTTCGTTTGTCGACATGGGAGGCCACGGCTACTCGGTGGTGCACGCGACGAGTGAATTCATCGAGACCGAATTCGTCTGCATTCCTCGCCCGATCAAACGGAGTGAACGCCCGGATGGAGGGGCTCTAAGCTATCGCGTGAAATTTCGAACCGGTCTCTGGAAAGATGGTGAGGCTCCCCGACTCGAGATGCAGATTCTCGAAGGCAATCCGAAGTTCTCGGTGTGACCCGAATTGGAGGGTGTCGTGCGCTCTTTACATGGAGTTCCTGGATCATCCTCACAGAGCGGCGTCAATGAGTGTAATCGCCTGATAGCAACAGGCGGCAAATTTTCAAGACTTTCTTTTTTTGCACGGATACAATGTGTACGTGGATTTCGGGCCTGAATCGTCCGAACGACTAGGTTTAGTTGCGGTCCTTCTCTTATCAGGGTTAGGGCTTCTCGCTGGCATCGGAGCCGGAAGCGGCCCGTCGGGGGCCTACTGGGATTCTTCTGTTGACACTGCTCGCTACTTAGCCTCCCGCGATTGGCCGAAGAGCCGCTTGCCACGGCTGCCGCGTGGCATTTTTCTCGCCCTTTTGTTTTCGACCTTTCCTCTTCTCAAGGGTTGGTGTTCGGTCTTTCTACACCGGCATGCTTACTTCATCCTTGTGTACGTTGTTTGTGGACTCTCTGCAGCCGCGTGGTTGCTAATTGCGTTTTTTCTCCAACCTGCATCGAATCAAAACACTTTTCCTGTTTGGCTGAAACGTTGGAATTGGGCAAATGTGGCTGGTTTTCTGCTCCTAATGGCAATTGTGGTCAACAGTCTTGCGACACTTTCTGCTTCGAGCTGAGGCTGCCGTGGTGGTGAACGATTGTTGTAACATCGCCATTACACTCATTGACCGCGATGGCTATTTCTCAATGGGTGCAATCGCTGATTACATCAGTTGGCACTCCCACGATGATGACGCCGTTTTACAAAAACTCGAATCGGATAGTTGGCGTAGAATCCCGATATTGCTGAAGGTTCGTGCGCACGCACTCGGGGAACGATGAACTGGAAATGTTTTGGCAGAGCGCTCAGATGGATTGGGCCGATCTCGGTGTTGTTGACAGGTCTGTGGGCGGCGACACCGGTGTGTGCCCAGGCCGCTTCCGCAGCGCCCTCGACAGAACGCAAGACCAGCAAACCCTACACTGGCGATCTCTCCATTTTCGATGCTCCGGGGCGCGATGAGCGCCTGCAAATCAATCGCGTCATGGACATGCTTGGCATTGAGCCCGGCAAGAACGTTGCCGACATCGGCGCCGGATCGGGCTGGTTCACGGTACGCGCCGCTCGCCGCGTCACGGGCTCGGGCACGGTTTATGCGGTGGACATCAACCCGGAGGCAATTCATTCCATTGACCAGCGCGCGAAAAAAGAGCGACTCGAACACATAAAGACGATCCTTAGCAAACCTGATGATCCCCGGGTCCCATCCGACAGTATCGACGCCGTGCTGCTGCTCAAGACCTACCACGAGGTGGCCCATCCGGTTGTGCTGCTCAGGAACCTTCGCCGATCGCTTCGACCAGGCGCGAAGATCGGCATCATTGATCGCAATGGCAATGGAGAAAATCATGGCGTGAGTAAGGACGTGGTAGTTCGCGAAGCCGCCCAAGCCGGATACGAGCTGCGCGACTCGCAGGATTTTGTGAAAGCCGACGGCATGGACTATTTTCTGATCTTCACCGCGAAGCCGGATTAGGCACGCTTCTTTGGTTTTCGAACACTTCGCATTGACGGTACGTTTCTCAGGAATGTCTTCGCTTCAAAATACCTACCGCCAGCGGTGACAAGGTCACCTGGTCGAAGGGCGCCGGATGGCTCGGAGGCGTTTATCGGCGGGTGGGCGCAACGTCTCCGCGGCTCCGGTCGGCGGAGTTAGGACATTTTCGATTTGTTCGCGCAGCCAGCGATTTGCCGGGTCATTCTCGACACTCTCGTGCCAGTACAGGTGAGCTTCCAGACGAGGGGCGGAGAGCGGGAAGGGGAACATCTGGTTGATCGATGCCATGTTCAGCAAGCGCGCATGGCGCTCCGGCAAGGTCAACAACATGTCGGTCTGGGTCACCACCATGCATGCTGTGAAGTTGTGTTGGCTGCGCAGACAAACCTGGCGGCGAAGTCCTCGCCGGCTGAGCTCGACGTCGATCAGGCTGGGACCACGGCGACGAGAGGAGACCTGAATATGACGCTGAGAAAGATAGGTATCCAAGTCGAGAGCGCCCGCGATGGCGGGGTGACCGCGGCGAGCAATCACGACGAAGGGTTCATTCAAAAGCCACTTCTGCCGAATGCGGTCGCTCACGGTCATCGGAATCTCGATCGCCAAATCGAGTGAACCGCTGGCCAACTCAGTCTCAAGGTCTCTGCGCTTGACGCGTGACGTTGTGATCGACATTCCGGGGGAAACGCGCGTCAAACGACTCAGCAACGGCGGAAGGATGAGAGCCTCGAGGTACTCCCACATGGAAAGGTGAAAGTTCCGCCGCGAGTGTTCGGGAACAAATTTGTGACTCTGGCTGACGTTCACTTCCAGGATTTGCAGCGCCTCTCTCACCTGTTCGATCATGTTGCGGGTGAACGGTGTCGGCATCATGTGCGCGCCCTGGCGGACGAACAGCGGGTCCTGCAGCATATCGCGTAATCTTTTCAGCGCGTGGCTGATTGCCGGTTGCGTAAGGTTCAGTTGCTGACCAGCGCGGGTTATGTTGCCCTCGCGATAGATGGCTTCGAGCACTACGAACAGATTGAGGTCGACCTGACTTAAATGCACGGTGCGTATATTACAGGATTCATACAATTCATTTGGAGAATTATGCAGGAATCGTTAGGCTGAAGTGCCTTTCTTGTGAGCCGATATCATGGACTTTTCCTTATCGCCGCGGGCGCAAAGCTATGTCCAGCGCCTCTCCGCGTTTGTTCGAGAGCACGTCTTGCCGGCAGAGCCCGAATATTACGCGCAATTGCAAAACCTTCCCGACTGGCGTAATTGGAAACAGCCTCGCGTGATGGAGAGTTTGAAGGCGCGGGCGCGGGCCGAGGGTTTGTGGAATCTGTTTCTTCCCGATGGGGAATTTGGCGCAGGGCTCACGAATGTGGACTACGCTCCCTTGGCGGAGATCACTGGCCGCTCCTCGATTGCTCCCGAGGTCTTCAACTGTAACGCACCCGATACGGGAAACATGGAAGTTCTGGTGAAATATGGGTCGGCAGAGCAGAAACGACGGTGGCTCACGCCGCTACTGGCGGGCGAGATTCGTTCTGCATTCTGCATGACAGAGCCGGATGTGGCTTCCTCGGATGCCACGAACATGAAAGCGACGGCACGCATCGATGGCGATCACGTGGTGCTCGACGGCAGAAAGTGGTGGAGTTCCGGCATCGGTCATCCCCATTGCCGTGTGCTTATATTTATGGGCTTAACCGATCAGTCCGCCGCCAAGTACCAGCGTCATACGATGGTGCTGGTGCCGATCGATACTCCGGGGGTCAAGATCGAGCGGATGGTGCCGGTGTTTGGTTCCTACGACGCCCCGTTCGGACACGGCGAAGTCAGCTTCACGGGCGTTCGAGTTCCGCTCGACCATATTATTGGGGGACCGGGCAGAGGTTTCGAAATCGCGCAGGGGCGGCTTGGTCCGGGGCGCATTCACCACTGCATGCGCACGCTGGGAGCGGCTGAACGCGCGCTTGAACTCTTGTGCTGCCGTTCGTTGAAGCGGGTAGCGTTCGGGAAACCGCTCGCGGAACTCGGTGGTAACGTCGATATCGTTGCCAATGCTCGAATCATGATCGAGCAAGCTCGGCTGCTGACTCTGAAGGCTGCATGGATGCTCGATGAAGTTGGCACCAAAGGAGCCCGCAGCGAAATCTCGCAGATCAAGGTCGCCGTGCCAAATATCGCTCTGCGAATTATCGACCAGGCCATTCAGATATACGGAGGCGCCGGCGTCTCGGCAGATTTTCCGCTGGCCGAACTGTTTGCTACGATTCGCACCCTGCGAATCGCGGATGGGCCTGACGAAGTTCATCGGGCCTTAATTGCGAAGCTGGAGTTGGGGAAATACAAAACAAAGTGCGTAGCTTCGGCCTGACCACACTAGTGCCGCGACGTGGACGCGAGCAGTTCGTCTACGTTAAAGCGTAGCCTCAGAACGTGAGGCGCACGCCGAGTTGGATCTGGCGCTTCGGGAAAGCGGAAGTGAAGGCGAGTGGCGTGCTTGAAGTCGCCGTCCCGCCACCGGCAATCGCCGAGCCAGGTTGAATGCCGCGCACGTTGAAAGTTGTAAATCCCGGGGTGAATCCGAAGAGAGGACTTACCTCGTTGTTCACGCTGGCGTAGTTGGTGTGGTTCGCGATGTCGAATCCTTCCGCGGTAAATTGCAGGTTGGCGTTCTCCCAGAGTTTATGTGCCCAGGATAAGCGCATGTCGAAGTCGAAATAGTCGGGACCGAGACCCGTGTCACGGGGGGCACCGATGGGACGTTCATTGGTAGTGTGGTTATTGCCGTTCACCTCGCCTCCGGCGAGCAGGTTGAAGGGATGACCACTGTGGGCTGAGAAGATGGGAGCCAGTTGGAAACCGGACAAGATGCTCTGCTTCCAAGGGCTGTCGATCACACCGGCAATCACTAATTTATGGCGCTGATCAAATTCGGAAAGGGCGCGATCTGCGTTTAGGTTCGTGGGATCCTGCGGGCCGTAGTCGGTGTTGTAGTCGGTGGATGTGTCGAAGCCTTTGCTGAAGGTGTAATTCCCGAAGACGCTGAAGTGGTTGCCGAAACGCTTTTTCACTTCGGCGATGCCGCCTTCGTAGAGAGCGTAGGACTCTGAGCTGTACTGGTTGTTTTGAACAATCAGCGGATTTACAAAGCAGTTCGCAGTTGCACAGGGAAGACCCTCGGTTCCGCCCAGCGGGTCCGTCTCCGGGCTCGTATTCCAATTACGATAGGAAACCGTTTCGCCATTCGCCAGAGTTACCGTGCTGAAGGGCGCCGGCAGGAGATTGGTGTCGATTGCGATCGGGAGTCTCTGGGTGTGAACGTAAACTCCCGAGAGGGAAATCGACAGTCCAGGCGCAAGCTCCCGCTCGATTCCGAAGGAGGCCTGTTGCGCAATGGGAGGGCGATAATTCGGCTGGTTCACGAAAAGCACTTGCAACGGAGAGAGAGGGCCGGTATTGGTCACGTCGATACCCAACGGGGCCACGGCAGCCGGCGTGATGCAAGCATTATTCCCGGCGGTGGGAGTGGTGCACTGAATTAGTCCCTGAGCGAAGAGCGTCTGAAAAATAGTTGCCGATCCAGCGATGCCCAACGCTGGAACTCCGGCGAAACCATCCGCATAGATGGAAATTTCCCGGTTGCAGGGACTGCCTCCAGCGCCGGGGATGATCGGAATGCCAAACTGTGAGACCCCGCAGATTCCGCTAACGTTGGCGACCTGGCCAGCGCCCGTACTGTTCTCGACCGCGGACTTGTTTGCATTCAAAGCCCCCAGGCTGTAGTCGACGTCGGGGATTTGAACATCCACGGGTCCATAAAAGATTCCGTAGCCGCCCCGGATTACCGTCTTGTGATTATTGCCGGGGTCCCATGCAAAGGAAACGCGGGGAGCAAAGTCCTTTTTATAAGTCGTCAGAGGAGCGAATTGCGAGTCCAGTTCGTAGCGGAGGCCGTAGTTCAAGGTGAAGTTAGTGGCGATCTGCCAGGAGTCTTGAGCGTAGATCCCTGTCAAGGGACGAGTGTAATAAGGATAGGTCGGGACGCCGAAACCCTGCTGATAAATCTCGTGCAGGCCCAACGATGCCGCTTGTAGCGGATTGATGGTGGTGCTGGCAAGCTCGGGGCTGAGCGCGGCTCCGGGGAGCGATCCGAAGACAAAGCGGCCGGGGAAGAATGTGTGCGATTCCGTGTGATTGCCACGGAGAATTTCGTCGGCGCCGAATTTAAAATTGTGCCGGCCGCGGATTACGGTCAAATTGTCGGCGAATTCATACCGGCGGAGAATGGTGAGGTTGGGCAGGAAAATATTCGTTCCCAGGTTATTGATGAAGCTTGGTATCTGCAATCCAACTTCTGCCGGGGCGTTCGGGATCACGTTGAAATGCCAGTAATCCCACTGCGCACGAAGCTCGTTCTGAGTTGCCGCACTGAACTGGCGATACCATGCGACTTGGAAGTCGTTATCGTAGTCGTGGGTCGAGCTGCCCGCTGAAAAGGCGGTTAGCGATTGAACGTCGGGCGACTCTTCGAGATCGTGGCCGTACCTGTAGGTGACGGAAATTTCGTTGTCCGCGTTGAAGCGGTGATCGAGGCGCCCTGATGCCAGGTACTCGCGCGTGTCATAAGGAAAAAGTCCGCCCTGGGTTTCAAACTGATTTTGCAAGAAGACATTTAGCGCGGCCTGGCCCGGAGTGATGAACGGGTTGGTGCCGGGGTTCGGATTTAGTGTCAAAACGCTTTGCAAAGCAAAAGCGCATATGTTCGAGGGCAAGGTGACGCCCGGCAGGCAGGGTACCACTGTGTTGGACGCTGCCAGTCCGCCAATGATGGCGTTCTGCGCGGGAGTCGGCCGAAAAATATCGGTATTGGTTAAGATCGGAACCGCGTTCTGCGCATTCTGCCGTAAGCCTTCGAAGGCAACAAACAGAAACGTCTTATCTTTCTTGATCGGGAAGCCCAGCGTTCCGCCGAATTGCTGACGCGTCAAAGAATCCTTAATCGGCGGGCCTACTGTGTCGGGGCTGGCAGGATTAAAAGTCTGGCCGGGTTGCAGTGCCTGGGTGAAAGAAAAAGGATCGCGGGCATCCAGTGCATCGTTACGAAAAAAGCCGTAGAGCGTGCCGTGCACGCGGTTGGTGCCGGACTTGGTGACGATGTTGATCGAAGCGCCGGTAGCTGCTCCGAGGTCCGCGGAATAGTTGCTGCGATTAATTTGGAATTCCTGCACGGCGTCCTGGCCCACGGTCAGGCGCACGCCACCGCTGTCGCCCGAAGTCTCGCCGCCATCCACTGTGATGTCATTCCCTCTGCCGTTGCTGCCGTAGAAGGATAGGCCGCTCTGCGGCGTTTGCGCGACTCTGAAATCCTGGTCTCCCGCCAGCCGCGTGGAATCGGATACACCGGGCGCGAGCAACGTGAAGGTAAGGTAATCCCGGCGGTCGATGGGCAGGTCGGCAATGTAGGTCTGCGAGATCCTGTCAGCCTGGCTTCCACGTTCCGTTTCTACCACCGGCGGCTGATCGGTCACTTCGACGACCGTCGCCACGCGCGAAGGATTCAGTTTGAAATCCGAGATGACCGTTTGCCCGATGGCAACCGTCACTCCTTTTCGGATCTCGGTCGCGAAACCTGACATTGCTACGCTGACCTCGTAAGTGGCCGGCGAAAGTCCCGTGATTCGGAACTGGCCCGTGCTATTCGTGGCAGCTGTGCGCGTCAGACCGGTCTGCGCATCCACAACCTTGACGGTGGAGTTGAGCACAACATTTCCGGCAGAGTCGGTCACGGTTCCGGTGATCTCTCCTGACGTACCTACGCCTTGGGCGTGAGCCGTCAGAGCGGTGAATGCGACGCACGCAAGAACGCGCGCGATCAATTTCAACGGGAGGTAGACAGACATCCGGCTGCAAGTACTGGCCAAATTACGTGAAGCCGCGCGACGATCAACGTTGATCCGTTCGAGACTCATACTCCCCCTGTGTAACCAGGTTGTTGAATCACAACAATCCGCGAGCACTCAGCCGGCGCGGTGGCAGGCGAGCTCCTACAATCTCACTGTTTCCAGCAAAGACCCTTCGCTTTGTTCTGTGTTGAATTCGCTGAATGAAAACGAAAAAAATTCCTGCGCTCCGGCTCCAGGGCGCCGTATCTGCATGATGGCGCGTAGCGTATCCGCATTTGTAGAATTCATCAAATGAATTATTTTGATGATGGATTATGCTTGGCGTGAATTGAACGCAGGCCTGTCGACGCAATTGGGGGTTGGCTCAAGGCTGTGTTGTTCCGGTCGGCTGTTCCGTTGCAACATGCGACAAAAGAAATTCCAGTATTTCCTTGTGGGCCAGGCGAGTCTGGTCCGTGAGAAAAAGGTGGCTTGCGTGATCGATCAAAACCAGTTTTGCATTTGGAATCAGGCTCGCGATCAGTTCGCCATTGGCACATGGAACGAGTGCGTCCGACTTTCCGTGGATGACCAGCGTGGGAGCTGTGATTTGAGCTATGCGAGTGTAGCCTTCCCAGGCCTGAATTGCCTGAAGTTGTGCGGTGTAGCCTTCCGTTGACGCAATCCATTTCCGGCGCAGCTTAAGATCTTCTTCGATTTTGTCCCGCGGGGTATCCGCGTCGTAGATGTAAGGAAGTATGGCTTCCCGAGCTTGCTCCAGAGTCATGCCCCGGGCCATCAGAATGTTCGAGACGTTTCGCTCGGCGCGCACCGCTGAGGGTCCGCCCGGCGACGTGCAGCCCAGAATCAGCGAGCGAGTTCTTGACGGATACTGCACGGCGAATTCCTGCGCAATCATGCCTCCCATGGAAACGCCAAAGATATGAGCACGGGAAACGCCGGCCGCATCTAGAACCGCGGCCGCATCGGATGCCATCGTGGCAATTGCATACGGACCGGGAGGAATATCACTCAGGCCTACGCCTCGATTATCGAACGCGACGGTGCGAAAGTGCTGCGACAGCACTGGGCGCGAGCGATGCCACAGAGCCGAAGGATAGCCGAGGCCCATGATGAGCAGCACCGGCTCTCCTCGCCCTTGCTCGTCCCAATAGAGCTTCGCGCCTTGATTTTGAACGAATGACATTGAAGGCTTTCCTCAGACCGTATAGCGTTCGCTCGCCAACAAGCGTCGTGCAATCTGCCGTCGGAGGTCGATCGAATTCGCCGGATCGTGCGCGGCATAGGCGCGCAAGCGAGCGAGATTCCTCCGTAGTTCGTCACCCTGTGCGCAGGCGCTTAACACAGTCCGTGATGAGAGTTCGATCCTGCCGATGGCGTCACGCAAGTACACAGAACAGGCATCCGCGGCATTCGCTCCGCCGCCGGCGGCGGCCAGCTTTCGGCTTCGGAGCAGACTCGATTCCATGGCAAACACTTCCATGATGATGTCAGACATATTCAGGATGATCTCCTGTTGCTGCTCGAGCTTCGCGCCATGCTTCTCGAACGCGAGCCCCAGCGTCAGGAGGGCAATCTTTTTCGCATTGCGGACCAGGCTTAGTTCTGGGTCTCCGGCCACAACGACGGCTAGAGCGTCGCCACTTTGTGCGTCACTCAGAACGACGGCACGCGCGGCATCGAGCAGAGGGAGCATCCCGCGTGCTGCGCGCTTCAGCGGCATGCCCGTGATCACCAAGCGGTTAATTTCGCTGGTGCCTTCGAACAGGCGGTTGATCCGCGAATCGCGATAGGCGCGCTCTACCATGTAGTCCTGGTGATATCCGTAGCCTCCGTGAATCTGGACTCCTTCGTCGACTACATAGTCGAGCATTTCGCTGACGTAGACCTTGATCATGGAGCACTCGGCGGCAAACTCCTCGATCGCCTTCAGTTCCTGTGTGCCGTCCGCAGAGCCGGGGGAAGCAGCATGCATTTGATTCTCAATCTGTCCCACGACACGCCAGGTCATCGACTCCGCCGCGAAAATGCGGATCGCCATTTCCGCGAGCTTGTGCTGAATCGCGCCAAACTCGGCAATCGCCGAACCGAACGCTTTGCGCTGCTTGGCATATTTCAGACAAATTGCGAGCACGTTTTTCGCAGCGCCAACCCCAGCCGGACCCAGCTTTAAGCGTCCTATGTTGAGGATGTTGAATGCGATCACGTGCCCGCGCCCGATTTCACCCAGCACGTTTTCCACCGGCACGGGAACGTTATCGAGATACACCGCGGTGGTGGAACTGCCCGTGATTCCCATCTTGTGTTCTTCGGCGCCGCTGGTTACGCCGGGAAAATTTCGCTCGACCAGAAACGCGGTAAACTTTTCACCGCCAACCTTGGCGAACACGGTGAATAGATCGGCCGCGCCGCCGTTCGTGATCCACATCTTCTGGCCATTCAGGATGTAGTGCTTGCCATCGGGCGCGAGGTCGGCGCGCGTGCGCGCGGCCAGAGCATCGGAGCCGGCCAGCGGCTCGGTGAGCGCATAGGCGGCCAGCATCTCAACCTTCGCAAGCTTAGGCAAATACTTCCGCTTCTGCTGCGGAGTTCCAAAGTAGACGACCGGGAGGGTACCGATTCCAGTGTGAGCCGAGTGCCACCCGCCGTAGGAGCCGTCTCGTCCCATGCGCTCGGCGGTGACCATCAACGACGGCAAATCCATGGCCGTGC
>Ga0209656_10000426_pt1 | contig 27835 bp, 26 predicted proteins | sample BogFormECP12_OM2_FD_188239 | JGI IMG/M metagenome (GOLD analysis project Ga0209656, IMG submission 188239) | Bog forest soil microbial communities from Calvert Island, British Columbia, Canada - ECP12_OM2 (SPAdes) (version 2) | ecosystem: Environmental > Aquatic > Freshwater > Wetlands > Bog ...
GAGCACGGTGAAGGCCGGGGCGGTGGCTGCGGTCTGTGCCATATCCCCAGTGTCTCAAAACCGTCTCACAACTTCTAAAGCTACCGGTAAATTTTTAGACGAGTTTTGAGACGGGAAACGCCGGTCATCAAGCTTGTCTGAGCACCGTCGCATAAACGGCCGTTACGGGACGGAACCCCTGCGGCCGACCGGCAATCTCACGGCGACGCCGTCCCTCCTCGATCCACGCGGGTATCAGCTCCGGGTCCGCCCCGGCATCCCGCTATTACCCTCCTGGCGGCGACGCCCCGCAGCCTGATCGGCCCCCATGCGCATGGGTAAACGGCCTCGACACTGCACAACGCAGTACGGCACCACACGCCACGAGACTCCATGTGATCGACGTCACACAGACGCACTAACCAAAATGCTAACCACGTAGTTAGCGAAAACTTCGGGCTCCTGCCAAACCCGCAGGTCACCCGCTATACACGATGGGGTGAGCGACGGGATTCGAACCCGCGACATCCAGGACCACAACCTGGCGCTCTAACCAACTGAGCTACGCCCACCATGGTCACCCAGCGTACGGCCGGACGACAGCAGAACGCGCGCTGCCCCGAAGGACATCGCGCGGCTAACGAAGAGTATAGCCGTCCCCGAGCCGCCGCGCGTCACATGCCTAGGTGGCCGGCTCGGAGTACCGCGCCGCGATCTCCCGTGCGGTCGCGGAATCCGGGCCTGGCTGCGGCACGAACACCGCCTCCCGGTAGTACCGCAGTTCCTGCACGCTCTCCCTGATGTCCGCCAGCGCCCGGTGCCCGCCGTGCTTGGCCGGTGAGGCGAAGTAGGCCCGCGGGAACCAGCGTCGCGCCAGTTCCTTGATGCTGGACACGTCGACCATCCGGTAGTGCAGGTAGGCGTCGAGTTCGGGCATGTCCCGGGCGATGAACCAGCGGTCGGTGGCGATCGAGTTGCCGCACAGCGGCACCTTCCTGGCCTCGGGGACGTGCCCGCGCACGTAGTCCAGCACGAGTTCGGCGGCCTCGGTCACCGCGATCCCGCCGGGCAGCTCGGCGAGCAGGCCGGAGGTGGTGTGCATCTCGCGGACGACCTCCGGCATCGACTCCAGGGCCTCGGCCGGCGGCTTGATGATCAAGTCGATACCCTCGTCGAGCAGGTTGAGCTCGCCGTCGGTCACCAGGCACGCGATCTCGACGAGGGCGTCACGTTCGATGTCGAGCCCCGTCATCTCGCAGTCGATCCACACGAGCCGGTCGTTCATCCTCACAGCCTATGACTTCGGCCGTCCGCTCCTGCCAGCAAAACCTTTTGTCCGAACGAACCGTGCTGCGTGCACCAGCAAAGACGGCCTCAGCCTCGATGCCGGATGTGCTCCGGGACGGCGATGCCCGGCCGGAGCGCGGCGTCGGGCTCTGGTTCGCCGAACCGTACCGTGACCGGCACCACGCCCGCCCATCGGTCGGTCGCGCAGTCCTCCGGCTCGTCGGACGGGCCGCCGGCGCGAATCTTGACCGAGGCCTCGATGAGCGGGAGCGCGAGGACCGAGGTAGCGGCCAGCTCTTTTTTGGTGGGCTGGCGCGCGTAGGACCACTGCCCGGGAGCCAGGTGCTCGGTGATGACCCGGAGCGCCTCCATCCGCTCGTCAGCCTCGGTGACCAGCCGGGCCACGCCGAAGATCATGGCGCTGCGGTAGTTCATCGAGTGGGTGAATACCGACCGCGCACAGACCAGCCCGTCCAGGTGCGTGACCGTGACGCAGACTTGCTGGCCGCCGCCCGCCATGAAGGTCGCGTTCGCCGACGATCCGTGCAGGTACAGGGTTTCGCCGACACGGCCGTACCCGGTGGGGAGCACGCGCGGCACGCCGTCGGCGACGACCCCGAGGTGGCAGATCAAGCCTGCGTCGAGCACCGCGTAGAGCTCGTCGCGGTCGGTCCGGGCGCGCTCCTGGTGCCGCCGCAGCGCGGTACGCGGCGTACTGGAGAGATCAGGCAGGCTCATGATCCCTCACGGTACGCTCAGCCCTCCCCGCCAGCCCCATCCCAGTTCATGATCGTGTGAATCTAGCCCCCATTTTCCGGGGGTAAATGCACACGATGATTGCTCCCCCTTACGCAGATACGAACTCGTGAGCGAGGAGGTGCCGCTGGGGTCCAGGTGGCACTCTGCTGTCGCGCTCGCCTCCGGGGCGCCCTTTTAGGCGCCGCCTTCCCTCGTCGCTCGTTCCTCGCTCCTCAGTCCAGGCGGCACCGGCGCCCCTTTGGCTCGCGGGACGTCCCTTTGGCTCGGCGGGATGATTATACGGCTGCGGCCCGGAGCCCTGGTCTCTCGTGGGTGGTGCGGGGGCCCAGGCGGATGGGGGTTCCGTTGGTCCGGGTCGGCCCCGCTGGCTCGGGCAGTTCGCGGGCGATACCGACATCCAGCCGGGTGAGCTGGTCGATATCGATGCCGCCTGGGCCGAGGTTGTCGCACTCGGGTACCTGGGAGGCGCCGTAGTGGCCGCCGCGGGCCCAAAGCGCCCGGCTGCGGGGCCTGGTCAGCTGGCGGAACGGGGCGGGCTGCCCGGCCGGCCAGCGCCGCGGGATCTGCCATGAGTCCAGCCAGCCGAGGATCGCGGCCAGCCCAATCATCTGGAAGCTCGTGAACGGCTCCCGCGGGGAGCCGAGCACCCCGATCTGGACGCACAGTCTGCCCTCGCGGTTCACGGCCGCCGGGCGAGGTGGCAGCCGGTCCGGCGCGTAGTCCAGGTACTCAGGCATGCCCAGCGCGCAGCCCGCCCGGACGATCGGCAGCAGCTGCGCGATGTCACCAGTCAGCGGGTCCCACACTAGGTGAGTTGGCCGGTTCTCCAGGTTGAGCCGCTGCGCGGCCGACCAGACCGATATGACGCGCGGGTCGGCGCCTAGCGTCAGCCAGACCACCCGCGGTGCTCCACCCCCGAGTTGCCCCCCGTCGGTTTCGGCTCGGATGCATCTGGCGCCCGGCATCCACGCGTCAGCCACAGGGTGTGCCTCCCCTTTAGAACGGTCTAGACCTTCTAGGTCCCTTTCACCTGCTTACGTCACCATTGGTGATTAGTCCATAGGGAGGGCGTTAGGATTTTGCATTCCGTACGTTCTACGATTCGGAAGATCATGACCGTAACCAGCGCTCCTCCGGGAATCCCCAGCCCTGCGCGGCTGGAAAAGTGGCTCAGCCAGGCCATCGCCGACGAGCCCGTCGAGCTGACGGACATCAAGCTCATTGCGGGCGGCCGGTCGAACCTGACCTACCGCCTGGCCGTCCGAATGCTTGCTCAGGCGCCTGGCGGCGCGCTGCCTGCTCATGCGTCTGGCGGCGCGGGGCCCGGCGGAGACCGGTTTCTCGTGCTCCGCCGGCCACCGCTCGGCCACGTGCTGCCCACCGCGCACGACATGTCGCGGGAGTTCCGCGTCCTGTCCGGGCTGGCCGGCACCAAGGTCCCGGTGGCCGAGCCGGTAGCGTTCTGTGACGACGCCGAAGTCGTCGGCGCGCCGTTCTACCTGATGGAGCACGTGCCCGGGGTGGTGCTCAGGTCCCGGCAGGACACCGCCGTGCTGACCGAACCGCAGGCCGCCGAGCTTTCCGAACGGCTGGCCGACATGCTCGCCGCCATCCACGGCGTCGACGTCGACGCGGTCGGCCTCGGCGGGCTCGGCCGCGGCGCGGGATACCTCACGCGCCAGCTGAGCCGCTGGCAGCGGCAGTGGGAGCTGTCCAAGACCAGGGAGGTGCCCGGGTACGACGATCTGGTAACCAGGCTGACGGCCACGCTCCCGCCCGAAGGCGAGACCACGCTGGTGCACGGGGACTACCGGCTGGACAACGTGCTGGTGGTGCTGGCGCCGCAGCCGCGGATCACGGCCGTGGTGGACTGGGAGATGGCCACCCTGGGTGACCCGCTCGCGGACCTGGGGCTGACCCTGGTCTACTGGACCGACCCGGGTGAGGAAGGCTGGCTCGAACCGGCGCTGGGTTCGGCCGCCCCGGGGCCGGGCGTGAGGACGGACGCCACCACCAGCCCGGGCTTCATGACCCGGGCCGAATTCGCCGCCGGGTACGCCCAGCGGACCGGGCGGGATGTATCCCGGATCGGTTACTACGTGGCGTTCGGCTACTTTAAGCTCGCTGTCGTGCTCGAGGGCATCCACGCGCGCTACCTGCAGCGCCAGACGGTGGGTGAGGGCTTCGAGCAGGAGGGCCTGGCCGTCCCGACGCTGGTCGCCCGTGCGCACCAGGTACTTGACGCGGAGCCCAGATAAGATAAGCCAGCCCGGATAAGCCAACACTGAACCGTGGCTGGCGCCCCGCCAGATGAGGGAGCCAGCGTTCCACATCACCGCCAGGCGGCGGATGCTCCACGCCTGGCGCGGGGTCCCGACGCCTGGCGCGGACACGACAGGAGCCCGGCGCCCCGCTCACGCCGGGCCGGAGCCCGGCGCCCCGCTCTCGCCGGGCCTGCCGCTCGGCTTCCGCCTGCCGAGCTATTTTTGAGGTCCGGCGCCCCGCTTACGCCGGACCTCTACAGGAGAGGACGCGCTACCCTCGCCGGAGGTTCACGCCCGCACGGCAAAAGAAGGCATGAAAGTGGCAGCCTGCCCTAAAGAGGGCACTGCGACCGGGAGGAACCACCACGTCAGTGGAACTCTGATTACAGGGTCACCACGCCAAGCGCCGTCGTAGGGTGGCTCGCCGGGACGCGGCTCGCGCCTGATCAGCCAGGATCCGGACCAGCCAGTCGGCCGGATCTCGGCGCCAAGCTCGTGGTCATCACACGGCTCCGCCGGGGTAGGCCGGCTGCCACATCGCGTCCTGCACCGCCTGCACCAGGTCGCCGGGCTTGATGGTGGCGACGCCCTCTTCGATGGCGGCCTGGGCGACGGCGACCGCCGTGGTGGCCGAGGAGGCCCGCAGGTTGCTCACCGGCGGCACCAGCGGCGCGCCCGGCGCGCTGACGTCGACCTGGCCGGCCACCGCCTCGGCCGCCGCCAGCAGCATCGCGTCGGTCACCTTCGACGCGCCCGAGACGATGGTGCCCAGGCCCAGCCCCGGGTAGACCAGGGCGTTGTTAGCCTGCCCGATCTGATACGTCACGCCCTGGTAGTCCACCGGCCCGACCGGGATGCCGACGGCGACCAGCCCCTTGCCGCCGGACCAGGCGATCACGTCGGCGGGCATCGCCTCGATCTTGGACGTGGGATTGGAGATCGGGAACACGATGGGCCGCTCCACGGCCGCGCTCATCGTCTCGATGACCTCCCGGGTGAACGCCCCGTGCACCGTGGAGGTACCCAGCAAGATGGTCGGCGCCACATGCTTGACCGCGTCCAGCAGCGAGATCTTCCCGCCGCTGCTGGCCCAGCCCTTGACCTCGCCCGGGTCCCGGGCATACGGCTTCTGGTAGTCGCGCAGGTCGGTCATGTCGGACGTGAGCAGCCCCTGCTTGTCGATCAGCCATACCTGCCTGGTGGCCTGCGCGGGAGACGCCCCGCCGCGGACCATGGCGTCATGGATCTGGTCGGCGATGCCCACCCCGGCGGTGCCTGCGCCGAATACCAGCAGCTTCTGCTCCCGCATCGGGACCCCGGTGACCTTGACCGCGGCCAGCAGCGCGGCCAGGGTGATCGCGCCGGTGCCCTGCATGTCGTCGTTGAAGATCCGGTACCTGTCCCGGTAAGTGAGCAGGATCCGCCGGGCGTTGCCCGGCCCGAAATCCTCGAAGTGCAGCAGCGCGCCCGGGAACAGCGACGACGCCGTCTCCAGGTACTTTTCGATGAAGGAGTCGTAGGCGGCGCCGCGGACGCGGGCGTGCCGGTTGCCCAGGTACAGCGGGTCGTTCAGCAGCGCCTCGTTGTCGGTGCCCACATCCAGCGACACCGGGATGACCCGGCGCGGGTCGACGCCGGCCGCGGCGGTGTAGACGGCCAGCTTGCCGACGGAGATCTGGATGCCGCCCACCCCCCAGTCGCCGATGCCCAGGATCTCCTCGGCATCGGTGCACACGATCAGGTCCACGTCATCAGGGCCCAGCCCGAGGGTCGCGAAGGAGGCGCCGATGTCCTCCGGCCGGTCGATCGACAAGAAGATGCCCCGCGGCCGCCGGTACTCATGGGAGTACTTCTCGATCGCGTCGCCGACCGTGGGGTCGTAGACGATGGGCAGCAACTCGGTGAGGTGGTCGGTCAGCACCTTGTAGTACAGGACCTCGTTGCGGTCGTGCAGCTGCTCCAGGTACACGTTCTTGGCCAGGTCGGTCGGCTGGGCCTGCAGCTGGGCGTAGGCCCGCTGCGCCTGCTGGTCCAGGGTCAGGACTGCGGACGGCAGCCGCCCGGTCAGGCCGAGCGTGTCCCGTTCGGCCGGAGTGAACGCTGCCCCGCGGTTGAGAAACGGATCGTTCAGGACGGCCGCGACGGCCGGAATGTGCCCAGTGTGCTTCGTCATGGTCTTCTCCTTTGTATGACCCAGGTGCTGCCCGCCCGGGCGGAATTCCCCGCCTACCAGGCCAACATGTAAATCTGGCTTTGCATGGTTGTGGCACCCTGCCCAAAAGAAGAGGTACGGTGCCACATCCATGCGTCCGGGATCACGTGAGCAAGCCAGCGATTTCGGCGGCGATCGCGGCCGCTGTGTCCGGGTCCGGGGGGTCGACGGTCATCCGGGCGGCGGTGTCGGCCAGGCCGCGCTCACCGAGCGCGTACTTGATCCGGCCGATGCTCGCCCCGAGCGCGACGATCCGGTCTAGGCGCGCCTGCTGGGCCGGGTCATTACGCAGGGCCGCGTAGACCTCGGGGTAGGCGGAGCTGCGGCCGGAGATCACGCCCGCGCCCCCGGCCCGCATCGTGGCCGCGGGGTTGGCGTCGTTGCCGGAGAAGATCGCCACGCCGGGCGCTGCCGTGACGTAGCCGCCCAGGTCGGCCGCGGCGGATCCGCTGACCTTGGCGCCGGCCAGCCCCGCCGCTTCCGCCACCTGGGCAAATAGCGGCGGGGAGACGGGCAGCCCGGTCCGTTCGGGAAAAATATAGGCATAGAGCTCGGGGCCGGGTGCGGCATCGCGGATGCGCCGGTAGTGGGTGGTCAGCTCATCGGGGCGGGCGGGCAGGTAGTAGGGCGTGATCGCGGCGATGCGTTCGGCGCCGAGCGCGGCCGCCGCCTGGGCCAGCCGGCTAGCGTGCCGGGCATCTGGGGCGCCGACGTGCGCGATCACGCGATCCGGTCCCGCCTCGGCCAGCGCCAGCTCGAACAGCGCTAGCCGTTCGGCGTCCTCCAGGGCGGGGAACTCGCCGGTGGTCCCGGCCACGAACAGGCCGTCTACCAGCCCGGCGACGAGCTTGTACAGCGCGCGGTTGGCGTCGAGGTCGAGTTCGCCGGAAGCGCCGAACAGGGTCGGGACAGCGGAGAATACGACCGGGACCGAGCTCACACGAAACCGCGCGGCTTGAAGAACTCGCTCGAGTCTCGGCGCCAGAGCAGGATGACCGCGCCCAGGCCGATGAGCCAGGTCAGCACCGGGAAGACCAGGCCGAGCAGCGTCTTGGGCTGGCTGAGCACGCCGAACATGTCCAAGGTGGCCAGCCCGAACAGCACGCTGGACAAGATCCGGGCCCAGTTCCGCCCCTGGCCGTTCGCCTTGGCCATCCACAGCCACAGCGCGATGCCGACCACGCCGGAGACGATGGCCAGCGTGATGATGAACGTGTTCAGCTGGTTGACCTGGGCGGTGGTGAGGGTCGGGCGCGCCTTGTGAATCGCGGCCTTGGTGCCGCTGATGTCGACCAGGGAGACGACCAGGCTGACCGTGCTGACAGCGGCGCCGGCGTACATGAGCTTGACCGCGTTCAGCACCGACGGCGGAGCCGCGGGCCGCTCCGGCTCGACGGGCTTGCCGGTCGACGGGTAGGGCTGGTACATGATGACCTCTGCTGAGTGAAGATGCCGAACCGGATGGCGGGTCCCGCACTGATCTACCGAGCTTAGCCGTCAGCCCCGTAGCGGGCTATTCGGCTCTTCGGGTTCGGCGATACTGAAGGAAGATGACGGAGAAGACCCCGGCGAGCATCGTGCCCTCACCGGCTCGAGCTGAGCCGCTGACCCCGCTGGACCCGCAGGCCGCCCGGCTGCAGCGCTGGGAGATCGTCTGCGTCTTCGCCGTCTCGCTCGGCGCCAGCGGCCTGTACGCGCTGGTCAATTTCATCGGCTCGCTGACCGCGCACCAGTCACTGGGCAAGCAGACCGCCGTGCTCAACGGCTCGCTCGCGCCCGGCCGCCCGCTGCTCGACCTGTCCCTGCAGCTGCTGAACATCACCTTGTCCCTCGCCCCGGTGCTGCTCGTCTTCTACCTGCTGGCCCGGGCGGGGGAAGGGCCGTCCGCGATCGGCGTGGACGCCAGCCAGCCGGGCCGGGACCTGGCCCGCGGCGCCGGGCTCGCCGCGCTCATCGGCGGCAGCGGCCTGGGCCTGTACCTGATCGCGTACCACATCGGCGTCGAGCTGAACGTCGTGGCCGAGAACCTGCCGGACATCTGGTGGCGGATCCCGGTGTTGCTGCTCTCCGCGGCCCAGAACGCCACCCTGGAAGAGGTCGTCGTCCTCGGGTACCTGATGAGCAGGCTGGAGCGGCTCGGCGTCAGGCCATCGCGGGCCATCGCCATCAGCGCGGTGATCCGCGGCTCCTATCACCTGTACCAGGGCGGGGGCGCGTTCATCGGCAATGCCGTCATGGGCGCGATCTTCGGCGTCCTGTACCGGAGGTGGGGCCGGGTGACCCCGATGATCATCGCGCACTTCCTGATCGACGCGGTGGCCTTCGTCGGCTACGCCCTCCTGGCCGGCCACGTGTCCTGGCTGCCCAAACCATGACTAAGGAGCCAGCCGCGTGAACGTGCTCGCCCGACTCTGGGACCGGGTGTCGGGCAGCCAGCCGCTGCCGCCGGCCTGGGTGATCGGCCTGACCGGGCTGCTGGCCATTGCCGTGGTGCTGGACACGCGATCCTGGCGGCTGGCCGGGAAGGTCATCACGATCGCGCACGAGGGCGGCCACGCGCTGGTGTCCGTGCTGTCCGGGCGGCGGCTTGACGGCATCAGGCTGCACGCGGACAGCTCGGGGGTGACCTACTCCCGCGGCCGGCGGCACGGTCCCGGCCTGGTGCTCACGGCGGCGGCCGGCTACGTCATGCCGTCGCTGCTCGGCGCGGGCGCCGCGTGGCTGCTGGCGGCGCGGCACCTGACCGCGATGCTCTGGCTGGCCCTAGCGCTGCTGGTCGCGACGTTCCTGGCCGTCCGCAACCTATTCGGCGCGGTGGCGGTGCTGGTCACCGCGGGCGCCGTGTTCGCGGTGAGCTACTACGCCACCGCCGTCGTGCAGGCCGGGTTCGCCTACCTGGCCGCGTGGTTCCTGCTGTTCGGCGCGGTGCGCCCGGTGCTGGAGCTGGCCCGGGGCTCTTTGGGGCGCCGCCAGCGCTGGGCCCGGGGCTCCGACGCCGACCAGCTCGCCCGGCTGACCGGTGCCCCGGCCGGCCTGTGGGTCACGTTGTTCGTGCTGGTGTCGCTCGCCGCCCTGGTCATCGGCGCCGGCCTGCTCCTGCCGCCCGGCTGGCACCAAGGCTTGCCTGCCTGACCCGCCCGGTCGGCACCCGGGCTTGCCTGCCTGACCCGTCCGGCTGGTCCGGGCCCGGCGGCCCTACCCTTAGTTCGCTAATATTTCGCACGCTTTCTCAATTTCGTTGACGGTATACGACGGACACCGTTATCATCACCCGATAGTAATGTTCTGACTACCTGAGAAGGATCAATGGCCAGGGCTTCCGCAGTCAGAATGCCTCCGGAGGCGAACGCCGCGCACGGCTGTGAAGGCGCACGACGCGTCCTCGCCCTGCTGCTCACGTTCTCCGCCGACGACAACACGCTCACTGCCCGTCAGCTCGCCGAACGCACCGGCATTGCGCTGCCCAGCGTGTACCGCTATATCACGCTGCTGCGCGAGACCGGGCTGCTAGCGGGCGACGAACGCGGCAGTTACCGGCTCTCCGCCCGGCTCATCGGCCTGGCCCGGGCGGCGGAGGCCGCGGAGAGCATCATCGACGTGGCCGATCCCGTCATGCACGACCTGGCCGAACGGACCGGGGAGACCGTCATCTTGGTCCGGCTGATCGGCCGGTCGGCGGTGTGCGTGCACCGGGTGCAGTCCGCGCAGCAGCTGCGCATCTCGTTCGAGGCCGGCCAGCCGCTCCCGCTCGAGCGCGGCGCCAGCGCCCGGCTGCTGCTGGCCAGCCTGGCGCCCGGCGTCCGCAAGGAATACCTGGCCCCGCTGGCCGAACGAGACTCCGAAGCCGCCGCCCTGCTCGAGAAGAAGATCCAGATAGCCGGGCAGCAGGGCTTCGCGACCAGCGAGGAGGAGATCCACAAGGGTGTCTGGGCGGCGTCGGCCCAGGTGATGCAGGGTAAGCGCGTGGTGGCCGTGCTCACCGTGCCGTCGCCGCTGGTCCGGGCGGATGCCGAGCAGCGAGCGCAGCTGCTGAGCCGGGTCAGGTTCGCCGCCCGGGAGATCAGCGAGGGACTGCGCGCGGCGCGGCGGTGAGCCGACGGGCCACGCGCCCGCCCGGCCCCCGCCCCGGCGAGGCCCGGTCCCCTTCGCCCGCAATCGATTTCACCGTTATTCTTCCCGCATGCCGGAATTCCGCGACATGATCCCGGGGACCCAGGTCGGCGTGAGCCAGCCGTCGCTGGCCGGCCTGCAGGCCGCGATGGCTGCGGGCACGCTCACCTCCGCCGCGCTGACCAGCTTCTACCTGCAGCGCATCGACCGGCTCAACCCGGCCCTGCACGCGGTCATCACGGTGGACCTCAAGGCCCCGGCCGAGGCGGCGGCTAGCGACGCGGCCCGGGCCTCCGGCGGCCCGCGCGGTCCGCTCGAGGGCATTCCCGTGCTGGTCAAGGACAACATCCAGGTCGCCGGGATGCCGACCACCGCGGGCTCGCCCGCCCTGCTGTCCGCCGAGCCCGGCGACGCGTTCCTCGTCTCGCGGCTGCGCGCGGCAGGCGCGGTGATCATCGGCAAGGCCAACCTGTCCGAGTGGGCCAACTTCCGGTCCACCCATTCCACCAGCGGCTGGTCCACGCTCGGCGGCCAGACCGCCAACCCGTACGCGCTCGACCGCAATCCGTCCGGGTCGAGTTCGGGGTCGGCGGCCGGGGTGGCCGCGGGGCTGGCGCCGCTCGCCATCGGCACCGAGACCGACGGGTCGATCGTCTGCCCGGCCAGCGCCTGCGGGATCGTCGGCATCAAGCCCACCAACGGGCTGGTCAGCCGCCGCGGCATCGTGCCGATCTCGCCGGTGCAGGACACCGCGGGGCCGATGGCGGCCTCCGTCGCCGACGCGGCGGCCCTGCTGGCCGTCCTGGCCGCCGCCGACCCCGAGGACCCCGTCTCGGCGGCCGAGAACGAATTGGCCGAACGGGCCGGGGTTGACTCTTCCGCCGACGCTTATTCGCACGCCCTGGACGTCGCCGCGCTGGAAGGCGCCCGCCTGGGCATCTGGCGGGACGGCTCGGCCGCGGCCGGGCCGGCCACCGCCGCCGTGCTGGAGGAGGCGGTGGCCAGGCTGCGCTCGCTCGGCGCTATCGTGACCGATCCGGTGGCCCTGCCCGACGCGGAGAAGATCACCGAGCCGGAGTTCGCCGCGCTGCGCTACGAGTTCAAGTACGGGATCAACGCCTACCTGGCCTACGTCGCGGACTTCAGCCACGGCGCGGCCTTGCCGGGCAGCCTGGCCGAGCTGATCGACTTCAACAAGCGGAACGCGGACCTGGTGCTCTCCCGGTTCGGTCAGGAGATATTCGAGCAGGCCGAAGCGACCAGCGGTGACCTGGCCGACCCCGACTACCTGTCCGCGCGGCGGGACGCCACTCGGCTCGCCCGCACCGCCATCTCCGCGCCGCTGGCCGAGCACGGGCTCGAGGCCTTCGTGGCCCTGACCGCCAACCCGGCCTGCCTGACCGACTACGTGCTCGGCGATCACGACGTGTTCCACACCTCGGGCCCGGCCGCCGTGGCCGGCTGCCCGTCGGTCACGGTGCCGTTCGGGTCCGTGTCGGGGCTGCCGGTCGGGGTGTCCTTCTTCGGGCCGCGCTGGACCGAGCCGCGGCTGATCGCCCTGGCCTACGCCTTTGAGCAGGCAACCCAGAACCGCCGGCCCCCCGCCCTGGCCGCCAGCGTCACCCAGCCGCCCCGTTAGCCCCCTGACGCCGCGCGATAACCTGACGAGCATGGAGTCTTGGCGCCGAGTTGATGTTCCCGTGCTACCCGGGAGCGGTCCGGCGCCGCGGCTGCACGACACGGCCACCGGTGAGCTGGTGCTGGCCGCGGCGGGCCCGGTGGCCACGCTGTACGCCTGCGGCATCACCCCGTACGACGCGACGCACATCGGGCACGCCGCCACCTACACCGCCTGGGACCTGCTGGTCCGGGCCTGGCTGGACGCGGTCCCAGAAACCCCGGAAACGCCTGAGGTTCCCGACGTTCCGGAGCCAACGGAGTCGTCGCCCCCGCCGCGGTACACCGTGATCTACGTGCAGAACGTGACCGACGTCGACGACCCGCTGCTCGAGCGGGCCCACCGGGATGGCGAGGACTGGCGGGAACTGGCCCGCCGGGAGACGCAGCGGTACCGGCAGGACATGGAGGCGCTGCGCGTCCTGCCGCCGACCCACCTGATCGGGGCGGTCGAGGCGCTGCCCGTCATCGAGCGGTTCAGCGCCCGGATGGCCGACCGGGGCGCCCTGTACAACGTGGACGAGGATGTCTACTTCGCCAAGTCGGCGGACCCCGGGTTCGGCTCGCTGTCCGGGCCCGGCACGGCCAGCGGGTACGACCCGGCCGAGATGGCCGAACTCGCCGCGCAGCGTGGCGGCGACCCGGACCGCCCGGGCAAGAAGGATCCGCTCGACGCCCTGGTCTGGCTGGCGGAACGGCCGGGCGAGCCGGCCTGGGACTCGCGGTTCGGACGCGGCAGGCCCGGCTGGCATGTCGAGTGCGCGGCGATCGCGACCGAGTACCTGGGTAACACCTTTGACGTCCAGGCGGGCGGCTCTGACCTGGTTTTCCCGCACCACGAGATGAGCGCCTCGCACGCCCGGGTGGCGCTGGCCCCGGGCGCGTTCGCCCGGGTGTACGTCCACGCCGGGATGGTCAGCTACCACGGCGAGAAGATGTCCAAGTCGCTGGGGAACCTGGTCTTCGTGAGTCGCCTGGTCGCGGACGGGGTAGACCCCATGGCCATCCGGATGGCCCTGCTCGCGCACCACTACCGTTCCGACTGGGAGTGGACCGACGCCATGCTGGGCGCCGCCCAGGCCCGCCTGGCCCGCTGGCGCGCCGCCCTGGCCCGCTCCGAGGCCGCCGTACCCGACGCGGGCTCCGCGGCACCCGGAGCGGACTTCATCGAAACCGATGCCGGTTTCGGCGCACCTGGTACGGGCCCGGTGAGTCCAGCCGACGTGGTACTGGCCGGCGTGCGCGCACGTCTACGCGACGACCTCGACGCTCCCGGTGCGCTTACCATCGTCGATCGCTGGGCCGATTTGCTGCTGGCCGAGGCGCCGACGCGGATCAAGCTGCGCGACGTCTTCGGTGCGCGGCTGGTCAGGGTCACCGTCGACGCCCTGCTCGGCATCCGCCTTTAGCGCTCACGGGATCAATTTCATGAAAACACCACCGTGCGGACGGCTCGGACCATAATCTTCACTGACATCACAGCCGTACCAGATCGCTGTCATCAGCCGCGCTCGGGCACGCGACACCGGAGCTTAGATCTCAAGCATTGCTTCAGCCCTGTGATACTTTGCGGCTTTGACACTCAACAGGCGCATAGCGAAGCCCCGGACCTGATCATCAGGGCGTCCCGACCGATTCACCGCCCGAGGTCCAGGGACGAGCATGTGCACGTCAGGGGCCAGGAGGCTTGCCATGAACCCGATGCGCGTCACGCAAGGCAACCACGACGCGCTTGCGTCCCCGCCCCAGCTGACCTGGGTGGACCGGCTGCTGCAGCGGTGGCGGATCCGGATGGCGGTACGCGAGCTGTCAGGGGTTACCCGCATTCTGGACATCGGCACGTACGACGGCATGGTGTTCCGTCTTACCGGGGCGAGCGGGATCGGCATCGACCCGGAGCTGGCCGAAGCGCCGGACCTCCCTGGAGTGACCATGGTGCGGGGCCTGTTCCCCGCTGACCTGCCGCCGCAGCCGGACGTGACGTTCGAGGCGGCCACGGCGCTGGCTGTCGTCGAGCACGTACCCGAATCCGAGCTGACGACCTGGGCTAAGGTACTGGCCTCGTTGATAGTTGAGAACGGAGTGCTGGTCATCACGGTTCCAGCGCCGACCGTCGACAGCATTCTCCACGTGCTCATGCGGCTGCACCTGATCGCCGGGATAGAAGCTCACCAGCACCATGGGTTCCGCCCGAGTGACCTCGAAACGATCTTCGCCGCCCCGTTGTGGCGGCTGCGCAAGCACCGCCGGTTCCAACTGGGCCTGAACCACCTCTACGTCTTCGAGCGCACGCCGAACTGACCCGTCTTCGTTCTCGGGCCCGGCTTCTGGCTGGACAGCTGGCCCGGGACGACGTGGCCGGCCCGCTTCGCGACAGGCCACGCTGTCGAAGCGGTGGGGCTATTGTCAAGACCTGTGGATATAGATCGCGGCAGCGACGGAACGGTCTGGGCCCGCGACCACACCACAGCAGGGTGGAACGCCTGGCATTCCATCGGTGGCAACTTGCTGTCCGGCACCGGGCCGACAGCCGCTTTCCTGGGCGAGCGAATCATGGCTTCCAGTGTGGCCGACGTGATGGTGGCGATGTTGAAGGCATCTGGCGTGCGCCGGGTGTACGGGATCCCTGGTGACTCGCTGAACGGGTTCACTGATGCGATGCGCCGGGCGGGCGGCATTGCCTGGCAGCACGTCCGCCACGAGGAGGCCGCGGCGTTCGCGGCGGCCGCCGAAGCGGCGCTGACCGGGGAGCTTGCCGAGCTGGACCTGGAGTTCCGGGCCTTCTGCGCCCGCAAGAGATTGCCTGCCTCATCAACCCTGAAACTGGAGCGGGCTGCGCGCCACCTGGCCTGTGCGGACTCGATGAGTTTGAGGGCCATCGCGACGCCGGCGGCCCGGGAGCCGGGGCCCTTGGTGACCCGCTGACGCAGCCCCACGGTCGCGAAGGTGGACTCGCAGGGTTGGTGGTCCGCAGGTGGATCCAGTGCTCGGCCGGATAGTCGTAGAACTCGAGCAGCACGTCCAGGTCCTCGGTGATCTTCGCGACGGCCTTGGGAGCCTGAGGTCGAATTCACCCGCCACAGGAGCGCCGTGCCCCGCCACGGGTGGCCCGCTCGGCTGTGGCCACCAGCTGGCCCTAGGAGTAGCATCCCAAGCCTGGGATAGCTGCTGGGTCTAGACCCCGCCTTGCGCGAGAGCAGGAGGGGCAGGGCTATGTTGAGCAACGAGCCAGCCATCCGCGAGGACGGCGCTCATGTCGTCGTTACGCTGCGCGGGGAACTAGACATCGCTAACGCCGCGGACCTCGGGGCGGTGCTCTCGGAGGCCGTGGCCCGTAACCCGCATGTCATCGCGGATCTGTCGGACCTGTCGTTCATTGACTGCGCCAGCCTGGGTGTCCTGGTCCGGGCGCGGACGCGGGCACGGGAGGCTGGCGGGGATCTGGTGCTCTCCGGGGCGCGGGGCAAGGTGCGGCGGGTCCTCACCCTGCCGTGCATGGCTGGCGTATTCCCTGTCTATGCCAGCGTGGAGGAGGCGGCGCAGGAAAGATCTGACCTGTACGTTTCGTAGTTCCGGTACAGGCTGGGGTACGGTTCGCAGTCGTCGCAGGCGCGAGCAGCCTGGTCTGCTCGATCTTGGGCGGTCAGGCCGCGCCGCGGCGGATGAGGCGTGCTGCGCTTGGCGGTATCGCCCGCTGGTGGGTGCGGCCTTCGAGGGCGGCGCGGCAGGACGGGCACAAAGGCATGCGCTAGGCCCGTAGCGGGACGTGGAGCGCCCGGGGCGTTGACTACAGGGCCGTACAGGACCAAGTCTGAGCCAGCGTCCCCCTACCCGGCCGAGACCAGCAGCTCCAGGGCGTCTAGCAGATCCCCCAGCCAGACGATGGGCCCGACTTCCCGGCCCCATGCCTCCGCGTACCAGCATCCCCCGGGTGACTGCCAGATCCGGACACCGGGGTGCGCAGTCTCAAACCTCGTCCGGCGCGGAACCTGGTCTTCACGCAGCATTCATCCAGCGTAGGGTATGGTGACCCCGGGCCGCCAGCGTCCAGAAAACCAAACCAAGCCTCGTGTTTCGTCTGGGACCTGGAACGTTGGGTCGTGCCCGCTGGCGGCCCCTCTGTTGTCATCGTCCGAGTTGGCACCCTGGCTCGTTTGCCAAGGTCAGAGGCTTGACCGTCCCTCGCTCGGGGTCCGGAATGTTGACAGAACTGTTGACGCGCTGTTCGGAACACTCACCTGAGCTGGCGGAAGAGGGATGACGCATCAATAGCGCCCAGCCAGTAGTCATAGAGCCGGGCCCGGGGGGCCACAGTGGTATTCAGGGCGGTAATGCGCCCTGGCCGGATATCCGGCCCGCCCTGGGCCTGACCCGGAGGTACCGGTCGACACGGCGGGCAGCCTCGTAGTCGATTTTGACGGTTCGCTCCTTGCCGCCCTTCCCCCGGATCCGTATTTGCCTGCTGCCCAGATCCAGGTCGCTGCGGTCAGGGTCGTCCGGGTAGTAGCGGATCCCGGCCATCTCGGACAGCCGGATGCCCGACGCCTCGAACACTGCGAGGATCGCGGCGTCGCGGCGCTGCGCGAACGTGCTGCCCCGGCAGGCCTTCTCCAGTTCCGAAAGTTCTACGCTAATGAAAAATGGGACCGGCTTCTCCGTTACCCTCGGCGGGCGGAGCCTGGCCATGGGGTCGGGAAGCTCATTGTCGGCGGTCTGGATGTACCCGCCGCGATCCCGCGCACGAGCCGCCGTGCGGATGGGACGATAGCCGGAGCGCATGGCCGTGATCAGCCAGCGGATCACGCACGCTGAAGAGACCGTAGCCCGCGCGCCCCGCGCTTGCATCCGAGGCGGAACGGCTCGGCATCCGGCCGGGCGGCACCGTGCTCACGATCGCCCGTGTCTACCGCACGGAGCGCCCGGTGGAGACAGCGGACATCGTCATTTCGGTGGAGCGTACGCGCCGACCTATGCGGTTCCAGTCAGATGGGCGCCGATCGTCCGTCAGGTGAGCGTGTCCGACCGGACTTTCACGTCCTCGGCACGCCACGGGATGGCATCCGGCTCCCGGCCTTCACGCTCTGCTGCATCCCACTGCTCTGGCCGGCATACCGGGACCACCATGAAGTTCATGCCACGCATGGTGATCAAAGCGATCAGCTCGCCGTTCCCTTCGCCGTCGCGGTCCGAGCCGTCGTCCTCGATGACCGGGACGTAACGGGCCTGCTCCTCATCATTGAGGTCCTAGCACGGCAGGCCGCGGCGATCAGCTGCTGCCGCGCCTTGTCCGTGGTCCGGGAACCGATGAGCACCGACCGGCAGGACCCGTCCGGGAGCAGCTCCAGCACCGGCAGCTGCAGGTCGGACCTGACCCGGCCACAGCAGCGCCGCGACCGTATCCGCCGCCGCGCACCAGTCTTTCCAGTTGTAAAAGTCCTCGCCTGCAGCCTTTGCCCTTCGCCCAGGTCGAGTTTCCCGCGGGCGAAGGTGTTCAGGCTCCCGTAGTCGGCGCCGTCGCCGGGCCGCCATCCTTTCTGGTCGGGCAGGTCGGCCCGCCCGGGCCGGTAGTCGACGCCCAGCAGGCTCGCGATCACGAAGATCAGGTCAACATAAGATCCGGTGTCGGTGACGAGCACCTCGGGCAGGTTCGCCGCTCCGGGGCTGAAAAACAGGTCGATCGCGTTGAGGCAGTCCCGGTCGGTTCCCGCCACGATTTTATGCCGGTCCCGAACGCCTGATCGTTAATCATGTTCAGGAAGTCATCCCGCGCTTGGGGTTTCGCTCGCGCCAAGAGCATAAGCATCGTTCCTGGTAGCGGCCAGAAATCGAACACCTTAAAGCTTCGAATCTGCCCGCTGACCTGCACCAACACGGTCACAAGCTGCGGTCAGGGTACCCCACCGGGTACCCGGTCCTCAAGAGACCCGGTACCCTATTGGGGTACCTGACCAGCGGAAACGCAGGCGCGGAATTCCGGGTCACCAGCGTCCTCGGCGGCTGCCGCGGACGCTGTTCCCGCGGCGGCTCCTAAGGGCCGCCCGGCCGGAGAGGCAGAGAATGATCGGCTGCGGAAGCGGCTGGCGAAGGCGGAGGTGAAACGGGGGCAGACCCGCGGTGCGCTGGACATCATGGGAAAAGCGTTTACGCTTTTGGTATTGTGTTGCGGATCGCAGCGGATAGTGAATACGCGCTGGTGGTGAGCTGGTGGCCTGTGATCCGGGGTGGAGGGTCTTTTACCTCGCTTTTTGCGGTGCTTCGCCGGGCTGCGGGGGCGGCCCGGGGTGTTCCGGGTGGTGTCAGAGGGTCAGCTGAGCCGGTTGCTGACGTGGGCGGACTCTTGTGTTCGCATCTGATGCGGGAATTTCGCGTCCCTGCTGGCTGCCGGTTCGGCTACCGTCCGTGAGTGTGCGGCTGGTGCTTGCGCCGGGGGATGCGGCATTGCGGTACCGATATCCGCGTTTACCGCCGACGAGGTGCATTAGATGCCAGTATCTGCTGTCTGATGCGACGGCGGATCGTTGTCACGCGCGCTAGGCGCGTGGCCGGAGCGGCCCGCGAAGAGGAGCCTGATGAGGACAATCCCGGGGATGCCGCGCGCCTGTGCGCGGGGATTGTCCCGGCTCCGGGCCGGGTCACGGTGACCGGCGGCAGCACAGGTCAGGTTTCAGGCCATGCGGTCCTGGTCGCGGGGGTGGCGCTGCTGCGCCCTGAGGAGCAGGTGCTGGAGGCGATGCTGGCAGGCTGGGCCGGCCAGCAGGCTGCCCGCGGCCTGGGCGGCGAGACCATCAGCGGCCGGCGGGGCGGATACGGTCCTTCGCCGAGCACGCGGGGTGCCCGCCGTGGCTGTGGACGCCGCAGCTGTTCGAGGAGTGGTGCGCTGACCTGCGCTCGGTTCATCATGTGGCGGCCTCGACGCTGCGCGGGCAGGCTGGGGCGGTCCGGTTATTCTGCGAGTACCTGACCGACCCGGCCTATGCCTGGGCGGAGGTGTGCTGGGGGTATTTCGGCACGCATCCGGTGCAGGTCTGCCCCCGGTGGAACACTCCCCGCCATGTCCAGGACGGCGAATCGGGGCCTGAGCGCCGCGCGTTCACCGTCGCCGAGCTGCAGGTGTTCTTCGACCATCTCGATGACCGGATCGCAGCGGTCCACGGTCGGGGCGTAAGGGCTGGCTGCCGGCGTTCCGGGACGCGGTGCTGGTCAAGACCGCGTACGCGTTCGGGCTGCGCCGCCGTGAGGTCTCGATGCTCGACCTGGCTGATCTGTCACCCGCGCTGCGGCGCGGCCCGGCTGCTGCCCGGGCTAGCCGGCGGCACGGCCATCTGCCGGGACTGCGCCGGGATCACCCTCGACTTCACCTGCTGCCGGTGCGGCATCGAAGGGCTGCTGACCAGCGGGAAGATCTGTGAACGGTGAGCGCTGGCCGAACGGCTCGACACGGTCCTCGACGACGGTGCCGGCCGCATCGCCCCTGCCCTGGTGCCGCTGCGCCAGGCGCTGCTGGCAATGCCCAGACCCAGCGCGGGCGTGGCCTGGCCGCGCAACCGTCCCGCACTCGATCTGCTCACCGCGCTGGCGACCGGGACCCTTGAGCTCACCCACGAGGCACTGTCGGCCTGGCCGAACCGGCCGGCCGGCGGTCACCTGCGGGACCTGCTCACCAGCACCGGGATCCTGCCCGGCCGTGATCCTCACCTCGCCGTCTTCGAGTCGTGGCTGCATCACCGGCTGGAGTCCCTGACCGGGCACCCGCACCTGGGCGTGCTGCGCCGGTATGCAACATTTTGCCTGCTGCCGCGGCTGCGCGCCGCCGCGCCGGGAACCCTGATTACCGGCTCCGCCCGGTATGCCATCCGCGCGTTCACCTGCGGCCAGGCGTTCTGCGACTGGCTCCAGGCAGCCGGGATCCGCCCGGCCAGCCTCATCCAGGCCGGCCTGGAGCGCTGGCGTGCCGCCGCCAGCCGCACCACCGCCAAGATGACCTCCGGCTTCCTCGGCTTCGCCATGACCGAGGGCTTCCTGCCCCGGCTGAAGCTGCCCGCCCACCCGGCTCCCGGCCCGACCACTCAGCCCATCAGCGAGCAGCAGCGCCTTGCGCTGGTCCGCCGCGCGCTTACCGACAGCACCGGCCCGGTCCGGACCCGGGCTGCGGGCCTGCTGGTCCTGCTGTTCGCCCAGCCGGCATCCCGAATCACCCGGCTCACCGTGGACGACATCACCGCCGACGGCACCGGGACCACGTTCCTGCGGCTGGGAGACCCGCCCGTCTGCGTTCCCGACCCCTTCGCCGCGCTGCTCCGCCAGGCAGCCGCCGCCGCAGCCGACCACCCGGCCGCAGTCACCTCAGCGGCCGACCGCTGGCTGTTCCCCGGCCAGAACGCGGGCCGCCCGCTCCACCCCGCCACCCTCTCGCATCTGCTGACCCAATACGGCATCCCGGTCCCGGCCGCCCGCACCGCAGCGTTCCGGGCCCTGGTCCAGCAAGCCCCCGCACCCGTCATCGCCCAGGCCCTCGGCTACTCCGGCACCGCAGCCGCCAGCAACGCCGCAGCAGCCGCAGACACCTGGAGCCGGTACTCCGCCGGCGACCACACCCGGTAACCACACGCCGGTCATCCCAGAGTCATCGACGGAGAACCCGCAACACCTCGACACGCGAGGATGCCGGTAGATGCTCTCCGAGAGCGCGGATTCGCCGGAGCCGTCCGCCAGGTAAGCCAGGACACCTTCAATCTGCTGGAACCGGTGACCGGCGTGAAAAAGGCATTCGAGCTTACCGGTAAATCACGTGCCACCGTTTACCGCCGGCGCAAATGGCATCCGGTCCGGGTGCCGGGAGCGGCGGCCGGCCGCGCCGAACGCGCTGTCCGTCGGTGAGCGCGAGGAGCTGCTTGCCCTCCTGGATAGCCCGCGGTTCGCCGACAAGGCCCCGCGGCAGGTCTGGGGCCCTGCTCATCGATGAGGGCGTGTACCTGGCCTCGATCTCCACGATGTACCGGCTGCTGCGCGAAGCCGGGCAGGTCCGCGAGCGGCGCGCGCAGGCCGCCCACCCGGCCCGCACGAAGCCGGAACTCATGGCCACTGCACCGAACGAAGTGTGGTCCTGGGACATCACCAAGCTGGGGGGCCGTCGCGTGGCGTGTATTACCACCTGTACGTGATGATTGATATCTTCTCCCGGTGCGCTGTGCATTCCGAGGTGCACGCCACCGAGCTGGGCGAGCTGGCGAAAGACTTCATGAGCGAGGCGGTCCGCCTGAACGGCGGCACCGCGCCGCAGGCCATTCACGCGGACCGGGGGACCTCGATGACATCCAAGCCGGTGTCCGCGCTGCTCTCGGACCTGGCCATCCTCAAATCGCATTCGCGGCCGAAGGTCAGCAATGACAACCCGTACAGCGAGGATACAGCGAGGCGCAGTTCAAGACGCCGAAATACTGCCCGGCGTTCCCCGGCACGTTCGGATCCCTGCAAGCAGCCCGCGCGTTCTGCGGCGCGTTCTTAACCTATTACAATCACGAGCACCGGTATTCCGGGATCGGGCTGCGCACCCCCTACTCGGTGCACATCGGAACCGCGGCCGCGATCCAGGACAAACGCCAGACCGTGCTGAACGCCGCCTGCGCCGCGAACCCACGGCGCTTCACCCGCCACCCCAGGGCACCCAAGATGCCCGCCGCGGCCTGGATCAACAAGCCGGTCACTAACCGCGACATTACGCAGCATCCGCCCAGGGAGGCAACTTAGGAGACAGCAGAAACCTGTGTCTCATTTGACTTGACACGTACCGACCGGATAAATAAATCAGGTCATTTTAGAATACGTGCCTATCGTATTCTGTATCCTACCATAATGCTCCCGGTGAGCATCTTGCGGAACCCTCAGCACAGGTTAAGGATGACCCTTAGGACGAGACTACCCGGCCGGGTGGGGACGGTAGCGCCTGTTCCCGTACGTTAGCCCGGATACCCGGTTTCGCTCCTTTTCAAATATCCGCGCAGCCGAACACGGGACGAGGCCAGAAGGTGGGGGGAACGATGAAGAGACTCATCACTTAGACCGAGAAGCCTGGTGCTAGTCATTGCCCTGCGGTGATCGCCGCCATGTGTACCGTATGCACGGCCCACGCGGCGCCGGGAGCGGTGCAGCTTCTCGCGCGACGGTCGCATCCGGTCACGCCTTGCAGCTTCGTACCCACACTAACTTGCCAGACCGCACCGGCTATGGCCCGGTAGCCCGATCACAGCAGAGCCGCCTGGCGAAGCTGCGTCACACAGAACCAGGTGTGCATGAAACCCAGGATGCTCAAGTCAGGAGGCGGTCATCAACGCCCAGGAACGCGCGGAACGCGCAAGGCACAAGCGCGAACAGCGCGAGCAGCGCAAAGAGCACAAGCGCGAAGAGCGCGGGCAACGCGAAGAGCACAAGCGCGAACAGCGCGAGCAACGCGAAGAGCAAAAGCGCGAACAGCGCCAGAAACGCGAAGAGGGCAAGCGCACAGAGCGCCAGAAACGCGAAGAGGACAAGCGCACAGAGCGCCAGAAACGCAAAGATGACAAGCGCGAAGAGCGCCAGAAAAGCAAAGAGCCCAAGCAGGAATAACCTCAGGGGGCGCGTTGAACTGAACCGTCCCGGGTTTCCAGGAGGACCCGCGGAGGACCCGCGCGCCGTCCGCGAGCTCGCAAGGGACGGCCGGTCCTCCACGCGCATACTTCCTTACGCTGCCGCGGTAGCGCTTGCAGCCCCGGATGGCATTCCCGCGTGCCTGAGGGTGTGGGCGCTAACCCGGCCGTTACGATCCGCGCCAGGTTCCTAAGCTTCCCCCGGCGGCGGGGCGGCTGAAAACGCTCGGCAAGTTCAGCTAGTCCGGCCAGTAGGCCTATAGTAATCCTAAGGATCGGGAGGGTAGGCGCCGATGCGGTACACCACTTTCCTATTGATCCCGTCGAGGACAAGTCGCTCGCCGGTCAACTCGAACCCGCGCGCGACATAGCGCAGTGGCCCGCAGGAGATGGCCAACTGAAGCCCGGATACGTATTTTTGTAATCTTCCTTCTTCTGTCTATTTATCGACACGCCTGTTCACTTTGTTTCCCGGCGCCGGGAGCGTTGGGCGGCGGCCGGGTGCCGATGACGTCGTAGCGCTGCTGGGCATCGCGAGGGCCACGCCAGAGTTGACGGGTCTGACCCGTCGGGCACCTTGCTCGCCAAACCGGCCGGTGGTACCTCGTTACCGACCGTGACAGCTCGGCGAGTCGGCAGCACGCGATAACCGCCCAATTGAGACGTCAGAGCGTCCACCGGGTGCGGCTGAGGAAGCCGAAACGGTTGCCCTGGCGGCGATGCGGGAACTGGCTGACGCGCCCTCCGTGCCTACGCTCCGGCCAGTTGCGATCGGTGAGCCTGGCTTGAGCCAGCCCGGACACAGATGCACAGGCCATCGGCGGGGGCGGCCGTGTCACGCTGGCGGTGCCGGGCCGGAGGATTATCGGGGCGGATGTCCGGGTTCGGCGGCCGGTGCCGACGTCTCTGTCGAGCGGCGCCACCTAGGGTGCCGGCAGGTGAAGGGAGTCACCGGCGAAGTACATGATTCTGCTGTGCGGGTCGCAGCGGGACTACGACGCGATGGTCGGCAAACCCGGCTCGGGTAAGCCTGCCTGGACGGGCGCGGACTTCGGGGCGCTGGGGACGTTCATGGAGGCGTTCAACCGGGAGCTGGCCGAGTCCGGGGAGCTGGTGGAGACCCGGGGACTGACCGCCCCGGCCTACGCCCGGCGGGTCCGGCTGCAGGACGGCGCGCCGGTGATCACCGACGGCCCGTACGCCGAAAGCGAGGAGGTGCTGGCCGGGTACTGGATCGTTGACTGCGCCAGCCTGGACCGGGCCACCCAGATCGCTGCCCGGCTGACCGAGGCCCCCGGCCCGGACGCCCGGGAGCGGGCCGTGGTCGATGTGCGGCCGGTGGCCGAGTCCCGCGACGAACTCGAACCCTGGTCCGGGCATGCCTGCACCGGCGGTGGAGGACCTGCTGCGCGCCTTGGCGCCGCAGGTCCTCGCCGCGCTGGTGCGCCGCTACGGACACTTCGACCTGGCCGAGGACGCTGTCCAAGAAGCGCTGCTAGCCGCCGCCACCCAATGGCCGCACGACGGCGTCCCTGACAATCCGAGGGCCTGGCTGATCACCGTCGCGGCGCGTCGGCTGACCGACCTGCTGCGCGCCGAGCAGGCCCGCCGCCGCCGCGATCAGACCGCCGCCGCCTTGATGCCAGCCGGGGACTGGATCACTCCGGGCGAAGACGCCAGGCATGGGCCTGGCGTTCGTGCCGTTGCTGGCGTTCATCCTCGCCGCCGTCCCGGCCGCCGACGCCGACGCCGCGTCTGGCATCGCGAACGCGGTCCAGCAGGGCGGTGCACTCGGCGTCGCCGTGCCCGGCGCAGTGTTCTTCGACCGGCTCGCCGCCGGCAGCTCACGATCCTGTCGGTGGCCGTCAGGCCGGCGGTGCTGGGCCGGCCGGGGCAGCGCGGGCAAGGTATCAGATGCTGCAGGCCCTCGGCTGTCAAGCCGCGCCGCCAGGCTTGTGGATAACGTCGTGAGTTATCCACAGGTCGATAGTGGCGGGTAGCGGGGCATGCCGGCCGGTCCGCACGCTGGCGGAATGAGACAGGCCATCACAGCGGGCGACGACACCCCGCAGACACCCCAGAACTCCGGAACCCCGCAGACACCCCGGGACTCCCGGGCCGCGGAGCCGGGCATCGTGGTCCGGGTCGACTCGCCTCCGGCGCTGCTGGCGGTCGTCCCGCATCTGCTCGGCTTCATGCCCGAGGCCAGCGTCGTCGTGATCGGGCTCACGCCGCCGCGCGACCGGGTCCGGGTCACGCTCCGGTATGACCTGCCCGACCCGCCCGATGCGGACCCCGTCGCCGACATCGCCGGGCACGCGGTCGGCGTCCTCAGCTCACAGCAGCTGACCGCGGCGATCGCCGTCGGATACGGTCCCGAGCCGCTGGTGACACCGGTGGCGGGCGCGGTGCGGGACGCGGCCCAGCGGGCCGGGATCGACCTGCACGACTTCCTCCGGGTGGAGGACGGACGCTACTGGTCCTACCGGTGCGGCGACGAGGCGTGCTGCCCGGCCGCCGGAGTGCCGTTCGACCCGACCGCCCATCCGGTCGCGGCCGACATGGCCGCTGCCGGGAAACAGGTGCTGGCCGACCGGGCCGCGGTAGCGGCCCGGGTCGCGCCGCTCGGCGGCATCACCGCGGAATCGATGCGCAAGGCCACCCGCCGGGCCGAGCAGCACGCCGCCCGGCTGCTCGCCAAGGTCCGCAGGTCCGCTCGCATCGGCGCCGCGCGGCACATGATCGCCGCCGAGGGACTGGCCACGGTGGGCCAGATGATCGTCCGGTACCGCGGCGGCGGCAGGTTCACCTCGGCCGACGAGATCGCGCGGATCACGGTGGCGCTGCGGGACCTGAGGGTCCGGGATGACGCCTGGGCCCGGATGGACCCGGCGCACGCGGACGCGCACCTGCGGCTGTGGACCGACGTCGTCCGGCGAGCGCAGCCCGGGCACGTCGCCGCGCCCGCGGCGTTGCTTGCCTTCGTGGCGTGGCAGTCCGGCGACGGAGCGCTCGCGAACGTCGCGCTCGACCGGGCTGTCGCCGACGAGCCCCGGTACTCGATGGCCCTGCTGCTCCGGCAGGTGATCAGCGCCGGGGCGCCTCCGTCGCTGGCCAGGCTGCCGATGACCCCGGAGGAGGTGGCCGCCAGCTACGACGACGCGGAGGACGACGACCTAGCCGAGAGCTATGACCACGACCCGGACGCAGACGTCCACGACCCGGACCTGGCGGGCGAACAATGAGGCCAGGGCGATGGCATAGGAAGAGGCCCGTGTTGGCGAGATACACTGCCTGAGGCGTTCGTCCAGCTCAGTACGGATCTCGCTCGTTTGCCCGCCCCCGGCCGTTTCCGTAATGGGTGACAGCCGCTAAACCGGAAGGATGCCCGTGGTGGATGCCCGCATGGCTGCCGGCTCGCATGAGGCCGAGGTGGCCCGGTTGCGCGAGGCCTACGCGGCCCTGCCCCCGGGAGCGCCGGTGCGGCTGGCCAAGCGCACGTCTAACCTATTCAGGTTCCGCGACGTCGCCCCAAAGACCCCAAAGAACCCAAAGAGTCCGAAGACCGCGAAGAACCCGCGGACTTCGGCGGAGAGAACCGCTCAGGCTGACCGGGGCCTGGATGTTTCCGCGTTCGGACACGTGCTGTGCGTCGATCCCGCCACCAGGACCGCGCGGGTCGGGGGCATGACCACCTACGAGGACCTGTGTGACGCGACGCTCAGGCATCAGCTGATGCCGCTCGTGGTGCCCCAGCTCAAGACGATCACCCTCGGCGGCGCGGTCACCGGGCTCGGCATCGAGTCCACCGCGCTGCGCAGCGGCATGCCGCACGAATCCGTCACCGAGATGGAGATCCTGACCGGCGACGGCCGCGTCGTCCGCGCCACCGACGACAACGAGCATGCCGACCTGTTCCGCGGCTTCCCGAACTCCTACGGGACCCTGGGCTACTCCCTGTCGGTCACCATCGAGCTCGAACCCGTCCAGCCGTTCGTGCACATCCGCCACTTCCCGTTCGGCAGCGCGGCAGCATGTATGGACGCGATCAGCCAGATCGCCGCGGAGGGCAGCTTCCGCGGCCACCGGGCGGATTTCGTCGACGGCACCGCGTTCGGGCCCGACGAGCTTTACCTCACCGTCGGGGCGTTCAGCGACGTGGCGCCGTGGCGCAGCGACTACACCGGGGAGCAGATCTACTACTCCTCGATCAGGCGGGACAAGGAGGACTTCCTCACCATCCGCGACTACCTGTGGCGCTGGGACACCGACTGGTTCTGGTGCTCGCGGCCCTTCGGGGTACAGAATCCCCTGGTCAGGAGGATGTGGCCGCGTCGGTACCGGCGCTCGGACGTGTACAGAAAGCTGGTCGCCCTAGACCACCGCTACGGCCTCTTCGACTTCGTGAACGCGCGGCGGCACCTGCCGCCCCGGGAGAGGGTCATCCAGGACGTGGAGATCCCGGTCGAACGTGGTGCCGAGTTCCTACGATTTTTCCAGGAAAATGTGGGAATGAGTCCGGTATGGATGTGCCCGCTGCGGCTGCGCGGCGAGCGGATCTGGCCTCTTTATCCCCTACGGCCCGGCGAGGTGTACGTGAACTTCGGGTTCTGGGGGACCGTGCCGCTGCCCGCGGGCCAGGCGGACGGCTACCACAATCGCCTCATCGAGGACGAGGTCGCGAGGCTGGACGGGCACAAGTCGCTATATTCCACGTCGTTCTACGCCGAAGACGAGTTCTACCGGAAATACAACGGCGAGGCGTACCGCGCGCTTAAGCGCGCCTACGACGGGGAGGGCCGCTTGCTCGGCCTGTATGAGAAGTGCGTCACGGGACGCTGAGGTATCGCCACGAGTGGAAGGAATGCGAAGGATGGCATTGGCGGAGGTCTTCGAGGCATTGGCGGGGCCGGACGCCCCGGTGG
>Ga0209656_10000427_pt1 | contig 27807 bp, 15 predicted proteins | sample BogFormECP12_OM2_FD_188239 | JGI IMG/M metagenome (GOLD analysis project Ga0209656, IMG submission 188239) | Bog forest soil microbial communities from Calvert Island, British Columbia, Canada - ECP12_OM2 (SPAdes) (version 2) | ecosystem: Environmental > Aquatic > Freshwater > Wetlands > Bog ...
GGTGATGTACTTCAGCTTCACGCGCAGCACCGCAGCCTGGATCGCGTCGAGTCGGCTGTTCCATCCAAATTCTTCGTGGACGTAGCGGCGCGGGCTGCCATGATTGCGCAGCCGGCGCATGTGCGCCGCCATCTGCGGATCATTTGTGCTGACCAAGCCAGCATCGCCGTAGGCGCTGAGATTTTTGGTCGGATAAAAGCTGAACGCCGCCGAGACGCCCATCGATCCTGCACTTTGCGCGCCCCAGCGCGCACCAATCGCCTGCGCCGCATCCTCGATCACAGAGAGACGAAATTCTCTTGCGAGTTCCTGCAGGCGGTCCATATCGGCGCATTGGCCGTATAGATGAACTGGTAACAGCGCACGCATCTTGTCATGCGGGCTGCTTCGAAGAAACGTTCCAACCTGCTCTGGATCGAGATTGAATGTGCCCGGGTCGATGTCAGCGAAGACAGGGCGCGCGCCCGTCCGCGCGATTGCGCTGGCAGAAGCGAAGAAGCTGAACGGCGTGGTGAGAACTTGATCCCCCGGCTGCACTCCGGCCGCACTCAGTGCCAGCCATAGCGCGTCGGTCCCTGACGCGCATCCGACGGCTTCGCGCGCGCCGCAGAAGCCCGCGACCTCGCGCTCCAACGCTTCGACCTCGGCCCCCAGAATGTAATGCTGTGACGCGCACACGTTTTCGATCGCAGCCAACACCTCTGCACGAATCTGCACATACTGCCGTTGCAGGTCGAGCATCGGGACACCGCTGAGCGACTTCGCATCCGGCCCCGGCGATTCGCGCTTGCTGAAAGACGTTGTCACAGAAAGCCCGATTGTAGCAGGCCCTCTGTCCGGGGTTTTGTCGAGCCCTTCCCTTGGCTATGTCAAAGTCCCAAACTGTTAACCCTCATACCAAAATTGGTAGGTTGAATCCTCAGCTAATTCAGTTTTTGGGACCACGGCTCCGCAGCACATAACAACGCATTGCAAACAAAGGGTGTTTCACGATTCCTGTTTTGGAGTGTGAGTTGCATTACTTAAGTGTCTCAGCGCCTTTTGAAACGGACCATGCGCTGAAGCCGCCTGTTAGACGGCGGTGGTTTTCAAGCCTTTCTTTAGTCTGATCTTCCGCGGTTGAGGAGAGATATCATGAAACGGGGCGTGCTTAGTTTTGGGCTGCTTGCTTCCTTGTTGGCACTATTTCTTTTGGTCTTCGCTTCCTGCCTGGCCTTCGGACAATCCGAAGCGGGCTCCGTCGTCGGATCTGTCCACGATGCCACCGGCGCTCTAATTAGTGGTGCTACGGTCAACGCAAAGAGCGTTGGGACTGGAGCCGTGCGGTCAACCGTTACCGGGACCTCTGGTCAGTACTCGATTCCAGGCCTCACCCCAGGGAAGTACGAGGTGACGATTACAAACAAGGGCTTTCAGACCTTCAAGAGCCTCGTGGAAGTAACCGTCGGAGGAACCACGACGGTGGATGCCCAACTTGTGATCGGTCAAAGTTCGACGGTCGTCGAGGTAATCGCCACAAACGCCGGCACTGAGGTGAACACGCAAACCCAGGAACTTTCGCAGCTCATCAACACCCAGCAATTGGCGCAACTGCCCAGCCTCACCCGCAACCCTTACGATTTTGTTGCGATTTCCGGCAACGTCAGTAATGGCGATAGCACTTCCAACGGCGGAATGACCGCTGCTGGGGGAGGCGGCCAGGAACTTAGTAGCCGCGGCGTTGGCTACTCCATTAACGGTCAGCGCGAATCGGGCACGGAAATTCTGCTCGATGGCGTGGAGAATGTCAGCGTTTTCGGCGCCGTCGTAGGCGAGTACGTCCCAATCGATTCCGTCCAGGAATATAGCATTGTCACTAACAATTTCTCGGCCGAGTACGGCCGTGCCGCAGGTGGCGTGGTCAACGTCACCACTAAATCCGGCACCAACGCTTACCATGGTTCCGTGTGGGAATTCAATCGGCTTTCAGCGTACACCGCCAATACCTACAACAACGACGCGTTGAACAACGCCTTTCTTGCTGGGGGAGGCACAGGGCCGCTTCCTGACCCGAAAGGTAGTTACACCCGCAATCAATTCGGTTTCCAGGCGGGCGGGCCGATCATCAAGAACAAGTTGTTCATTTCGGAGAGCACGGAGTGGACGCGCGTTCGTAGTTCCTCTTCGCAGACCGAAGAAGTATTCGACCCCGCATTTATAGCAGCGATGCCGGCAAACGCTCAGGCCTACTTTGCCGCCTTCGGTACCGGCGCCGCACCCAGTTCCGGTGTGGCTGCTACCGTGGCCCAGATTAACGCGGCCAGCCCCGGCTTTATCGGCAAGGTAAACGGGACCACGACGCTTCCCGGAACCCTCCCCGTCTTCGATACCGTGAACTTCAATGTGCCATTTAATGATGGAGGGGGACAACCGGAGAACACGTACACTCTGGTAGGGCGCATCGATTACAACCTGGGCAACAACACCCAGATGTTTTTCCGAGCCGGTCGTGAGAACGATAACTTCTTCCCCGGGACAGCTTCATACTCCGCATACCCACAGTATGATGTGGGTTCCGTCAATGCGAATCAAAGCTATCTGCTTTCGGTCAACCACACTTTCAGCAGCTACCTGCTCAGTAACACGAAAGCTAGCTTTACACGCTTCAACAGCATAGATTCCTTCAACAACGCCTACGTCAGCGTCCCGAATCTGATGTTTGTCGCCCCTACTGATCCGGCGACAAACGGCATCATTCAGATGCCTGGGCTATTCAACGCATCGGAGCCGGGGTTGGGTGGGCTGCCCTTCGGCGGACCGCAGAATACAATACAGTTGGAACAGGACCTGTCTTGGACCAAGGGCAAGCACAATATGCGGTTCGGAGGCCAGTTCACTTATATCCAGTTGAATGTGGCCTACGGCGCCTACGCGCAGGCGGTGGAACAGCTCGGCGATTCCTCGCAGGACAGCATGAACGACCTGCTGAATGTGGCAGGAAATCCAGGTGGCAGCCAACTTGCTGGCAGCTCCGGATTTTCGGCCAGAGTCGACCCCAATGGCGCACTTCCTTGTCCGCTGAATATATGGGGCGAATTTATCGGAACCACTGCCTCGGGTTCCAACGCATGTCCAGCCAGCAGTGTCGTAACTCCTCCGCTGCACTCAGCCGTTTATGGACGAAGCTACCGCTACAAAGACTGGGCTCTTTATGCCCAGGATAGCTTCAGAATCACCCCCCGTCTAACCCTTAACTATGGCTTCCGCTATGAGCACTACGGAGTGCAGCACAACAACGATCCGAGTCTGGACTCGAACTTCTATTTCGGTTCCGGGTCTACCCTGGAAGAGCGAACCGCCAACGGCTCAGTTCAGATTGCAGATAAGAGCTCGATTGGACAGTTCTGGGCTCCAAGCTGGGGCACGGGCGCACCGCGCGTTGGTTTCGCTTATGACATTTTCGGCGATGGCAAAAGCAGTTTGCGTGGCGGTTTCGGCATCAGCTACGAACGCAACTTTGGCAACGTAACCTACAACGCCAGCTTCAACCCTCCAGCCAGTGCGGTGCTAGAACAGACTTGCGCCCCCAGTGATCCGACCTGCACGGTCCTAGTCACCAATAACGACCTCGGGCCTCTCGGCTTGCCAGGCCCGTCAAGTTTCCTTGGTCCGGTCGAATTGCGCATGCCGAATCCTAACATCCACACGGCGCAGACGCAGTTCTGGAGCTTGGGGCTACAGCGTGAGATAACTCACAACACAGTTATGGAGCTGAGCTATAGCGGCGCTCACGGCGTTCACCTCTATGACATCAATAACATCAACCAATTCGGAGCGGCTCAGGTATATCTCGGCGCCCCTCTAGTAACCACGGCCGACCCAGTCACAGGCGCCACTTGCCCCGGGGAGAATTTCATCACTGGCGGTGCTGAGTGCCTCACGCGTCCGAACCAGCAATATGCTGCGATCAACATGCGTGGCAGCGGCGGCACTAGCGCCTACGACGCTCTGAATCTGAAATTCCAAACCCAGAACCTGCACAACACTGGTCTGAGTCTGGTTGGGAACTACACTTGGTCGCACGCCTTGGATGACATTAGTTCGACTTTCTCTGACAGCTTGCAGGGTGGCTCCGGGTATATCGGTAGCCTTGGCTATACCAGTCTAGCCAACCCGAGGCTGGATTGGGGCAACGCGGACTATGATGTCCGGAACCGTTTCGTGGTTTCGCCCATCTGGGAGTTACCGTGGTACAAGAGTGGAAAAGGCTTGGGCGAGGCGTTAGGCGGCTGGTCACTGGTGGGTATCTTTACAGCGCGTACGGGAATTCCGTTCACCGCGTACGACGCTGACAATATTGAAGTCGGGTACACGATCCCGCGTTTGACGCCGGCTACTCCGATCTCCGATTACCATGTGAGCTCGAACCCTGCGCCGATTGGCCCGAACGCTTTCAACCTCATGACGTTGCCCCTGCCCGCTAGTTTTGCGCCTCTTAACTCGACCCTGGGCATTTCGGACTTTGGACCGTTTCCAGCGGGTATGACCGCCCGGAACACCTTCCGTGGTCCCGGGGCATGGAACTTGGATACGGCGGTGAGCAAGAATTTCAAGGTAACCGAGCGTGTCGGAATAACGTTCCGAGCTGAGGGCTTCAACATCTTCAATCACCACAACATGTACGTGTTTACTCCGGGTCTGGAGTACGGTGGCGGCTCGATCACAACTCCCATCACGGCACCTATCACGGTCACTGGCCTTAAGGGCGGTCTCAACACCTTTGCCAGCGGCGGCAACAACGACGAGCGCAGGTTCGGCCAGTTCTCGTTGCGAGTCAGCTTCTAGGCGATTGCAGTAAATTTCAGGGCGGGGAGCCGAAAGGTTCCCCGTTGTTTTCTTTCCTAGATGCCCATCCAAGCTGCGATCAGGTTTGCGGGTTCCCCCAAGCCACAAATCTTCCAACAATCATAGAATGCCTCCGAAAACCTGTGTCTTAACCTCGCACCCGTCCCCGTTCTGACAGCATGTATATGACTTGTAAGGGTGTTATGCTGTCGGGCCTTTGGAAGCTTAGCTGCTCCTCGGTCCTCAGTACAGCCACGTCTCACCCTGCCGGCTACCTTTGCAAACTAGATCGTTGAAAGACATACAAGCTGCGGGTCTCCCCTGGAGATCAGTTGCCTTAGGAGAAAGATCAATGGAATTCGCCTTTCGCCCGGTTCTGACCCGAGTCTTTCTTGCTTCGCTTACGCTGGCCCTTCTGCTGGCCATGCCCACCACCTCGGCCGCACAGGATGTGGCCTCCCTGACCGGCGTGGTCACCGATTCCAGCGGCGCGGTGGTCCCAGACGTGAACGTGACCCTACTGGACACGAAGACCAACACCAGCTATCAAGCCAAGACGAATTCCGTGGGCGCGTACAGTTTCCAAGACCTCTTGCCGGGACCTGGGTACCAAGTGAGCTTCGCCAAGGAAGGCTTCGATACGGTAGTCGTGCCGAAGGTGTACCTAGCGGTCAACACCACACACACGCAAAACGCGGAATTAAAGGTGGGCACGAGCTCGACGACCATCGAGGTAAAAGGTGAAAGCAGCGCCGTCACATTGGACACGAACGATGCCAGTGTGGGCAATAGTTTCGACATGAACATGGTTCACGAGCTGCCGGTTTCGATTCGCGACAACCCATCGGCGCTCCTGGGCTATCAGCCCGGCGTACTAAGTCTGACCACCGGCTCGCAAACTGATGACGATACAAGTACCATGAGCCGCAACGGCGCCGTCGCAGGCGCCCGCACCGACCAGACGAACATCACGCTGGACGGCCTAGACGTGAACGACTACTGCTGCGGCTTCGCGTTTACGGTTGTGGGTAACGCGCCAATTGACTCGGTGCAGGAGTTCCGCGGTGAAGTGGCCAACCCACTATCCAGCGAAGGTCGAGGCAGCGGCGGGCAAATATCCCTGGTGACCAAGAGTGGCACCAATAGTTTCCATGGGTCGGGGTATGAGTACTATCGGACTAGGGGATTCGAGGCCAACGACTTCTTCAATAACTTCGCCAGCCCCGTGGTCTCGCGGACGCCTCTTGTGCGTAACCAGTTCGGTGGCGACTTTGGCGGTCCCGTGATCAAAGACAGACTGTTCTTCTTCTTTAACTACGAGGGGCGGCGCGATGCCCGCGGTATCGCGAGGCTGGTCACGGTGCCTCTGAATTCACTCAAACAAGGCAACATCGCCTACATCAACGACAATCCCGGCTGCTCCTCCGCCAGCGTTGGGCCAGGTTGCATTTCCACCCTTCCCGCAACCGCTCCAGCTGGTCAGCAGTCGGTCCAAAACTTCGATCCTTTGGGGATTGGCGCCGATCCCGCCTTGACCGCGTTTCTGATGAGCCGTTATCCAACGGCCAATAGCACCGCCGTGGGAGATGGTTTGAACACTGGAGGCTTCCAGTTTAATGCGCCGGGGAACCAGACGCTCAACGACTATGTCGCAAGAGTTGACTACAACCTGACGAGCAAGATGAAGATCTTCGCGCGCGGCAGCCTGGTGCGCGAGACCGACGACGAAACCCCTTCGGTTCGCTTTCCAGGGGATCCCTTGACTTCCATCGTCACCGATCACTCGTACGCATATGTCTTCGGGCACACGTGGACGATCAGCAATACAAAGGTCAACCAGTTTGTTTACGGGGAAACCCGCCAGGAGTTGAACTTCCCCTACTTGTATAACCCGAACGGAACCACCCAGTACACCACCTTCGACGCCAATGGGACCGGGGGCTCCTATCTGACCGATCCGTACCTGGAGCCGGCTTCCCAGGGGCGTACTGCTCCCGTTCCTATTTACCGCGACGATTTCACCTACGTCCGCGGTACGCATACCATTCAGGTGGGCGGCAATTTTAAACCCATCAAGCTCTCCAGCTACCTCATCACCGACTTCAACTTCCCCACGGTTGGGCTGGGTGCGAGCCTTACAAGCCTGGACTCAACATTGCGGCCTGCCAACCTGACGCAAGCACTCCCGAACGGGCAGCAGGATTCCGTTGGCCAGAACCTTTACGACAGCGCATACTCCTTTCTCCTGGGCGCTATCCCGATCGTGAATAACAGCTATAACAACAATCGACAATTGCAGCCCTTCCCGCAGGGCACCGGTCATCACCGGAGCTATCGTTACTACGAAACCGAAGCCTACTTGCAAGATTCATGGAAGGCGCGCTCAGATCTGACTTTGAGCTATGGGTTACGCTACCAGTTTTACACCGTCCCCTATGAGGTTAACGGTTTGGAAGCCGTTCCCAATCTTGACTTTGCGCAAGTGATTCAACCACGCATCGCCAACGGTGCGGCGGGTGTTTCCGGTTTCTTTGCGAGCCCCATTGTCACCTATTCCCTGGGTGGCAAGGTTAATCACGGTGCGCCGCTTTACCATCCTGACTGGCACGATTTTCAGCCTCGCTTGGCGTTCGCCTACAATCCTTCGGGCAAGGAGGGTTTGCTGGGACGGCTATTGGGCGACCGCAAGACGGTTATCCGCGGAGGCGCGTCCATCATTGACGATCACACTGCAGTCGGCGCGCTGAACTTCTTGCAGGACCAGAATACGTGGATCCTGCAGAGTGCGGCGTCTGCAGCCTTTGCAACGTTCTCGGATGCAACTGAAAATCTGGCGAATTCTCCGCGCTTCACGGCTACAAATGTCGTACCTCCGGGGGGGATACAGCCGCCTCCAGCGATCACCACTCCCTTTTCGCCCGCCTTTGTGAATGGCAATCCGTGGGGCACCGCTAGCTTCAGCGATCTGGCTTTCAACTACGCGATCGATCCCAGCTTGAAGACCCCGTACTCGGAGGCTGTAACCTTCGGGATTCAGCGCGAGCTTCCCGGAAGTTTCCAGTTGGATGTGAGTTACTTTGGAAGGTTTGCGCATCGATTGCTCGCGCAGGCCGACGCGTTCCAGACGATAGACTTTCTCGACCCTGCTTCCGGCACGCATCTGGCTTCGCAGTTTGCTCAACTTTCGCTGGCGGTTCGAAACAATCAGGCTATTCCAACCCTTCCATTCTTCGAGAACCAAATGAATCCCGCGCTCCTTGCCAATCCGAACGTTGGTGGGACTTGCGAACAGCTCGGTTTTCCGAACTGTGCATCTTTGGTCGCCTTGGAGGGGGGGCCACTCGTTTTTCGTGGTGACTTGGCGGACACGCTTCAAGTGCTCAACGGCGTGGCGGCCAATCCCGGAGGGATCGGATTGATCGAGCCGAACGTAGGTCTGAGCCCTCAATTTGGCTCGGGCCTGTACGTAACTAACAAGGGATTTTCGAACTACAACGCCCTGTTCGCTACCCTGCACAAGAAGACGTCGCACGGCCTGCAGTTTGATGTGAACTATACCTGGTCGCACTCGTTGGACAATATTTCCGCCGCTGCTAACAATGAAGGCGGCAACGGCGTGGGTGCAGGCGGTATTATGTGCGACTCCATCCACATCAGCGTTTGCTACGCCAATTCTGATTTTGATGTTCAGCAGAACATCAGTGGGGACTGGGTCTATGACCTGCCCTTCGGCCGTGGTAAAGCCTTTGGCAGCAGCATTTCGCGCTGGGCGGATGAGGTCGTAGGGGGGTGGTCGATTACCGGCCTAACCAATTGGCGCACCGGTTTGGCTTTCCAAACCGTGGCTAATGCCTTCCCGATCAGCTTCGCAAACAATGTTCCGGCGGTCTTTAATGGTGATACATCAGCCCTGAAGGTCGATACCCACCACGAGATCAATGCCGCCTCGGGCCAGCCCACGATACAGCTGTTTCAAAACCCTCAGGCGGCATTGGGCGCATTCTCCGGGCCGCTGGGACTCCAAGCCGGTAGTCGCAACAACCTCAGAGGTCCACACTACTCCGACTTTGATATCGGCTTGGCCAAGCACTTCCCGATTACCGAGCAGGTGCACTTGGAGTTCCGCGCAGATGCATATAACGTGTTCAACCACACCAACCTTGAACTACCGTTCGGCTCAGGCACCACGCAATCAGGTGTGGCGGATATTAGCAGCCCGAGCACCTTCGGCGTGATTACTCAAGATTACGGTGCGCGCGTCCTGCAGCTGGCGCTACGGCTTGATTTCTAGCGGCAGCTTCTCGAAGACTCAGGCCGACCGCGAGGTCGGCCTTCTTTCTGCCAGGAAAGTCGGTCTCGTCGAATTTATTTCCCGAACATCGGATAGTGGCTCGCCGCTCCCATAAAGAACAGCATCACCACCGACAGCCACGCATTGGCGCGGCTGGCCAAGAAGGCCTGCCGGGCCATGCTCTTGGCCCTATCCGGCATGGGCGTGCCGTTGGTGGCGTTGTCGCGGGTCCACTGAATCATCCGTTTCTGGATGCGCCAGATCACTCCCCACACATTCAGCAGCATCACCCAGCCGATGCCGCCGCCGATTCCGATGGAAAGCAGTCGGCTACTCTCCCAGCCGTGGCTGTTCAAACTTAGAAACAGCCATGCCGCCACCGCGACGACTACCGCGTAAACGACTCCTACAAATGCCCCGTTATCGAAGATTCCTTTGCCGGGGATCAGACACGCGTAAAGCACTCCCCACACGATCGTCCAGATCAGAAAAAAACTGCCCATCACGGCGCCATGCGACGGGTTCAGTCCTATGGCCTGAGCATTGTGGACATCGGAGCTCACAATGATTTCCCAGTAGCTGAGTCCCGCCAGCACCGTCAGCGCCGCCGACATTCGAAACCACATCAGGGCGCGCGTCATGAGCGCGGGCATCACTTTTCCTTTGGTTGTAGGGTCGAGTTCCTTCATCAGCGGAACGTTGACCAGATTGAAGAAATAAAGAAGTCCAATCCATGTGATCCCGGCCAGGAAGTGTACCCAGCGCAGCAGCATCTCTACGTTGGTCTTCACGTCGGAGGGGAAATTGATCTGCGGTCCTAAAAACGTTGCGAGAGCGGCGCCTGCCATAAGAATGCTGCCTCCTAGGATTTCACGGGGTGGAATCTGCCCACGGGGGCGATTGTACACAACGCGCCCTCCTCCACATTGAAACAAACCTGAAACAATTGGCGGCTTGCGCAAAGTTCCGTGTTGAAAAGAGTATCAGGACGCCGTATCGTAGTCGCAGTTGCCTGCTCGGCGGCGCAGCCTCGGAAAATCGGAGCCGTGAAGCCAAAAGCAGGTTGTCCCCCCGTATTCCTTGAGCGGAAGGCCGCGAGGAAACGCTGTTGTTTTGAGCTGCTCCCTTGGCTTGCCGAAGGAGCCGCTGGATCGTTCGCAGGTCAAAATCTAAGGAGATCGGCTATGGATAGCAATAAGCCGGCGCAGAACATTCAGGATTCCTTCCTTAACACGGCCCGAAAAGAGAGACTGAGCATCACGATTTATCTGCTGAGCGGAGTAAAGCTGACGGGCCGCATTCGTTCCTTCGACAAGTATTCCGTAGTGTTGGAGGCCAACGGACAAGAGCAACTGATCTTCAAGCACGCCATCTCGACCGTGGTGATGGGCCGTCCGCTGCCGCATAGCACGCACGCCGCCCATTCCGACGGGAAGGCTGTGGCCGGAACCGCAACCGCTTCTGCATCGGCCCCAGCGACCGCGTCGGCGGCGAGCGCTTCCGGTACCGAAGGGTAAGGCGTTTTCGGTTTGCGAAAGGCACATCCCAAGAAGACTCGCGCACGCACGCCCGTTGCCGGACGTATACCTCTCGGCACCGCGCCCGTTCTTCCTGAGGATTCCCAGGAGCGCGCATTCTTGGTCGGCCTCGACGTGCGCACTCGCGCCCGCAGTGGGGCAAAGGTCACGGCGCAAGCGCAGGCCGCGCGCGATGCCGCCTCCATTCAGCCTGCTCCGAATGGCAAAGCTGGAATCCCGGCGCACGCTTCGGCAAAGCCCAGGGCCAATAAGCCAAGCATTCCGGAATTCGACGCGGAAGAATCTCTCGCCGAACTTCGCACGCTCGCGGGAAGCGCAGGCGCGAAAGTTGTCGGTGAGATTCTGCAGCGCCGCGACCGGCCTGACCCCGCGACCTTGATCGGTGCAGGCAAGCTGGAAGAAATCGCCGGTGCAGCCGCTTCCATGAATGCCGACTTGCTCCTTTTCGATCACGATCTCACCGCATCGCAGCAGCGCAACATCGAGAGGATTGTCAAGAGGCGCGTGATCGACCGGACGCAACTCATCCTCGATATCTTTGCCCGTCACGCCCGCACCCGGGAGGGCCAGTTGCAGGTGGAGTTGGCGCAGCTGCAATATCTCTTACCCCGGCTCGCCGGGCGCGGTATCGAAATGTCGCAACTCGGCGGCGGCATCGGCACCCGCGGTCCCGGTGAAACGCAATTGGAAACTGACCGTCGAAAGATTTATCGCCGCGTTCGACATGTCGAGCAGCAACTGGAGAACGTGCGCCGCATCCGTGCCCAGCAACGGCAGCGCCGCGAATCCGCGCCGGTAGCGACCGTCGCGCTGGTGGGCTATACCAACGCTGGAAAGTCCACGCTGTTCAACGCTCTCACGCAAGCCGCGGTCCTCGCCTCGCCGCGGATGTTTGCCACTCTCGATCCCACAATCCGCGCCGTCGTTCTGCCCTCGAAGCGCAAGGTTCTGCTCTCCGACACCGTAGGATTCATCCGCAGCCTTCCGCACACGCTGGTCTCGGCCTTCCGCGCCACGCTCGAGGAAGTACAGCGCGCCTCGCTGATTCTCCATGTTTCTGACGCCAGCAGCCGCCTTTCCACCGAACAAGACGCGCAGGTGGAAATCGTCCTGAAGGAACTCGAAGCGGAAAAGAAGCCTCGCCTGCGCGTCATGAATAAAGTTGATCTGCTGGATGTTGAGGTGGCCGAGAGCCTGGTGCGTGACGCCCATCGCGACGATGCGAATACGGTTTATGTTTCCGCCGCCGAGGGCGTAGGTCTGGAGAAGTTGTTAGCCCGCATCGATGCCCTGATCGACGAAGATCGCGTCAGCCGTGTGCATCTGCGCATTCCACAGAAAGAAGGCAAGACGCTTGCCCTGCTCGAAGCCAAGGCCCGAATTTATTCCCGGGAATACAAAGACGGTGCAGTGGAGTTGGATGCGGAGGCGCCGGAGTCAGTGGTGAGAAGGGTGAGGGAGTGGGCGATCAAGGATGCCCAGTAACTTAAATGGGCCGGCAACCAAGAAGCGGTGACATTCCTTGGCTATCGGCCCATTCGATCCTGAATTGGATCGGAGGTGATACCTCAATGCTAGTCCTCTTTCCCGGGAAGTCAAGCGTTAGTTGCAAGTTTCTGCACGGCGCCAAATGGTTAGGACTTGACAAATAAGAATTCTCCCACCCTGGGACTTCCGCCGCCCCAGGAACTGCCCGAAAACCCAGCCCTTTGCGTTGACATAAACTCCTTCGGACGTTAGACTTAACAGTTTTCATAGCCCTCATTTCCCTGTATAGCGCATTCAATGGATGAAACGCTACGTCAACTAGGCGGATTACTGCTCGGATCCGTACCGACCATAATTCTGCTGGCGCTGCTCTACGCGCTTTATACGACTATCGTCCATAAGCCTTTGCGGCGCGTGCTCGATGAGCGCCGCAGCAAAACCGAAGGCGCAGTCGAGAAATCCAGGGCTGATATCGCCGCTGCTGAAGCGCGCACCACCGAATACGAACAGCGGCTGCGTGAGGCGCGGGCTGTATTATTCCGCGCGCAGGAAGCACGCCGCAAGGCAGCGCAGGACTCGCGTGCCGCCGCCATGCACGAAGCCCGCATCCAGGCCCAGGCGCAGGTGGAGGCCGCGAAGGCCGATATCGAGAAAGATCGCGAAGCAGCCCAGGCCGGGTTGCAGGGCCAGGTTCAAGCTCTGGCCTCAGAAATCATGCGCCGCGTATTACAGCCGGCTGGAGCCGCACGCTGATGTCAACCTGCCCGATGTCGAGGATGATGCTTAAGAAAACGATCCGCCTGAGCTTTGTGGCGTTTTTCGCAGTGATTCTTGTCGGCATAATCGTGCCGCCGTTGCATGCGCAGCAGAATCCTGCGACCGATCCGCAGCAGCACGAGGTCCGGCAGGCACCACCGCAGCGCAGCTTCGGTCAGCAACTGGTGCACGAATCCCGCGAAGTTGCCGGTGAAGAAAAAGACGAAACCGCAGAATTCAAGCAGTCGACCTCGGTGAGCCTCATCGCCAAGTGGACGGGTCTGAGTATGCGCCACGCCTACTGGGTGAGCGTGCTGCTGAATTTTGCCCTGATCGCGGGAGTGATTCTCTGGGCCAGCCGAAAGTATTTGCCGGGATTTTTCAGCGCGCGTACAGCGGCCATCCAGAAGGCTATGCAGGAGGCGCAGAAAGCCAGCGAAGAAGCACGTCGCAAGCTGGCTGAAATCGAATCGCGATTGATGAAGCTGGATGGCGAAATTGGCATGATGCGCGACGCCGCGGAAAAAGAAGCCGCCGCGGAGGAAGCGCGCATTCAGGCCGCCGCCCAGGAAGATAAGCGCAAGATCGTGGAATCGGCGCAGCAGGAAATCGCCGCCGCGGCCAAAGCGGCGCGGCGCGAGCTCACGGCCTATGCCGGGGATTTAGCCGTTGCACTGGCGCAGAAACAGCTACATGTGGATGCTGCCACCGATCAGGCTCTGGTGCGAAATTTTGCCAGCCAGTTGGGCGTATCGTCTTCTTCGGGAGACGGCTCGGGAAAGGACGGGCACTAGCTGATGGCTTCGGTTCCCAGCACATATTCCCGTGCCTTCGCTGACGTCGTCCTCAGCGCGCATCTCGACGTGAATCGAGCACTCGCCGACCTGCGGGCTATCGCCAGTCTGCTGGCCGAGAGTTCAGACCTGCGCCGCGTGTGGGAGAATCCCGCGATTCCCGCCGACCAGAAACGCCGCGTGCTGGACGTGATTGCCGAGCGCGACGGAATTTCCAAGCAGGCAAGAAACTTGGTTGCCGTTCTGATCGATCATCGTCGAATCCATTTTCTCGATCCTGTGATCACTCAATTAGTGAAAGAACTGGACGCCCGGCTGGGTTTCGCCGAAGCCGAGATCATCACCGTCCGCGAATTAGTCGACACGGAGAAGCGCGAGTTCGAGACGCAAGTCGGAAAGCTGACCGGCAAGAAAGTCCGCGCCCATTACGCGCAGGATACGTCCTTACTCGGAGGCGCCGTAGTCCGCCTGGGCAGCACGATCTACGACGGTTCGGTAAAAGGGCAGTTGGAGAGACTGAAAGAAGTGATTAGCTCCTAGCTGCTGGCTTCTATCTCCCAGCCATTTTGTGGCTAGCGGCTAGAAGCTAGTAGCCAGAAGCTGGGTTCAAGAGCTGATTCTATGGCACAGATCAAAGCAGACGAAATAAGCAAACTGATCCGCGAGCAGATCGAGAACTACGAAACGAAGATCTCCGTGGACGAGACCGGCTCCGTCATCACGCTGGGCGACGGCATTGCCCGCGTCTATGGACTCGACAAAGTCATGGCCGGCGAACTTCTTTCCTTCCCGCACGGCGTGGCCGGCATTGCCATGAACTTGGAAGAAGACCAGGTGGGCGTGGTTCTGCTCGGCGAATACACCGAGATTAAAGAGGGCGACGAAGTGAAGCGCACGGGCCGCATCATGAGCGTGCCCGTGGGGGACGCCATGATCGGCCGCGTCGTCGACTCCCTCGGCCGTCCCATCGATGACAAAGGCCCTATCACCTCCGACAAATTCATCGCTCTCGAGCGTCTCGCGCCCGGCGTCATCGACCGCCAGCCCGTGCGCGAGCCCATGGCCACCGGACTCAAGGCCATCGACAGCATGATTCCCATCGGCCGTGGTCAGCGCGAACTGATCATCGGCGACCGCCAGACCGGCAAGACCGCCGTCGCCCTCGACACCATCATCAACAGCAAGGGCAACGAGCTGATCTGCATTTACAACGCGATCGGTCAGAAGCGCTCCTCGATCGCCCAGGTCGTAAAAATTCTGGAAGACGCCGGAGCGATGGAATACACCATCGTCGTCGCGGCATCGGCGTCGGAACCCGCGCCCATGCAGTACATTTCTCCGTACGCCGCGTGCGCTATCGGAGAATACTTCCGCGACACCAAGCGGCACGCCCTCGTCATCTACGACGATCTTTCTAAGCACGCTGCTTCCTATCGCGAAATCTCCCTGCTGCTCCGCCGTCCGCCCGGTCGCGAAGCCTATCCCGGAGACGTCTTCTATCTCCACTCGCGTTTGCTCGAACGTTCGGCCAAGCTCAGCGACAAAAATGGTGGTGGATCGCTCACCGCTCTTCCCGTCATCGAAACTCAGGCCGGGGACGTGTCCGCCTACATTCCGACCAACGTAATTTCCATTACCGACGGCCAGATTTATCTGGAAACCGACTTGTTCAATCAGGGCGTTCGTCCTGCGGTGAACGTAGGTCTGTCCGTGAGCCGCGTCGGCGGCAGCGCGCAGATCAAGGCTATGCGGCAGGTGGCTGGAACGCTCAAGCTGGAACTGGCGCAATACCGCGAACTGGCGGCCTTTGCCTCCTTCGGCAGCGATCTCGACAAAGCCACGCAAGCTCAACTCAATCGCGGCCAGCGTCTGGTCGAACTACTGAAACAGGATCAGTTTTCGCCGCTGCCGTTCTCGAAACAAATCCTGATCATCTTTGCCGGTACCGGAGGCTTTCTCGACGATCTCCCGGTGAATCAAGTCCGCGACTTCGAGAAAGAACTTTACAAATATGTAGAAGCCACCAACTCCGCCCTGCTGCGCACGATTATGGAGAAGAAAATTCTCGATGACGGCCTGAAGGCGCAGCTAACCGATGTCATCAAGCAGGCGAAGCAGCAGTTCGTATCGGAGCGCGAAGCAGTAGCGAAATAAATGATAGTTCTCAGTTCCCAGTTCTCAGTTCTTAGCAAGAACGTAGAGCCGGCTGGTTTTAACTGAGAACTGGCAACTGAGAACTGGTTTCCAATGGCAAACATTCTCGACATTCGGCGCCGTATCCGCAGCGTGGTGAACACGCGGCAGATCACCAAGGCCATGAAGGTGGTCTCGGCGGCCAAGTTGCGTCGTGCGCAGGATCGCACTATGGCGGCGCGTCCCTATGCCCGCATGTTGACGAATGTGCTGAAGTCGCTTGTGTCGCGCGCTGAGATCTATGATCCTGAGACGGGCGAGCCCAAACATCCCTTGCTGGCTCAGCGAGAAGAGAAGAACATTTTGCTGATCGTAGTCACGGGAGACAAGGGCCTGGCTGGCGCATTCAGCGCCAATGTCACCAAAGCTGCCACGCGCTTCCTAGAGTCGAAAGCCGGGAAGAACGTCGACATTGAAGCGATTGGCCGCAAAGGCCGCGACTTCCTGCGCAGGCGCTATCCCGCTGCTCCGGTCCAGACCCGCAGCCTGGCCGAGCCTGAAGAATCGCTGGAAACTCCGCCAGAGATCGCCGAGCGTGCCGGCCCCATACAAATTACCGGAGAACATGTTGGCGTTCTCGGCAAGCTGGAATTTTCCCAGGCACGTTCTTTAGCGGAGAGCGTGATCGGCCGTTATCAGCGCGAAGAGATCGATGCGGTCTACGTCGTATTCAACGAATTCAAATCAGTAATTGCGCAGCGCCTGATCGTGGAACAGATTCTTCCCGTCGAGCAGATCGGCGAACAGACCGTCCGCCTCGCCGAGGAGATGACGGAAGAAGAAAAGAAGAGAGCTAAGGAAGCCGCAATCAGCGCGGGCGTGGGCCTGCGCAGCTCCCAGTCGGCAGGCGAACCGGCGGCATCGCAATTCGGAACCGCCCAGGTGGATTACATTTACGAGCAATCGCCCGAGGAATTATTCCGGGCGTTGTTGCCGAAGTATGTCGCGATCCAGATTTTCCGTGCTCTTCTGGAATCGGTCGCAGCCGAGCACGCCGCGCGTATGACCGCCATGGATTCCGCGACCAGCAACGCCACGGACATGATCGACTCGCTCACGCTCGCCATGAACCGCGCGCGCCAGGCGAAGATCACGAAAGAAATTATCGAGATCGTGAGCGGCGCTGCCGCAATGTAAGAAGAAGCTATTAGCTTCTCGCTTCTAGCTTCTAGCAAAATGAAATTTGTCATTGAGAAATTCGCGGGTTACTCCGCATGCGTGCAGACAGACTGGAACGATTAGCTAAGAGCCAGGAGCTAGCAGCTAGAAGCTGAATTTATGCCACAAAATATCGGACATGTCATCCAAATCGCGGGGCCAGCCGTCGACGTGCAATTTCACGAAGGCCATCTTCCGCCTATTTATCAAGCCGTGAAAGTTGTCAGTGACGGTTTTACCGTGCCCACTCCCGTCAACGTGATTCTCGAGGTGCAGCAGCATCTCGGTGAAGGCCGCGTGCGTTGCATCGCAATGGAAGCCACCGAGGGTATGGTGCGCGGCATGAACGCCATCGATCAAGGCGGCCCGATTTCCGTGCCCGTAGGCCGCGGTACACTGGGCCGCGTGATGAACGTGATCGGCGAGCCCGTCGATCAACTCGGCCCCATCGAGTACAAAGAACGCATGCCGATTCATCGCCTGGCTCCCGCCTTCGACGAGCAAGCCACGACGGCGGAAATGTTCGAAACCGGCGTGAAAGTCGTCGATCTCATCCAACCATTCCTGAAGGGCGGCAAGATCGGCTTGTTTGGCGGCGCCGGCGTCGGCAAGACCGTCGTCATCATGGAACTGATCAACAACGTCGCCAAGCAGCACGGCGGCTACTCTGTGTTCGCCGGCGTCGGCGAACGTACCCGCGAAGGCAACGACCTTTGGCTGGAAATGACGGAGTCCGGCGTAATCAAGCCCGGCAAGCCGGCGGAATCAAAAGCCGCGCTCATCTACGGCCAGATGACGGAGCCTCCCGGCGCCCGCTTGCGCGTTGCGCTGACCGGCCTGACCGTCGCGGAATATTTCCGCGATGCAGAGGGCGCGGACACGCTGCTCTTCATCGACAACATTTTCCGTTTCACCCAAGCCGGCTCGGAAGTGTCGGCGCTGCTCGGCCGCATGCCCAGTGCAGTAGGTTACCAGCCGAACCTGGCAACGGAAATGGGCGAACTGCAGGAGCGCATCACGTCGACCAAGAAGGGTTCGGTCACTTCGGTACAGGCAATCTACGTTCCCGCCGACGATTTGACCGATCCCGCCCCGGCCACAACCTTCGCTCACCTCGACGCAACTACCGTGCTCTCCCGCGCCTTGACTGAGATCGGAATTTATCCCGCCGTTGATCCGCTGGCTTCGACCTCGCGCATTCTCGATCCGCGCATCGTCGGCCAGGAGCATTACGACGTGGCGCAGTCGGTGAAGAGAACGCTTCAGACCTATAAAGATCTGCAGGACATCATTGCGATTCTCGGTATCGACGAGCTCAGCGAAGATCAGAAGCTCACCGTGGCTCGTGCACGAAAAATTCAACGCTTCCTTTCGCAGCCTTTCCACGTGGCTGAGCAGTTCACCGGGGCGGCAGGACGCTACGTCAAGATTGCCGACACCGTGAAAGGCTTCAAGGCCATTGTCGAAGGCAAGTACGACGACATTCCCGAGCAAGCCTTTTACATGAAGGGCCCAATCGAAGAAGTGCTGGAAGCGGCAGAGAAGATGAAAGCAGCAGCGTAAAAGTCAGTGGCCCAGTGATCAGCGTTCAGTCAACGGGTTGGCTGAGAACTGAGAACTGAGAACTGAGAACTGAGAACTGAGAACTGATGGCAGATACTTTCCAACTCGAGATCGTCACGCCCGAAAAGAAAGTTGTCGAGACGACGGCTGCGGAAGTTCAGATCCCCGGCAAGAACGGATATCTGGGCGTGCTGCCCGGACACGCCCCGCTCATCACCGAACTGGCAGTGGGCGAAATCACTTTTCGCGATGGCGGACAGGAGCAGCATCTCGCGGTCGCCTGGGGCTTTGCGGAAGTGCTGCCGGATAAAGTCACGATCCTCGCCGAAACCGCCGAGCGCCCTTCCGAGATCGATGTGGAGCGCGCCCGCAAAGCCAAAGCCCGCGCCGAGCAACGCCTCACCAGCGGCGACACGAATGTGGATGTTGAGCGCGCTCTCAACGCCATGCACAAAGCCGAGACGCGCTTGGACGTGGCAGCGCAGAAACAATAACCATTATCGGTCCCTCCGTTACGGAGCACGCAATGCAGCCTCACCCCATTTTTCAGTACCTCTCTTTGCTTCTGTTTTGTCTCTCCGGGTTTGTAGCAGCTCAACAGACTAAGTCGGCGCCGCCTCCAGCCCGCATCCTCCCCGTGGTTTCTCCCGAGGTGCACTCTGACGGCAGTGTGACGTTCCGCTTCCGCGCGCCCAACGCAAAGGACGTGAAGCTCGACCTCGAAGGCGCCGAGCCGCAAGCGATGCAGAAGGATGACCAAGGCGTCTGGAGCGTGACCACAACTTCTCTTGCTCCTGATTATTACGGTTATTCCTTCGTCGCCGACGGCGTGCGCCTGATCGACCCTTCAAACCCCTTGCTGGTGCCGAACCTCCTGGACACTTCGAGTGCTGCACACGTTCCTGGGCCACCGTCCCTGCTCTGGGAGTTGAACGACGTTCCGCATGGCGAAGTCCATCATCACTTTTACAAGTCGGCGGTCGCAAACGATGAGCGCGATTATTACGTCTACACTCCGCCCGGCTACGAAAGCTCACAGAAGAAGTATCCGGTTCTCTACCTTCTGCACGGCTTCAGCGACGATGCGAGTGGATGGACCGCCGTCGGCCGCGCCAACGTGATTCTCGACAACCTGATCGCCCAGGGCAAGGCTAAGCCAATGATCATCGTGATGCCTTTAGGCTATGGCACCATGGATTTTGTGCGGTTGGGTTGGGACGCGTGGAGCAATACCGAATTGCGTGATGCCAACTTCAGGAAGTTTACCGAAGCTCTCCTCACCGAGGTGATGCCGCAAGTCGAGAAGGAATATCGGATTACCCAGGACCGCAATGCCCGCGCCATTACCGGACTCTCGATGGGTGGCTCGGAATCTCTGCTTACTGGCCTGAACCATCTCGACAAGTTTTCCTGGATCGGCGCCTTCAGCTCCGGCGGTATCCCTGAGGACTTCGCGAAAGATTTTCCTTCGCTCGATGCGAAAGTAAACCAGCAACTTCATCTGCTTTGGATTGCCTGTGGCACCGAGGACCATCTGATTACGATCAATCGCAACCTGCGCGAATGGCTCAAGTCCAAAGGCGTGAAGGCTACACAAATCGAAACGCCGGGGGAGCACACCTGGATGGTCTGGCGGAGGAATCTAGCTGAGTTTGCCCCCTTGCTGTTCCGGTAAAATCTATGCGCTTCTTTTCCCTATTTTTGACGTTTGTTGTGCTCGCTTTGATAGTCGCGAAGGCCGACGCGCAGACACGGTGCTCGAAGAAGCAATACAAGCAAGCTTCTGACAAAGCCGATCAGCTTGGCAGCTGGGACTCGGCACGAGATTTCTACAGACAGTATCGACAGTGCGACGATGGTGGAATTGGTGAAGGAGTGAGTGACGCCGTGACAACGCTATTGGCTAATCATTGGGATGATTTTCCAAAATTGGTGGTAATTAGTACGGCGAATCCTGGGTTTGAGAAGTTCGTGCTACGCCACATCGATGCGACAGTTCCCGTCGAGACTCTGCAGAGCATAAGCAAAAACGCGCGAGGAAGATGCCCACAAAAGGCTGCAGGATTGTGCAAGATGATCGCTGCCGCCGCTTCATCAGCTATCAAAGAGAGCGAAAAGTAACTAAGCATCCAAAGCCGCTATGGCACATTCACCGACTCCCGATCCTCCGACGCGACCCGCTTCACCGCCGCCGTCCTTTCCAATTTATCCCACGCAAATTTCCTGCCTTCCAGCGCGCGCTTCAAAGTCTTGAACAGCACTACCGAAAATACCTGCCGGTAGGCGAAGCGCTGCAGCCAGACCTGGCTCAACAGCCACGGGTCCTCCTTGTCATCAGGCCGGCGTCGTTCGAGGGCGAACGCCAGAGCCGAAGCCAGAAAATCGATGACCAGGAAGGCGAAGAAGAACGCAACCAGCTTGTGAAAACTCGATGGATCGGTGGAGTCCGGATGAAAATGTTTCTGAATGAAATACCAGAGCGCGCCGAAAGCGAACATGATGTCGATCAGCGGCGACACTAGTGGCAGCAGAATCTGGAAAATTACGATGTTCGGCAGCGCGACAAAACCCAACGCCCCTTTTCGCGCGAACACCCCGCTGTGTTTGTAAACCGCCTGCAGAATTCCAAAAGACCAGCGGAAACGCTGGCGCATCAGCCCATTCGCATTGGTCGGAGCCTCGGTGTAGGCCAACGCCAGATCTTCATACTCCACACGGTAGCCGCGGCGCAATAAAGCCATCGTCAGATCGGCATCCTCGGCGACTGTATCAATCTGGTATCCGCCCACCTCGCGCACGGCGGAAACACGCCACGCTCCAATCGCTCCCGGCACCACGCTGACCGCACCTAGCACATCCAACGCGCGGCGCTCGAAGTTCTGGCTGGTGATGTACTCCAGCGCTTGCCAGCGCGTCCACAAATTCACCCGGTTTCCCACCTTGGCGTTGCCCGCGATGGCCCCAACCTTGGGATTGATGAAATGCGGCACCAGGCGCGAAATGGCGTCCCCAGCGATGATCGTATCGGCGTCGATGCCCACGAAAAGCTCCGCATCCCGAATATGCTCGATGCCATAATTGAGCGCTTCCGCCTTGCCGGAATTCGCCTTGGTAAGGATGAGAACCTTTCCAGCTTTTTCTTCCGGAACGAAGGCGGCCCGCGCGACGGCCAGCGTGCGATCTTTGGAGCCGTCGTCTATCACAATCACGCGCAGGTTTGGGTAGTCAGATTTGAGCGCGGCCCGCACCGTTCGCACAATAACTTTTTCTTCGTTATAGGCGGGAATCAGCACTGCAACCTTCGGCTTGTACGAGGCCACTTCCGCCGGCTTGCCAAATATTTTTTCCTGCAGCCGATCGTAGATGGCGAACGTTCCAATAAATAGCAATCGCCCCGTCATGAGCAGATCGCCGAGGAAGAAGATCCACGTGATCGAGACGATGCCGGCTTCGAAGAGCCAGAAGCCCAGCCCATCCAGGCGCGCCGCCCATCGTTCTCCAGTGCTCAACGGGGCCATTACGTCCGCGCGAGTCTTGCCGAACAATTGAAAGACCGGAACAATCGAATAGCCGCGCGCCCGAATGCCATCGATGATCATGGGCAATGCGCGGACTGTCTCGGCGCGATTGCCGCCGCCGTCATGTAGTAACACGATGTTGCCACAGCGAAGGTCGTTCGGCCCGCAAGGCGGCAGGTGTGCCAGCACGTACGAAGAAATCTCCTCGGCTGTGTGCCGCCGCGGCTTGTCACTCCAATCATTGGGATCAATCCGGTTCCCAACGGTGATGTAGCCCATGTCTTGCGCGAACTCGAGCGGCTTCACCTGGTCGGCGGTATCCGGCTCTTCATCAATCGCATACGGCGGCCGCAACAACTTGGCGCGAACGCCCATCAGACTCGCGAATAGCCGCTCGGTAAGATTCAACTCCACCTTCATGTAGGTCGAAGAAATATTGCTGACATCCGGATGCGTGAAGGTGTGATTGCCGATAGTGTGGCCTTCGTTGTAAATCCGTTTGGCGATTCCCGGAAATTTATCTGTCTGGATGCCGATCAGAAAAAATGTGGCTGTCGCGTTTTCGCGCTTGAGCACGTCAAGAATTTTGGGCGTCCATTCCGGATCGGGACCATCATCAAAAGTGAGCACAACTTCGTTAGGACTGTACCCGTAGCGTCCCACGCGAAAAGGTTCTGGCAGGTTCTGGAAATTTTCGTCGGTAATCAGCTTGGTGTTTGCGTCGATGGTAAGGTCGCGAGTGCCATGGGTCGGCCGGTCTTCGATGCGAAGGATTTCACCCTGACCCTCCATATCGACATCCTGTCCGGGAGACACATCTCGCAATTTATCTGCGGCGCCGGGATCGCCGGGAACATCCCACACCCGCCATAAGGACCGGTCCTCGCCGCCCAGTCGCCACAAAGCAAAAGTCTGGATGCCCAGGGTCTGCGCGGCTCGCATGTGGTTCAACGCTGTCACCGCATCCAGGAACCACACATCGTGGCGCAGCCTGCGCTCGTCCAAGTAACTGAAATGCGGATTGAGCGCATCATCATCGAAGGTCACATCTTCATCAGAATCACGCGCTGCCAGCCAGGCTTCCTGCACGCTGACGGAACTGTCATGTACCTCGGGTGGCAGCTTTCCTTTCTTCGGCTTGAGCACCCAGTCATACCCATAGTTGGCGATGGCGCAGATCAGCTTCTCTTTGGGAATCGCGCTGACCGCGAATTTCAGGTTCTCGACGAACCAGTCCTGGGAAGCGACTGGCCCCGATGCAGCCCCAGGATAGTGTTCGTCGTAATTCATGACGACCACTCCGTCCGCAGGCGCGGAAATTGCGGCGTAGTTGAATCCCTTGTTGTGCGGCGGCACGCTCACATACAGCTTCATCCCTCGCGCATGCAGGTCCGACGAAAGCTCGTTTAACAGCGCCACATATCCCGGCTGTCCAGAATCGGGGAAGGCTTCAAAGTCCACCATGAGACCGCCAAAGCGGTCTGAGGAAAGAAACATGCCTACCTGTTTGCGAAATAGCGCACGCGCGTCAGGATCATTCAAAAACCCCGTGATGTCTCCCACCCAGTTCGCACCGTCGAAGTTATTAATCATTGGGAAGACTTCCATGTTGGAGGCTTCCGCTTTAACGAACGGCATCACGCGGTCGTCGACCGGGCGCACGGAGTTGTTCTGCACCACATCAAAAAATTTGTTCGTCTGGTCGTCCACCCCCTGCAGGTGCCCGTCCGGGGTGAGCACGTGCAGCCAGTCGGGATACAGCAAGTCAATCTGGCGCGCGAAGTCGCGTAGAGAAGAAAAGCTGGCCGCATCCCAGGGAACATAGAACGCCGCCCGAATGCCTTCTTCCTGATTTAGCTTCACCTCGGATGCCGGTAACTTCGACTTCCGGTGGGAGCGACTGGCCAGCTTTTTCAGACGCTCCCGGCTCTTGTCCTTTTCGTTTTCTTTCAGCGCCTTGAAAGCCCGCTTTTGCGGAGCAAACAGCAAGTCCGGCAAGCGTTCGTCCCGCAGCGTCGTATAGACGAAGAAAATAATGAGCGCGGAGAGTGCCGCGACCAGTACGTCCACCAGTCGTCTCAGACGCTTCCAGCGTGCGCGTTGCGGGTCGTAAAAGACAGGTTCAGCCATGGGTAGCTAAGCGATCATCGTATGCTGCAGGCGGCAGGCGGTCAATTCTTAGGAGAAGTCACAGGGGCAACCCGATAAGCACGATTAATGAATTAAGATGCGCTTTCTCACCGCGAAGTTGACTCCGACGCGCTATATTCTCATCGTGCTGCAACTGCTGCGTAAGGATGCTCGATTCTTTCTGGCAGGGACTTTGGTGGCAGTCGCGCTGCGGCTTGTCTTCGTCCTTCATTTTCCCGGCATTGTCGACGATTCGCGCCTCTACGCCGATATCGCTATGAACTGGCTGCAGTATGGCGTTTACGGCATCACCAATTCCGGCCATGTCGTCCCAACGCTGTCCCGGCTGCCCGGCTATCCGGCGTTTCTGGCAGCAGTTTTCGCCGTTTTCGGATGGAGCAACTTCCGCGCCGTACTGCTGATCCAGATCTTATTCGACCTGGGCTCCTGTTTTCTGGTAGCGGATCTGGCGCGGCGGGTATTCAACGAGCGCGCGGCGAAAGCCGCGTTCATGCTCGCTGCAGCATGCCCGTTCCTCGCCAACTATTCTGCCGCGGCCCTTACCGAAACTCTGGAGATCTTCTTCACCGTGCTGGCGCTGGATCTCGCTTGCATGGGACTCGCGTCCTTCTCGCAGCCAACCAACTCAAAATCAACCGCGCAGTGGACCGGCTGCGGTCTCTCCATCGCAGCCTGCATCCTGTTGCGGCCCGACGGTGGAATTCTGCTGGCTGCGATCGCAGGATTCTTAGTCCTACTTTTTCTGAAGGCAATCCTCGGGCAAAAACCGGAAACGCTCCGCCCGCTTCCGATTCTGCGCGCCGGAATTATCTTGCTCGTCAGCGCTCTCGCGCCGCTGGTCCCCTGGACGCTGCGCAACCTCCACACGCTGCACCGTTTCGAGCCCCTCGCGCCTCGCTACGCCAACGACTCCGATGAACCCGTCATGATGGGATTTAATCGCTGGACCAAGACCTGGATCGTCGACTACGTCTCCGTCGAGGAAATCTATTGGAACGTTCCCGGCTCCGAAATAAACGTGAAGCAACTCCCTCGCCGCGCATTCGATTCGGAGCAGCAGCGCCAGGAAACTGTAAGCCTTTTCGCCAACTACAACCGTGACCATGACGTCTCTCCGGAACTCGATGCGCGCTTTGCTGCCCTCGCGTCAGCGCGAATTCACTCCGCGCCGTTCCGTTATTATTTGTGGCTTTCCGCTCTGCGCATTGCCGACATGTGGTTGCGCCCTCGCACCGAATTGCTGCCTTCCGATCCGCGCTGGTGGGAGTTCAACGACGCACGCGGATGGCTCGCCATCAGCATCATTTTCGGCCTAGTGAATTTCGTCTACGTGGTGGCCGCGCTGGCAGGGTTCCTGCGCGGGCGAGAAGCTCATGGCTTCGGTCTTCTGATCTTTTTCCTCGTGATACGCTCCTTGTTCCTCGGCACTCTGGAAAATCCCGAGCCCCGCTATACGCTCGAATGCTATCCTGTGGTCATAGTCGCGGCCGCCGCCCTTTTCATCGGTAAATCGCATCGCATGCATCGAAACCCCGCATAAACAGGCTTCTAAATCTGGAACATGGTATGTGAAAAGCCGTATTCAAACGTTTTACACCGCCATAACCATTGAAGATTCAGCTTGCACTTTGTGGCCCCGGAGTTGCACAATAGCGCCCCATCAGTCTCCCAGGGTCTCGCGGACATCCCTAATCTCTGGGCAAACACAATCGAAGTGCAACGCCCCCGTGGGTGGAGGAGTTCACAATGCGTTTCGGCTCACGTGTAGTTATCCTCTCGGTTGTCTTCCTCCTCAGTCTTCACAATCTGACGTTCTCTCAGTCCGCAACTTCGTCCCTGCATGGCACCATCTCCGACTCCAAGGGCTTGGTAATCGCAGGTGCTTCGATCACTCTGAGCGGCGCGGAGACAGGTTTTTTGCGCAATACCACCACGGACAGTCAAGGCACTTATCAGTTTCTCGAGGTCCCTCCGGCTAAGTATGTCCTTACCGTCGAGGCGCCGGGCTTTGCCAAAGTGAAACGGGAAAACGTTGTCCTGCAAGTCAGCAGTCCTGCGACGCTGAACCTCGCCCTGCAGGTTCAGGGCAGTTCCGTGGTTGTCGATGTCAGCGGGGAAGCTCCCATGGTTAACACCACAGACGCAACCCTTGGAAATAATTTCACTGCCCGCCAACTAACGGATCTTCCTTCCGAGGGTCGAGACCCAGCCTCCATTCTTAGCCTGCAGCCGGGCGTCGTCTTCATCGGCAATGTGACCACCGATCAGCAGGATAACGATAGCCGCGGTGGCGCTGTAAATGGCGCTCGCAGCGACCAGAGCAACATTACACTCGACGGGTTAGACGATAACGACCAACTGGAAGGCTATGCCTTCCAGGGCGCGATGCGCGCCACGTTGGACTCGCTTCAAGAATTCCGTGTGACCACCAGCAACTACGACGCCGCGTCCGGCCGCTCGTCAGGCGCTCAGATGAATCTGGTGACCAAGAGTGGGACCAATTCCATCCACGGTTCTGTCTACGAATACAATCGGCCCACCTTCGACGTGGCCAACGATTGGTTCAACAAGGCGTCGGAGTTGCAGTCAAATCTGCCAAATGTTCCTCAGCACAAAATCCGCAATACATTTGGCGGGACGATCGGTGGACCCATAAAAAAAGACCGCTTGTTTTTCTTTGCAGCCTTTGAAGGCCAGCGGACTGCCGAGCAGGAACAGATCACAAGGATCGTGCCCACTGCGAGTCTAAGGCAAGGCATTCTTACCTATCTCTGCAATCCCGTCGGCGATTCCGTTTACCCGAATGGCGATCCCAACTGCTTCGCCGGTAATACCGGATATAACGGTGCCAATCAACTCTTCTCTGTCGCCAGCAACCCAACCTACGCGCCGGATTTGGTCGCCACTCTGTACCCGGCAGGCATCACGCCCCTCGATCAAGGATGCGAGGCTAACAACACCTGTCCCGCGACGCCAGGCAATCCTTATGGCGGGGGTCCCAATGGCCTAATCGCCAACATCGGCGGCGCCAACCCCAATGCCCTGTTCATGCACTACCCGTTGCCCAACTGCACAGCTTGCGGCAATGCCGTCAATGGTAGCGGAGATGCTTTGAACTCTGCAGGGTTCACTTTCCCCGGCAATGACCCGATCACGCTCGACACCTACATCATCAAGCTGGATTACAAAATTACCGCCGATGGGAACCAGTCGCTGTTCATACGCGGCAATCTGCAGAATGATCGCGAATCGAAGCCCCCTCAGTTTCCAGGCCTTCCGGCTGACGACTTTGTCACCAATAACAGCAAAGGAATTGCTGGCGGCTACACCTATATCATTCGCAACAACCTGATCAACAATTTCCGCTATGCATTTATCCGCCAAGGGCTGGGGAAGACTGGGCTTAACAATCAGGACTACAATACCCTCCGAGGTCTTGACGATACCCAAGCGCTTAGCCCCACTGACACTCCCACCATTCTTACTAACGTCCCGGTGCACAACTTCATTGATGATGTTTCGTGGACCAAAAA
>Ga0209656_10000428_pt1 | contig 27807 bp, 28 predicted proteins | sample BogFormECP12_OM2_FD_188239 | JGI IMG/M metagenome (GOLD analysis project Ga0209656, IMG submission 188239) | Bog forest soil microbial communities from Calvert Island, British Columbia, Canada - ECP12_OM2 (SPAdes) (version 2) | ecosystem: Environmental > Aquatic > Freshwater > Wetlands > Bog ...
TGCCGACGATAAAGGGATAGACGTGGTGCAACGGCAGCGGCAGCAGCGCGCGGTCCCGCGGTCCGACGAGATTCAGTTTCTGCAACGCCTCGACATTGGTCGCGATGTTGCGGTGGGTCAGCAAGAACGCCTTGGGCGAGCCGGTGGTGCCGGAGGTCCAGGACAACAGCGCCGGCTCGTCGGCAGTCGGGGCCGGCAGATCCTCCGTTCGCTCACCCAGCAGCGATAGCCACCCCGTCGCATGCCGCCCGCCGCACTCGTCTTGTTCGACCAGAATGACCCTGGCGGCGTGCGCGCGCAGGATTTCGCCACAGGCTTCCAGGTGACGCGCCGTGGTAAAGATCAGCCGAGCCGCACTGGAGACCAGCGCCGCGTCCAGCTGCTCGGCGTCGGCCAGATCATCGATCGGCACCACTATTCCGCCCGCCGCCAGGACCGCGAGAGCCCCGATGATCCACACTGGGGAGTTGGGCGCCCATAAGGCCACCCGCTCGCCCCCGCCGATCCCGGCGTCGCGCAGCCCGCGGGCCAAGCGCAGCGCCTTGTCGGCGACGGTCGCACTGTCCCAGGTCTGGCTGCCTTCCGCTTCGAATGCGATGACCGCCGGGTGTCGGCCGCGCAACGTCAGGCCGCTTAGCAAGCCGCCGATATTCCAGGAAGCAGCCACGGCAAACTCAAAGTCTGATCCGCAGCGATAGGATGTACGCTGCGGCCGTCCTACTGCCAAGTCGTAGCCCCGGGTTCACGCGACCGGAACCCGATCTTTCCTAGTGGACCCAGTCGAAGCAACGCGCGAATCCATGACCGTAAACCTGATGCTTGACACCCACAACCTTACAGATACCTTACCCTAATTAACTAGGAATTCTCATATACCGAGGCCACTTAAGAACATGGATGCAGTCCGGATAGGCTACATAATCGGAAAATCCGATCAGCCGTTGCTGGGTAAAGCTCACTCGAGCCTTGTGAATGGCTAGCCGGTCGCAGATGGTTGCCCAAAAGCGCGGTCCACCTGGCGGTCGGTAATGGCGACCTTCTCCTTCTCGAGGTACGAGGGAGCCGTGAACCGGTCGCGGGCTGCGCTGGCCATGCTGAACGGGACCGATACGTCGTTTGAAATTCTCCACGGCCAGCCTACAGGCCCCATCGAAACCTTGTGGCGGGCCTGCCTGGCCGATTCGGACTTCCCGACGCATTACACCGCCCCCGAGTATTTTTGCGAGCTCATTCGCTATCGAGGAAAGAACCCGTTTGCCATCCTCAGCATCCTCGGCGAGCACGTCACGGCGGTTATGACCGGGGTTCATTATGCCGATCGAGTTCAATCGGGGCTGTCTAACCGCCCACAAATTGCCTTTTCGCGACACGCCGATCGATCGCGTGCAATGAGTAATCTGATTGCCGGTCTTCTTCAGGAAGCCGGATCCGCAAAGCTTGTCGATGTGTTTCTCTGGTCCGATATGGCCGGATTGGTCGACGCTCGCTTCCGCCAAAGACCATACAGGGGGGTCGTCATGCTGGACCTGTCGTTAGGTCCAGATGTCCTCTTTCGTAAATTTTCGCAGACCAGACGAAATCATATCAGGAAGGCGATAAAACACGGGATTTCCGTCGATTTTGCCAAGAGCCGTGACGACATATCTGCCTATTATGCCGTTTATGTCGACTGGGCACGTCACAGGTACTGGCCGATCACTCGAGAAGAGGAGCTTCAAGAAGAGTTCTTTGCGACGAGGAGTAACCGGCAACTACTCCTCGCGCGCTATAAGGGCGAAGTCATCGCCGGGGTGGTGCTTCGCTTCTTTCCCGGCGGGGTGATGGAGTACGCAGGGGGCAGTTCCCTCCAGAGCGTGCTTCATTTGAGGCCTAACGATCTGTTGCATTGGCGCGCTATCGAATGGGCGTGCGCCGCAGGCCTGACCAAATACGGCCTCGGCGGCACCGACCTTTTCCTACGGAAATTCGGTGGTGAGGTCGTGCCGACGACCCGCCATCGCCTGGACTTGTCTTTGTTTCGCCGATACACGATCGGCGATTGGATGACCAACCGGGTCGAGGAGGTCCGTCCGTTCATCCCGCAGCAGGTGGTCGGCCTTAGTCGCTCCTTGCGGAGCAATGTCAAGAAGCTCCGCTACTACGGCAACCGACGCTCGGTGTAAGTCTGGAGCACTCCCGCTATCTCGGCGGTGCCTCAAACGACCCGGGCGGAAACCTCTTCGACGGTGCGCCAAGTAGCGGCATGCTAATCGGCCTTGACCGGGGACATCCGAGCAGGGGTCCGTGGGTTGATCCGTCTGAACGCTGCTTTTCGTAGTGCGGAACGGTTTCCGTGCTCTGAGCCAGATGGGCGGGTCAGGGCGAGCGATGTAATGTCAACGATCGTGGTGACGGCGAAACCGGAAACGACGATCGAAGGCATCTGCCAGCAGAAGATCAATCACCGCATCAGCGGCGCACCGGTCGTGGCCGGAGACGGGTGGCCCGTCGGAATGGTCGCTAGAAATGACTTGTCCCGGGGGGTCGCAAAGACCTCAGGGTCCGGGTCGCAACGACAGGATGTACGCGATGACATCCTACTGCTCCAAAGCGGAGAGACGAAAGGTCGGCATCGGCAGATGCAGCTCGGAGAAAAACCCTTGCAGATAAGCCTGATCGAGATAGGGCTTGACCGCGATCTACATAAAGCTCGGCAGCTGACCTCGAATTGAACCCTCGAATACGTCGATCAAGAAAAGTTGCGTTGACCCACGTCAATGCCGTCTTTTTCCGGCGGAGGTAGGTTCTTGTTTTCGCGGGCAGGAGGGACGGGTGAAGGCGAGCGATGTGATGTCGACGAGTGTGGTGACAACCACACCGGAAATGACGGTCGAAGGCGTCGCACAGCTGATGATCAATCATCGCATCAGCGGCGTTCCTGTCGTGGCCGGAGACGGGCAGCTCGTCGGAATTGTCACCGAGGGCGACTTATTGCGGCGGGCCGAGACCGGTACCGAGCGCCGGCGCTCGCGCTGGAGCGAGTGGCTTTCGTCCGGCCCCCGACTGGCCGCCGAATACATCAAGTCGCACGCTAGGCGGGTGGAGGACATCATGACCCGCGAGGTCGTCAAGGTCGGCGAGTTGGCCACCCTCGCCGAGATCGCCGATCTGATGGAAACCAAGCGGATCAAACGGGTCCCGGTCGTGCACGACGGTAAGATCATCGGCATCGTCAGCCGCGCCGACCTGCTGCGGGTATTGGCCAGCGGCGGTGCCAAAGTGGCCGATGAAGAAGGCACGGACGGCATGATCCGCAGCCGATTGCTCGCCGAACTTCGCAAAGAGAAATGGGCGGGACTGCGCGAATCGAACCTTGTCGTCTCGGACGGCGTCGTCCATTTCTGGGGCGTCGTCGGATCGGAGGAGGAACGCCGGGCACTCCATGTCCTCGCGGAAAACATCGCCGGCGTCCGCGGCATCGAGGACCATCTGATCTCGGGACCGCTCTCCCCGTGATTTGAGGCGGCGTAACGCGCCCCGCTCCGCAATGGCCGATGATCAGCGCGATGTCATCGATTTTCTGAGCAGGCCTTCCTCCTATACAGCGGCAGTCGAGCGGGTCGATATCATCGAAACCCATGTGTCGTTGGTCTTTCTCGCCGGCGAACGCGCTTACAAGCTCAAACGCGCGATAAAATTTCCTTACCTCGACTTCTCTTCCGCGGAAGCGCGTCGGGCAGCGTGCGAGGCCGAGCTCGCGCTCAACCGCCGCACTGCTCCGGACCTCTATCTCGAGGTCCGAGCGCTGACCCGCGCCGCGAATGGTGGGGTTGGCTTCGGAACTGAGGGTCTCCTGGTCGATTGGGTCGTTGTGATGCGACGCTTCGATCAGGCGGCGCTGTTCGACGAGCTCGCCAAGACCGGTCGGTTGAACCCTTCTCTGATGACCGAGCTCGCCGACCATATCGCGGCTTTCCATCGCGCCGCCGAACCGCGTCCCGATCACGGCGGCGCTGCGGCGCTGGCCGCTGTCTTCGAGACGAACCATAACTGCCTGATGGCGGCGCGGCACGCCGGTTTTGCCACTGAGCAGATCGTCGAGATCAAACGAAGATCATTGGAGCGGCTCGCTGCCATCGGCGCCTTGCTCGATCGGCGGCGCGCAACGGGAAAGGTGCGGCGCTGCCACGGCGATTTGCATCTCCGCAATGTCTGCCTGCTCGAGGGCAAGCCGACTCTGTTCGATTGCCTCGAATTCTCCGACGAGCTCGCTTCGGTCGACGTCCTCTATGACCTCGCCTTTCTGTTGATGGATCTCGCGCACCGCGGGCTCGCGGATTTTGCCAACCTCGTGTTGAACCGCTATCTCGATTTGACCGACGAGGACGACGGGCTTGCGGCGATGCCGCTCTTTCTGTCGTCGCGCGCGGCGATCCGGGCGCACGTCACGGCAGCGGCGATGGAGCGTGCAGCGCAGCCGGGGGCGAAGCCGGAATTGGCTGCCGAAGCGCGCAGCTACCTCGATCTCTGCGGCTTGTCGCTGCGCCCGCGATCTTGCCGCTTGCTAGCGATCGGCGGCCTTAGCGGAACCGGCAAGTCGACCCTCGCTGCAGCCCTCGCGCCGAGCCTCGGTGCACGGGTCCTGCGCAGTGACGTGATCCGCAAGCAGCTGTTCGGAGTTGCCCCCGAAACGCGGCTGCCGACGAGCGCCTATACGTCGCAAGTGACGCGCCGCGTCTATCAGACGCTGCGCCGGAAGACAGCCGATGCCCTCGCTGCGGGATATTCGGTGATCATCGATGCCGTATCGCTGAAGCCAGCCGAGCGCCAGTCCTTCGTCGCGGTCGCCGAGGCAGCTGGCGTCCCGTTTGCGGGTATTTGGCTCGCGGCTGCGGCAGCAACGATGGATCGGCGCCTGCGCGCCCGGCGCCATGACGCCTCGGATGCGTCCCTGGAGGTCCTCGCGCAGCAGCTCCGACAGGATCCGGGGACGGTGGATTGGGTTCGGATCGATGCAGGGACCGGCCCGGCGGATTGCCTCTCCGCCGTGCGACGCGCTCTCGGGCTCGGTTGATCGCCGGCAGTCGGTCACATAGGAGCCGGTTCAATCGAGAAATGCGGGTCATTGGCCGGTTATTCGACTTGCTGTTCGACCGGCTGGCGCAACCGCTTGGTTCGGCCGCGGGCGAGCTTGGCTTCGCGACGGCGTTCGCGGGATGCCGCTGTCGGGCGTGTCGGGACCCGGCTCTTCCCAGGCTGAGCGGCTCGACCAATCAGATCGATCAGCCTTTCATAAGCGTCCCGCCGATTGCGCTCCTGCGTCCGGAAACGCCGCGCCATGATGACGAGAACGCCATCGGCGGTCATCCGCCGTCCGGCGAACAGGCGCAATCGGGCGCGCGTCTTTTCGTCGAGGCTCGGCGAGTGGAGGGCATCGAAGCGAAGCTGGACCGCGGTGGCGACCTTGTTGACGTTTTGTCCGCCGGGGCCGCCGGCGCGAACGAAGACCTCTTCGATCTCGTCCTCGTCGATCGCGATGCGGTCGGTGACCGGGATCATTTGCCGTGGTCCGTCTTAACCCTTGATGCAGATAACGGGCTCGAGCGTGGCGACTTTGCGCGAGAGGCCCGCGAGATGCGCCGCTTCGACGACGGCCGTGCTGTCCTTGTAGGCACCGGGCGCCTCTTCGGCGACGCCCCGCAACGACGGGCTCTTGATGATGATGCCGCGCCCGCGCAGCTCGTCCACCATTTGGCGGCCATGCCACTGCTTCAGCGCCTGATGCCGGCTCAAACGCCTGCCGGCGCCGTGGCAGGACGAGACAAATGCGTGCTCCGACCGCAGCACCGGTCCGACCATGATCACCGACGGTGTGCCCATGCTACCGCCGATGAAAACCGCCTGCGGGTGGCGGTAAAGGCCGCCGGCAGGTCCGGGTGGCCAGCGCCGAAGGCGCGGGTGGCACCCTTGCGATGAACAAAGAGACGGTGCCGGTCGCCCCTGATCTCGTGCTCTTCCTCTTTGCAGGTGTTGTGCGAGACGTCGAACAGCACGGGAAGCGAGGGTTCGGGAAAGAAATCCGCGAAAACCCGACGCGCCAGATGCGTGAGGACCTGGCGGTTGGCCAGCGCGTAATTGATGCCTGCGCGCATGGCGCCGAGATAGCGTTGGCCGATATCGGAGCGGATCGGTGCGCAAGCGAGCTCGAGATCGGGCAGCGTAATGCCGTGCGCGGGTACGGTCAGGGCCATCTCGCGCAGGAACTCGGTGCCGATCTGGTGGCCGAGGCCACGCGACCCGCAATGGATGCTGACGACAACGTGTCCGCGCGCGAGCCCGAACACCGCGGCGACTCTATCGTCGCTGATCGCTGTCACCTCTTGCACTTCGAGATAGTGGTTGCCCGAGCCCAGGGTGCCCATCTCATCGCGCTGGCGGTGGCGAGCGCGATGCGACACCGCCTCGGGCCGGGCGCCCGGCATGCAACCATGCTCCTCGATCCGGTCGAGGTCCTCGGCGCGGCCGTAGCCTTGCCCGACCGCCCAATGCGCGCCGCCTTCAGCATCCGATCCATCTCGATCTCGTCGAGCACGATCTTGCCCGTGCTGCCCATACCGGCGGGGATCGTACGGGACAGACTATGCGCCAAAGCCTCCTTGCACGGCGCCAAATCTTGCCGCTTGAGACCTGTCACCAGGGTGCGGACTCCGCAGGAGATGTCGAACCCGACGCCGCCGGCTGATACGACCCCCACCCGCATCGGCGCCGTGCGGAAACAGCTCGGCATGCGGTTGGATCGCAGATTCTCCGGCCGGCGTTGTCATCGATCGCTCCACTCTGCGCGACCAATGTTAAAAGATCGGCGCTCGAAACCGCACATTGATTGTAGCGCATGGCGGTCGATCACAGGCATAGAACCAAAGATCCAACCCATGCGGCTTTACGACATTGTCACGACGTCAAGGAATGTGCGCGAGACGAATGCCCGCTCCGACAAGATCCGACACCTTGCCGCCTGTCTGCGGCATGCCGAGCCGGATGACCTCGAGACAGCTGTTGCGCTTCTCTCGGGCGAGCCGCGGCAGGGTCGCATCGGGCTCGGCCCGGCGACGCTGCATGCCGCCATGCCGCCGGATGCCGCGCCGGCGCCGGAGCTGACGCTCGCAGAGGTCGACGCAACGCTCGGCCGCATCGCGCAAACGAGCGGTGCGGGCTCGGCGACGGATCGGGCGCGCCTGATCGCCCAACTCTTTACGCGCGCCACAAAAGACGAGCAGGATTTCCTGCTTCGTGCCGTGCTGGGCGAGTTGCGCCAGGGTGCCGTTGAAGGGCTGATGGTCGAAGCGATCGCGCAAGCGGCAGAGCTTCCCATCAACGAGATCCGGCGCGCGTTGATGGTATGCGGCGATCTCCGGGCCGTCGCGACGGCGGCGCTTACCGAAGGGCGGCAGGGGCTTGCCCAGATGTCCATCCGGCTGTTTCGACCCTTGAAGCCGATGCTCGCGCAGACGGCGGAGGACAGCCGCGAGGCGCTGAAGCAGCTGGGAACGGCCGCCTTCGAATACAAGCTCGACGGCGCGCGCATTCAAGCCCATAAAGAGGGCAGCGAGGTGCGCATCTTCACCCGCTACCTCAACGACGTAACCGCCGCGGTGCCCGAGATCGTCGAGGCCGTGCGCGGGCTTGCGATGCGCAGCTTGATCCTCGATGGCGAAGCGCTCGCCTGCCATCCCGACGGCAGGCCGCGACCGTTTCAGCTAACGATGCGCCGCTTTGGCCGAAAGCTCGATGTCGAGCGCCTGCGCGAGAGCATCCCACTCAATCCTTTCTTCTTCGACTGCCTTTACATCGAGGACAGCGCCATTCTCGACTGGCCGACTGCAGAGCGCTCCGCGATGCTCGCGAGCCGGGTGCCCGAAAGATTGTTAGTCCCGCGCCGCGTTACCGGAGAGAGGGACCAGGCCGAGGCCTTCTTGCAGGCGGCTCTCGCGGCCGGCCACGAAGGAGTCATGGCCAAGGCTCTAGACGCACCCTATGAGGCGGGTGCACGCGGCGGCACTTGGCTCAAGATCAAGCCCGCGGTCATTTTCGATCTGGTGGTGATCGCCGCCGAATGGGGCCACGGCAGGCGCACCGGCTGGCTGAGCAACCTGCACCTCGGCGCGCGTTCCCCAACGACCGGCGGGTTCGTGATGCTCGGGAAGACCTTCAAGGGCATGACGGATGAGATGCTGGCGTGGCAAACCGCCGAGTTGCGCAGCCTCGCCATCGCCGGCAACCCGCACACGGTGTACGTCCAGCCAAAGCTCGTGGTCGAGATCGCCTTTAACGACATCCAGGCAAGTCCCCATTACCCTGGCGGGCTCGCCTTGCGCTTTGCCCGCGTCAAGCGCTACCGCCCGGACAAGAAGGCCGAAGAGGCCGACACGATCGAGACCGTGCGCGCCCTCTACGAACGGCGCCTAAACAAAGAGGGTTGAGCCCCAGTGAGGCTGCACGCTGCCCCTCACGAGGGTTGAACCTCCGCGCCGCTCGCGGCGGCGCGTGGCGCGCGGGCGAGGAGATCGGTCACCTCCGCATCGCTCATCTGATGGAAATCGCGATAGTAGAAGCCGATCGCCCCGAGCCCGATCGGCGTCTGCAGGCACACCGCCTCGTCGACTTCCTCGCGCAAGGCCGCGAGCGTATCCGGCGGCGCCACGGGCACGGCGAGGACCAGCCGCGCGGGGCAGCGGCGCCGCAAGGCTCGCAATGCCACCCGCATCGTCGCACCGGTGGCGATGCCGTCATCGACAACGATCGCCGTGCGCCCGGCGACTCCCAGAGCCGGACGGCCTTCGCAATACGATTTCCGGCGCCGCTCGACTTCTTCGAGTTGACGTGCGGTCTCCTCCTTGATGTAGCTGTCCGGAACATCCAAACTTGTTGCCAGATGCCGGTCGATAAAAGTCTCCGGGCTAGCGCCGTCGGCGACCGCGCCGAGGGCCAGTTCGGGCTGCCAGGGGACCCCGATCTTCCGCACGAGCACGATATCGAGCGGCGCGTCGAGCGCCCGGGCAATCTCGAAGCCGACCGCGACACCGCCGCGCGGCAATGCCAGGACGATCGGCTGCTGGTCTTTCAGATGCAAAAGCTTGTCGGCGAGCCGGCGGCCAGCGTCGCCGCGATCTTCGAATTTCATGTTCCGACCTCCCCGAGATGCGTCGAGAACCAGTCGCGGGCATGCTCGACGACCGCTTCGAGGGTGCCCGGTTCTTCAAAAAGGTGCGTGGCGCCCGGTACGACGACGAGTTTTTTTGCGCAGCGCAGCTCGACGAGCGCGGCGCGGTTGAGCGCTAGCACCTCGAAATCATCGCCGCCGACGATCAGCAACGTCGGCGCTCTTACCGAGCCGAGCGCCGGGCCGGCAAGATCCGGGCGGCCGCCGCGCGAAACGATCGCGGCGACCGGATCCTCAGCCGCCGCGGCAGCGACGAGCGCCGCTGCCGCACCGGTGCTGGCACCGAAATACCCGACCGGGAGATTGGCGGTTTCCGCATCGTCTCTCGCCCAGGCCGCCGCCATCGACAAGCGCTGCGCGAGCAGCGCGATATCGAAGACGTTGCGACGGTCGCGGGCCTCGTCGTCGGTCAGAAGGTCGAACAGCAATGTGGCGAGGCCCACTTCGCGCAGCGCCTGTGCGACAAAGTTGTTGCGCGGGCTGAACCGGCCGCTGCCGCTTCCGTGCGCGAACAGCACGATCCCGCTTGCCTTCGCCGTCAGGCCAAGCAGGCCCTCAAGTCCGACCGGCGGTATCGAAATGGCGCGCATTTGTTCCCGCGGCGCCTTGTCCACCTCAGCCCTTCCTCCTCCGACCTCGCCGAAAAAACATTCTGGACCGAGGCGCGGCCGGCGCCTTGCGCTAGATCAATCTCCTCCCGCGGCAGCGGTGGTAAGTAGCTTAGCTTGGGCACAAAGGAGAAGCGGCATGAATCGGATTCTCGTTGCGGTCGATGGTTCGTCAGCCGCGCTTAAAGCGGTCGATTTCGCCGCTGATCTGGCGAACAAATACGAGGCTGAACTCGTGCTGTTGACGGTCGTCCCCCATTTTTCCTCACAGTCCGATGCTGCCGTTGAGGAATACGCGCGGGTCGAGCATATCCAGGGACCCCCGATTGAACTCGCTCTCGCGACGGCCGAAAGCGTGCTCGACGGCGCACGCGGAGAGGCACGGGCGAAAGGCGCTATACAGATCTCGGCCGGGCCGTCTTTTGGTGACCCCGCCAAGGAGATCGTTGCCGCAGCCAGAGATCGGCAGGTCGATCTCATCGTCGTCGGCACCCGCGGCCATGGCCGGCTCGCCGGTCTGCTGCTCGGCAGCGTCGCGCAGAAGGTCGTCAGCCTCGCTCACTGCCCCGTCGTCGTCGTACGCTGACTGCGGCCATCAGATCCGCTCCCACAGGCCAGTCTCCTCGTCGAGGCGATCCAGTTCGATGCCGCTGAAATCGAAGCGTGAAACGATCCCCACGACCTTGCCGCCATCGACCACCGGCACATGCCGATAGCACCCATCCTCCATCAGCCGCAGCGCTTCGATCGCCGTCCTGCCCGGCGGCATCGTGTCGGGATCACGCGTCATGACCTCGGCCAGTTTCGTCCTGGCTGCACTTTTTCCTTCGGCCAGAACGCGGTGAACGGCATCACGCCCGGTGAAGATGCCCAATAGGCGGTGATCGCCCTCGGTCACCAGGACAGCGCCGATGCGGCGGTCGCGCATGCATTGGCAGGCGTCTCTTACCGTGGCGCTCGGCGGAAGCTTGGCCGGATCCCGGTTCCTGACGATGTCGGACATCGTTCTCATGATCAGGTCCTATGCTCGAGTGACGGAGTTTCCAGTTCAGCCTCGAGATCTATCGCTTCTAGCTCGATCAGCGCGGCGTGAATTTTCCAATCTAGAATGCCCTCGAGCTCCGCGAATTGTTTCTTCGCCGCTTCGACCGCCCGTTCAGCGCTCGGCGCCGATCGAATGATGATCGACCGCTGGCAGCAGCGGAAGAGTTTATCGTTTCTGGGAATTTCGTTCATGAAACGCACGCGATAGCTCGTCATCTGTCGCGCTCCTAATCCGGCTCAAGAACCATGATGAGCCAACAATCCACTAGCCTTGATGATCTGCATCAATTTCGCTCGGCGCGGGGAACGTTTGTCCGGCGACAGCGCGCCGCCGCATTCATAGTTCTACGTAGGTAGAGTTCCGTAGGTATAACTCCGGATTTCGCAGCCCCATGGCCGCCGGCCATTCTCGCTTTCGGCAAGGCTGCGGAGGGCGAGATGTACAGACAGCTGGCGGGTGCGTCCCGATTGCGGCATGACGGTCCGAGCATTCCCGACATCGCACGCTCGGGTCAACTCGACGCACTGATCGCGCTCGAGGCGATCGGCACCCGGCTGCGGTTTTCGCGCAATCAGGAAATCTATGGCCAGGGGGAGAGCGGCGGCTTCTGGTACAAAGTCATCTCGGGCACCGTGCGCATCAGCAAGCTGCGGACCGATGGACGTCGGCATATTGCCGAGTTCTGCTTCAGCGGCGCCGGGTTCGGTCTCGAGAGCGCCGCGGAGCGCAGCTTTTCGGCCGAAGCGGTCGAGGACGTCTCGGTGATACGGTATCCGCGCGCGGCGACCGAGCGGCTTGCCGAAGAGAACCCGGCAGTGGCTCGACTGCTGCGTGACATGGCGCTGAAGAGCCTCGCGGCCGCGCAAGGCCGTTTGAAGATCCTCGGCCGGATGACGGCGACCGAGCGCGTTGCCTCCTTCATTCTCGAACTCTCCGAGCGCAACGACGACGAAAACCACGTCGAGCAGCCGATGTGCCGTTGCGACATCGGCGATTACCTCGGGATCACGATCGAGACGGTGTGTCGGGTGCTGTCCGATCTAAAACGGCGCGACGTGATCGAGGTCTCTGCGCATTCGATCATCCTGCTCGACCGTTTCGCCCTGGAGGCGATCGGCGAAGACTGAAGGACATCCCTGTCAGCGGCTGAGAAGCAGGGGATAGGTGCTCAGCAGAAGCTCGGCGACGATCAGCAGCACGATATACCATTCGACGCGCAGGCTGCTTCGGGTCTGCACCAGGCCGAGCAGAGTTTCTACGGTGCGCGAGATGACGTCGAGCTTGCGGTCGAGAGCACGGTCGCGATCGCGCAGCTCGTATTCCTCCGCGAGCCGCACATAGAGGCGTTCGAGCTCGGGATGGTCCCACAGCAGCTCCGGCTTTTCGCCGGTTTCGACGCGGCCGACCATCTTCTGCTGCATCAGCAGCACGTCGCCGATGTGGCGCAGCAGCTCTTTGCTGCGCGCGCCGGCGCGGCCCGTTTCTCGCAATGTTGCGGCGAGCGGTTCGATGCCGTCGAAAAGGTCGGCGATCCTGGTCTCGTAATGAGATAGAACCAAGCCCTTGGCGAGGATGTCGGCGACCACCTGCAGTCGGTCGGTGGTCTTTTCGCGGAGAAAGATGTTGCCGGCCAGGTCGACTGGCTGCTCTGCCTCCGGGCGGATGAGCAGCCGCGCGTCGTCCCGTTCTGGGACGGGCAGAGGCGCGGTAACAAGGGGCGTCAGCGAAGCGACAAAATTGTCCAACGCCGGGGACGCCGCGCCAAACACGACGACCGCGCCGTAGCGGAACAGCACGGCCACACCACCGCCGGGGATTTCAACAGTCAGCGGCGCAACACCGAGTGGCTCGTCGCGTTCGAGCGCACGTGTATCCAGACGCTCCCCCAGCAGCAAGGCGCGCACAGGCACGACCTCCACCGTACCGGCGGGTAGCTCCGCAAAGAACGCAGCGCTCGTCCCCCGCCCTCCCGTCTCGCCGCCAGTGAGCTCCGTCATTCTCCCCGCTCGGTTCGTTACGAGGTCGCCAGCGATGCAAATTGACCGGTGAGCTTCGGGGCCACGTTGATTCACGTCAAGCCGATACGGACTGAGCTCGCAGCTTGCGGTCACCCCGGTTGCAAGCTCAGCGCGACCTTGCGGAAGCGGTCGAGTGCGACCTCCAGGTTCTCGACGATTTCGGCGGCGATCTCGTCGGGCGGCGGCAAGAGATCGGGGTCGTCGAGCGTGTCGTCCTTGAGCCAGAAGATGTCGAGATTGATCTTGTCGCGGGCGATGAGGTCGGCGTGGGCGAAACGCCGGAAGCGCTCTGTCTCGGTGCGCTCGTGCCGCCGCCCCGATTTGTAGCAGGCGACGAAATCGTCGAGGTCGTCGCGCGTCATTGGCCGCTCCTTCAACGTGAAGCGCTGGTTGGTGCGCAGATCGTAGATCCACAGATCCTTCGTATTCGGCTCGGCGGACACGCGCTTCTTGTCGAAGAACAACACGTTCGCCTTCACGCCTTGCTTGTAGAAGATGCCGGTCGGCAGTCTCAAAAGGGTGTGGAAATCGAAATTGTGCAATAACCGGCGACGGATCGTCTCGCCGGCGCCACCCTCGAACAGCACGTTGTCGGGCATTACTACGGCGGCTCTGCCGTTCTCGGCCAGGACGGTCATGATGTGCTGCAGGAAATTGAGCTGCTTGTTCGAGGTGGTGACGAAGAAGTCCTGGCGGTCGTAATCCTCGCGCTCGGTATCGATCTCGCCGTCATCGCGGACGATCCGATAGCTCTGCTTCTTGCCGAAGGGCGGATTGGTCAGGATCACATCGAAAGTCTGCCCGCCGGCGCCGAGCAACGCGTCGCGCACCTCGATCGGGCTCTCGCGCCCAGCGATGTCGTGCAGATAGAGGTTCATCCCGCACAGCCGCACGACTTCAGGGACAATGTCGACGCCGGAAAACCGCGACCGCATCGCCGTGTAGACTTCGGCATTGCGCGCCAGCGGCTTCTTGCGCATGTGCTCCCAGGCCGCGAGCAGAAAGCCGCCGGTGCCGCAGGCGGGGTCGTGGACCTTCTCCCGCGGCTCGGGGTCGACCACGGTCACGATCGCGTCGATCAGCGCGCGCGGCGTAAAATATTGCCCGGCACCCGACTTCACCTCCTGCGCATTGCGTTCGAGCAGCCCCTCATAGATCGAGCCTTTGACGTCGACTCCGAGCCCGAGCCAGGTCTCGCCGTCGATCAAGCCGACGAGTCGCCGGAGCTTGGCCGGGTCCTGGATCTCGTTCTGCGCTTTCAAGAAGATCGTGCCGACAATGCCGGAGAGCCGCGACAGCTTGTCGAGAATGGCCGTGTAGCGCCGCGTCAATTCCTCGCCCTGCAGGTCGCGCAATACGGGCCAGCGGCAATCCTCGGGGATCGCCGAGGCCTCGCCCTTGATCAGGCCCGAGGCGACCAGTCCCGCGCGCTCATCGTCCATCTTCAGGAACAGGAGATAGGAGATCTGCGAGATGTAGGCCTGGTACGGCACGCCCTGATCCCGCAACACGTGGGCGTAGTTCCAAACCTTCTGGACGAGGGTGAGTTCGTTCATGCCGTGATCCTCAAAGACGTATGCATTATCGATGAAGTCGTCTCAGGGCCGTACTATCTCAGGCGTGACGAGTAGTGAGCTCCTCCGTAGACTTCGCCGTCTCGGTGCTGCGGTTATTGCGAAGCGGCGCAAGAGCTTGCCCCAGCGAAGGCGGGGGGCGGCCATGTCCGGGTCGAACTGCACGGCCGCACGACGATGGTGCCGACCGGGAGTAGAGAGATCCGCATCGGCACCTTCCACAAGATCCTGCGGGATCTCGGGCTTCGACCGGAAGATCTGCATTGAGCTGTAATGGAGGGCGCGAGGAGTGGCGCAGAAGAAAGCAGGAGCAACGGCGCTGACCGAGCAATTCCCCGGTCTCGTCTACCCGGTGCAGCTCGACCCCGAGGAGGACGGCGGTTATGTCGTCACCCTCCCTGATATCGGATATGGGGCGACGCAGGGCGACACCCTCCAAGAGGCGCTGCTTCAGGCGGAGGACATGCTCGAGGAAGCGATCCTCGGCATGATCGCCCTTAACGAGGAGGTTCCGGTTCCTTCGCGGGCGAAGGGGCGTCCGGTGGCGCGACTTCCCGCTTTGACCGCGGCCAAGCTCAAAGTCTACCGCGCGATGCGCCAAGCCGGGCTCGACGCGGCGCAGCTGGCCCAGCAGCTGGGCTGGCCCCCGAAGAAGATCACCCATATCTTCGACGGCTATCACGCCGTCCGCCTCGAACAGCTCGAAGCCGCCCTCGCGGCGCTCGGCCGCCGCTTCGTCGTGACCTCGGAACCGGCGTGAGGCAAGGCCGCGGTCTCGAAAGGCGAGTTCGGTCATCGGTTCGAACCGCCTTCCAGGGAGAGTTCGCGCTCTACCGCCGCGAGGAGCGGAGCGAGGTTGTGCTGCACGGTCTGCCATACGATCTCTTCGGCGACATTGTAGTAGTCATGCCGGTAAACATTGCCCGCGCCCATCATGGCGCCCCAAGACAATTCTGGATGGCGGTTGCGAAGGCTCTGGGGAAGGCGGCTGGCCGCCTCGGAGATGATCTCGAGGCACCGGGTTTCCGCATAAAACGTCCGACGATCCGCCTTGAGGGCTTCGACTGAGAGGTCGGCGGCAAAGTCTTCTGCGAGACTTAGTCCTGTCGCGAATGTCCGTCAACGCGAGCCGCGCGCGGTTAGAAAGCATAAAGCGCGTCGCGCTCGATGCTCGGCCGGACGAGCGGCTTCAGGCTGCTGCCGTTGGCGATGTCGATGCGGAACGGGAACAGGTCCGCGAGGTATTGTGTAATCCCGACATATTCGAAGAGGCCGATAGGCGCCTGCGGGTCTAGCTCGATCAAAATATCGATGTCGCTGGTACGCTTGCCCTGACCACGCGCGATGGAGCCGAACAACGCCGCATGGCGAACCCCGCGCCGGTGCAGCTCCGCTTGGTGAGCCCGCAACGTGGCGATGATCTTCTCCCGGTCGGTGCCGGTGCCCGCCCCAGGCTGATGCTGAACCTTACTCATCGTAGTTCGGTTTTTCGTCACCCACCGGCGCGGCCCGAGGGTCCACGGATTGGCAGGTCCAGCCCGGCAATGACGGGTGGGAGGCGTCCGCTCTAGCTCGCGCCCGCCGCCGACGCGCTCCGTTGCTGGGAAAGCCGTTGTGCAAGCGGGCCAGAAGTGCAGATGCTGGCTCGTCAGCCGAATCTTGCGGAACCAAACGGCCGTCGAACGCGGCTTTTAGGATGGCTTGGCGGAGCGCGTGAGCGTCTTGGCCGGAGATAGCACTTTCCAGTTCAGAAGGCCCTATCAGCGCTTCGACTCGCGCGACAATTTCATCCTGTTCGGCTCTGGGCGGGATAGCGATGCCAGCGGCGCGAACATCTTCCAAATTTAGAGTCTTTCGTGCGACTTCGTGCGCCTTGCCGACCATTTCTATCTGCTTGGCAGGACTGCGGAACCACAGCTCTACCCAGTCCGCGTTCACGAGGCCTGAAAGCGGCGTGACGCCGACGGCTCGGGCCGTGTTCGCGCCGGCAAGTTCCGGTGGGGCCACCGCCGTCCGACCGATTGCACCAACGAGTGTGATCAACAATTCTCCACCCGAAAGCTGCGTGCGCGAATATTCCGCGGCTATCGCCGCGGCGATACGTTTCAAACCGATGACCTCCACGCGGCCATCATTAATGTCACCAACGCGCACTAGCGGAATTCCGTCGGAAACGTGGACGCCCGGCTGCAATACTCCGTAGGACGACGGCCGGTCTCCTCGTGTAATTTGGTCCAGGCTCGCCCAAGCCCATGTTTTTGGAAGCTCCCAACTCGCCGAGGCGGAGGGAGGGTCGGGGGCCGGATACTGGGTCCTCAGCCGCCCCGTTTCGGAGCTTTTACCCGCTTTGCGTTTTTCCCATTCCGCGTATCTCCTATGGAGGGTTTGCTCAAGGAGGTCGGCGCCGGTCTCGGCGGGACGGTTCGCCTGGCGCCAGTCGCCTGTCAGCTCGCCGGTGGCCGCAGCTTTGAGCAGCGAGCGATGCCAGGTGTCGAGCCCGTGACGGGCGCGCTCCAGCGCGACCTCGCCCTCGGCGATCTCGGTGAACAGCTCGTCGATCCGCGCCACGATCCGCCGCTGCTCAGCCAACGGCGGTACCGGTATCGACATCAAACGCAGATAATCGACAGGGACTCGGCGCTGCCCTGCCGAGCCGCTCATGTTGTGCTGTGCTTCAGCACGAAATGCCCGCCTGACTAACCAATACCAAAGATACCTCGTATCAATACAATTGGGTCTCAGCACGTGGAATTCGGTCGATCCGGCAGCATAACCGCCCTCGATTCCGCGCACCGGGGCAATCTTGCCGTTCTCCATGCACGGCGTGATCTTTGCGAAGATCACATCGCCTTCGCAGAAGCGGACATATCCCTTGCGAACGGCCGCGACTGGCCGCCGTCGTGAGCCGTCGATGGCGCCAGTTTCCTCGGCAACGGCTGCCATTGGGATGAACGGTATCTCCGCCGCAGTTGGCAAGCTCTCAAAGTTGGTCGGTGGATTGATAGCGGCCACTTGGGCTAACGAAGCCCATGCCCAGCCTGTGGGTATATCCCGTTGCGCCCCGCTGTTCTCGACGATCTCCTTTGGCTCCGTGACTGACGCATCGGGGTTCATGCGGTCAGCACCTGAGGCAATTCTTCGAGCAGCGGGCGGAGACGGTCCCCGAACAGCGCGTGGGCGCGGAGGAGACCGCCCTCGGCGGCGAAATCGGGGGCGTCCATCAGATCCTCGGGGGTGATATCGACATTGACGGCGATGAAGTCGCGGATCGCGAAGAGCCAGGCGCGCTGGGCTTCGGTGTAGGTGCGGCCGGCCCGTTCCTCGCGGCCGAGCCAGAGGTTGAAGCGGCCGGCAATCGTCGCCGGAAGCGGCTCCAAAGTCGTCGTGGCGCCGATCGCGTAGCGCACCAGCATCACCATGTCGGACAGCGCTCGGGTGGGATTGCCTTTGACCCGCTCGTCGTCGAGGCGTTTGTAGGCGCGCCAGATGTCGATCGGCTCCAACAGCCAGGGCGGCCGGCGCATTGTGTCGCGCAATTCTTCGATCGCGGCGCGATCGAGACGCCTCGTCGCATGGGGCCTCGTGTAGAGGATCTGGAGAGCGGTCAAGGTGTCGCGATGCTCGATCAGAAAACGTCGGAAGCGCTCGACGGTGTCTTGGGCGCGGGCGGCGTCATAGCCGGACGATATGACCGTGTCGGTCGAGATCGTATCGATGCGGATCTCGGTTTGCCGCTTGATGTCCTTCAACAGCCGGCGCAGGGCGGGATCGTCGAACACCCGGCACGCCTCCTCCTTTAGCGCCTCGCCGGCCGCCTCGGGTTCAAGATGGCGGGCGACCGCCTCGCGTTCGATCGTGTCGGGATCGATCGCGTCGAGCAATTTGTGGGCGAGCGCTTTCGGATCGAGACCGTCCGTCGCCTTTGCTATCGCAGCACGCGCTTGCTCGTCGATCTTGCGGTCGAGCGCGGCGAGGCGGGCCGCCAGCGTCGACAGCGCGTTATCGTCGCGGCGGCCCGTGGCTACTTCGTCGATAAGCCGGTCGAAGCCGATGGCTCGGTCCCTGTCCAAGGGCTGCGAGACGTGCTTTAGGCTTTCGGTCACGCCGACCGCATCGACCAGCACGAAGCGGGTCTTATCGTCGGCATCCGGCGTCACCTGGCGCAACTGTGTCGGCGTGATGGTGCGGGCGCCGCGCCCCTTCATCTGCTCGAAATAGAGCTCTGACTTCACGTCTCGCAGAAAGATCAGCACCTCAAGCGGCTTGACGTCGGTGCCGGTGGCGATCATGTCGACCGTGACGGCGATGCGTGGGTTGTAGTTGGTGCGGAATTGCCGGATCAGCTGCTCCGGGTCGGCGCCGTCGGTACGATAGGTAATTTTCTTCGCGAAGTCGTTGCCCCGGCCGAAGACCTCGCGGACGATACCGACGACCTCCTCGGCATGATGGTCGTCCTTGCAGAAGATCAACGTCTTCGGCACCTCGGTGCGGCCGGGGAACAGCTCGGTGAACAGGCTGTCGCGATATGCTTCAAGGACCGTGCGGATCTGGTTGGGGACCACCACCGAGCGGTCAAGCTCCTGCGCCGTATAGGCGAAATCCTGGTCCAGCTCCTCGTAGCGCTCGGCCCGGGTGCGCTTGTCACGGACCGGAACCTGGTAGCCTTTCGGGATCGCTCCGCCATGCTCGCCGATATCGGTGCGGACGCGATAGATCTCGTAGCCGACATTGACCCCATCCGCCACGGAGCGCTCGTAGGGATATTGGGCGACCAGATTGCTTCCGAAAAACCCCATCGTGTGCAGCGACGGCGTCGCTGTCAGGCCGACGATGAACGCATCGAAATATTCGAGCACTTGGCGCCAAGTGCCATAGATCGACCGATGGCATTCATCGGTGATGATCAGGTCGAAGCTCTCGATTGGGACGGCGGGGTTGTAACGCACCATGCGCTGAGCCTCACTCGCCACGCTCTCGAAGCCCGATTTCTCCTCATCTTCCTCGGACAGCTCGCGGCCGGTCAGTACCGAATAGACCCGCTGGATCGTCGCGATGACGACCGAGGCATCCTTGTCGAGACCGGCAAGCCCGAGCCGCTGGACGTTGTAGAGCTCGGTAAAGGACCGGCCCGTACCGGGCGGGCGAAAGTCCTCGAACTCGTGCCGGGTCTGGCGAACCAGGTTGGCGCGGTCGGCCAGGAACAGAATGCGGCGGAACTTCGCGTGCTCCAGTAGGCGATAGCTGAAGACGCAGGCGGTGTAGGTTTTGCCGGCGCCAGTCGCCATCTGGATTAGCGCGCGCGGGTGATCCGCGGCGAGCGAGGCTTCGAGGTTTCTCACGGCATCGATCTGGCACTCGCGCAGCCTCTCCGTGAGTAGCGGCGGCATCGCCTGTAGATGCCCGCGGATCGTTATCGGGGCGTCGAGCCAGCGCCGCAGGGTCTCGGGGCGATGAAAGAAGAACAGGCGGCGCGAGCGCGGCGCCGGGTCGGCGTGATCGCGAAACAGGATCTCGCTGCCGGAGGCGACATATTCGAAGCGGACCTGCCCCTGGCTCCGGACCAGATGCTCGGGCACGCCGCCCATGTAGCGCGCCGCCTGGTCAGAGAAGCCCGAAAGGGTCATGCCTTCCGGCTTCGCCTCGACGACACCGCACAGGGTTCCACCAACGAAGAGCGCATAGTCGACCGGGCCCGAGGCCGTCGGGAACTCGCGCACGGCGACACCGAGCCCGGCGCTGCGGTTCATCTCCTCGCGCGACTGCACCAGCCAGCCCGCTTCGGCCAGCTGGCCGTCGATCGTCATCCGCGCACGGTCCTCGGGATGAAAAATCGGCTACCTCGCGATCGAGGGGCACCCGCCAGACGCTCAGGACGCCCCTGGGCCAACTTCGCACAATTTCAACGATTCCGATAGCGATCAGTGGTTAAGACAGCCTGAATGCGCTCCTCTCCTGCCCTGTCGGGTGCGGAATGGAGCATGCGAGAGTAGGCGGCTATTCCGTTGTTTTCGTTCCCTGAGACCGGGCAGATTTCGTTGTTCATTTGAAGCTGAATTCGTTGTTCCCGCGGGTAAAGAATTTGGCGTCTAACCGACTGATATGGCGCGGTATTTTCAACGACCGAGCGGTCTTTTCGGACGCCAGATCGCGATTTTCGTTGTTTTTATGCGCTCATGCGTCCGCCGCTCACCGCCAGACAAGGTAAGTTCGGCTGCCAAGGCGTCGCCAACTGCGATAGTATCGCGGCATGCGGCGGTCGCGGCACACCGCGGAGGAGCGCGAAAATGGGCGAGATTCTGGGTCTTGGCTGCACGCACTACCCGGGTTTGACGGTACCTGACGAGCGGCTGCCGGCGGGCTTCCATCGCCTGCTGACGGCTCCGGGCGTGCCGGCCTATTACAAGGACCGGGCGAACTGGCCGGCTGAACTCGTGGCCGAGCTCGGTAACGATAAGGGCTATTCGGCCGCACAGCGCTACGGCGCGCGGATGGCCGACGACTTCCGCGATCCGCGCCGCGCTCGACGCGTTCAACCCGGACCTGGTGTTGGTCTGGGGGGACGACCAATACGAAAACTTTCGCGAAGACATCATCCCGGCCTTTTGCATCTTGGGCCTGGATGACGATTTCGCGGTAAAGCCATAGCAAGCTAATGGCCATGGGGGCAACGGCGGCAGGCCGAACCGGTGGGGCGAGCCGGCCGATTGGCCGCTCGAATTGCACGGCCACCGCGAAGCGGCCAAATACCTCGCTACCGGGCTGATCGAGCGCGGCATCGACACGGCCTACGCCTACAAGCCGTTGCATCATCCGCTCGCTCACGCCTTCACCAACACCTTCCTCTATCTCGACTGGGACCGGCGTGGCTTTCCCTATCCGGTCATTCCGTTCGCGATCAATTGCTACGGCAGCAACCTGTTGCACGCGCAAGGCGGCAGCGCCGCATTGTTCATGCCGCCGCGCGATCAATCGACCCTGCCCGATCCGCCGTCGCCGCAGCCTTGGCGCTGCATGGCGGTCGGCAAGGCTGTTGCGGAGGTCTTCGCAGCATCGCCGCGGCTGGTGGCGTTGATCGCCTCGTCGAGTTGGTCGCACTGTTTTCTGTCACCGACCAACGGCTATTTGTGGCCCGATCACGCAGCCGACCGGCTGTTGTTCGATGCGCTCTCACATGCCGATTACGAGACCTGGCGCAAGCGCTCGCTAGAGGACATGGAACGAGCGGGCCAGCACGAAATGCTGAATTGGATGGCGCTGACGGGTGCCATGGAGACGCTCCACCGCCGCCCGGCGGTACAGGATTACGTCGAAACCCACATCTTCATGTCGGAGAAGTGCTTCGTCTCCTACGCGGCTTGAACCGGCGATATTCCGAATGATGAGCAGCGACGCCTCGAGGCGTCGATAAGCGCCGCCGGACTTGCCAAGCCGGGTACCCGCCTCTAACACTGCCGGCGGGGAACTCATGCGGAAATACCCGGTGATCCTGGGGAATGGGGCGCGCTCCTTGGCGCTCGTCGTGCGTCTGGCGCGCGAGTTCGTCCGGCCGCACGCCCGGCGGCTCGCTCTGGCCGCTCTACTGATGGGGGTGGCGGCCGCCAGCACGGCATTACGCGCCTGGCTGATGCAGCCGGTGCTCGACCGCATCTTTGTCGCCCGTGACGGATCGCTGCTATGGCTGCTCGCCGGCGGAGCTCTCGCCCTCGCTGTCGTCAAGGGACTTTGCGATTACAGCTGTGCCGTGCTGATGACCCGGGTTGGCCAGCGGATCATCGCCGAGGTGCAAAAGGCGCTGTTCGCGCGGCTGATGCGCGCCGATCTAGCCTATTTCCACGCCCATCCGACCGGCACCCTGATATCGCGCTTTACCAGCGATGCAGTCATGCTGCGCGGCGCCGCGGCGAACGTTCTCGGCGGGATGGGCAAGGACGCGATTACGGTCGCCTTTCTGGTCGGCGTGATGTTCTACCAGGACTGGCTCCTCGCCCTGGTCTCGTTCTTCGTATTTCCGCTGGCGATCCATCCGATCGTCGGCATCGGGCGCCGCATCCGCCGGGTCGCGGCCAACACCCAGGCCGAGATTGGCCAGCTGACGACCTTGTTGAGCCAGACCTTTCAGGGCGCCCGGCACGTCAAAGCCTACGGCATGGAGGCTTACGAGGAGGGTCGGGCCACCGGTCTCTTCGAGCGTCTGTTTGCGCTGGTCGACCGTGCCGGCCGGACGCGCTCGCGAGCCTCGCCGATGATGGAGACGCTCGGCGGCGCCGCGATCGCGGTGGTGATCCTTTACGGCGGCCACCAGGTAATCACCGGTGCGCGTACCCCCGGCGCGCTTTTTTCGTTTATCACGGCATTGTTGCTCGCCTACCAGCCGCTGAAGAGCCTCGCCAATCTGAACGCGTCGTTGCAGGAGGGCCTTGCCGCAGCCGAGCGGGTCTTCGAGGTGCTCGATGTCGAGCCGACGATCCGCGACATGCCGGGTGCCCGGCCGCTGCGTGTCGATGGCGGCGAGATCCGCTTCGAGGGGGTTCGCTTCGGCTACGCCACTGGGGCGGTGGCGCTCGACGGGATCTCGCTGACGGTCCCGGCGGGCCGCACGGTCGCTCTCGTCGGTCCGTCGGGTGCGGGAAAATCGACGATCCTCAACCTGATCCCGCGATTCTTCGATGTTGACGAGGGAAGCATCGCGATCGACGGGCAGGATGTCCGCTCTGTGACGCTCGCCTCGCTGCGCAGCGCGATCGCGCTCGTCGCGCAGGAGGTCAGCCTGTTCGACGACACGGTGCGCGCCAACATCGCCTATGGCCGGTTCGGTGCCTCGTCGGTAGAGATCGAGGCAGCGGCGCGAGCAGCCGGTGCCGAGGATTTCATCCAGGAGCTGTCGCAGGGCTACGACACCCTGGTAGGCGAGCACGGTGTGCGGCTATCGGGTGGGCAGCGCCAGCGTGTCGCGATTGCGCGTGCGATGCTGAAGGACGCGCCGATCCTGCTGCTCGACGAGGCGACGTCGGCGCTCGACAGCGAATCGGAGAGGCAGGTTCAAGCGGCCGTGCGGGCACTGATGCGCGGGCGCACGACCTTGGTGATTGCGCATCGGCTGTCGACGGTGCAGGGCGCCGATCTGATCTGCGTCGTTGATCGCGGTCACGTCGTCGAGATGGGCCGGCATGCCGAGCTGATCGCCCGCGACGGCCTCTATGCCAGGCTGCACGCGATGCAGTTCGCCGGAGAGCGCGAACTCGCGGAGGCAGCTCCTAGCGCGGTGACGGCCTGACGGTGAAATTGACCAAGTCGAGGGCCTGGCGACGTTTTCTGCGCAGCGCAGCGCTGCGGCGGGTCGCCTGCTGGGTTACCCATTGCTATATCCGGTTCGTATATCTGACCAATCGCTGGAGCCTTGAAGGTGGCGATTGGACGCGCTGGCTTACTCTTGAGGGTCGGACCTTCATCGTCGCCTTCTGGCACGGGCGGTTGCTGATGATGCCCTTCGCATGGCACGGACTGGCGTCGTTTCACATGCTGATCTCGGCGCACCGCGACGGACGGATCATCGCCGGAGCGATGACCTATTTCGGGATCGGGACGATCGCCGGCTCGACCAGCCGCGGCGGCTCGTCGGCGCTGCGGGAGATACTGAAACGGCTGAAAGAGGGGGGTTGCGTCGGCATTACCCCGGATGGCCCGCGAGGTCCGCCGATGACCGTGAGTATCGGGATCGTCAATATCGCCCGGCTCGCTGGCGTGCCTATCGTGCCGGTGACCTACGCCACGAGCCGCCGGCGCGTCCTTGCAACCTGGGACCGCTTTCACCTCGCCTTGCCGTTCGGACGAGGCGTGTTCTTGTTCGGCGAGCCGATCGAGCTTGCCGCGGAACTCGACGAGCAAGGGCTCGAAATCGCTCGACGCCTTCTCGAGACGCGCATGGTCGAAATGGCCCGCGAGGCCGATCGCCTTGTCGGTCATGAAGTGTCGCTGCCGTTGATCGCTGCCGACACCAGCCGGCCGGCTGGGCCGGTTGCGGGCGATTGATGCTTCCTCTCCTGTATCGCGCGGCGACTTGGCCGCTTGCGCCTCTGGCGATCGTCTATCTGGAGCGACGCCGCAAGCGGGGCAAAGAGGACGCGCAGAGGTTTCGCGAGCGCCGGGGAGTTGCTGGTGCCGCCCGCCCACAAACGCCGCTTCTCTGGATTCATGCCGCGAGCGTCGGCGAAGCAAACGCCATGTTGGCGCTGATCGAGCGGCTGCTGCAGACGCGGCCGGCACTCGAGATCCTCGTCACCACCGGAACGGTGACGTCGGCCCATCTTCTCGAAAGCAGGCTGCCGCCTCGGGCGCGGCATCAATTCGTCCCGGTCGATCTCCCGCGCTGGGTTGCGCGGTTTCTCGATCATTGGCGTCCCGATCTGGCGCTGTGGGTAGAATCCGAATTGTGGCCCAATCTGATCCTGGAGACGCATACACGCAGCGTACCGCTGATCCTGGTCAATGGCCGCCTCTCTACGGGCTCTTATGCGCGCTGGCAAAAGTGGCCCGGACTGATCGGCCCCATCCTCGGGGCGTTCTCGCTGTGTCTCGCTCAGGACGAGGAGCAGGCCCGACGCTTCCGCCGGCTCGGCGCTCGAGAAGTGGGCACGGTCGGTGATCTGAAGGCCGCCGCCGCAGCTTTGCCCGTCGACCGCTCGCAACTTACGGGGTTGAGCCGCCAGATCAAGACACGTCCACTTTGGCTCGCGGCCAGCACGCATGCCGGTGAGGAGGAGATTGCTGCGCGTGTCCATCGCCAAGTTGCAGCAAACCATCCCGGGCTTCTAACTATTATCGTCCCACGCCATCCGGCGCGCGGGGATGTGATTCACGCGATGTTAACAGCGCAGGGACTGCGTGTCTCCCGGCGCCTCCGCGGCGAGCCGATCACCGATCAAACAGATGTCTACCTCGCCGACACGATGGGCGAACTCGGGCTGTTCTACAGTCTGGCCGGGATCGCCTTCGTCGGTGGATCGCTTGTCGCCAAAGGCGGTCACAATCCGTTCGAGGCGGCCCGGCTCGATTGCGTGGTGCTTCATGGGCCGAATATTAGCAATTGCGCTGGGATGGCGGCTGAACTGGCCGCTGACGGTGCCGCCGAAACCGTTTCCGACGCTGACGGTCTCGCGCGGGCGGTGTCGGCACTGCTGGGCGATCGGCGCCTCAGGGCTGAGCGCGCCGCCGCGGGAAAGCGCGTCACCGCTGCCGGCTTGGACGTTCTCGACGCCGTGCTGATGCGTCTCGCACCGTGGCTCGATCGACTTGCACCACTTGAGAGCCGTGCAGACCCGCCGCGGTTACGGGCCTGAATGCGCGCCGCCCCTCTTTTCTGGGGAAAGCCTCCCGGGCTCGTTGCCGATCTGCTGTCGCCAATCGGCGCGACGTGCGATGCCGCCGGACGATTGCGCCGGGCGATGTCTCGTTCCTATCGCCCTCCGGTCCCGGTGGTATGTGTCGGCAATCTCGTCGCCGGCGGCGCCGGTAAGACGCCGGTCGCGCTGGCACTCGCCGATTGGCTCGTGGAGCGCGGCGTGCCGGCGCATGTCGTGACGCGCGGTTATGGCGGCCGGCTGCGCGGGCCGGTGCGGGTCGATCCGGTCCGCCATGACGCGATTGCGGTCGGCGACGAGGCGCTGCTGCTTGCGGCGCGCGCACCGTGCTGGGTCGCCCGCCACCGCGCTGCCGGCGTTCGCGCGGCGGTCGCAGCCGGTGCCGGAGCGATCCTGCTCGACGACGGGTTCCAAAATCCGGCAGTTGCCAAAACATTTGGGCTGATCGTCGTCGACGACGGCTACGGCTTCGGCAACGGGCGGGTGATACCGGCAGGTCCGCTGCGCGAGAACCTTCGCCGCGGTCTCGCGCGCGCCGACGCAGTGGTATTGCTCGCCGCCGAGGGCGATGCGAGCGGCAACGAGCGGCTGCAGCTCGACTGCGGGATGCCCGTCCTTCGCGCCGTGCTGGCGCCAGTGGGCGGCGAGCGGCTGACCGGCTCGCGCCTCTTGGCCTTCGCCGGGATCGGACGCCCCGAAAAATTCTTTGCAACATTGCGGGCGCTCGGCGCCGTTCTCGTCGGCGCGCGAGCGTTTCCCGATCACCACCGCTTCCGCGTCGCGGAGCTCGAAGGGTTGCGCCGCGACGCCGAGCGCGCGGGGGCGCGTCTGATCACGACGGCAAAAGACATCATGCGGATCCAGCCTGTCGGGCGTACCGGGATCGAAGTGCTCGAGGTGGAAATCCGCTGGGCCGATCCCGCGGCGCTCGCTGGTCTTATCCGGCCTGTCGTGTTATCGGCCCCAGGCAATGGACGCGACCCAGACGAACACCGCCGCTGAGGCGCCCCGGTTCGCCCATCGCCTGGAGGCCTGGGGAGCAGCGTTTTTAGTCGCGGTCTTTGGCCTGCTCCCGCTCGATTGCGCATCCGCCGTCGGCGGCGCGCTGGCGCGTCGCATCGGGCCGTTTCTCGGCGTCTCCAAGCGCGCTCGGCTTAATCTTCGCCGCGCCCTTCCCGAGCTATCCGAGCCCGAGATCGCGCGCGTCGTCGCCGGCATGTGGGACAACCTCGGTCGCGTCGCGGCCGAATACCCACATCTCCAGAAATTCCGTGTCTTTGAGCCGGGCGGGCGCGTTGAGACGCACGGCTTCGAGCACATCGAGCGGGCGGTCGCTGCCGGGCGGCGGATGATCGTTTTCTCTGGCCATATCGCCAATTGGGAGATCGGCTCGCTTGCCGGCGTCCAGTACGGGATCCCGGTCGCCCAGATCTACCGCGCCGCCAACAATCCTTTGGTCGACCGCTTGCTTGCGCGGTTGCGCGGCGATCGTGAGGAGTTCATCCCGAAGGGTGCCGTCGCCGCGCGGCGAGCGATTGCGGCGCTAAATCGCGGGGTGCATCTGGGATTACTCGCCGACCAAAAAATGAATGATGGAATCCCGGTACCGTTCTTCGGCCGCCCAGCGATGACTACCTCCGCCCTCGGCTTTCTGGCGCTGCGCTTCGACTGCGACGTGATACCGCTTCGAGTCGAGCGACTCCGCGGCGCGCATTTCCGGGTCACAGTCTTCCCGCCGATCGTCTTGTCGCGGAGCGGCGAGCGTCACGCCGATGCCGCGGCCCTAATGGGCCAAGTCAATGCGATCTTGGAGACGTGGATCCGCGACCGTCCCGAGCAGTGGTTCTGGGTACACCGACGCTGGTCGGATTAGGCCCGCCGGCGGGTCATCAAGGAGTGACCCGCCTTTCCTCCACCACGAGAGTTTCGACAATAGCTTCCCGCTCATACATCCAGTGAGCCAGTAGCCCGGCGATTACCGCGCCGATGATCGGCGCCAGCCAGAA
>Ga0209656_10000429_pt1 | contig 27795 bp, 21 predicted proteins | sample BogFormECP12_OM2_FD_188239 | JGI IMG/M metagenome (GOLD analysis project Ga0209656, IMG submission 188239) | Bog forest soil microbial communities from Calvert Island, British Columbia, Canada - ECP12_OM2 (SPAdes) (version 2) | ecosystem: Environmental > Aquatic > Freshwater > Wetlands > Bog ...
GCGGTCAAATCATAGTCGATCTGGAGAGCGGAGAGACTGGTGTCCAAGAGCGCGATCGGCACATGCACGAAGACGTTTTGGAAAGTGAGCGATTTCCGGAAGCCGTTTTCTCCCCGGACCGCGTAACTGGTCAGGTGTCGTTGGAAGGTGAGTCCCACGTTGTCTTGCATGGAATCCTGCGAATTCGCGGCCAGGATCATGAGGTTACGGTGCCTGTAACGGTGAAGGTGCACGAAGGCCAGTTCATCGCGATCGCAAAGTTCATCGTCCCCTACGTGGCGTGGGGCATGAAAGACCCGAGCACATTTCTTCTCCGCGTCAGCGACAAAGTAGACGTCGCAGTGAGACTTGTCGGGACGGTTCGCTAGAATTCGTCAGCTAATTCAGCAGGAGACGGTGCGTGTCAACCCGTGCCACGAGTATCGCACCAAGGATAAACAGGAGCGCGCTATACCCGAAGGCCACGGTAGGGCCGTAGGTCGACCACAGTAGGCCGACAAAAGCGCTTGAAAGAAAATCTCCTATACCGTTAACCTTCGGCCAGCCCCAAAAAATCACGTCCTGCGGCCGCCGTTGCGGTGGTAGATGCGCTCCGGGACGCGCTCCTGCGCGATCCGGCGTCGCACGTCTAAAGAGGCTGCGGAATTGGGAATAGGTGGAAGCTCTAACGTTTCAAAACGGTTTATAGAGAGCTAACCATGCCGCCAGCCCGACGAGCACAACAAAATAGACCAATAACGGTACCTGAAACCGCGAGAAACGCCGTACTAAGGTAAGGGTGGCGCCGGCGAACAGCCAAATTACCAGCTTTCCCCAGATCCATCCTGGCAAGTTCCGGCCGATCCCGAGCTGAAGCGCTAAAGTGAATCCTGATGCCAGCAGGATTACCAGTCCGACTCCGTGCGAAATGACGAAGACTCGACGGGTGGCAGAAGAAGCTGGCGCGGACATACTCGATGCCAATGCGCCAGCGAGGCCCATAAAGGTTAAGGCCAAACCAACCAAGTGGACGACTTTGAGGCTCAAATAACTCATTTTGTCATAAGAAATTGATATACCTGGCGTTCCCCGTGTCGCCGGGTACCAAAGCGCATTTGCGCTAGGGCTGCCAGGCGATCGACTTGTATCCAGCTCTCGACGATTTTGCCAGCATCAAATCGATAGATCACAAGCGGCTGTGAGGAAATGCGCCGGCTTGGCCCGCATGCCTCATCCGCCACGGCCAGATGATCGATGCAGGCTAGGCGTAAACCGCGGAGATTCGCCCTCTGATCCACACTCGATCGTTCACCGTGATCCTGCCAGGACGCCTGACAGTCAGGTTCTGGCCTAGGAATACGCCGTCGCCGAACCGCCGGAATCCGGACAACGTTCGAATGGGTTCAGGACCAGTCCGCTCGCCGGCACGCTGGTTTATTGTCGGAACCGAACAGCGATCGCTTGCCTTCGCTCCACGGAGCAATGCAGAACCAATCTCAAGCTCTCCCCATTTATCCTCTTCAAACGGTTCTTGAGTGGACACAACGATGTTGGGCCGAAACCGATCGACCGGCACCGGCTCGGTCAATCGGGCGTTCAAATCTGAGACGGAGGCTTCGCCTACGAGCAAAATGGGATACGCATCGGCAAAACTAACGATTTCTCCCGGACGAGCGAATGCCGGGTTCACCTGGCGCCGCGTAGTGTCCGGCATAAACACGAGAGTACAACCATAATCGAGGATTTCGGATAGCCATTGGCCGGCGTCAGGTACGCACACCGCCTCGACCTGATCCTTCCAGATTGTTACCGGCATTTTCGGCGCCGTCTCTGGCTGCTGAATTGGAATGGCGATTTTCGACTGAGAACTTGAATGAATCAGGACGAGCTCGTCACCGGCGATCCTGGCTTGGATCGTAGCCATTCTCGGTAGTCGGCGCTGGGATAAAAAGATATGATCCCCGCCTATCAACATCCATCGACGATCCCGCGCAAAACCACGATCGAGAACTTCCACGGTCTCACATGGCTGCCCGGCAAGACCTTTGACCGGATAGATTACTAACTGGGCGACTCTCGGTTCGAAGTTGTCGATCGACATCGATCCATCTTTATCCGTTGAGCAGGCCGGATTCAATCCCGCGGACAAGCCAAAGTTGTTTCGAGCCTACAAGCGTCTCGAGGACGACTTCCTACTGCCAGCTCATCCCATCGCCTGGACCCAAGCTCCGTGTAAGGTTATTCAGGGCAATGCAGTTCAACTTTGTCGTCAGCACAAATGGCCGCGCCATCGCGCTCTGGAAAAAGTTGGGCTTCGCAATCGTCGGAACGTTACCCCGAGCGTTCCGTCATCCAACCCGAGGATTTGTGGACGTTTACGTCATGTACCGCGAATTGTGAATCGCCGACAAATGCTTACCCCCATCGGCTTACGACTCTGCCATCGACATAGCCGCGCTGTTCCCATGGCAGCGCAACACTCGCCAAGACCCTGGTTGTGTTCCGGTGAAATTCAATTTGATCGGCCGCCTTCATCCCTCTAAAACCTGTCGTGACCGCGGCGTCTTCACTCAGATGATTGAGGCTATCCAAGCCTACGATAGCGGCATGCACTCCGTTCAGACTCAATGCATAACGGAGAAGTTCTGTCGCAGGCAGCTTTGCTTGGCGGCCGTATCGAATCGCCTTCATTGCGATTACACCCGTTTGGCGAGCGCGTGCCAGTCCTAGCAGCTCGTCGTAACTACCCTTCCCCGATTCGGTAGCCAGAAAGGTCGTCAGCACGGTATCGGGATCAAACCGTTTCATGCAATCGATCAAAATTCCGCGGTGAGAATGCCCCGTAACACCAAAGGCCCGGATCATCTTCTGATCTTTTGCCTCGCGCGCCGCTCGTACTGCACCGACTTCGATCGCGCTTAAGTTCGCTAACTCCTCCGCGCCCAAATCGTGCAATTGATATAAATCGATGTAGTTCGTCCGCAAAACGTGCAGACTCTGATCAAGGTCCCGTCTGAACCCGTCGTAATCCCGCGCATCGCTCTTGCTAGCCAGAAACACTCGGCCCCGGTTACGTTCCAGAACGGGAGCAATCATTCCTTCACTCGGACCGTAACTGCGCGCGGTATCCCAATAGTTAATCCCTTTGGCCAGAGCGGATTCGAGCAGCGCATGCCCGGCGTCCAATCTGTTCTCGAAAGCATCCATGAATGCGGCCCCTAACCCTAGACCGAGAATGGAGACGTCGGCCCCGACACGACCGAGTTCACGGCGGTCGACAGCGCGAGACTCGGTTTCCGCGGAGGTTGGAGCGGCGCGCGAAAGCAGGCCTGCGATCGCTCCGCCGAAAAGCGCCCGACGAATGAAGTCCCGGCGAGAACTTCCCGGTTTCATATCCGCAGATTGGCTTTGCAGCCGCTGGGTGTCAAGCGAACTGCGGAGCGGAATTCAACCACAGATGTGGTTCTTTCCAGGGGCGCACTTTAGCTCAACAGATTCATCTCTTCCCACCCCACTGATTCTCTTGCATTGCCTTGGGATTTCAGCTTTGTAACCCCGGAGGTCCCGTGTGCCGAGAGCCCGACCCCTTCGGACGGCCAACGCCTTAAAAGGGAGCTGGCCGGTCTAGATCCCCTTTGGAGGGATCCAAACTGTGTTCAATCCCGCATGCGTGATGCAAGGAGATGCCCAGCGCCACTCCGTTTAAAAAGGGAGGGTTGCGGCCTACTGCGTCGGAATGCCCACTGGAAGTTGAAGAAGTTTTCTGGGTCGTACTTCCGCTTGTTCGGATGCTCCCACTTGAGCCGTGAACTGCCAGATCGGAAAGGAGACACCAGCGAGTTTGAAGCGAAACTCCGTGATGACGCCGAAATTGCCGCCACCCCCTCCGCGAACTGCCCAAAACAGGTCGCTGAATAGGTAGTTGCCCACAGTTAGTCAAGGTCGACAATCTGGCTCTAAGTTATGCGCCACTCCGCCAATGCCGCGAATGCCTGGTTCTTACCTAGATCTGGGTCGATGATTAATTCCAAGGCTAAGACGTGATGCAAATCGACTTTGTAATCTTCCACCTCCATTGTCGAACTTCGGGGGCTAAAGTTCCATTGCTGTCGAACGATCTCTCTGAAAGGACCTGTTTGGCTATCTGCCCAGCGCAGGGTGAACTGCTGCGTTCGCTCAACTTGTGGCTCCGAAAAACGAAGCCATATCCGTCGAAGGTCTTTTGGCTCATCAAATAAGAGCCGAATCGTCTGCTCACCTGGTTGACTAGCACGCCAACCAAGACTTTCACCGCGCTTGAATGCCGATTCGATTGGATGTTGGGGATCTTCAGAAGAAACTTCCACCCGAGCAATTTCTTCAAGGTTCAACGATTCCTCAGACGTCCCGGGAAGGTTTGGTTCAGTGGCTTTAATTATATGTTTGCGCATACTTGGAGTTTCGCATGACAGGCTTGTCCGCGTCAGCGAATTCGTTGGTTTCGTAACGATCATGGTAGCGGACCCATTCCATCGTGAATGCCAAACGGTCCTCGTCGCGGCCTTTGGGCACCAGGTCGAGGATCACATACGTACCGAGGAGCGGATCGAGGCCGCGACCGTAGGTGGAGTAGGTGTGGAAGAGGCCGGCGCCGGCATCCTTGTAGAATACGCTGAGGCCCGGTGCTTCCGCGCTGGGGAACTCCTGCATCGTGTAGTTGTAGTTCACCTTGCCTTGAGCCATCTCGTCCTTCGTGAACGAAACGTGGAAGTCCGCGTTGAAGTCACTGCCATAGGACGATACCCACCTGAACCGCCAGCCCATGCGTTTCTTGAACGCCTCGATCTTGGCGAGCGGCGCCCGCGAGACTATAACCACCGTCACGTCGCGTGCCGCCAGGTGCGCGAGCGCGCCATTGATATGATCGGACACGAACGAGCAACTCGGGCAACCCTCGTTCCACTCCGGCCCGAACATGAAGTGGTAGATGACCAGCTGGCTGCGCCCGCCGAAGAGGTCGGCGAGCGTCATCTTGCCATCGGGCGTGTCGAAGAAATAATCCTTCTCGATCTTCACCCAAGGCAAGGCGCGGCGCTCGACGGCCAATCGGTCGCGCAGTCGCGTGAGTTCGTTTTCTTTGCTGAGCAGTTCCTTGCGGGCCTCAGTCCATTCCTCTTGCGATACGACCTTGTGTTCTCGTCGCAGATTTCTCGGATCAGACATCGTTGCATTTGTAATCATGTTTTCTTTGCTCATAACTTTCGTTCGTTCAATAACACGACGAACGACTGTGAACATGCAGGACATCGTGCGACGACTTTTCTTTCCGAAGAACCCATAGATTATCTAAATCAATTCATACTCTCTCAGGTTGTCGCTTTGGGATTTATTCGGCGCAATTGCTGTTTCGGCTCTTTAATTGAAAAAGTGCGACTTTTGGAAATATTTTGCGTGGTCCCCGGACACGGAATTGAAGGCTTACATCGATCTGCTTGCTCTTTCAGACTCAAAGCGTAAGCTTGGCCGAAAAATTGGGTTGGTATTTAGCTGCGCTGCAAACGTTACAGAACTGAAAAGAGGATATCATGTTCAAGGCATGGCTTGTTACAAAGGCCGACAAACAACAGACGGCTGCGCTAACTCAACTCGATGAGGGTCAGTTGCCCGAGGGAGACGTTACGGTCCGCATTGAGAACTCGTCGATCAACTACAAGGACGCATTGGCGCTCACCGGCAAGGCTCCAATCATACGCCGTTTCCCGATGGTTCCTGGCATCGATCTTGGCGGCATTGTAGAGCAAAGCACGAGCCACAACTATCATCCTGGCGACAAGGTCATTGTGAATGGGTGGGAAATCGGCGAGGTTCACTGGGGCGGACTTTCTGAACTCGCTCGCCTTAGGTCCGAATGGCTCATAAAACTGCCCGAGCCGCTTACCTTATTTGACGCCATGGCACTTGGGACTGCGGGATACACGGCGATGCTCGCTGTCATGGCGCTTGAAAAGTTCGGAGTCGGTCCGGAAAAGGGAGAAATTCTTGTTACGGGCGCCGGCGGAGGCGTTGGTGGTTTTGCAATTAGCTTTCTCGCAAAACTCGGCTATGATGTCGTCGCGTCCACCGGACGCCTCCAAGAAAGTGCTTACCTGAAATCCCTCGGGGCCAAGGAAGTAATTGATAGGGCTCAATTTTCCGGGCCGGGAAAAGCACTGGGCAAAGAGCGCTGGGCTGGCGCAATCGAAAACGTCGGCAGTCATACGCTCGCGAATGTATGCGCAACGCTTAAACGTGGTGCAGCAGTGGCCTGCTGCGGCAACGCTCAGGGAATCGATTTTCCTGGAACAGTCGCGCCCTTCATCCTCCGTGGGGTCACGCTGATAGGGATTGATAGCGATCTTTGTCCTATGCCCACGCGGCTCATAGCGTGGGACCGCATTGCCCACACTGTCGATAAGAAGACGCTTTCTGAAATTACTCAAAGCCGTCCTCTATCAGAAGCTATGAGTACAGCAGAAGAGGTTCTTGCAGGAAGAATCCGGGGACGGGTCGTTATCGACATCAATGGATAGATCTGAGATGTGTAGGAGGTCTCCCGACACACGGGCGGAAGGAGCAATCCAGAAAAAAAGGGTACCAGAAATTACCTCCCGTGGTTTAATTATAGCCATTAAAGGATTCCCCCAGATGAACGTTTTAAATAATTCTCTCGGACGAAATGCGATCCGGCTCCTCGGTGTCATCTTTCTTGTTGCACTGTTCACTCCGCGACATTTTGCCTCGGGTGAAACCGTCCGGTTTGCCGGTGATTCTGATCTCGTCGGCGACAACGGGCGTTGGACGAGAGAAGTTGCAGAGGAGTGGGCCAGGAAGACTAATAACAGACTTGAGTATATTAACAGGCCTGCTGATGCGACCGCGACGCTCCAGCTCTATCTACAGTATTGGGGATCGAAAAGTGCAGATGTGGACGTGTATATGGTCGACGTAATCTGGCAGGGAATTGCGGCTCCGCATGCCGTTGATTTAAAGCAGTATTTCAAGGACGACGAAATCAAAGAGTTTTTCTCGCACAACATTCAGAATAACACAGTCAACGGACGCCTTGTCTCGATCCCATGGTTTATCGATGCCGGGCTCCTCTACTATCGTACCGATCTGTTGGAAAAGTATGGATACAAAGCCCCACCCAAAACCTGGGAAGAACTCGCCGAAATGGCGAAGAAGATCCAGGACGGTGAACGCGCGGGTGGGAACCCAGATTTTCAAGGCTTTGTTTTCGAAGGAAAAGCCAGCGAAAGCCTGACGTGTAATGCGGTTGAATGGATCTACAGCTACGGAGGCGGAAGGGTCATCGATCCGGACAAGAAGGTGACAATCAACAATCCGAATGCCATTAAGGCGCTTGAAACAGCGAAAAGCTGGGTAGGAACAATCTCTCCGACCGATGTCACGACCTACGGCGAAGAAGAAGCCAGGCGCATCTGGCAGGCCGGTAATGCCGCATTCATGCGTAACTGGCCGTACGCCTATTCGTTAGGGGCGGGTTTAAAGAGTCCGATTTCCGGTAAATTCGATGTCACCGTCCTGCCGAAAGGCGGCGACAACGGGGAGAACGCTGCCTGCCTGGGTGGCTGGCAATTGATGGTTTCCGCGTATTCGAAGGTTCCTAACGCCTCGGCTGAACTCGTTCGCTACCTCACCTCGCCAGAGATACAGAAAAAACATGCGATCGATTTGGGTCTACTTCCAACGCTCCCCGCTCTTTACAGCGACAACGACCTGCTAGGAAAAATCCCATGGTTTAAGAATGCGCTGGACATTCTCATCAACGCCGTTGCCCGTCCTTCGACGGTTACCGGCGCATCCTACAATCAGATTTCCAGCGGTCTGTTTGAGAATGTTAATAAAACCCTCAGCGGCGAGGAATCAGCCAAGGATGCAGTCCTTCAAATTGAGCGAGTCGCAAACCGAATCGTGCCCTAACCGTTTATTTGTGACTTAGCTTAGCCTTCAGCGACGCATTACAATGTTGTATGAGTGTGAAACCACTTGAGGACTTGATGAACCGCATCCGGGCTTTCCAGGAAAGCCGTGCCCTCCTCACGGCTGTCGAGTTGGATTTGTTTGGTGCCGTCGGGAAGGGAGCGACTGCCGTCGAAGCGGCTAGCCGTTTGCAGACCGACGAACGCGCCACCGAAATGCTGATGAACGCGTTGGTGGCTTTAGAGATGCTGCAGAAGAAGGATGGCGTATTCCGGAACACGGAGTTGGCCGAGCAATATTTTACCGAAAGTTCTCCGGACAACATGCGCTTAGCCATGATGCACACTGCGTACCTCTGGGACAGATGGTCAACGCTGACGGAGTCTGTTCGCACGGGCGCTAGCCAAGTGCGCGCTAGCGTAGGGGAGTGCGACCGGATTTGGACAGAGGCTTTCATTGCCGCAATGGACAGGAACGTAGCGGAACGCGCGCCATTCGTGATTAATGCCGTGGACACGAGCCGTGTCAGGAGAATGCTGGATGTCGGGGGAGGCTCCGCTGGGTACTCGATCGCCTTCGCGAAAGCATCGCCGGAGCTTTACTCTGAAGTCCTTGATCTGCCGACCGTCCTCCCACTGGCCCAACAATATATTGAGAGGGCTGGGTTCACGGAACGGGTAAAGACGCGCGCTGGAGATCTCCAGCGCGACGAATTTGGCCGCGATTACGACTTGGTCTTCGTCTCGGCGATTTGCCACATGCTCGGCCCGACCGAGAATCAAGACCTGTTCAGAAGATGCTTTGCAGCGCTCGCGCTCGGCGGTCAAATCGTCATCCAGGACTTTATTCTCAAGTCTGACAAAACCGCACCTCGCCAGGCCGCTCTTTTCGCACTGAACTGGCTGGTGGTCACGGAGAATGGCGGGAACTATAGCGAGGATGAATATTCGGTTTGGCTTGGCAAGGCCGGTTTTCAGGATATCAGGCATGTTTTGTTGCCAGGATCCACCGGCCTGATGGTTGGAGTAAAGGGCGATGTCAAGCGGTCAGCCGCTATGACTTAGCTTGGGCTTCAGAAGCGCCCAAGTTCGAGCTTTATTCGCCTTGTTTCGACGAATCGTCCTGGCTGAGGCGAGGCTGCGACCGTACCCTTCAACGGATTGATCCCACGAGTTGTTCTAGGCCGGATTTTTCATGTAAAATTCGCCCGGAGGGCCGAAACCGCCGCTCTGGCCTGTGCCAGAGCGGCTCTTGGGGGTTAGCCCCGCTCACCGGGCGAAAAGCAAATTGCTTTTCGCCCAGTGAGAAATTCGGCCGTGCAGGATCAGATTGCCGAGCGGATCCAGACGCGGCGGAGATTGCATGACGTCGAAGCGTCACGCAATCTCCGGGCTAGGCGGCGTACGCCCGATGGTCGCCAACGCCGGACCCCCGACTTTCTGACGGTCTCCGTTTACAATAAGGTTGGCGATGCCTTGCGGGTCAGCTCACACGAGCGGTTCATCTTCCTTCCGGCTCATCGCCTCAGAAAGAAAAAAGCCCGGTGACCACTCAATCACCGGGCTCTTGCCAGGGCGAAACTGGCGAAATTCTGTGTTACACCGACCGTTCTAACTAATTTATCGACTAGTGTAGACGATTCGTTAGGACCATTAATTCGGACAGCGACGAGAATTCCGGTCAAAAACCTTATAGATCTCTGCATGAACGCGTTTCAAGCCATCTCGAGGTAACCTCTAAAAGCTGTTATCGGTATTAGAATGATTCTTGTATACTCAAAGATTCGACGTGCGGCTTGAACTCGGCGAGTTACGGAAGCGTCGCGGATGGAATGAATGCGGAACTTGGTAACGCAAAGGCTTGACAATCCATGCTCAAGAATATCGATCTGTCACGCGAGGTCGCCAAGGACGAATACAAGCGGCTCAAAGGCGACGCAGACCTGGAGCTTGCCGCCCTGCAGCGGCAGGCTAAGATCTTGGGGATCCCTGTCATCGTCGTTTTCGAAGGCTGGAGTGCATCGGGTAAGGGTACGCTAATTAACGAGATGATTCTGCCGCTTGACCCGCGAGGGTTCACGGTCTACAGCGCGCGTGGACCGACGGAGGAGGAGGCGTTCTATCCGTTTCTGTGGCGGTTCTGGAAGCGTACGCCGACTCGTGGGCGGCTAGCCATCTTCGACCGGAGCTGGAACCGCCGGGTCGTGACGGACCGGGTTGAGGGTCAGGTCACGGGGAAACGGCTCCGCCAGGCATTCGAGGACATTTGCGCGTTCGAGCGACAGCTGACCGATGATGGGGCGGTCATCGTCAAGTGTTTCCTCCATATTTCCAAAAAGGAGCAGAAGCGACGGTTTGACGCCCTGCGCGCGAGCGCGGCCACAGCCTGGCGCGTGACTGAGGACGACCTGCGGCAGCACAAACGGTACGCCGAGTACCTCGCGGCGGCGGAAGACATGCTCATCGAAACCGACGCCGACTACGCACCTTGGACGGTGGTCGAGGCGCACGACCGGAGGTTCGCCACACTCAAGATTTTCGCAACCGTAATCGACGCACTCCAGCGGGGGGTCGCGGTCGCAGAACGGAAAGCCCAGCCCGCGCCAAGTCAGGTACATGAAGGGGTGCAGTCGGTCAATGCATTCAAGACGACCGCACTCGATCACGTGAATCTGTCCCTGTCATTAACACCGGAGGAGTACGCTACCCGGTTGAAGAAGGCCCAGGCAACGCTTCGCGAGCTCGAGCACGAGATCTACCTGCGGCGCGTCCCCGTCGTGATTGCTTACGAGGGATGGGACGCGGCCGGCAAAGGAGGCAATATCCGCCGGCTGACGCAAAACCTAGATCCGCGGGGGTACGAGGTTGTGCCTATCGCCGCGCCTAATGACGTCGAGAAGGCTCACCATTACCTTTGGCGTTTCTGGGCGCAGATGCCCAAGGCGGGGCACATCGCGATCTTTGACCGGACATGGTACGGCCGCGTGCTGGTCGAGCGCGTGGAAGGGTTCTGCACGGAGGCGCAGTGGCGGCGGGCCTACCGAGAGATCAACGGGATGGAGCAGCACCTGGTAAACTTTGGGACGGTCCTGTTCAAGTTCTGGCTCCACATCGACCCCGACGAGCAGCTGCGGCGGTTTCGTGAACGTGAGGGAATGGCTCACAAGCAGTGGAAGATCACTGAGGAGGATTGGCGAAATCGGGAAAAGATGGATCAATACCGCGAAGCCGTCGAGGAGATGTTGCATCGCACCACTACGCCGTACGCCCCGTGGACGATCGTCGAGTCCAACTGCAAGCGGTACGCCCGCGTCAAGGTGCTGGAGACGGTTTGCGAGGTGATTCGCGAGCGCCTGGGATGAGGATACTCGGTCGATCCAGGCTCAGGCAGAATTCTCCGGAGCGAGCGGGCCTTAGATCTATACCGATGCTTGAGCTGACCCCGGGATCGTCACAGTTATCAGGCCTGGGTTTTGGTTTCATGCGACTTTGATGCCTTCTTTGCGACGGAGAGCGATCAGTTCAGCCGAATAACGAACTTGCAAAGGGCAACCGCGATAGGCGTTAGTCATACAACAAGGAGTTGTTGAGCCGGTTTTGCGTCTGCCGGATGCTCCCACCGCTCTTCGATGCTGGAAGAGGCCTAAGGCCAGACATTCAGCGCCAATGCACGCTTGATTCCTGACCCAATATTTTCGCGAATCATTATTCTGTTTGAGATAGGCCATTGGTTACATAATAGTTCAAATTCTGGTCAACAAGTGAGAAAAACGTTCAATGCAGCCGGACGAAGAAATACACCGTCATCGTTATACCGACGAAGATCACGAAGCTGCGGACCCACGACTGAGGCAGTTTCTGTGCGACCCACGCACCGCTGTAGCCGCCACCAATCGTGGCAATTCCCATGATCAAAGCTTCCGGCCAGAAGATTTTACCAACAGCGATAAAGATAACGAGAGCAAGTGTATTGAATGCGGTGGTCAGGATTACTTTGAGCGCGTTCGCGAGATGGATATTTTCGAACCCGAGCATATCCAATACAGCTAGCTCTAGAATGCCGGCACCCGCACCATAAAATCCACCGTAGATGCCGATAACCAATTGAATGCTGGCTGCCTTTAGTAGTGGGTTCCACGCGATCTCACAATCAGACTTGTCAACCAGCCGCCAGCCGAGACGTTTCCGAATGGTGTTACCGTAACCAAACAAGATTGTCGCGAACAGAAGTAACCATGGGACCAAGCGGTCGAACGCCGCGCTGGAAGTATTGAGCAAAATGATTGCACCAACACAGCCACCAAAGAGGCTCGTCAAACCCAGCATCACAACGGTTCGCTTTTCCGCCGCGAGAATGTTCCGGTAAGCCCAGAAACTCGCCACTTGGCCGGGAAACACGGCAACTGTGCTAGTCTGGTTTGCAGCAACCGACGGTATCCCGCTGAAAACAAGTGCGGGAAAGGTTAAAAATGTGCCGCCCCCTGCAACCGCATTCATGATCCCGGCCAGAAACCCTGCGATAACGAAAAGTGCAGCGTCGCTGGATGTAAGGTGCATCGATAACGTGAATAGGAGCACGGCCTTCGAAACCAGGCAACCGCATCATTGCAAAGTCTCGCAGGGTGCGCCGTGGACGCGGACGAAAGATCAGCCTAGCCCCCGGTTTGAAAGATCTCGTGATTTAGATTCTCGTTGTGGCAGGAGATCATGTAACCCGCCTTGCAATCGTCGCAGACGCCACAGCCGCTGATGTGGTACAGAATGACTCGGTCTCCTGCCTTCTCGACTACTCGCAATAACGAGAGAGATTGTTCACTCTCGAACAGTGGCGATCTCTTTCTTTGGATCGCTTGAAAAGCTGGTCAATCTTTTCGTTTCGAGTCTTTGCAGGCAGTCGGCTCTCAATCTCAAGCAAAAAGCTGAAGAGGCTTTTATTTTCTTTCTGTGTGCCACCAAACCAGCAAGCGACATCACTTGTGGGGTGAATTGGGATTTTTCGATCGTTGCTTCGCTCCTGGTCCATTGCGCCTAACCAGTAAGTCTCCGCAACAAGGATAAACTTTTCCAATACATTAGTCCTATAGCTGCAATCGTTTTTAGGAATTGCCGGAAACACCAGGTATCATCGAAGGTTTCAATTTGTGCCTTCGATTGTACGCCGGAGGGCGCTTTGAAAAGAACGTTGTAGTTTGCCTTGTTAAGAGTGGCCAGTGACCAGCGCGATTCTGAAGCGAGCTTCGTTCTTAAAGGTGATGGGTTGTGCCCAAGACACAGACACAGGCGGGACGCCTATGATACTTTCGGCGCCGGTTTACGGCCACGTCGGGTGGAATGCTGGCTTGCCGCCCCAACACAGACCGGAAGTCTATGCTCCTTTGCGCGGTTTACAGCGCCTGGAGCACTTCGGGAAGCTCGTCGGCGTGAACCGTCGGATGGATCGTCATGAGTCGCTCCTTGTCTTGGTATGCGACAGCACCAACGTAACCTGCCGCCGGTTCGAGATGGTGCAGAGTCCAGTCGCCGGCCGTTCCCATCTTGGCGGCGATATGCACGAACCGGGCCGGGACCTTTGGAAGGAGCGTTACCTGAAAACAGTTGAGCGGGATCGCCAAGCCATCTCCGATTGCTTTGATGAACGCCTCTTTTCGAGTCCAGCACCGGAAAAATGCCGGACCTCTTTCCTTTGGATGCTGGGAAAGCAATTCAGAAAGCTCTTGGGCAGAAAAGAAGCGGGCCGCAATCGATTCCGCATCGTTCAACGACCGAACTTCTTCGACGTCTACCCCCAGCTCACAGTCAAGCGTGAACCCATACAGTGCCATTTGACCGGAATGCGAAGCGTTGAAGCAGATCGGGGATTTGTTTCGCAGTGCCGGTTTGCCCTTGGCTCCATAAGTGAACTCGATCTCCTTCGGCGCGCAGCCGAGATAACGTGCCAGGAGGATCCGCAGCCCCCCGCGAGAAAGCGTGTACGACCGTGTAAGTTTTGCGAAACTGAACCGCTCCGCGCGATGACGTTCGTCCAAAGAAAGCGCTGAGCGATGGTACGACAATGTTGCTTCTGAGGCGGTTAACCAAATGCTCCAGATTTGCACTTCCTGTTGACTGAGTTGCATTTGACGATGACACTCTTTTCTGCAACACGAACTAACCGAAGTTTCTAACCGAAATTGATAGATCGCACCGGCCCGGCGGCCGGCGGTCAGCCGCCGAGGTAGAGTTTGCGAATATGGTGGTCATTCAAGAGATCGGAGGAATTGCCGGCCAAAGCGATTCGGCCCGTCTCGAGCGCGCCGAAAGCTCGTGCGATTTTGACGGAGCCTATGAGATCTTTCCGGCACTCCAATTCTCGTGTGTCCAAAAGTTGCCGGCCGGGACGCTTAATTTTTTCTGACGGAAAGCGGATCGTTGGAAAGATATATTGCCGCTGACCTTGCTAAAGCGCGCCGGTTACCTTCCGAAGCATCGCGTGTATTACTTCTTCGGTTTCGGAACTTGCGCGGCGCCGGCGGCGCTCTTTTTCTTCTGCTGTGCGGCGTTCGCCTTAGCCTGTTTCTGCGCGGCACTCTTGTGCGTCGCTTTTGGAGATTTGTCACCCATGGTCTGTAGGGTAAGGTCCGTGACAACTGGCGTCAACCCAGATGGGAGAGCTATTTGCGATGATTTGGAATATGGACGAGGCACGGGGATTGGCATGGTACTGCAGTCCCCTTACCTTTTTCCGGGCGTTTGCTGAGCGAAGCAGCCGTTGCATTGGTACGTGGCATCGGCCAGATCATCGTAGTCGGCTTGTTGTTGACGCTCGTCCTGGGCAGCGCCCAATGGCTCAGCGCATTTCTTCTTTTGGGCATGTTGGTTGCCGATGCGTTTATCGCCGCCCAGCGGACCAAAGACATCCCCGGTGTTCTGCACGTGACAATGCGCTCCTCCATGTGATGAAGTTTTCGACTCAGCTAGGGCCGCAACTTCGCTAACTCTCCATTCTCGCCGTGCTGCGACTTCACAAATTTTGCGTAGAGCTCGTTCAATTTCTCCTGAATGGATTCCATGTAAAGATAGAGCGCGGGGGTAACGTACAAAGTTATTAATTGCGAGACTACCAAGCCACCGACGAGGATCAATCCAAGCGGCCGCCGGGAGGCACCGTCGGCACCGAACCCGAGAGCGATCGGGATCGCCCCCATAAGCGCCGCCAGCGTAGTCATGATGATTGGCCTGAATCGCTCGATACTCGCCTCGTGAACCGCCTCGACAGGAGATTTTCCGGCTCTTCGCTGCTCGACAGCGAAGTCCACCATCATAATGCCGTTCTTCTTCACAATCCCGATCAGCATGAACATTCCGATATAGGAATATAGGGAGAGCTCTGAGTGGAAGAGCAGCAAAGTCAGAAGCCCTCCGACAGCAGCCACCGGCAACGATGAGAGGACGGTAATAGGATGGAACCAGCTCTCGTACAGGATTCCGAGAATGACATACATAATAAAGATGGCAACGAAGAGTAGAACGCCCAACTGCGAGAACGTCTGACTAAATGTTTGCGCCTCACCTTGCAACTGACCACGAACGGTTGGCGGCAGGAGCTGAGCAGCCGTCTGCTCGATGAACTGCGTCGCGTCCCCCGTCGCAGCTCCCGGTTTCAGGTGAAAGTAAAGCGTTACCGCCGGGAATTGGTTAATGTGATTGACGGATAATCTACCGACAGTAGGTTGCGGGTCCGTGACGGTCTGATTCGGGATAATGTTCTGGGCGATGGAAGGTTTGAAATAAAGGCGGTTAATGTCAGATGGGTCGCTTCGTTGTCTATCTTCCGCTTCAACGATCACTTTGTACTGATCGATCGGCGTTTTAATCAGATAGATATAATTCTGCGAATACGCATTCTTTAAAAGCTGCTCGACGGTGAAGTTATTTAATCCGTACGCTTGGAGCTGCAGCTCGTTGAGGTTGACTCCTAGCGTCGGGGTGTTCCCAAAATAATCTGACGACACAGATGCAAACCCGGAATATTGCCGGCATTTGGCAACCATCTCCTGGCCTGATTGATAAACCTGATTCGCGTCAACTCCCGAAATTGCGAATGCGTACTGCCCCTGGTTATTGCTCGTTGCGCCGGTGCTGATCTGCAAAACCGGATTCGGCCGAAGCAACGGGATAATACCCGGTATCTGCGCCAGTTGCTGTGTGATCTCTGCAATGACTTGCGTAATTGGCGGGCGTTTACTTACATCCTTCAGGAACGCCAACGCCAGCATTTGATTGGAGGGCAATCCCTGCGAGAATCCCGCGAGAGTAAACGTTTCGTCTACCGCAGGATTTTTTCGCATCACCGCATCGACCTCTTTTTGCAGCACTTTAATCCGGTCCGGGGAGACTCCTTCCTGGCATAGCACGACCCCACGCACAAACCCGCTATCGCCTGCCGGAATGAAGGTCTTCGGAAGAAGTCCAAAAACCCAGACAGTCACTGCGAAGCACCCGGCCCAGATCACAGCGGAAATCCAACGGTGATGCAGAAAAAAATAAAGGCTACGACCGTAGACTCGAGTGATCTGCTCGAACAGGCCTCCAACTGTCCGCTCCACCCAGGTGCGATCACTCTCGCCTCGCGGGCCGAGAACGCGCGAACACATCATCGGAGTGAGCGTGATTGAGACGATTCCCGAAGCGAATATCGCGACCATGATCGTGACCGAGAATTCGCGAAAGATTCGGCCGATAATTCCGGTCACCATTACCAATGGCAGAAACACGACCGCCAGCGAGACGGTCATCGCGATAATCGTGAAAGTAATTTGCCGGGCGCTACTCATCGCGGCCTCCAATGGCTTCAGGCCCGACTCCATCAATCGGACAGTGTTTTCCAGGAAGACGATCGCATCGTCGACGAGGAAGCCGATGGCCAAAGTCAACGCCATCAGAGTCAAATTGTTGAGGCTGTAATTCAGCGCTCCCATGGCCAGAAACGTGATAAGCATCGAAAGAGGGAGAGCCGCGACTGGGATCAAAGTGTCAGCTGCACGTCCGAGAAAAGCAAAGATCACGATCACGACTAACGCGAACGCGATCATCAACGTATGCTCGACGTCGTCAGCGTTCGCGATAATCGTTAGTGAGCGATCGTATAGTGGGATGAGCTGAACCGAGCCGGGCAACTGTTGCCGGAATGCCGGGAGCAGATCTTTGATTTGCTGCGCTAGCAGATCTTTGATTTGCTGCGCTACCACCACCGCATTCGCGCCGGCTTGGCGACTCACCGCCAGGACGACTTCTGCGGGCGCTTCACCATAGTCGCGCGACCAGAAGTTCCGACTGATTCTTTCATCCTCCACGGTTTTCACGACCGTCGCCACATCCTTCAGATAAACCGGCTGCCCATTTGGCCGGGCGATAATGACCTCCTCGTATTGTTTGGGAGTTGATAATTGACCGTTCGGGAACAGCAGATAGGTACGACTTTTGCCATCAAACTGACCAGCCCCCAGATAAGCCGTGCTTTGCCCAACGGAATTGGTCACGTCCGTCATCGTCAAACCGAGCGAGGAGAGTTTGTCCACCTGGACCTTTATTCGAATCGCCGTCCTGGCACCGTAGACCTGGACCTGGCTCACGCCGTTGATTATCGCGATCTGCTGACCGAGCTGGGTATTGCCGTAGTCGTAAAGGTCCCCTTCCGTCATCGTATCGCTCACAAGCGCGATATAGTAAATCGGCTGATCGTTCGGATTAGTCTTCTGAAACGAAGGTGGCTGAGGCAGATCAGTCGGTAGAAAGCCTTGCGCCCTGGAGATCGCTGCCTGGACATCGGTCGCGGCGTCGCCCAGGCTCTTATCCAGGGAAAATTGTAGAACCAATGTCGACTGACCTTTTTGACTACTCGACGTAATCAGGTCTAAACCGGGAATCTGCAGAAACTGCTTCTCGAGCGGCGTCGCACACGTGTTGGCCATCGTTTCCGGGCTAGCCCCCGGATAGGTCACGCTGACTTGAATTACCGGGTAATCGACCGCGGGCAGGTCATTCACCGGCAATCCCCTGAAAACCTGAATCCCGAACGCCGTGATACTGATCGTGAGCAGCAGCGTCATAATTGGACGCCGGATGAAAAGCTCGGAAAAATTCATGACGCCGTTTCCGGCTTGGCTGCCGTCCCATCCTGTTTTCGACCCGATGTCGAATCCTCTTGAGCCTTAACCCCGGCCGCAGCGCGTTGCTGAGGCACCGGCTGCGGCGTGCCCGACAGATAGGGCTGCGGATTTACTTTCATGCCATTTGCAAGTGCAATCTGGCCTTCGACGACAACCGTTTCACCGGGCTTAACTCCCTGTGAAACGACAACCAGATCCTGATATGTTACTCCTTGGGTAACCGCCCGCTGTTCCACTGTATTATCGGCCTGCACTGTGAACAGGTAGGTCCCCTTCCCGCCAAGCTGCACCGACTGGCTGGGTACAACCGGCGAGTTCTTCAAGACTTTGAGCGTCAGCGTGACATTCACATACTGGCCCGGCCAGAAGTAACGCTCCGGATTCGGAATCGTTGCGCGCAGCATTGCGGTGCCGGACTGAGCCGAGACGCTGTTATCCAGAAAGCTGAGCGTTCCGGTCTTGACGACGTCAGGTTTCGACGGCGTAACGGCATCGACAGTGAGCGTATTGCCCTGCGCCATGTTTTGACGAAGCTGCGCAAGATCGTTCTCGGAAATAGTGAAATCGACATAAATGGGATCCTGGCGCTGAATATTCACAAGAGACGCTCCTCCGGTGCTTGCGTAGTTGCCAGGATCAACCAACCGCCGGCCCGTTCGGCCATCAATTGGCGAACGGACGTAGCAGTATTCCAGGTTCAAATCTGCCTGATCGATCGCAGCATGGTCTTTGACCACGGCTCCCTCAAAAATCTGAACTTGCGCATGACCGATATCGATTTGCTGCGCAGATACGAAACGCCCCTGCCCGGTCTGCTCGTCACGTTGAAGATTTCTTTCATTCAATTCAAGCTGCGCCTGATCGGCTTTCAGCTGCCCTTGCGCTTGCTCGAGGCTTGCCTGAAATGGTCTCGGATCGATTACAAAAAGGGGGTCGCCCTTTTTCACGTCCTGTCCTTCGACAAAGTGAACCTCCGTAATTCGTCCGCTGACTTGAGGCTGCACATTCACATCTTCAGGTGAAGAGGTCCGTCCGAATTCGTGAATCTGGACAGGCACATCCAGACTCTTTACTTGCGTCACGAGGACATTTTTTGGTGATGGCGGCCCTACGACTGCCTGCTTTGGGTTACAGCCCGAGATGGCAATTGCCAGGAGGAATATTGGAGATCGCCTTAAAAATCTCGTCATTGGCGTTGAAGAAATTGCAGGGGGGATAAACGTGCTGTTGCAAAATCAATCTTGCGTTTTGTCAGACACACGGGACGTATGAAACCATCCGACGGTCCCTGAACTTGTCAAAATCAAGTTGGCGAAGCAATCTGATCCTGTGCCGGCTTTAGGCGCGGTTTACCTGCAGCTTCGACCGGTCCGCGGCTGCGGGACGTCCGTACAGACAACATCGGCCCTTGCTTAACCGAATCGCCTCGGTTATGAGAAGACTAGCCGTCCACCTCGGAGATTGACCAATGGTTCTTGCATTAACCTCCTTCGTTGGCATTTCACTGTCGCCATTGATTTCTCTGATCGCCGGCATACTAATTTTAGTGATGCCGCGCCTGCTCAACTTTATCGTCGCGATCTACCTCATTATCATCGGGCTAGTTGGTGTCTTTCATCTATGAGACGTCCACAGTAGCACGCGCGTCCCGCGTGTATTCCTTTTTGATGCGGGAGCTTGACCAAACAATGCGGAGATTGGCGTTGATTCGGGAACGATCGTGTCAGCGTATGTCGGCCAACCAACGGAATACACGCGGGACGCGTATGCTACTGACGGCGTCGCCGATTCAGCTGGGCGTTCGAAGCGGCGATCGGGGCTAGCCGCGAAGGCTTTCGTCCCGGCAAGCTGCTTTCCAAGCAGCTTGCCGGTTGACCTTCTCACAAGTTGAAAAACTTGTGAGAAGGTCAGGCTAGCCTGACCTTCTCATGCGGCCCACGTGGGCGGCTTGGAGATAGTCAGGTCATCAAGCACGATTCCTGCGCACAGCCCAGAAAGAAATGTCATCAAACTGCATTGCAACCCTAGTAAAGAAGGTCGTGGCCCGGAAGACGAACTATGCTACTTCCCCGACAATCGATTCCTACAAAACAACGTAAAAGCGGGTCTTTCTATAGTGCAAAAAGCGGCTTTCTCGAATGCACTTTGCACGGTTATTCTTTCAGGAAAACTGGAATTATGACATTGATTGTTAATTCAATTCTGAGGAATTTCCGCCATCGAAACTGCAACTGACATCAAAGCTATCCCGACCGAGGGGCGTACACGGAGTCGCGTTTTGCGCGTGTTCGTGTGGCTGGCGGTGCTTCTTATCTTTGGAGTTGGGTTTTATCTCGTTTTCGGCCGGAAGCAAGAGACGAAACCGCGCCCGGTGGTGCCTATCACGATTACGACTGCCACGGCGGAAACAGGGAACATCGGGGTCTATCAGGAAGCGATCGGAACGGTGACACCAGTCTACACTGTGTCCATCTTCAGCCAAGTGACCGGCGTGATCACTTCGGTGAACTACCAGGAGGGCCAGCTTGTTAAGAAGGGTGATCCGCTGGTGGACATCGATGCACGTCAGTACGAAGCAAACTTGTTGCAAGCGCAAGGGGCTCTCGAGCGGGACGAGAACTTGCTCGCACAGTCCCGGATGGACCTTGAGCGGTATCAAGCCGCCTGGGCGCGAAATGCCGTTGCAAAGCAAATCCTTGATGACCAGGAAAAGCTGGTGATGCAGAATGAAGGGACTGTGAAAAACGACCAGGGAACGGTGCAGTTTGACCAGGTTCAGGTCGACTACTGTCATATCACCGCGCCGATTCCCGGGCGGGTCGGCCTGCGGCTGGTGGACCCGGGAAACCTCGTGCAGGCGGGCGCAAGCGTCAGCAGCAACTCGAATCCGCTCGTCGTTATCACCCAGATCCAGCCGATCACGGTGATATTCACGATCCCGGAGGATAGCCTCGATGCTGTCCAGGCCCAGCTTCGCAAGGGCGCAACGCTTACCGTCGACGTCTACGACCGCTCAGCACAAAAGAAATTAGCTACCGGCAAGTTGCTGGCTCTGGATAACCAGATTGATACCACCACGGGAACGGTGAAGGTGCGCGCGAGTTTCAGCAATGATGATTTCGCGTTGTTCCCCAACCAGTTTGTCAATACGCGGCTGCTGGTTCAAACACTTCAAGGGGTGACCTTGATTCCCTCGGCGGCGATCCAACAGAATGCTCAAACCTTCTTTGTGTATGTGATTCAGGATAACGTTGCTCATTTGCGCAACGTAAAGCCGGGAGTAACCGATAACGGAAAGACGCAAGTGGAAGGCATCGATCCAGGCGACGTCGTCGCGAACAGTAGCTTCGACAAGCTACAAGATAACACGAAGGTTACCCTTGCGAGCAGCAAACCGCCCGCCGCGCCGACTCGGAAGCCGGGACCGGGTGGCAAGGGATCATGAGTCCGTCCCGCCCATTTATCTTGCGGCCAGTCGCAACTTCCCTGCTAATGGCCGCCATCTTCCTGGTCGGTCTCGTCGCTTATACGCAGCTCCCGATTTCCGCGTTGCCGCAAGTTGATTATCCCACGATTCAGGTGGTGACATTTTATCCGGGGGCCAGTCCCGAGGTGGTGGCAACGACGGTTACGGCGCCATTGGAGCGTCAATTTGGGCAAATGCCGGGATTGAACCAGATGACTTCCACCAGTTCCGGTGCCACGTCCGTTATCGTCCTGCAGTTCAATCTCAGTCTGAACATCGATGTCGCCGAGGAGGAGGTCCAATCTGCGATCAACGCTTCGCAGAGCCTGTTGCCGTCAAATCTTCCGTCGCCGCCGATCTACAGCAAGACGAACCCAGCCGATGCGCCGGTGTTGACCATGGCGGTCACCTCAAAATCAATGCCGCTTTCGCAGGTCGAGGACCTCGTGGATACGCGTCTTGCACCGAAGATTGCGCAGCTCAGCGGAGTCGGTCTCGTCAGCATCAGTGGAGGGCAAAAGCCGGCAGTCCGCATTCAGGCCAACCCGACGGCGCTGTCGTCCTATGACCTTAGCCTGGAAGATTTGCGCACGGCGTTGACTCAGACCAGCGTCAATGCCGCCAAAGGGAATTTCGATGGACCTCGCCAGGATTTCCAGATCGATGCCAACGATCAATTGGTGACCAGCAAAGATTATCGGAAGGTCGTCGTCGCCTACCGTAACGGCGCGCCGGTCATGCTGACCGACGTCGCCCGAATCGTGGATGGGGTCGAGAATAACCAGCAGGCAGCGTGGATGAATGAGACCCCGGCGGTAATCTTGAACGTGCAACGCCAACCGGGAGCCAACACGATTAGCGTGGTCAACAGCATCAAGAAGTTGCTGCCGCAGCTCGAGGCCAGCCTGCCGGCTGGTATTAAAGTCACAACGCTTACCGATCTCACGACCGCCATCAATGCATCGGTCGCGGACGTCGAGTTTGAGCTGCTCTTGACGATCTTCCTGGTGGTGATGGTCATCTTTCTTTTCTTGCGAAGTCTTTCGGCCACCATCATTCCCAGCGTGGCGGTGCCGTTATCCCTGGTGGGAACCTTCGCGGCCATGTACGCCCTTGGATACAGCCTCGACAACCTGTCGCTCATGGCGCTGACGATCTCGACCGGTTTCGTGGTGGACGATGCCATCGTGATGATCGAGAACATCACCCGGTTCATCGAAGAGGGGGAGGAACCGATGGCGGCGGCGCTTAAGGGGGCGGAGCAAATCGGGTTCACGATTGTATCGCTCACAGTTTCCCTCATTGCCGTGCTGATCCCGCTGTTGTTTATGGGGGATGTAGTCGGGCGCCTTTTCCGGGAGTTCGCGGTGACACTCGCCGTGACGATCGTCATTTCGGCCGTGGTCTCCCTGACCCTTACGCCAATGATGACCGCGCGGATCGTGCGGCACAATCCGAAGGAGAAGCAGGGACGGTTGTACCGGGCCTCGGAACGTGTCTTTGAGGGCATGATCGGCTTTTACGCAAGAACGCTGAAGTTCGTTCTCAGGTACCAGGGAGTAACGCTATTGATCGCCGTAGCGACACTAATGCTGACGGTTTACCTCTATATCATTATCCCAAAAGGGTTTTTCCCGGTGCAAGACACCGGCGTCATCCAGGGGATTTCGCAGGCGCCGCCGACAATTGGGTCCAAGGCCATGGCGCAAAAACAACAGGAGCTTGCGAAGGTTATACTGCAAGATCCGGCAGTTGAAAGTCTCTCGTCGTTTATCGGTGCGGACGGCACGAACACGACCATCAACAGCGGTCGAATGTCGATCAATCTAAAGCTGCTCGGTCGTTTATCGGTGCGGACGGCACGAACACGACCATCAACAGCGGTCGAATGTCGATCAATCTAAAGCCGCTCGAAGTACGCAAAATCAGCGCGTCCGACGTGATCCGCAGGCTCAACTCGAAACTGGAGCAAGTTCAGGGAATCCACCTGTTTATGGCTCCGGTGCAGAACATCACAGTGGATGACCGGGTGAGTCGTGCGCAATTCCAATACACGCTTGAAGACCCTGACCAGAATGAACTGAGTGACTGGACCAACCGATTCGTAGACCGTCTGGAGAAATTGCCGGAACTGGAGGGGGTCGCCACCGATCAACAACCGGGAGGACTAGCGGTCAAACTCGCGATTGATCGAGTCACCGCATCACGCCTTGGTATCGCGCCGGCGACCATCGACAACACATTATATGACGCCTTTGGGCAAAGGCAGATCAATACCATGTACACGCAGGTGAACCAGTACCACGTGTTGCTGGAGGTTGAGCCCCACTTTAAGCAAGACCCGGACAACCTGAACCAGATTTACATTCTGTCGAACGCCTCTTCCGGTGCAAGCGGCCCCGGAGCATCCACCTCGTTCGCGGCTTCCGGGTCATCTGCCGCCGGTTCAAATGCTCTGACCGGTACTGCGCAGTACACTCCGGCAGCCAATACTTTGGCACCACCCGCGAATGCGCTATCGGCGAAGGTGGTAAGCACCGGTGCAGGCTCAGCCGGCTCGACCAGTTCGGCGATCGCCACTCAAGTGCCGCTGAGCGCGTTCGCTCACTTTGAAAACACGACAGAGCCGCTCTCCATCAACCATCAGGGACAATTTCCCGCGATCACTGTCTCGTTCAATCTCGCAGAGAACGCCTCGCTCGGAGATGCAATCTCGGTGGTCGAGAACGCTCAGAAAGAGCTGCATATGCCCGCGAGCGTTCAGGCCGGGTTCCAAGGGACTGCGGCATCCTTTCAAGCCTCGCTGACGAATGAGCCGCTGCTCATTCTGGCGGCCCTGGTCACCGTCTACATTGTGCTCGGCGTTTTGTATGAAAACTTCATCCATCCGATCACCATTTTGTCCACGCTGCCGTCGGCCTGCGTCGGCGCATTAATCGCGCTGATTCTCTTTCGCCAGGATTTGAGTGTGGTTGCGATTATCGGGCTAGTCCTGCTGCTCGGTATCGTCAAGAAGAACGGCATCATGATCGTTGACTTCGCGCTTCAGGCCGCGCGGGAGGAGGGAAAGAACGCGACAGAGGCTGCGTACCAGGCCTGCCTGCTGCGGTTTCGCCCGATCATGATGACCACGATGGCTGCTCTGTTGGCCGGTGTACCGCTGGCTTTCGGCGGGGGAATCGGCTCGGAATTACGGCGTCCGCTTGGCATCTCGATGGTGGGTGGGCTGATCTTCAGTCAGGTGCTTACGCTCTACACCACGCCCGTCATCTACATCTTTTTTGACAATCTCTCACACCGCTTCTCGCGTAAATCGACCAGAACGGAACCGGGTAGCGAGCTAGACCAGACGGCGCCGGCATGAACATCTCAGCCCCGTTCATTCGCCGGCCAGTGGCGACGACCTTGATCACGGTGGGGATCGCATTTGCCGGGATTCTTGCATACCGGGTTTTGCCGGTGTCGCCCCTGCCGCAGGTGGACTTTCCCACCATCTCGGTCAATGCCAGCTTGCCCGGGGGAAGCGCCGAAATCATGGCTTCCTCTGTCGCGACTCCGTTAGAGCGGCAATTCGGTCATATCGCCGGCGTGACGGAAATGACTTCGGCGAGTTCGCTCGGCACCACCTCGATTACCATTCAATTTGACCTCAATCGCAACATTGATGGCGCGGCGCGAGACGTTGAAGCCGCAATCAACGCGGCGCGGACCTACCTGCCTGCAAACCTGCCGTCGAATCCGACTTATCGAAAAGTCAATCCCGCGGATGCGCCGATTATGATCCTCGGTTTGACGTCCGATAAATACGGGCCGGCCAGGATGTATGACGCAGCCTCCACCGTAATCCAACAAAAGCTGTCGCAGATCCAGGGAGTAGGCCAGGTGAACGTCGGAGGTGGCGCGTTGCCGTCAGTGCGGGTGGACGTCAACCCCGCGCAATTGGCCAACTACGGGCTCGACATGGCGAACGTGCAGTCGGTGCTGAGCCTGCAGAACTCGGACTTGGCCAAGGGCCAGATCACGAACGGCACTGTGACGGAGGATATCCTCGCCAACGATCAGATCTCCCATGCAGCGGACTACAAGCCGCTGATCATCGGCTACAACAACGGCGCGGCCGTCCGCTTGTCGGACGTCGCCCAAGTGACCGACTCCGTACAGAACATCCGGGCCGGTGGATATTTGAATGGCAAGCGCGCGGTGACACTGATTATCTTCCGGCAACCTGGCGCCAACATCATCGCAACGGTGGATCGGCTCTGGGCGGAACTGCCATCGGTCAAGGCATCCATCCCGAACGGGATTGACGTGACGGTCGTTCTTGATCGTACCACAACGATTCGCGCGTCGGTCACTGATGTGGAGCGGACGCTCATGATTTCCGTCGTTCTCGTCATCGCGGTGGTGTTCGTCTTTCTGCGCAATCCACGCGCCACGCTCATTCCCGCTGTTGCTGTGCCAGTGTCGCTCGTCGGCACTTGTGCTGTGATGTACCTTTGCGGATTCAGCATCGATAACCTCTCGTTGATGGCACTGACCATTTCGACCGGGTTTGTGGTGGACGATGCGATCGTCGTCATGGAGAACGTCACACGCCATCTGGAAGATGGCATGGCTCCATTGCAGGCAGCGCTAAAGGGTTCGGAGCAAATCGGTTTCACCGTCTTCTCCATCAGCATGTCGCTGATTGCAGTGTTTATCCCCCTTCTGATGATGGGAGGAATAGTGGGCCGTCTGTTTCGGGAGTTTGCCGTTACACTCTCGACAGCCATTCTCGTTTCCATGGTCATCTCGCTGACCACGACGCCTATGATGTGCGCGTACATTCTGAAAGACGAGCGCACGAAAAAACATGGTCGTATTTACCGGGCCAGCGAACGTGTTTTTAACTGGTTGTTGTCGCTGTACCGCCACAGCCTGGATTGGGTATTGGCTAATCCGTTGATCACGCTTGTTGTGCTCGCCCTGACCATCGCGCTGAATGTGGTGCTGGTCGTCCAAATGCCGAAGGGCTTTTTCCCGCAGCAGGACACGGGCGCGATTGTGGGTGGAGTGCAAGGTCCTCAGGATTCCTCTTTTCCGGCGATGAACGATTCGATCCAGCAGATCGGCAATGTCATCAAGAGCGATCCAGCGGTCGCGAATGTCATAGTGTTCACGGGCGGGAATGGCGCGACCAATTCCGGTTTTGTCTACATCGCGCTCAAACCATTGTCTGAACGGAATATTTCGGCGGCCGAGATTATCAATCGATTGCGCCCGAAATTGAACCGTCTGCCGGTGGCGTCGGTATTCCTCCAGGCCTCACAGGACCTTCGCATCGGTGGGCGAGCCAGTAATGCGTTGTACCAATACACTCTCCAGTCCGACAACGCGCAAGACCTCGCCAAGTGGGGACCGACTCTGCTGAACGCCATGAAACACCTTCCCGGTCTCCAGGATGTAAACTCAGACCAGCAGAATGGCGGACGCGATCAGCTGCTGGCATACGACCGCGTGACGGCCGCAAAGCTGGGGCTCACCGTGCAGGAGCTGGATTCGGCACTCTACAACGCGTTCGGTCAATCGGAAGTGTCGGTCATCTACACGCAGTTGAACCAATATTACGTCGTCCTTGAAGTGGCTCCGCAGTATTGGCAAAGCCCCGAGGGACTCAAATACATCTATCTGGCGAACTCTAACAAAGGTCACATTCCGCTTAGTGCGGTGGCGACAGGTCACGCCAGCACGATTCCGCTTACGATCAACCACACAGGCTTGTTTCCCTCGGTCACGATTTCGTTCAATCTGGCTCCGGGTGTGTCTTTGAGTGATGCCACCGCACGAATTGCCGACATGCAGAGAGGGCTCGGGACCCCGACGTCGATCCAAGGCTTTTATGCGGGCACGCTGCAGGCCTACCAACAATCGCTGAGCACCATGCCTATCCTGGTCCTGACGGCGCTGCTCGCCGTCTATATCGTTCTCGGGATTCTGTACGAAAACCTGGTGCATCCGGTGACAATTATCTCCACACTCCCGTCGGCGGGCGTGGGCGCGATGCTGGCGTTAACGCTCTTCAACGTCGATCTCAACGTGATTTCCATCATCGGGATCGTGCTCCTCATCGGCATTGTCAAAAAGAACGCCATCATGATGATCGATTTCGCTTTGCAAGTGGAGCGCGAGGAAGGAAAGGGCTCCGCCGACGCCATTTTTGAAGCATGCTTGCTTCGCTTTCGCCCCATCCTTATGACGACCA
>Ga0209656_10000430_pt1 | contig 27769 bp, 26 predicted proteins | sample BogFormECP12_OM2_FD_188239 | JGI IMG/M metagenome (GOLD analysis project Ga0209656, IMG submission 188239) | Bog forest soil microbial communities from Calvert Island, British Columbia, Canada - ECP12_OM2 (SPAdes) (version 2) | ecosystem: Environmental > Aquatic > Freshwater > Wetlands > Bog ...
GCCCCGGCCCTGTGGAGGAATCCCGGGGGGGACCTGACCGTGAGGTCATCTGGTCAGGCAAGCTCGCTCATACCGAGCCCGCTCATGGGGCGGCTCGCTCATACCAAGCCCGCTCGTGCTAGGACAAGCTCGCTCATACCAAGCCCGCGCATCCAAGGTTGCCACTCATGCTCTGGCGGCTCAAGGCAAAGCCGCAAATTCCCTCAGTTCCCGCCGCAAGCCGCTGAGGTCCCGCAGCCACCTGCACCGTGGCTCCGGTTCGGCGCTGATGATCTCGTCCCATGCGTAGTCAGGCAGCACCACACCACCACGCGTTTCCGCAGGCAGCCGCCACGCGCTCGGCTTGATCCGGGGGACTTCAGTTTAATCCCGTCACGGCAGCGGCCTTGTGCCTAAGGTAGGCGGCACAAGCTCAGGGCCGGGAGGGGACATGGGCATCCCGGCGATGTTCCGCCGAGCCGTCGCGGAGTTCAACGCCCGCGCCCAGCAGATCGGCGACCACCAGTGGCAGGCCGCCACCCCGGATGAGGACTCGGCGATCGTGGATCCGGCCAGCAGCGGCGGTGCCCACAGATCCTCGCTGACAACATGATTCACCAGGTCGCGGACGTTCCATTCGGCCGGCACGCCTGACGCTGGGAGGCCTTTCGCTCCGCGTCGGCTGGATGAAGGGGGTAGGGGTGGGATACGACGTGATCGTGTCGGGCGCCGGGGCTCGGCCTGGACGGGCTACCTGACCCTCCCGGCGATGCCCGCCATGCCCGACAGCCCGGGCGTATTTGCGGGCAGGGGGTCAGGGTTCGGGTCCGCTTATTGCCCTGGGGTTGGGGATGGCGCGACACGCGGGGCTTGCAGGAACATCCCACGGCACCTAGTTTGAGACTCAGGGATTCTGGAAGCCGTCGGTACGCCGGAGCCCCCAGCGGCACTGGTCGAAGACACTCGACGTGCTGATGCTCGCAGTCAGAGGTGGACGCGAAGGGACCCTCACGGAATACCGCGACCTGCTCTTGGCCGCAGACATCGACCTGGTCGGCACGACACCGACAGCGACGCCGTCTCCATCGTGGAAGGCCGCACCTGACACGTGCACGCCGATTCGGCAGTATCTGCCGGGATCCCTTCTCCGGTGCCGCACATCACGGTCGGAGCCGAACAAGCTCACAAGTCCCGGCCCCAGTTTGAGATCACCGCGTTCACCACCGGGATACAGGCGGTCGCCCAGCTGCTCATGCGGGCTGACGTCATGAGGACGTAACGACGCCCGCAGCCGCTGGGCGGCAAGCACGAACGGGCAGCACGACCCGGCAAGCCGGCCCGCGCATAACCGGATGATCTTCGCGCGCCGCGGCCGGTCACCAAGGAAAGGCCGAGGAGCACGAAATCGGCAGGCGCGGAACCACCTCTCGCGGGTCAGCTATCCCGGCCACGCTGGGTTACCCGGAGAATGATCACGAGCATGCAGAAGTTGCAGTACCTGGATGCCCTGGGTCTGGCCGGCCAGGGAAGTCAGGGCTTCTGCGAGCCCCGCAGGAACCCCGCAAGCCGGCGGCACGGCGGCTGATCCCCACAGGAATCCCGCGGGCGGAACGGCACACTCCGGTACGCTTGTCATGCGTGTTAAAGGTACGGAGAACAGCAGGTGACCAGCGTTGACGCGCGTGAGCTGGGCTGTTGGAGCCTTTACCGGGTAAGTGCTCTCAGGGTGATAGAACAGGCCGCCGAACCTGATGACGCGCTCAGCGAGGCCCGGCGGCCCGCTCCTCCTGCGAGCGGGGCCCGTGCGGCGGCCGGTGCTGCCCCGGTCGCGGGGTTGATGGGGTGACCCAGTGGGCGCGTCGCATCTAGCGATCGTGGCTCGCCTGGGGCGCGTTGCCGGCCCGGCCGGAGCGGTTCGATGTGACGGCGCCGGTCATTTCGCTGCCGCCGGGCTGGTGCTGACGCATGGCCCCGCTGGCGGTGCCGGGGGTCGCGCCGGCGAAGGGGTGATTATGGACCCGTTGATTGATCCCGGGGAGTATGCAGCGCTTGCCTATTGCACCTATCTGAACCAGGCCTCGCTGGGGCTGATACCTCGCACCTCGCTGGAAGCCAGCGTCCGGTTCCTGGCCGATGTGGCCCAGCATGGCAACCTGCGCCTGTCGGACCAGGCCGAGGCAGGGGTTCTGGACGGGCTGCGAACGGCGGCGGCTGAGCTGCTCGGCGCGCCGGTGGCGTCGGTCGCGGTGCTGGGCGGGGCGAGTGAGGGCCTAGGCCAGCTTGCCGCGCTGTTGGCTAGCGCCGGGGGTGAGGTGGTCTTGGTATCCAGTGACTTCCCCAGCGTGACCTACCCATGGCTGGCCGCCCGGGACCGCCTGGGCATGGGCATCCGCTGGGTTCGCGACACCCCGGTCCGCGACCTCACGCTCTCACTCGGCGATGCCATCAGCGACCGGACAACGGTCGTGTGCGTCAGCCCGGTTCAGTTCGCCACGGGCAGCCAGGTCGATGTCGCGGCCCTGGTGGCGCGCGCCCGAGACGTTGGCGCCCGGGTGAGGTTGACGTGACCCAGATGGCCGGTGCCGCTCCGGTCACCATGACGCAATGGGGAGTGGACGCGCTGGTCTGCAGCGGCTACAAGTGGCTGTCCGCGCCGTCCGGCGTTGCGCTGCTCGCCATTACCGAGAACCTAGCGGCGGCCACCCCCGTGATCGTTGGCTGGAAAGGCAGCGCCACACCTTTCGACTTCACCCCGCAGGAACTCTCCCTGGCCGCTGACGCCCGCAGGTTCGAGCTGTCGACCATGTCCTACAGCGCCGCCGTGGGCCTGCTCACGTCGATCAAGCTGCTCACCGGCATCGGGCTGACGGCGATCAGCGAGCACGCTAGCCGGCTGGCGGCGGATCTGGCCGAGCAGACCGCGCCGCTGGGATGGGCGCCTTACCGGGTGCCAGGTGAGCGTTCCGCAAGCGGGCACATCGTCTCGGTCAGGCACCCCGCTGCCGCGGCCGACGAGGTGCAGGCCGCGCTGGCGAGCCAGCACAACATCAGCACCAGCTCCCGCGCCGGCGGTATCCGGGTATCCCTGCACGCCTACAACAGCAGCCACGACATCCGCGCCCTCGCACAAGCGCTCGCCTCCGTCGCCCCACGCTAGGCGGCCAGCGCACTCCGTCCAGCCCTCCCAGCGACCGCAGCGCGCCGACCCGCCTAATGCGCTGACGTTGGCAAGATTCCGGTCAGCCCCCGATGCCGCTGCGCGCGGCGCCGCGTCGGCGGTACCAAGGGCTGATCCGTAGGAGGGCTACGGCCGTCCGCCCCGCTACGCACGCCGGAGCTGCCGGCCGATACGAAGGCCGGACTGTCCGCCGACGTTCGCTGGAGTACGGCGGTGCTGTTAGCAGAGTGATAGCGCGACCGCTTCCGTGGCAGGTACGCCCCCGTACCGCGCAGGAAGGGTCGCCAAGCTCGTAGCGCCCACCGGTATCTAGTCTCGGTCTTCGCACATGGGATTTCACTGGGTGAGCCAGCGGGGCCGGCTGATGTCGACAGTCAGGAGGTCCAGTAGATGGGCCTGGACGCCGGTGGGTTTGGGGATCAGGACGGGGTTGCCGTAGTGGGCGGGGATCAGGCGCAGGTCGGCGAGGGCCTGGAAGATGGTTCTGCCGGTGGGCCTGGCCGGGGTGAGGCGGTAGCCGGGCAGGCCGGTCATCATCTCGCCGCGGGGGCGCAGGGCGTTGCGGACCTGCCGTTCTATCAGGCAGAAGATCAGCAGGGCCAGGCAGATCACGGTGATCAAAGCGGCGATGCGGCGGTTGGTCTTGAGGAACAGGGGAGCCACCGCGAGGGGGCCTTTGAACTCGCCGTAGCGGCGTTCAACGACGTGCTGGCCTTTGTAGCGGCGGAAGACCTGTTCGGGGCTGGCCTGGCCAGGGGCAAGGTTGGCCAGCAGGGCGTACCAGCCGTCGGCCGCGGCCGACGCGTCGATCGCGGCCTGGTCGAAGTGCCACGACAGCACGGGCTTTCCGGCGGCGTCGCGGGTGATCGCGGTGCGCACGTAGGCCCCGGCGCGGCGCTTTGCGGTGATTGCCTTGACGCGGGCGGCGACGGCGTCTGCGGTGGGGTGAAACCGGGTCCCGGCGGTGCGCACCAGCCGGTCGAGGTCCTCGGTGGCGTTGGCGAGTTTGCGGGCGCGGGCTTTGGCCGCGCCGGCGGCGTTCGCCGTGGAGTACACCAAGATCCGGCGCAGATGCACCGGCGGGTCGGTCTTGCGCGGGCCGGGCAGGTCCATCCCGCCGTCTTCCAGCACCCGGTAGCTGCCGCGGGCAGCGGCGGGCTTGCCGGCGTCCCGCCCGGCAACGTAGTCCACCGCGGTGCCGGCCTGTGGCGGCAGCGCGGCGAACAACCCGGCCGGGACCCGGGCTGCGGCCAGCGGCGCGACGAACCCCGCACCCTGGGCAGCCATCGCCGCCGCGTTCGTGTAAGAGATCAGTTTCGAATCGCCCACCAGCAGGAACGGGCGCGGCCCGGCGATCTGCTTCAGCGCGGTCATCGCCCCGGTGACCTGGGCCACCTCCGCCGCCCCACCATGGTAGGCGCGGTGGAAGACGGGGATCCCGCCGTCCCCGCTGACCGCCAGCCCGGTCTGGATCTGCTTCAGATCGGGCCTGCGGTCCTTCGGATGCCCCCACCGCGGTGCCGGATACTCCTCATCCGCCTCCGGGTACGCGCCATACAGCGAGATCGAGGTCAGATCCCAGTGCAGCCGCGACACATCGACGCCGAACTCGCTGATCGCCGCCGCCCCGACACCGCCGGTGATCGCGTCCAGCTGCGGGGCGACCGCGTCCAGCGCCCGGGCGATCCGGTCATCGTTGAGCAGGTGCGGCGCGATGCCATACGCCTCCTCCACCGCCATCGCCGCCGCCCACTCGTGCACCCGCAGCATCGGCGCCGGCGCGGTCAGCCGGTTGGCCACCAGCGCCTCGATCACCTCGCCGTGGGTGATCCACGCCACCGGCCGGACCGGGCACTGGACTCATCAACGATCTCCGCGATCCGCAGCCGCCGCCCGAACTCCGCGACCACCGGCAGCGCCCCCAGCCGCTTTTCCAGCACCCGGACCACCGTGACCTCCGCGCCCGCGGCCCCGGCCAGTCCTTGACATCCCGCTCATGTCAGACGTCAAACCGGCAACCAGACACGCTATTCCCCACACGCTACTCAAAGCTACAAACGACCCAGCAGTCAGCCATCACCCAGCCGCCACACGCATCCAACCTCATGTGCGAGGACCGGGTCTAGTCCGCTGCGGCCGTGGCTAGGCTTGAAGCGATCCGGCTCGTCGCCCAACTCACTGCCCGAAGGACGTGCTGTCATGGGAACTCGCCTGCAACGCGCTGCCTGCTTCGTTGCCTCGCCTGTGCTGATAGCCGCGGGAACTGCTGCCTGGGTTGTGATAACCCAACAGCTGAAGGCTCAGAAGATCGAGGTCCACCACGACTCTCCCAGACTGGCCGGCAGGCCGGTCGCAGGTCCGCTGACCGCGTTCACGCAGGCAGCGGTCATCGAGAAGCACGCCCTGGGGATCGGTCAAGGACGCACCTTTGCCGAGATCAGCGAGGAATGGCTGCAGGCAACCCAGACCGGCGATACCGGCCGTGCTGAGGAACTCGCCGGTCCGCGGCAGATGATCATGCAAGCCAACTTCCTGCGCGCTTCCCTGTTCACGTCAGTACTGGCCTACGGAGTGTCCGCCCTCACTGTCGGAATCGGCGTCCTGACCGGCATCGTCGGCAGCGCGCTGAACGGTCCAGACGCCTGACCCGCACTAGGCCCCTGCTCTGGCGAGCGCACCGGCGAGCCTGGCGGGTGGACTGAAGCAATCATTTCGCCGCGTTCTCCACGGCATGCACGTGTAGGTGTCTGAGCCAGCCCGATCGACCGTACCTGCCGCGGCAATATGGGGCTGAGAAAGAGCAGACAGAGGGTCTTGCAGGCCACAGTCTGCCGGCTAGAAGCCAATATTGATGACCTAAGTTAACACCACACGGCCGGGGCGACTGGTATCCCTCGCTGAACTATTAGCCGTCGATCGCCGCCGCTGGCAGCCAGGCTCACCACACGCCATCAGAGCGGTTTCCCTGCGGCTGGAGGCGGCCGCCCAGCCTCGCGCAGCAGCGATCTCTCCGCGCGTGCCGCGGGGACCGTGTAGTCGCTGGGTCCGGCGGGCTCGCACAGCCCGTCCTTCAGGGCACCGCGTCTCGTGCTGCCGCACAATGCAGGCATGCAGCGCATCAACTCCTCAACGTCGCAGCTGTTTCCCGCATCGAGCCCGGCGGTTCAGCTCATTGCCGACGCCGTGCGGACGGCCGTTCAGGACATCCTTCCTGCGTCGGCGGGTCTGTCAAGTTAACGGTGTAACTTCTGTCTCTGTTGTTACTTGCGTCCCGCGCTGAGGCGGCCGTCGAAGGTGATGTCGAAGGCGTTCAGGGCGGCCTTCCACCGGTTGGTCCACCGTTTGCGGCCTTTCCCGGTCGGGTCCAGGCTCATGATCGCCAGGTACAGGCACTTCATGGCCGCCTGCTCGGTCGGGAAGTGGCCGCGGGCGTTCACTGCCCGCCGCAGCCGGGCATTAATGGATTCGATCGCGTTCGTGGTGCAGATGACCGTCCTTATTTCCCGGTCGAACTGCAGGAATGGCACGAATTCCGCCCAGGCGTTCTCCCGGAGCCGTATGATAGCCGGGTAGCGCTTCTCCCACTTGCCGGAGAATTCGGCGAACCTGTCGAGCGCCTCTGATTCGGACGCTGCGGTGTATACCGGCTTGAGGTCTTTCGCGATAACGCCCCAGTCCCTTTTCGACGCGTATTTGAATGAATTCCGCAGGAGATGGACTATGCATGTTTGCACGATGGTCTTCTCCCACACGGCATTGACCGCGTCCGGCAGTCCTTTCAGCCCGTCGCAGACCACCATCAGCACGTCCCTGGTGCCGCGGTTCTTGATTTCCGGGCAGACCCGCAGCCAGTACTTGGCTCCCTCGCCGTCGCCGTGCTAGCCGGCCCACAGGCCCAGGATGTCGCGCTCGCCGTCTGCGGTGACGCCCAGGGCGAGGTAGACGGGCCGGTTGGCGACCTGGCCCTCGCGGATCTTCACGTTGATCGCGTCGATGAAGATCACCGCGTATACGGCGTCCAATGGCCGGCTCTGCCAGTCCGCCAGGCCGTCCATGACCCGGTCGGTGATGGTGGTGATGGTCTGCTTGGAGACCTCGGCGCCGTAGACCTCGGCCAGGTGCGCGGCGATTTCCCCGTGGGTGAGCCCTCTGGCCGACAGGGAAATGACCATATCCTCGACTCCGGTGAGCCTGCGCTGCCTCTTGGCGACGATTTTCGGCTCGAAGCTGGAATCCCGGTCACGCGGCACGGAAATCTCCACCGGCCCGGTATCGGTAATTACCGTCTTGGCCCGGTGGCCGTTGCGGGAATTGCCGCCATCGCGGCCGGCCGGGTCGTGCTTGCCGTAGCCGTGGTGGTCATCCAGCTCGCCTTCCAGGGCGCCCTCGATGATCATCTTGGTCAGCTTGCCGAGCAGGCCGCCCTCGCCGGTCAGCTTCAGCCCGCCGGTGCGGGCCCGCTCGGTGAGCTCGCGCAGTACCTGCTCATCGGCCGCCGATAGCTCGGGCGCGGCCTGGTCCCGGTCCTCTGTCACGTCAGTCATCTGGTGTCTCCTCCGTCTCGGGAGTTACACCGTTGAAATTACAGTCCCGCGTCGGCGCACGAGATCGTGTACCACGGTGCGCTGGGGTAAGGCCCGACCTCGTCTCCGGCGGATCGGCTCCTGCACATCCAGCCTCAGTTGAGGCACGTCAATCTGGGGTCCTTCTGGGGTGCCGACCTGGCGGATCCTCTGCGATTGGTGCAAGGAACGGGCGCGCCTCCGGCACGTCAAGGTCCGCGACGAGGCAATAGTCAGGCGAGCCGGGTTTCGCGACTCATCACGGGGGATGGGCGGCGGGCCTGACCGGCCAGGCCGCACTCAAGGAGGCGCACCGAGGACGTCGGAGGTGACGAAGTGTCCGGCGTCATCGCGGCCGTGCGAAGGTACGAGACCCACGGCCACCGCGCTCCGCAGCTCACCACCGCCCAAGGGAGCGCCTGATCCTTCCATCGTGTGGAATGGTCCGGTGACGCATCCTCTCGTCGCCAAGCGGCAGGGCACTGACCGGCGCTCGATCGGGCGTTCGGAGGAGGTTGTCCGCGGCGTGCTCGCCGACCCTCAGCAGTTCCGCCCGGTATTCGACGCCATGCTGGGGCCTGATCTGGTGGTGCGCATGCGCGCGGCGGATGCTGTTGAGAAGATCACCCGACGCCGCGCGGACCTGCTCCGGGGGCTGGAGGACCGCGTGCTCACCGAGGTGGCGGCGATCGACCAGCAGGAGGTCCGCTGGCATGTCGCCCGCCTGCTGCCGCGGCTTGCCCTGACCCCGCCGCAGCGGGCCCGGGCGATCACCATCCTGCGCGGCTTTGCCGGCGATGACAGCCGGATCGTCCGGACCTTCGCCATGCAGGCGCTGGCCGACCTGGCCGAACACGACGAGCAGATGCGCCGCCGGGTGCGGCCGCTGCTCGCGGAGCTGACCCGCACCGGCACGCCCGCGATGCGCAGCCGCGGCCGCCAGCTCCTCGCCCGCCTGGAGCAGCCCGGTCTCAGCCGGCCACCGGCTGGCGGAACCGGCGGTGGCATGATCCAGGCTGGCGAGGACGCCGCGCAATGAGCAGGCCGGCCGGATGAAACAGCTGCGGCGCGACCCCATCGGACCCCTTCTCGCCGTCGACGACGCGGCGTTGCGGTCGATGGCCCGGCGTGAGCTGCTCGGCGAAACCACGCCCGAGATCAACATGGGTGAGCTTGCCGCCGTGCGCCGGATCATGGCCCGGCAGCAGCCCGATGGCCGGTGGAAGTATCCGGGCGGGAACCCGGACATCCGCTCCCGGGCGGCGTATGACCAGCTGGAGACCTACCGCCAGCTCGGCGTGCTGGTCTGCAAGTTCGGCCTGGACCACCACCATCCGGCAGTCGCGGCGGCGGCGGAGTTCCTGTCCAGTTTCCAGACCGAGGCCGGTGACTACCGCGGGATCTACGGCCACCAGTACACGCCGAACTACTCCGCGGCCATCACCGAGCTCCTCATCCGCGCCGGATACCAAGGCAGCGCTCAGGTCGAGAAGACCATGCGATGGCTGCTGAGCATGCGCCAGGACGATGGCGGCTGGGCGATCCCGACGAGAACGCTCCGGCTGTCCCTGAACGTCATGCTCACCGCCCGCGAAACGTTCGAACCCGACCGCAGCCGCCCGTCGTCCCACCTGGTCACCGGGATCGTGGTGCGGGCACTGGCCGCGCATCCCCGCTACCGGCACTCCGCAGACACACGCCGCGCCGCCGAACTGCTCAAGTCCCGGTTCTTCCACCGGGACCTCTACCCCGACCGGGCTGCGCCATCGAACTGGCTGGTGTTCTCCTATCCCTTCTGGTGGACCGACCTGCTGTCCGCGCTCGACTCCCTCGCCCAGATCGGCTTCCGGCCCAACGACCCCGACATCGCCCGCGGCGTGGCCTGGTTCACCGGCAACCAGGAGCCCAGCGGGCGGTGGAATACCGGCCGCAACCGGCCCAAGGGCACCCACAGCGATCTGTGGGTCGGGCTGGCCATATGCCAGATGCTCAACGCCATCAGCGCGTGAGCGGCCGGCCGTGCCATGACCGTTCCGGGGTACGGCGTCCCCGGAGTGCCGGGGCACGTGGGGACGCTGCGTGACCAGGAAACCGTGCACGGGCAGCATCCCAGCCGACCGTCCGGTCGTGCCGCCGTACCCTACTGCAGAGGACCGGCAACAACACCGGCAAACCCCGCGCAGATGCGGCCGGGGCGCGCGTCAGTGGTATCGGATGGAGGAACGGGCCAGATGGCGACGACCACCCCGATCGACGAGTACCTGGCCACCCTCGACGAACCGAAGCGGGCCACGCTGACATCGTTGCGGGCCACCATCATGGCCATCGTCCCGGAGGCCGCGGCCCGGCGGGCCGCATCCTGCGCCTCGCGCGCCGCCTCCAGGTCCGCCAGCGCAGCCGCGATCCGCTCGTTCCGGGACGCCCCGCCCCACCCGGCCGGCAGTACCACCGGGCCGCACAATCCCAGCCCCGGCAGCATCCCCCCGTCACAGCATCCGCAGCCGTCCCCGCCCCCGCCGCCGGCGGCCTCGCCGTGGCCGTGCCCGTCGCAGCCGCAGTCGCCGTCCGCGGCGGCGGCCTCCTCCAGCACCTTGCGGGACAGCTTCCGCAGCCCCTGCAGGGTCCGGTTGGCCTCCTTCGAGGCATCCGCCCAGATCTTGGAGCCATCCACCGAGATCACCCGCAGCCGGCCCAGCCCGGCCACCGCGCACACGTACAGCACCTGCGTGAACAGGTCCTCCAGCGGCCCGTCCTCGCCCCCGGTACGCTGCCGGAACCGGCACAGCGTCGAATGATCCGGGAACTGGCCCGCCGACGCGACCCGGAAGCCCGCATCGGTCCGGGCCCGGTCCTCGATCTCCCGGGAGGACCGCACCCCGCACGACATCGCGTACATCACCAGCGTGGCCAGCATCTGCGGGTCATAGCCCGGCCGGCCCTTCCCCGGGCTCGTGCCGCCCTCCAGGGCCGAGGTATCCAGCTGCCCGGCCACCTCAACCAGGAACCAGGCAAAATGATCCTCAGGCACCCACGAGCGCATATCCAGGGGCAAAAACATCGGCTGCTCCCGGTTCACCGGAAGGTACTTACGGCTCATAAACCTCATCCTGCCAGGCAAAACACCAAGCAGGCTTTTGCAACACGCCCTATAGAGGCAGGTGGCAAGTCTACAAACACCCGAGCTGCTCGCCGGCTCACGATAGAGGCGACGATCCAGCTCTAGGCCCCGCCGAGAGTAACACCGATCGAGGTCGGAATTGGCCGCTGTTTCCGGTCCGCCGGCATGGTTAGCGGACTTGCGGGGGGACGGTCGCCTCTTCTGGTTCGGGGACCTTGGGTTCCGGCGGTGGCCCGGCGAGCCACTTCGATAGTACGAACGACGCCACCACCGCCACGATTACCAGCGGCATTGTCTTGACGCCATCGGTGCCGAGGAAGAGGGTGGTGAGCAGGACCGCTGTTATCGGGAGCTGCAGCATTCCCGCGGTCATCGCGCCGATCCCGATCGCGGCGCCCGCGATCATCGGCAGGCCTGGCAGGTGTGACAGCGCGATCCCGCCCGCTGCGCCGATGAACATGCCGGGGAAGGTGGGGCCGCCGCGGAAGCTGCTCAGCGAGATGGAGTAGGCGAGCCCCTTGCACACGATCAGCAGGACGAGCGTTCCGACGGTGTAGGTTGCGGCGTTTTCGAGGAGCGGCGTCAGTGCCGTCTGGCCGGAGAACAGCACGTCAGATGACGGTTTCCCGGTTCCCTCGCCGAACGCGATCGCCAGCCCGGCGACGGCCAGGCCCGCCAGCGGGGTGAGCAGCAGCAGCCGCCGCTCCACGTGCGGGCGGATGAACAGGGCCAGCCACCTGATCCCGAAGCTGACCACGGCCGCTGCCAGCCCGATGGCCAGCGCCCAGCCGAGCTGGGCCACATCCAGGCGGGCAGCCGGGGCGAGGTTCGGTACCGTCAGGGAGAATGTTCCGTATCCGGTCCACGCGTTCAGGCCGAGGAAGATCAGCGACCCGAGCCCTGCTCCGAGCAGGCCGGGGATCAGCGCGATGGTGGCTATGGGCCCGCCCAGTCCGGAGGCCTCCAGCAGCAAGACCGCCCCGGTCAGCGGGTTCCCGAGTAGCGTGCTGACCCCCGCGAAGCTCCCGGCCGCTGCGATGATCGCGTAGGTGCTGGCGGGCATGTCGCTCTTGGCAAGCTTGACCAGCAGGACCGCCAGCCCGCCGCCCAGCGCGATCGCCGGGGCCTCCGGCCCGACCACGGCGCCCAGACCTAGGCTTGCCACCGCCGCCACCAAGATGCCGGGCAGCTCGGCGGGCAGCGCCACGCCGCCTGGCTTAAAGCCGTCAGCTGGCGAGTGACCTCCCCGGCCGGGCAGGTACTTGATGACCGCCCCGACAATCGCCCCGGCCACCGCCAGCGGCAGCAGCGGCCACCAGGGTGGCGCGCCGTGGAAGCCCAGACCCTTGGGCAGGTCGGTGTACACCCACATCTGAATGTCGGCGATCAGCTTGAGCAGCCAGTAGACCAAGAACGAGATCACCACGCCCAGGACCGCCGCCAGGATCAGCAAGGCCAGATATTTTTTGGTCCGCAAGACAGCGAAAGGATCTTTTGGCGTGGTCACCGACATCGCCTCCCCATCGGCAGCGGCCAGCCAGGCCCGGCCGCCTCCTTTATATTGCCGCAGCGTCCCGGCAGGCAGGCATCACCCAGCGGGGATGATTCCGGACGCGCCGGCCAGCCGACGAATACCTGCCCTCACCGGACATAGTGGAAATTGCCAGCATCCTCGTGGCGTGCGTGTAGACGGCGCGCCATACGAACGAGGAAACAAGCCGCCGAGCACGCCAAAGGGGCGCTCCCGGGCACGAGAACGCCCCCCTGCAACCACGGCGGAGACCCAGAACCAGGCTCAGGCCCCGGTCTTCACCCGCTCCGCGAATGCCGCCCATGTGTTAGCGGCAAAGGCCAGCACCGAGCCGTCCGGGTCCTTACTGTCACGGACAGCGATCAGCTGGGCGGCGGTGCCTACTTCGACGCACTGGCCGCCGTTGTTCCCGGAATAGCTTGACTTGCGCCAGGTTACGGCGCGGTTCCCGTCCATCGTTCCTCAGCCACTCTCGCAATCAGCTCTCGTGAGACCCCGTTGGGCAGGGCCTCACTCTGGAGGGACTTGTAGCGTAGCGTCACCCGGGACACCATGCCGGGGTCCTCGAAGACGCGCCCGTCGGTTATGTCCTCCACGTTCACGGTACCCGGATTACCGTCCAGGTCAGCGACCGTGAACGCGCCGAGCAGCCCAGTATGCCCGCCGGCACTGTAGGGCAGCACCTGGACGGTGATGTTCGGCCGCCGCGACATCTCAACAAGGTGCATAAGTTGGTCGTGCATAACCTCGGCCGGGGCGACCGGGCGGTACAGGACACCCTCATCGATCAGCGCCCACAGCAGCGGCGCGGGCGGATCCTCCCGGGTCAGCACATCCTGCCGCGCCAACAGGGCGGCGACCAGGTTGTCGATCTCATCCTCGGCGGTGTTCGGCCGGGTGGCCAGCACCGCGCGCGCGTACCCCGGTGTCTGGAGCAGCCCGCGGCGGTCAAGGCCGAGCTAGACGCTCTCACCGCCAGCATCCCCGCCATGAACGACCCCACGCTCCTGGACGAACTCCCCTACGCCCCCGGCCTGCTCGCCGACGCCCCGGACATCATCCGCGAGGCCCTGTACGCCGCCTTCGACCTCCAGTGCCTCTACCGGCACGAAGCCGGCCAAATCACCATCTGGGCAACCATCACCGACACCACCCCCGGCATCATCACCGCCCTGACCGCCGACCCCCGCACCGACACCGACACCGCAGCCAGCACCTCAGCACCCGGCCTGTTTGCAGACTTGCAAGCTGCCGCTATAACACCCGAAACTGCAGACAAATCCCCGGGCTCCGGGCGTTAAGGCTAGGTGACCGGGATGATGCTGGCTTCGGCTAGGCGCCCCGAGTCGACGTGCAGCACGCCAACGGTGCCGTGCGGCTGCCGCCTGCGATCCGTCGGTGACCCCGGATTGAAGATCCGCAGCCCGGGCCCGGACTCATCCAGCGGGATATGGGAGTGGCCGAACACCACGAGGTCCGCCGACGGGAACCTGCGGCGCAGCCGCATCATCCGCCCGGCGGTGGCCCCGCTGTCGTGCACCATCGCCACGCTGAGCCCGCCCAGGTCGAATTCGGCGGTTTCGGCGGCCCCCCAGGCGGCCACGTCCGGCTGGTCGTTGTTCCCGAGCACGGCGACCACCGGCGCGTAACCGGCGAGTTCGGTCAGGACCGAGGCGGTGCAGACGTCGCCGGCGTGCAGGATCAGGTCCGCGCCGCGCAGCTGCGCGGCCACCTGGGGCGGGCAGGCCCGCCACCGGCGCGGCGCATGGGTGTCAGCCAGGACCACGACCCGCACGGCGAGCTAGTCCACGTGGCGCGTGTCGACGTCGTGGATGGTCGGCATGACCGAGGTGAGGTCCACGCTGGCCTGCTGGGCGGCCTTGCGCTGCCTGTCCTTGGCTTCCGCCCCGGCCGCCGCGGCGGCCAGCCGCCGACTGGCCTCACGGCGACGACGCGCCTGCTTGATCACCTTGACCGTCCGGTCGGCGGCGAACAACAGCAGGCAGGCGAACAGGACAACCGCGACAGCGATCAGGACTCGCACAGGCATCTTCCGTCTCGTCGTTTCTAGGGCCGTCAGAAGGCCAAGTAAAGCCTGTGCTCACAGGATTTTCCAAACGGGCCGGTGGCCCGAAACCCCTGCTCAGTTACGAAGCTTAGTCAGTGAGCCCCGCGACGGAGCTCAATCCCGGAGCAAGCCGAGCAGCCAGCCGGGGCGGAGGACCGTCGCGCCGGCCGCCACGCTCCGGTCGCGCAGTTCGCGATCGGCGGTCACGACCACGCGCCGCCCGGGCAGTTCGCGCACCACGGCCACGATCGCGTCGTCCCCCGAGCCGCGCGCCCGCACCACGCGCACCTCCCCGGGCTGGACCGGATCCGCCCCGCCGGGCTCGGCTGCCGGAGCAGGGGCCGCCGGAGCAGGGGCCGCCGGAGCAGGGGCCGCCGGAGCAGGGGCCGCCGGAGCAGGGGCCGCCGGAGCAGGGGCCGCCGGAGCAGGGGCCGCCGGAATGGGGGCGGCCGGAATGGGGGCGGCCTTGGCGGCCCCCTCGAGCACCAGGACAAATCCCGGCGTGACGGTCTCCGGCGGCGTGACGGCCTCACCCGGCGTGACGGCCTCACCCGGCGGGCCGGCCGGCGGACCGGTGTCTGGCGGGATCGCGCGGCCGCTCGCGGCCAGCCGGACTATCTCGGCGTGCAGCCGGGCCGCGGCGCCGGCCCGGTCCCGCCACCAGCCGTCGGGGCGCGACCCCATCACGTTGGCGACATCTACGACGATTGTCACCAGATGCCCGCCGATCCCTATCTCCTCCGCACCGTAAGCTGACCGCATGGCAGACGTGCAACTTGCCCGGCAAATCACCGAACAGGTCTCCAGGCTACGGCAGCGCCAGACGGCCCCGCTGATCCTCGAGCTCGACCTGACCGACGGGATCGGTGAGGGGCCGGTTACGGATCCGCTGTCCGCGATCATGTCCCGGCGCAAGATGCGTCTGCCCGACATCATCGAGGGCCTGCGGCGCGCGCGCCAGGACGACCGGGTCCGCGCGCTCGTGGTCAAGGTGGGCGGCGGCCGGATCGGGCTGGCCCGGATGCAGGAGATCCGCGAGGCGGTCACCGACTTCCGCGAGTCGGGCAAGCTCACCGTGGCCTGGTCCGAGACCTTCGGCGAGTTCACCCACGGCAACGTGCCCTACTACCTGGCCACCGCGTTCGACCGGATCTACCTGCAGCCTTCTGGCGCGCTCGGGCTCACCGGCGTGGCCATCGAGCAGCTGTTCCTGCACGACGCGCTGGCCAAGATCGGCGTCGCCTTCCAGAGCGCGAAACGGTACGAGTACAAGTCGGCCGCCGACAACCTGACCGAGCGCGGCTTCACTGGTCCCGCCCGGGAGGCCGCCGAACGCATGGCCGTCTCGATCGCCGAGCAGATCACCGCCGCCATCACCGAGCGGCGGGGCAAGACCGCCGAACAGGCGCGCGCGCTGCTCGACCGCGGGCCGTTCCTGGCGGCCGACGCCCTGGCCGAGGGGCTGGTCGACGCGCTCGGCTACCGGGACGAGGTGTACGCGGACGTGCGCAAGGAGGCGGGCGCGGGCGCGATCCTGCAGTACGTCGCCCGCTACCAGCGGGCGCACGCGCTGGTCCAGCGGGCCCGCCGGCTGCCCAACCCGCGCGAGCGCTTCGTCGCGGTCATCTACGCGTCCGGGCCGATCAGGCAGGGACGCAGCAGCCGCAGCCCGCTGGGCGGCGGTGCCATGGGCTCGGACACGGTGGCCGCCGCGCTGCGGTCGGCGACCTCGGACGAGCGGGTCCGCGCGGTGCTGCTGCGGGTCAACAGCCCGGGCGGGTCCGCCATCGCGTCCGACACGATCTGGCGCGAGGTGGTCAGGACCCGCGCGGCGGGCAAGCCGGTCGTGGTGTCGATGAGCGATGTGGCGGCCTCCGGCGGGTATTACATCTCGATGGCGGCCGACGTCATCGTGGCGCAGCCGGGCACGCTTACCGGGTCGATCGGCGTGATCATGGGCAAGCCGGTGCTGGAGGAGGCGTTCGGGCGGATCGGCATCACGACCGATTCGGTGTCCGTGGGCCACGGGGCGACCATGTTCGCGCCGACGCACCCGTTCAGCGAGGACGAGTGGCAGCGGATCAACGTCTGGCTCGACGCCATCTACCGCGACTTCACCGAGAAGGTGGCCTCGGGCCGGCGGATGACGGTGGAGCAGGTCGACGAGATCGCCCGGGGACGGGTCTGGACCGGCGCCGACGGCGCGCAGAACGGCCTGGTCGACGAGCTCGGCGGGATGGCGGCCGCGGCCGACATCGCCCGCCGCCGGGCCGGGCTGCCCGCCGACGCGCCGCTGCGCGTCTACCCCCGGCTGACCCCGCTGGACCAGCTGCGCCCGCCGGAGTCGAGCGAGTCCCGTCCCGCCGCCGCGGCCCGGCTGGACCTCGGCTTCGCCGACGCGTGGGGCCCGGCCTGGCGGTTCGCGGCCCAGGCCGGCTTGTCGCCGTACGGGCCGCTGATGCTCCCCGGCCGCTGGATCATCAATTGACCGAACGAACCAGCCCGCCCGCCCCGGCCCCCCTCGGAGCGGACGTGGCCGGGGCGTGGGAGGCGTGGGCGGGTGCGGTCACGCTGCTGACCGTGGCGGACGGGCGGGACGACGTCGGGGCGACGGTCAGCGCGTTCTGCCCGGTGTCGGCGGATCCGCCGTTGGTGCTGGTGTCACTGATGTCCGGGTCGTATCCGGCGGAACTGTTCGGCCGGGCGGAGGAGCCGGTCACGCGCTTCGCCGTCACGCTGCTCTCGGCCGGGCAGCGGGTGCTGGCCGGGCGGTTCGCGGCCGCGGGCCGGCCGGGTGCCCGGCTGATGCTCGAGGACGTGCCGCACCGGCGCGGCCCCGCCTCCGGGGCGCTGATCGCCGAGGGCGGCCTGGCTGCACTGGAGTGCTCGGCGGAGCGGCGAATCCCGGCCGGTGATCACCTGCTGCTCGTCGCCCGGGTGACCGCTGTCCGCTACGTAGCGGACTCCGGTGCGCCCCTCATCCGCTTCCGCCGTCACTACCTGCCGCTAGGCTCTAGCGGGTCGTCCGACAAGGAGCCCCATGCCCGACTTTGACACCAGCGTCCCGCACATCGCCCGGGTCTACGACTACTGGCTCGGCGGGAAGGACAACTTCGCCGCCGACAGGGAACTCGGTGAGCGGACCCTCGAGGCGTATCCCAACTTGGCCTTCGCGGTCCGCGCCAGCCGCGCCTTCCTGGCCCGGACGGTCCGTTTTCTCGCCGCTGAGGCGGGGATCAGGCAGTTCCTCGACATCGGCACCGGGATCCCGACCGCCGCCAACACGCACGAGGTGGCCCAGCGGGTGGCGCCCGAATGCCGGATCGTGTACGTCGACAACGACCCCATCGTGCTCTCCCACGCCCGGGCGCTGCTGACCAGCAAGCGGGAAGGGGCCTGTGCCTACCTCGACGCCGACCTGCGGGACCCGGACAAGATCCTGGCCAGCGCGGCAGACACCCTGGATTTCGCCAAGCCGGTCGCGGTCATGCTGCTCACGATCCTGCAGTTCGCCTCGGACGACGAAGTCGGCGCGATCGTGGGCCGGCTCATGGACGCCTGCGTGCCGGGCAGCTTCGTCACGATCTCGCATCCGGCCAGCGATCTTGACGCCGAACAGCATGGTGAGATGGTCCGGCGGATGAACGAGTCCTTGACCGAGAAGGTGACGCTGCGCGATCGGGCGGGCGTGGCCCGCCTGTTCGCCGGGCTCGAACTCGTCGATCCCGGCGTGGTCCGGGTGCCCGAGTGGCGGCCAGACAGCGACCTCGCAGCGGCCAGCCCCACGGTGCTCTGGGGCGGCGTCGCGCGCAAGCCTGGTTAGGGAAGCGAGCCCGCGACCAGGCGGCCCGCCTGCCAGACGGCGGCGACCTGCGGGACGCCGGGGCGGTAGGCCAGGTAGGCGTGCGACGGCGCGTCCAGCAGGATCAGGTCGGCCCGGGCGCCGGGGCCGAGATGGCCGATGTCGGTCCGGCGCAGCGCCCGGGCGCCGCCCGCGGTGGCGGCCCAGACGGCCTCTTCGGTGGTCATCCTCATCTCGCGGACCGCGAGCGCGATGCAGAACGGCATGCTGGACGTGAACGAGGAACCCGGATTGCAGTCGGTGGCCAGGGCCACCGTGGCGCCCGCGTCGAGCAGCCGGCGCGCGTCGGGGAACGGCTGCCTGGTGCCGAACTCCGCGCCGGGCAGCAAGGTCGCGACCACCGGCGTCGAGGTCAGCGCGTCCACGTCGGCGTCGGTCAGGAACGTGCAGTGGTCGGCCGACGCGGCGCTGGCCTCGGCCGCCACTCGGACCCCGGGACCCGGCCCGAGCTGGTTGGCGTGCACACGGGCACCCAGGCCCGCGGCCCGGCCCGCCGCGAGCACCGCGGCGGCCTCGGCCGCGCCGAACGCCCCGTCCTCGCAGAACACGTCGACCCAGCGGGCCGAAGGCGCGCAGGCGTCCAGCATCGGGCCGCACACCAGGTCGACGTAGCCGGCCGGGTCGGCGGCGAACTCGGGCGGCACGACGTGCGCGCCGAGGTAGGTGACCTCGGGCGTGACCTCAGCGGCGAGCGCCAGCCCGCGCGCCTCGTCCGGGACGGTGAGCCCGTACCCGGACTTGCACTCGAACGTAGTCGTGCCCTGGCGGAGCATCTCGGCGGCCAGCCGCCGCAGGTTCGCGCGCAGCACGGCGTCGGGGGCGGCGCGGGTCGCCTCGACCGTGACCAGGATGCCGCCGGCCCGGTAGGGCCGACCCGCCATCCGGGCGGCGAACTCCGCACTGCGCTCCCCGGCGAAGACCAGGTGGGAGTGCGAGTCGGCGAACCCCGGCAGCACCGCCCGGCCGCTCGCGTCCACCACGGTGTCCGCGGCGGGCGCCCGGGACGCGGGCCCGGTCCACGCCACCGTGCCGTCGGCGATGACCAGCGCCGCGTCGGTCAGCGCGGCGAAGCCGCCCTGGCCGACGTCGTTGGTGACCAGCTCGCCGATACCGGTGATCAGCGTGCTCTGCGGATGCGACACAGCACAAGCTTGCCCCATCCGGCGAGCCAAAGGGCGCCGGCGCCGACTGGACTGACGAGCGAGGAACGAGCGAGGAGGGAAGGAGGCGCTAGTGAGGGGGGATGGGGAGGTGGGTGGGGCCCGGAGGCGAGCCGGACAGCAGAGCGCCGATGTCGGCCCCGCTCGGCTGGCGCGGGGTGCTGGCCAGCACCTCGTCGTCCAGGGCGTCGGCGGCGATCTGGGCGAAGTCGGCCTGGGTGATACCGAAATCGGCGATCAGGGCGGTCAGCCCGACCTGCTCGCGCAATGCGGCGACGGCCTCGATGGCGGCCGCGGCGTTGCGTCCGGCGTCGGTGTGGGTGTCGCCGACGCCGAGCGCGAAGGCGATGTCGGCCATCCGTTCGGTGCACACCGGCAGGTTGAAGCGGAGCACGTCGGGCAGCAGCATGGCCAGCGCCACGCCGTGCGCGATGTTCCACCGGCCGCCGAGCGAGTGGCCGATGGCGTGGCACAGGCCGAGGCCCGTGTTGGCCGTCGCGACGCCGGCCATGTGCGCGGCCAGCAGCAGCTGCGACCGGGCGGCCAGGTCTTCTCCGTCCGCGCAGGCCCGCGGCAGGCTGGCCGCGATCATCCGGATCGCCTGCAGCGCGATCCCGTCCGACCACGGGTTGGGGCGCACCGACAGGTAGGACTCCAGCGCATGAGTCAGCGCCTCCAGGCCGGTCGCGGCGGTCACGGCCGGCGACAGGCCCACGGTCAGCGCCGGGTCGAGGATCGCGGCGGCGGGCATCGCACTGGCGTGGCCCACGTAGAACTTGCGGTGCGCTACCGGGTCGGTCACCATGCCGAAGGAGTTGGTCTCCGCGCCCGTCCCCGCCGTGGTCGGCACCGCCACGATCGGCAGGGCAGGCACGGCGAAGTCGCCGCGGTAATCCAGGTCCCGGCCGCGCTGGGGGTTGACCGCAGCGATCGCGATCCCCTTGGCCGCGTCGATCAGCGACCCCTTGCCCACCGCCACCAGCGCGATCCGGGCGGCAGCGGGCGCGGATGAAGCTGACGGCGTGGAGGGCGCGGAGGCTTTGAGGGTGGCGGTCACGGCGGCAGCCGACGCGGACGCGGCTGCGGCGGCGGCAGCCGCGGCAGCGGATTCCGCGACGGTATCGGCGCCGACGGCGATATCGTCGGTGGTGGGGTTGGGGTGCACGCCGGCGAACAGGCGGGCCGGAAGACCCGCGTCGGCCAGCACGGTCATGACCGTTGCGATCACCGGCGTCGAGGCCAGCGCGGCGTCGGTCACTACGACCACCTGGCCGGCTCCGGTGGCGCGGACCAATCCCGGCAGCCGGCCGATGGCGCCGACGCCGAAGTGCGCAGCCGGCCGGGGCGCGATGCTAAATCCGTCGATTACCGACATATGCGGCTCCTGCAAAAGGGGGCTCAAGGATCGGGGCAAGGCGGGGACGTGTTCCTACGGCTGACGGTAGCGGGCTACGGCGGCGTGGTCGATGCTGGCGCCGAGGCCGGGGGTGTCGGGGACGGCCAGATAGCCTTCGGCGTCGATGCGGACCGGCTCAGTCAGGAAGAAGTCGCGGCGTTCGGGGGTCCAGCCGGGCGGGTCGTAAGGGAACTCGACGTAGGGGCCGCCGCCCACGCCGGCCACCACGTGCAGGTTGGCCAGCAGGCCGAGGCCGTTGGTCCAGGTGTGCGGGGTGAACCAGCGGTGCCGCAGCAGGGCCAGTTCGGCGATGGTCCTGGTGCGCAGCATGCCGACGGCGAGGACCACGTCGGGCTGCAGCACGTCGAGGGCATCGGCCGCGAGCGCGTCGAGCAGTTCGGCCGGGGTCCTGGCCATCTCACCGCCCGCCACCCGGATCTGCCGGCGCAGCGCGCGCATGCCGTCCAGGTCGCCGCCGGGCAGTGGCTCCTCCAGCCAGAACACGCCGAGTTCGGCGAGTTCGGCGGCGATCCGGCGGACCTGAGTCTCATCGAGCGCGGGCGAGAGGTCGCCGGCCATCCGCCACCACTGGTTGAGGTCGGCCATGATGGCGACGTCCTCGCCGACGGCCGCCCGGGTGGCACGCACGGCTTCGAGGCTCGACACCCAGTCCGTTCGGGATATCCGTATTTTCATGGCCCGAAAGCCTGCTGCCTTTGCCGCCACCGCCGCCTGCGCCCGGGCTTGCGGGCTCCTCGCCTCGCCGAACGAGGCGTAGGCGGGCAGCCGTCGGCTGGCCCCGCCGAACAGGACGCTGACCGGCTGCCCGGTCACCTGGCCGGCGATGTCCCACAGCGCGGCCTCGAGCGGCCAGTACCGGCCGGCGTGAAAGCCGACCGACTCGATCGTCTTGACGTGGTCGGCGATGCTCAGCGGGTCATGCCCGGTGAACAGCGACTCGAACGGCTCGAAGCCGTCCATCGTGTCGCCCGAGCCGTACCCGGTGATGCCCTCGTCGGTCTCCACCCGGACCAGGGTGGCGTCGAAGTGGCGGCGCGGCGCCGGATCCCAGGCCGGGTAGAACGGCGGGTCGAGGGGCAGCCGCATCCGCATCAGCCGGATCGCGGTGATCTTCACGCCCGGCTTTGCTCCTGCATGGGGGCATGCTATCGGGGGGTTGTAGCAGGTCAAGCCGCTGGGGTTAGAGTACCGAGGGTGACCAGCTCGACGAGGGGCTCCAGGTCGGCCGGCAGCGTGCCGTCGGCCTGGGTGAACGGGACGAGCTCCCTGATCATCCGGAAGGCGCGGCCGGTGCCCAGGCCGAGACCGAGGGACTCACCTGGCGCGCGCAGGTCGATGGCCTGGGCCGCGACGACGAGCTCGATGGCCGCCACCCGGGCACAGAGCTGGACCATGTCAGCCAGCCGGCGCGCCGACAGCGGCGCCATCGTGGCCCGGTCCTCAATGCCCTCTCCCTTCACCGAGCTGGCCAGCTCGTAGGAGACCGGATGGGCCAGCGTGCGGGCCTCCACGGTGATCGCCTGGCCCGCCACCGCCAGTTCGGACAGCGCATCGTCCGGCGAGCCCGCGACCGCCGCCAGGCCGGCCGACAGCCCGGAAAAGGGCGCCTGCAAGAGCTTGACCGCGCGTTCGTTCGCGCTGGTCACCACCGGAGCGAGCGCGATCCTGGCGAAGTCGAGCGCGGCGGCGAGCGGGCCGATGTCGAAGTTGCCGACCGAGACGATCCTGCGCTCCGGCACCACCACCACGGGGTTGCTCTGCGAGGAATTGAGCTCGACCCGCAGGACGCTCCGCGTGTAGTCGAGCGCGTCCCTGGCCGCGCCGTGAATGTGCGGGATGCACCGGAAGGTCAGCGGGTCCTGCAGGAACCGGGCCGCGCCCGGCTGCCACAGGTAGCTGCCCGCGAGCAGCAGCCGCAGCTGACCCAAGGTGGCCGCCAGGCCAGGGAAGGGCCTGGTCTGCTCGATGACGGGGTGCAGGCAGGTGAGGTTGGCGCCGAACGCCTCCAGGTCGAGCGCCCCCGCGACGTCGAACACCGACAGCAGGGACGCGGCGTCGGCGGTGGCGATGCAGGCCCAGGCGGTGGTGAAGGCGTTGCTGCTGACCAGGGCGAGTCCCTCGTTCTCGGCCACCTCGAAGCCGCTGCGGGTGATGAGCCCGTGGGCCAGGTCGGCCATCGGGCCGAGGTCCCCCTGGCCGATCGAGCCGAGCCTGCGCACCGGCGGCGCGAAGCCCTCGTTGAGCAGCGTGACGATCATCTGGCACAGCTCGGGCCTGACGCCGGTCACGCCCTTGGCGTAGCTGTTGGCCAGGCAGACCATCGCGCCGCGGACCACGTCGGCCGGAGCCGCGTCGCCCTGCGCGATCCGGTGGTTGAGCACGAGCCGCTGGTTGAACCGCTGTCGTTCGGCCTGCTCGAGCGGGTAGGCCTTGCGCTCACCGACCCCGGTGGTCAGGCCGTACACCGGCTGGCCGGTGCTGAGAACCTCTTCTACCACCGTGCGCGCCTGGCGCATGGCGGCTATGGCCGCGGGCGCCAGCGCGACGGCCTCGCCGTGCCGGGCGACCGCGACGACCTGCGTAACAGTCAGGTCACTTCCGTTGAGCATGATCGTCATTGATTGCTCACCCATCTATAACTGAGCTAAGCTGTGCCGCTCTGGAACGTTCCGCACGAGGCGGCCCGGCATCGAGGAGGCCAGCGATGGCAACGTTCCTGTTGAGACGCCTAGGGCTGATGGTCCTCACGTTGTGGCTTCTCACCCTGATAGTATTCTTCGGCGGCCAGGTCCTTCCCGGTGATCCCGGCCGCTTCATCCTCGGGCCGTTCGCGGCGAACAGCGCCGTGCAGGCCGAGGATCGGCATCTCGGGGTGAACCGGCCGCTGCTCACCCAGTACCTGGGCTGGATCGGCGGGCTGCTGCACGGCAACATGGGCACGTCTTATACGTACCAGAGCGCGGTCGAGCCTTTCATCCGGGCCGCGCTTATCAACTCGGTCAAGCTGGCCGCGCTCGCCTTCGTGATCGTGGTGCCGCTCGGCATCATCGGCGGCGTGATCGCCGCGCTTTACGCGGGCCGCGGCACGGACCGGATCATCTCGGTGACCGGGCTTACTCTGTCCAGCGTGCCCGAGTTCGTTTCTGGCATCGTGCTCATCGTGGTGTTCGGCGTCGAGCTGAAGTGGCTCCCGGTCACCGCCTCGGCCGGGGCGGGCGCCTCGGCCCTGGACCAGCTCAGGCATCTCATTTTGCCGGCTATTCCGCTCGTTTTCGTGCTCTTCGGATACATTGCCCGTATGGCCAGGGCGGGGACCATCGAGGCGCTGAACTCCGACTACGTGCGGACCGCGGTGCTGAAGGGGCTGCCGCAAGCGACCGTGATCCGCCGGCACGTGCTGCGGAACTCGCTGCTGCCGACCATCACCGTGATCGCGACCCAGACCGGGTACCTGATCGGCGGGCTGGTGGTGGTGGAGACGCTCTTCAACTACCAGGGCCTCGGGAACCTGATCTACAAGGCCGCGATTGCCCGTGACTTCCCGATGATGGAAGCCGGGATCCTGGTCATCGGCGTAGTCTACGTGCTGGCCACGCTGGCCGCGGACCTGCTGCTGACCTTCCTCAACCCGCGGCTGCGGATCGGGGGCACGGAATGAGCGTCCCGTCGCCGGTTGATCCGGTTGCGTCTATCGATCGGACCGGCGGGTATCTCGGGCCGACCGGACAGGCCGCGGTGGCGGCCGCGGGCCGGGCCACGTCGGCTAGGTGGCAGCTGCTGCTGCGCAGGCCGACGTTCTTCGCCGGCGCGGGCATCTTGCTGTTCTGGGTGGTCTGTGCCATCTTCGGGCATTTGATCGCACCGTACAACCCGCTCGCGCAGCAACTCCTGTACGCCAACTCCGCCCCGTCCTCGGCACACTGGTTCGGCACCGACCCGCTCGGCCGGGACGTGCTGTCCCGCGTCATCGTCGGCGCCAGGGACATCCTGATCATCACCCCGCTGGCCACCGTGATCGGCACCATCCTGGGCACCGCCCTCGGCCTGGCTATGGGCTACCTCGGCGGCGCCTTCGACCTGGTGATCTCGCGGATCGTGGAGGCCTTCCTCGCGCTGCCCTTCGTGATCATCGCGTTCCTGTTCGTCGTCGCCATTGGCCCGTCCGTGGCGGGGATTACCATCATCATCGGCCTCGTCTTCACGCCGCTGATCGCGCGCACGGTCCGGGCGGCGGTGCTGGTCGAGCGGCATCAGGATTATGTGTCCGGTTCCCGGCTGCTCGGCGAGGGCCCGGCCCGGGTCATGTTCGCCGAGATCCTGCCCAACGTCATGCCCGCGATCGTGGTCGAGTTCACGGTCCGGCTGGGCTACGCGGTCTTCGCGGTGGCCACGCTGTCCTTCCTCGGCTTCGGCATCCAGCCGCCCACCCCCGACTGGGGCGCGGACATCGCGGCCAACTACGTCAACCTGGTGTCCGGCTACTGGTGGCAGACGCTGTTCCCGGCGCTCGCCATCGCCTCGCTGGTGACCGCGGTCGTCCTGATCGCGGACTCGATCGAGCAGGTGCTCAGCGCATGAGCACCGACCCGTCGCCGGCCCTGTCCGTGTCGCACCTGGACGTCACCTACCAGGTGCGCGGCCAGGACCGCCGCGCCCTGCGCGACGTATCGTTCTCCATCGGGCGCGGCGAGTCCTACGGGCTGGTGGGTGAGTCCGGGTCCGGCAAGTCCACGGTCGCGCTCGCGCTGGTGCGGTACCTGCCCACCAATGGCCGGGTGAGCGCCGGGACGATCAGCATCAACGGGCTGGACCCGCTGTCGATGGGCCGGGCGGCGCTCCGCGACCTGCGGGCCCGCACCGTCTCGATGGTGTACCAGGAGCCGGGGCGGGCGCTCAACCCGTCACTGCGGGTGGGGCAGCAGATCGCCGAGGTGTTCCAGATCGCCGGCGAATCCCAGGGCTCGGCGATGCAGTCGGCCGAGGAGATGCTGCGCAAGGTCCAGATAGCGGACCCCGGCTTGGTCATGCGGCGGTACCCGCACGAGCTGTCCGGCGGGATGGCGCAGCGGGTCGTCATCGCCATGGCGCTGGCCATCTCGCCGTCGCTGCTGATCCTGGACGAGCCGACCACCGCGCTCGACGCCACCGTCGAGGCCGAAGTGCTCGACCTGGTCGCGGCGCTGCGCCAGGAGTTCGACACGTCAGTATTGTTCATTAGCCACAACCTGGCGGTGATCGCTAAGATGTGCGACCGGGTCGGGGTGCTCTACGCGGGCGAACTGGTCGAGGAAGGGCCCGCGCGGCAGGTCTTCGACGACCCGCGGCACCCCTACACGGTCGGGCTGTTGCGCTGCATCCCACGGCGCGGGCAGCGCAAGGACAGGGACCGGCTGGACACCATCCCCGGCTTCTTGCCCGGGACCGGCCACACGATCACCGGGTGCGTATTCGCCCCGCGGTGCGCGCTCGCGCAGGACCGCTGCCGGGAGTCCCATCCGCCGTTTTTCGACGTCGGCGATCTGCGAACCTCGCGCTGCTTTTTCCACGAGCTGGCTCCTAGCCTGCCTCGCGCTACGCCGGCCTCGGTCGCCGAGCTCGCGGGCAACGGGAGCGGCGGGCCGCTGGTGGTCGTCGAGGGACTGTCGAAGACCTTCCCGGGCGGCGTCCAGGCCCTGGCCGGCGTCGACCTGTCCGTGCACCGGGGCGAGACGCTCGGGCTGGTGGGCGAGTCGGGCAGCGGCAAGACCACGCTGGCGCGCGTGCTGCTCGGGCTCATAGCGCCGGACCAGGGTTCGGTGGTCGCCCTGCACGGCACCCCGCTCAGCCCGGATGCGCGGCGGCGGCCGCGGGAGACCCTGCGCGCGCTGCAGATCGTGTTCCAGAACCCGGACTCGGCGCTCAACCGCCGCCACACCGTGCGCAGCCTGATCAGCCGCCCGCTGACCCGGCTGGCCGGGCTCTCCGGGACGGCGCTGCGCGACCGGCTGGCCGAGCTTATCGCCTCGGTCCGGCTGGAGGACCGGCACCTGCCGCTGCGCCCGAGCCAGCTCTCTGGTGGGCTCAAGCAGCGGGTCGCGATCGCGCGTGCCTTCGGCGCCGGGCCCGAGGTGGTGGTCTGCGACGAACCGACCTCGGCGCTCGACGTCTCGGTCCAGGCGGCCATCCTCAACCTGCTGGCCGACCTGCAGAACAAAGAGCAGGCCACCTACCTGTTCATCTCCCATGACCTGGGCCTGGTCAGGTATCTGTCGGACCGCATCGTGGTGCTGTACCTCGGGCGCGTGATGGAGGTTGGGCCGGCCGAGACGGTCTTCGCGGGACCGCACCATCCCTACACCGAGGCGTTGTTCTCCGCCGTGCCGTCGCTCGACGGCCAGCGGCCCGACCGGATCAGGCTCGAGGGTGAGATCCCGTCCGCGGCCGACCCGCCGAGCGGCTGCGTGTTCCACACCCGATGTCCGCGCAAGCTATCCACCGGCGTGTGCGAATCCACCGAACCCCCGCTGCTCGAAGGGGAGCCGGATCACCTGATCCGCTGTCATATCCCGCTGAGCGAACTACGAGTTATCCAGCGCAACGAATCCGCCCCATCCCAGGGAGGCTCCCCATGACCAGGAATATCGATCACAACCGGCTCGGGCACCTGCGCCAGGGCCAGGGCGAGATCGCTAATCACCTCATCGACGAGTTCGCCGCGGGACGGCTCTCCCGCCGCGACTTCATCCGCCGTGGTACCGTCGTGGGCATTTCGGTCCCGCTGCTCGGGTCGGTACTCGCGGCTTGCAGCAGCAGTTCCTCGAGCTCGGCGGCGCCGGGCACCTCGTCGTCATCGGCGGCCGCCGGCGCGGCTGGCGCGGTCATCAAGGCCGGCATCGTCACGCCGACCGCGGCGAT
>Ga0209656_10000431_pt1 | contig 27766 bp, 25 predicted proteins | sample BogFormECP12_OM2_FD_188239 | JGI IMG/M metagenome (GOLD analysis project Ga0209656, IMG submission 188239) | Bog forest soil microbial communities from Calvert Island, British Columbia, Canada - ECP12_OM2 (SPAdes) (version 2) | ecosystem: Environmental > Aquatic > Freshwater > Wetlands > Bog ...
ATGCGCCGGGATCGGGCTGACCCAGGCGCTGATGTGCGACGTTCGGTTCGCGGCGCGGGGAGCCAGGTTCTCCACCGCCTTCGCCCGCCGCGGGCTCGGTGCCGAGTACGGCATGTCCTGGGTCCTGCCCCGCTATGTCGGCGTGGGCCATGCACTTGACCTGCTGCTGTCCAGCCGGGTTTTCGAAGCCGACGAGGCGAAGGAACTCGGGCTGGTGAACCGGGTGCTCGAGCCCGGCGAGGTGCTGCCCGCGGCCCGGGAGTACGCCCGGGACCTGGCGCGAAACTGCTCTCCGGCCGCCATGGCCGCCATCCGTCACCAGGTGCTCGCCGACCTCGACGCCTCGTTCGAGGAGGCCAGCCGCCGCTCGTACGCGGTGATGGAAGTGCTGAACAGCGGCGCGGACTTCGCCGAGGGCGTGGACAGCTTCGTGCAGAAGCGTCCGCCGGCGTTCCGCCCGCTTGCTGACGACTTCGACCCCGAGAAGATCACTGGCGTGCTCACCCCGGGCGCCCGGATGACCGCCACCGAACTGCAGCAGCGCTGAGTAGGCAGGGCTGAGGTCGGCCCTTGCAGATCGGCCCCGGCGAGATCGGTTCAGTGCGCGCCCGCGGCGGTGCCCAGGTAGTGCGCGAAAAGATCGTCGCCGAGGCCGGCCGGCGGGCCGGTGAACACCACGCTGCCCTTGTTCAGCAAGTACACCTGGTCGGCCAGGGCCAGGGCCCGGTTGACGTACTGCTCCACGATGAGCAGCGCGGTGCCGGACGCGGCGATCTGGCCGAGGAACTCGAAGATCTTGTCCACGACCACCGGCGCTAGGCCCATGGAGGCCTCGTCCACGATGACCACCTTCGGATCGGCCAGGTAGGCGCGGGCCAGCGACAGCATCTGCTGCTGCCCGCCGGACAGCTGCCCGGCGGGCTGGCGCAGCTTGCCGCCGAGGGCCGGGAACGCCGAAACCGCCCGGTCCAGCGCGGTGGCCTCGTCGCCCTGGCGCGTGTGCAGCGCTAGGTTCTCCCGCACGGTCAGTGTCGGGTAGATGCCGCGGCCCTCGGGGATGTGGCACAGCCCGCGCCGGGCGCGGGCGTACGGCCGGGCCCGCGTGACGTCCTCGCCGCCCAGCAGCACTGTCCCGGCCGAGGGTCGGAGCAGGCCGGACGCAACGCGGAGCAAGGTGGTCTTGCCGGCCCCGTTCGGCCCGAGCACGGCTACCACCGTGCCCGGCTGGACGGTCAGCGAGACGTCGCGGAGCACGGTGTGCTCGCCGTAGCCGGCCTCGATCCCGCGTAGTTCGAGCATTGGTTTCTACCTCGCCATCTTCGGTTGCTGCTGGCCGACCGGCTCGGTGCCGAGGTAGGCGGCCCGGACCGTGTCGGCCGAACTCGCGTCCGCCGTAGTGCCCTCGAAGATCTTCGTCCCGAAGTCGAGCACGTGAACGTAGTCGCAGATGTTCATGACCAGGGCCATGTCGTGCTCCACCAGCAGGATGCCGACTTCCCGCTCCGCGACGACCCGGGTAAGGACCGCACCGAACCGCTCGGTCTCCGCCCGGTCCAGGCCGGAGGACGGCTCGTCGAGCAGCAGCACATCGAACTCGCCGGCCAGGCAGCGGGCCAGTTCGGCCAGCCGCCGCTGCCCGGTGGACAGCGCCGCCACCGGGCGATCGGCCAGATCGGTGATCCCGGCCAGCGCCATCGCCTGCTCGGTGGCCGCGTCGCGGCTCTGCCGGTCTCGCCTGGTCTCGGCGACGTGCCGCCAGGGCCGTCGGCCAGCCTGCCCGGCCTCCCGGCCGAGGGACACGTTCTCCCGTGTGGTCAGCGAGTCGAACAGTTCCATCTTCTGGAAGGTCCGGCCGAGTCCCTGCCGGGCCCGGGCCGCCGGATCCAGCCCGGACATATCCGCGTCGTGTAGCCGCGCCGTGCCGACCGCCGGCCGGACGAGGCCGGAGGCCACGTTGAACAAAGTGGTCTTGCCGGCTCCGTTCGGTCCGATCAGGCCGGTGATCCGGCCGACGGGAGCGGTCAGGCTGACGTCGTTGACCGCGACGTGCCCTCCGTACCGCACCGTGACGTGCGCCAGGTCGAGGCCGGCCGCCGCCGATGGATGGTGCCGGCCGGACCGGGACCGTCGGGGCACCGCGCGGCCCGACCCGTTGGCGGCCGCCTGGACCGCCACGGCCGAGGCGGGGATGGCCGGAACTGGGGCTCCCGGGGCTTGCGGGGATTCTAGGGTTTCTGAAGGCTCTGGGGCTTCTGGGGACGGGCCGGTCGTGGCCGGCGCCGGGCGGCGGCCGCCGATCCGGTCGAGGAAGCGGTGCAGCCGCTCGTTGCGCGGCGCCAGGCCGATGGCCACCTGGACCGCGGCCGCGCCGAACAGCACGTTCAGCCAGTCCCCCACGGTCCCTCCGGTGGAAATCCAGGACGGGAGGACCACGAGCGAGAACCCGGCGGCGAACGCGTACCAGGGTTCCCGGCCCGGCATGATGACCAGCAGGGCGAGCAGGGTCAGTGAGCTGAACGCGGTGAAGTCCGAGCTGGTGACGGAGTGCACCACGCCGCCGAACAAGGCGCCGGAGACAGCGGCCAGGAACGCCGCGATGCAGAAGACGAGTACCCGGGTGACCACCACGCTCGTGCCGTGCGTGGCCAGGGCGACCGGCGAGTCGGCCATACCCCGGAGCAGCCGGCCGAGCCTGCTGCGCACCAGCCACATCACCAGCAGGCCCGCGATCACCGCGAAGACGAGCACCAGGTAGTAGTAGGCGATGTCGCCCGAGGCGAACGACGGCCGGTTCACCGCCTGCCCCAGCGAGCTTGAGCCGAACATGATCCACAGCGGATAGCCCATCTGCTGCATCGTGATGCCGAACCCGAACGTGGCCAGGGCCAGGAAGACCCCGGGCAGGCGGATGGCGGGAATCGCGATGAAGGCGCCGATCGGCACCGCCGCCAGGCCGGCCAGCAGCAGCGCGGCACCCCAGGGGAGTCCGAAGCCGGCCGTCAGGTGCCCCATCGTCGTGGCGCCGATGGCCGCGAACGCGGCCTGGCACAGCGATACCTGTCCCGACGTCCGGACCAGCAGGCCCAGCGACAAGAACAGGACGACCTGGCTGAGCCCGTCCGACCAGTAAGGCAGCTGGCCGGCGTTGACCAGGTGCGGGACGGCCAGCAGGACGACGGCCAGCACGACGGCGCCGACCAGCTGCACCCGGGCGGGCGCGGCATATACGGGCGCGGGCCGGGGGCGGGACACCCGCCGGTCGGCCAGCTTGGACCGCGGCGTGAAGATCAGCACTAGGAAGAGCACGATGAACGGGATACTGGCGGGCAACCCGGCCAGCGCGGCGCTGCCCGTGACCACGTACTTGGTCGCCACTGAAGCGATGATCCCGATCACCAGGCCGCCGACATAGGTAAGCGGCAGGCTGGAGAACCGCCCGATCGCCGCGGCGCCGAACGCCTGGACGACCAGCAGGGTGAGCACGGTGGCGTCCAGGTTCAGGCTCGGCGCCAGCAAGACCCCCGCCAGGACGGCGAAGCTGGAACCGATGATCCAGGACCACCGCCGCACCGCGGCCGGGCTGGTGCCGCCCAGGTCGAGCAGTTCGGGGTTGTCGACCACGCCCCGCATGGCCAGGCCGAGCCGGGTTAGCCGGAAGAACGAGAACAGGGCCACGGTCGCGGCCAGCGCGATGCCGGTAATGATCATCTGGTCTTCGCCGATGAACACGCCGCCAATGTGGAACGTGCGCTGCGGCAGCCAGGCCGGGAAGGTGCGCGCCAGCGTGCCGAACGTGGCCGAGAAGAAGCCCTGGACCACCAGGACCAGGCCGACCGTGGCGACGACCTTCATGGTCGCGGACGCGTCCGCCAGCCGGCGCGCCATCGCCTCCATGCCCAGGCCGAGCACCGGGCCGACCACGAATACGCAGATCAGCGCGGTGGGTATGGCGGGCAGGTGCAGGACGTCGTCATGCAGGATGTAGAAGACGTAAGCGCCGGTCGTGGCCACCGCGCCCTGGGCGAAGTTGAAGATGCCAGACGTCTTGTAGGTGAGTACCAGGCCGGTTCCGGTCAGGCCGTAGACGGATCCGGCGGTGATGCCGAGGATCACGAACGGGAGCAGGGCATTCATCTGGTCATCTCTCGCTCAGTAGGTCGTCAGGTTCCCGGGGCGCCCGGCTTGCGCGGACGCCCCGGGATCAGGAGGGATCAGGCTGACGGGCAGATCGCGGCCGTACCCTTGGGGGCGGTCAGCTTGCCGCTCTCGATCTGGGCTAGGAAGAAGCAGTTCACCTGGGAGGCCGGAGCGCCGGAGTGGAAGTTCAGCGGCGGCGTCAGGCCGTTCAGCGTGTCGTTCTTCGGCAGCGCATACAGCGCGGTGAACATGTCCGCCGCGGTCGGCGTGGCGGGCAGGTTCGCGGCCGCCGCGCCGAACAGGACGCCGCCGGTCCAGCCGGACATCGCGTTCGGGCCCGCCGCAGTACTCGGCTGGTACTTGGCCATCGCCTGCTTGAACTGGTCCACCGGGGAGGTGCTGGCGAACCAGAGCGCGTTGGTTGTGGGCACGTACGCGCCATTGACCTGGCTCAGCTGGAGGTAGCGGTTGTCGAACGCCCCGGACGGGATCACGTACACCGGGCTGTAACCCTGCTGGGCGCAGGCCGGCGCAAATCGCGAGCCGGCCGCATAGGATGCGTCGATGATCAGGGCTTGCGCTCCAGCCTGCTTCACGGCCAGGCACTGGGCGGTATAGCTCGGTGCCGACACGGCGATCGCCGCGCTGGTGGACATGTCGAGCTGGAATGCCTTCGCATAGCCCTGCAGCGCGGGCAGGACCTGCTTGCAGGCGGCGATCTCGGCGCAGTACACCGCGCCGAACGAGTTCTTGCCCGCCGCCTTCACGGCGTACGCCTGCATCTCCAGCGAGGTGAGGACCGTGGAGCTGGACGGGAAGAACGACGGGTTGGTGAACCACACCGGGGTGTCGTCCTCGCCGCCGACCACGGCCACGTGCTGCTGCTGGACGTAGGAGGCCCAGCCGCTTTCGGTGCCGGAGGCCTCCGGGCTGACGACGGCGAGCACGTGGTCCACCTGGACGAGCTGGCGGATGTCCGCCTGGGACTTGGTCGCGTCGCCCTGGTCGTCTTCGACGATCAGCTTGACCTGGCGGCCCTTGATGCCGCCGCTGGCGTTGACCGAATCGACCCAGGCCTGCAGCCCGGCCAGGTGCTCCGGCTGGGCGGACGGGCCGGAGAAGTTGCCGATCGTGCCGATCAGCAGGTCCGACCCGGACGCGGCGACGGCGGAGCCGGAGCTGGACGCGCTCGAGCTGGTACTTGTCCCGCTGCTGCTGCTACTGCTGCTGGTGCTGCTGCAGGCCGTGGCGAGAGCCGCGACCGCGATGCTCAGCGCGGATGCCCGCCACAGAGCGGTTCTGCGTGTCTTGTTCATTACTGGTTCGAACCCCCAAGATTCGGGCCGGGACTGGACGGTGACCGGCCGGCCCCGGCACCGCGTCCCGCAGCGCCGGCGTCGCCGGAATCACACAGAAGATGAGTGGACGGTAAGCAGGGCGTGACCCGGATCACCAGTAGGTAGCTAAATTGTCTACCTAATTGTTATCATCTAACCAACCTTGCTGTCTACAGTCAGATGACGTCCGTGTGGCCAGCTTGCGATCGGCGACCGATGGAGGACGTGGATGAACCTGGGCCTATCCGGGAAGACGGCGGTGGTCGCCGGGGGCAGCCGCGGCCGGCCGGTCAGGGCCCCACGCGGGGCCCTGACCGGCCGGCGGGCGCGGCGCCGGGACTTACTTCAGCAGCGGGGTCTCGTTGACGGGCTTCGGCCCCATCAGCTGCAGCTGCCCGTCCTGGTCAATCATCTGGTTGCTCCACGGATCAGAGATGGCCGTGAAGCCGGCGATGCCCTTCGCCGAGGGCGTCCAAGGCGGCACGATCGGCAGCTTCAGGTCCTTGACGTTGTTCAACGCCTGCCTCAGGCTGCTGGCCGTAAGGTCCGGGATGTTCTTGCCCATGGCGAATATCGCCTGCATGCCTACCCAGGCCACCATGGCGTTGTTGCGCATCGTGGCGGGGTTCGCCGCGGCGTCGTTGGTGGCGGCGTGGTAGGCGTTCACCTGGCTGAGGTAGGTCTGCACGCCGGGTACCTGCGTGCCGGAGGTAAGCGGCGGCGTCCCCGAGCACACCAGCAGGCCGGTGGCCTTAGAGCCCAGGGTGGCCAGCGCCGAGGGTCCGACCTCTTCCTGGTTGGTCACGAAGGTGACGTGGCTCCCCTGCGAGCGGGCCGTCGTGATCAGCGCCTCGGCCTGGTTCTCGGCCATGCTGAACAGCACGACGTCGGCCTTCGCGGCGTCGAAGTCGGCGACGAACGGCGCGTAGTGCGCCACGGTGAACGGGATCGTGGCGCTGCCGACCACTTGGAGCGTGATGGCACCCTCCTTGACATCCTCCCCTGCCTGAAGGTGGGGATTCCAGCTACTACGCCGATTGGAGCAGCAGTTGAGGTTCACGGTTCACGGGCCGGGTAACCCCGTCGCCTCCCCGCGCAGTCACGGCGTGCCCCGCCGCGATGTTCTTCGCCGCGTTCACATCCGCGTGGCCGGCGAAACCGCAGGCAGTACACCGGAAGACGGCTTGACTCTCACGCGAGTCCCGGTCCACCTGCCCGCACGCCGAGCACCGCTGGCTCGTCAACGCGGGTCTGACCTTCTCCACCCGGCCCGGGGCCTTGTCCTCCAGCCGGCGCACCAGCAGCCCCCACCCGGACCCCAAGATGCCCCGGTTCAGCCCGGCCTTCTGCCGGCCTTACGGGACACCCGGCGCACGTCCCACTGGCTGCCGCGCCCGACGGTGCGGAATCCCTCATCCCGCCCGGCCTTGCGCCAGGACGGCCGCCCGGCCGGGTTCTCCGGATCGAAGAACGCGGCCATCGCCTGGGCGAAGTCGCGCAGGGCCTGCTGCTGGACCGTCTGGGAGCCGACGGCCAGCCACGGGTATTCGGCCCGGGCCTGGGTGAGCTGCCGGCACTGCTCCCGGTAGCCCGGCGCGTTCCTGCGGCCGGGGTGCCAGTGGGAGTGCTGCTCGACGGCGAGGTTCCATACGTACCGGGCGTGCGCGCAGTGGTCCCGCAGCACCGCTTCCTGGGCGGGCGTGGGGAGCAGCCGGTACCGGGACATGCGAACACACTATCGGACACTACTGACATTTCCGGGGAAGTGAAGCGGCGTGTCCTCCCCGCCCTGAAGGGCGGGGTCTCCACGCAGCGATCGCGATGAGCTGCAGGATGCCGGCGGACTGCAAGATGGCGTCGATCTGGGTCCCTGACCCGAGACGCTCAGTGTGTAGTCGGTGGCGATCACGCCATCGGAGACCAACTGGCAGGCGCAGGCCGTGGCCTGGTTGGGATTGGCCTCCTCGTTGCAAGAAGTCCACGACTATCTTGCCCCCGTCCAGGCCGCCTGCCTTGTTCTCGGCGTACGCCGCGGCCCGCATCGCGGCGACGATGTCCGGCGCGTTGTAGATCTGGGTATTCTCGGGAACGATGACCCCGACCTAGATCGGCGCGTTCGAGGTCGCGGCAGTCGAGCTGGAGCTGCTGCCGCATCCAGCGCCCAGTAGGCCGAAGTCTCATTGTCATCTGGCTCTTCCACCTTCCCATCGGATCGGCTAGCGTATAAATCATTAGTTAATTCAACTCAGTATGATGTACACGGAGGCATGGCAGCAGGGGTCAGCGCACGAATGCGCACATGGCTCCGCGTCCGGGGCCATCAGGAGCCCACGGCATGAGCCAGGTGCTCCAGTTCGCGATCCTGGGCCTGGGACCGGGGCGGCCTACCTGGGCGTCACGCCACCGTGTGTCGTCCGCGGGCCGCGGGCGGCGAAGAACCGGCGAGCGTCCCGATGGACCGGGTGTGAGTGAGGTGGCCGCGCCAGTGCTAGAGGGCAGGAAGCTGTCGGTCGGCTACGGCTGGGTGCCGGGGCAGACCGGCAGCGGTGCCTGGACCTGTTCCCGGAGCTTGCTGACCGGCTGCGAGTCAAGGCCGGCGACCTCTCCGGCGGCGAGCAGCAGATGCTGGCGGTCGGCCCTCAGCCGGAACCCGAAGGTCCTTCTCGCCGACGAGCTCTCCCTCGGCCTGGCGCCGATGGTAGTGGACCGGCTCCTTGACGCCGTCCGGCGGGCCGCGAGGGAACGCGGGGTGGCTGTCCTGCTCGTCGAGCAGCACGTCGCTGAGGTCCTCCGCTACGCCGATCGTGTGTACGTGATGCGGCGGGGCCGCGTGGAGATCAGCGGTGAGCCCGCCGAGCTGGCCGACCGGCTCTCCGATGTCGAGGATTCCTATCTCGGCCGGACCAGCCCGGCCGGACCAGGTCAGTGAGGGTGGGAGCCGTGTCGTCAGCATTCCGTACGAACGGCGAGCCGCTGCATTTCGCCACCTTGTGGGAGGCCATCGCCGACGAGATCCCTTCCGCCCCGGCCCTCACCCACGGGGCACGGACGGTCGCGTGGGGGGAATTCGAGCAGCGAGCGGCCCGCCTGGCCGGCGCGCTCCGGGCCCACGGCCTCGGCCCGGGCAGCGTGGTCGCCTGCTACCTCTACAACTGCCCCGAGTACTTTGAGACTTTCCTCGCCGCCCTCAAGATCCGCGCGGTGCCGGCCAACGTGAACTACCGCTACGGCGGCGCCGAGCTGCGGGCGCTGCTGGAGAACTGCGAGGCCGAGGCGCTGTTCTTCGACTCGGCGCTGCGCGAGCGGGTGGCGTCGGTCCGCCACGATCTTCCCTGGATTCGCCTGCTCGTCGAGGTCGGCGAGGCAGCTCCCGCCGCTCCCCTGCCGGGCGCCTGCGGCTACGAGAAGCTGATCTCCTCGTCCGCCCCGGCGCCCCGGGTGAGCCGCAGCGAGCAGGATGTCTTCTTGTCGTACACGGGCGGTACCACCGGCCTGCCTAAGGGCGTCCGGTACACGATCGCCGCGGTGTGGCGAACTCCCTTAGGCTGCGCGAACTGTTCCTCGGCACGGGCACCGAGCTCGGGATCGTGGAGTACGCGACCGAGCAGGCACGCAACGGCGATCGCCTGGTCGCCATCCCGGCGTCGCCGCTCATGCACAGCACCGGGTTCACCTTCGCCTCGCTCCCCACGCTGACCTCGGGAGGCCAGGTGGCTACGCTCGAGGGCCGGTCATTCGACGCCGGCGAGCTCCTCGCCACGATCGGTGCGGTCCGGGCCCAGGTCGTCGCCATCGTCGGCGACGCGTTCGCGCTCCCGCTGCTGCGCGCCCTGGACGCCGGTGCGCCGGCCGGCCGCTACGACACCTCGTCGCTGCGGACCATCTGCTCAGCGGGCACCGCGTGGAGCGCCCGTATCAAGCAGCGCCTGCTCGAGCACGTGCCGCAAGCTGCCCTGCTCGACTTCTGCGGGTCAACCGAAGGGGTCACCTACGGCTTCCGGCGGGTCCGGCAGGGAGACGCGGCCTTCACCGCCAACTTCGAGGCGGCACGCGGCCTGCGGGTGATCGGCCCGGACCGGCGGGAGCTGCCCCGCGGGGAGGTCGGCCTGCTGGCCGGCCCGACCCCCGCATCGGGCTACCACAAGGACCCGCAGCGCAGCGCCACCACCTTTTTCACCAGCGACGGCGAGCAGCTCGCCGCGCCCGGAGACCTGGGCCGGATCGAGGCCGACGGCAGCGTGACGCTGATCGGCCGGGGTACGAGCGTGATCAACACGGGCGGCGAGAAAGTCTATCCGGCGGAGGTGGAGGAGGTCCTGGGAGAGCTGGCCGGGGTCGAGGAGTGCCTGGTCGCGGGTGTCCCCGATGAGCGCTTCGGCCAGCTGGTGGCCGCCATCGTCGTGACCGCGGCCGATGCGCACCTGGACGCCGCCGACGTGATCGCCGCGGCCAGGCGGTCGCTGGCCGGCTACAAGGTCCCCAGGCTGGTCGTCTTCGTCGATGAGGTGCCCAGGGCGGCCAACGGGAAGATCGACTACGCGGCGGTCCGGGCGGTGCTGGCCGGCCAGCCGGAGAGCTCCCGGAGGTAGCCCAGCACCGTCCGCTTCACTGCCGTTCACCGAGTTTCTGCACGAAGCTGACACCGTCCCCGACGGGCAGCAGAACCACTGTCACGCGCGGATCGGCGGCGATCGCGTCGTTGAGGGATCGGATCGCCGCGACGTCATCGTCGCCGGTGAGATCGCCCGCGACGTGACCGCCCTGGAGCATGTTGTCCAGGAGCATCAGGCCTCCCGGCCGCAGCCGGGTCAGCACCTCTTCGTAGTACTGGGCGTAGCCCGTCTTGTCGGCATCGATGAACGCGAAGTCGAACTGCTCGCCGGGCGGCAGCGAGCGCAGGGTCTCCAGACCCGGGCCGATCCGCAGCTCGATCCGGTCCGCGACCCCGGCCTCCTGCCACGCGGCGCGGGCGATCGACGTCCACTCCTGGCTCACGTCGCAGCACAGCAGGCGCCCGCCGGGACCCAGGCCCCGCGCCACGGCCAGCGCCGAATAGCCGGTGAATGTGCCGATCTCCACCGCGCGCGTCGCTCCCATGGCCCGGACCAGCATCTCCATCAGCAACGCCTGGTCATCACCGATCTGCATGCCCGCGGCCCGGCCGGTCTTCTCCTGCGTGATGCGCTGCAACTCGAGCTGGTCAGCATCGGGCGGGGTGGAATGCGCCGCCGCGTAATCATCGATCACGGTATCGATGAACTGGCTCCGCCTGCGAGCGGCCGGTGGGGTCATGTCCGTCCCTCTCTTTCCAGGCTGACTCTTATATCGCCCGGGCCGTACCACTTCTTGCCCACCCGGAGCGAGCCCCGCAAAATGATCGACATGTAGTGAGTCTTGTGGAAATGACCGGAAAGCGGTAGTCGGCGGATACCTCCAGCGGGAACACCGCGGGGTCGTCCTCGCCGTCGCCGAGGAAGAAACCGGCGAACCTCGTGCCATCCTCGGTGACGGTGAACTCGGGATCATCAAGATGGGTCTCGTACCGTCCGCGCGCCGTTCGTTCCATCGCAGTACCCTCACTTTTCGCCGATATTGTCCGCCGGATGTGCGGATTGATGAACGTCAGTCATCCCATCCGGCCCGGCCGTGCGCGCGGGGCCGAACCGGTCACGCGGAAAGCCCGTCAGAGGCCAAACCTCTCGCGGTAGCCGGCGAAGCGCTCGCTCACCTCGTCGGCGGAGACCTCGTAGTCGGCCAGGTCGTAGGTCCACTTGCCGAAGCGGTCGCTGCGGTTACCCGGGTCGTCCAGCCAGGCCCGCAGGGCAGCCTCGAGCCCGTCCAGCGGCAGGGCGAAGTGCTCGTACACGCCCCGGACCACCCCGGCCGGATTGGCGACCAACTGCGGATACGTGACGTGGCATACCGAGTCACCGTCCGACGCCGGATCGGCGAGCGCCTTCTCCACCCGCTGGCCGAACCGGTCGAGCATGGCCAGGCTGAACGCCCGCCGGTCCGCGGGCGCGGGGGTGCCGGAGTGCTTGAACACCATGCTGATGACCGCCAGCAGGGAGCCGAACACCTCGACGGGATCGCGGTGCGGCCAGACGAGCTTGGCGTCGGGATAGGCGGTGAGCAGGGCGGACAACCGGAACTGGTGCTCCACGCCCTTCAGCACCCAACGCCGGCGCGGGCCGCCGAACTGCAGGTGCTGCAGGAACCGCCGGTGCGAGGCGTAGTACTCGTGGTCGGCGCCTTCCTCCGCCCACACCGGCCCGTACGGCACCTTGCTGAACATCGTCGGGTAGGCGTTGCGCAAGTCGTAGACCAGCAGCGATTCGCATTCCACGGGCGTCTCGCCGCCCGCGTCGAAATACGGGTGCTGAGCGATGAAACCGGCGTAATCGGCCAGCCAGCGCTCGACGTCGCGGGTGCCCTCGGCGATCCGCGGATCCCCGGGAGCGGCCAGCGAAACAGGCGGGGACGGGCGGGCGATCTCCCAGTACAGCGGCGCCCGGTGGCCCGGGGCCGCGGCCAGCAGCGCATGCAGCAAGGTGGTGCCGGACCGCGGGAACCCGATCACGATCAGCGGTGCCTCGATGCGCTCGTCCGCGATGCCCGGGTACCGCTTGCCGTCCTCGACGAGCCGCAGCCGCCAGCCCAGCACCTGGACCATCTGGCCGAACGCCGCCCGCCGGTCGTCCGCGCCGATCCCGCCAGCGGCGTTGAGGAACCGGACGAACGCCTGCAGCGGGCCGCGGAACTGCCCGTCCCCGAAGTCGCGCAGCCCAGTCTCGAAGGTGGCCTGGGCGAGTAGGGCCGCCGCGTCCGGCTGCGCGCTGAACGTCGCGCTCCGCACCATGACGTCACGCTCCTCTGCCGCCTAGCGTTCCTTAAAGTACAGTTGATTTAACTATTTAGCATCATTATGCTTTTCGTCAATAGCGGCGGAGGGACCCACATGGCCGGGCAGCAGACGATCGACTGGTCCTTCTTCAGCATGGCGCGGTACCTGCTCACCGCCGATCCAGCCGACGGCAGCGTGCTGACGGGCAGCGCCTGGGACGGTTTCCTTGAGCAGCTGGCCGAGGCGGGCCTGCTCGTCGCCGGGAGCCAGCTCCCCGAGACGGCGGTGGACCGGGCCAGTGCCTTCCGCGGCCTGCTGCAGTTCTTGTACTTCGGCCTGGAGCGCACGCTGGGCTCGGCGGACCCGGCTCGGCCCGTGCTGTCCCGGCCGTGGCCGACGCACCTGTTCGACTACGGGGCCGGCAACCCGGACGCGGTCTATCGCACCGCCTCCCTGCGCGACGACGTCACCTACCGGATCAGCGGCCGACTCGGCAACGCCGCGTTCATGAGCTTTGAGTTCTTCGACGGCGCGACGCAGGCAGGCTCGCTGCTCGCGACGGACCTAAGGCCGGATGCGTCCGGCCGGTTCGAGGTCACGTTCGGGCCCAGCCAGCGCGACGGCCACTGGCTCCAGATCGTGCCCGGCACCAGCTACCTGCTCAGCCGGGAGTTCTTCGGCGACTGGGCGACGGCGGAGCCATCGGTGATGCGGATCGAGTGCCTGAACGAGCCCGCGGCGCCGTGGCCGGTGATGTCCGCGGACCGGGTGAGCAAGGAACTGGCGGCGCTGGGCACCTGGCTGGTGGAGACGGTCCGTATCTTCGCGGGCGCGCAGGCCAGGGGGATCTCGCAGTTCGCCAACCAGTGGGACCCGCAGCTGAGCAGGCCGGACAGCGACCTGCCCGCCATCTATCACGGCTACTGGGACCTGCGGCCCGGCGAGGGCCTGCTCATCGAGACCCCGGCGCCCCAGGGCGGGTACTGGGGCATCCAGCTCGCGAACGGCCTGTGGAACACGCTGGACTTCGCGAACCGGCAGACCAGCCTGAACCGCGCGCAGGCGCACATCGATGCGGACGGGATGTTCCGCGCGGTGATCGCGCCCGCCGACCCGGGGGTGGCCAACTGGCTCGACACGCTGGGCCATCGGCAGGGCTCGGTGCACCTGCGGTTCCTGCCGCCGACCGTCCCCGGCGCTCCGGTCCGCCCGCGCCCGGCCGGCCGCCTCGCCGAGACCAGGGATGACTGGATGGCAGGCTGGGCGGATGAGAGGCACCGGGACGCCCTGGCCGACCGGTACCAGCGGCCCGCCGCGCGCGTCGTCGCGCTGGACAACCTGGACGCCGCGCTGCCGGCCGGCACCACCCGGGTCACCCCCGCGCAGCGGCGCCGCGTACTCGACGAGCGGCTGCGCCAGGTGACGCGGCTGCAGCGATCCTGAGCAGGAGAGATCATGGCAGGAACACTGGACGGCAAGCGGGCCATCGTCACTGGCGGCGGCCAGGGAGTCGGCCGCGGCATCGCGCTCGCCCTCGCCGCCGAGGGCGCCGCCGTGGCGCTGGTCGGCCGCACCGAGGCCAAGCTGCTCGCGGTGGCGGCGGAGATCGAAAAACCCGGCGGCACGGCGCTGCCCGTGGTCGCGGACGTGACCCGGCCGGCCGACATCGAGCGCTGCGTCGCGCACACGGTCAGCGAACTGGGCGGCCTGGACATCCTGGTGAACAACGCGCAGGTCCCCGCGCTCGGCTCGATCCTCGAGGTCACCGACGAGGCCTTCACCGCCTGCTGGGAATCCGGGCCGCTGGCGGCGTTCCGGCTGATGAAGGCCTGCCATCCGTACCTGCGCGCGGGCGGCGTCATCGTCAACCTGGGCAGTTCGGCCGCGGTGAACCCGCTGCCCGCCGGCCGCGGGGTCTACGGCGCGGCCAAGGCGGCGACCCAGACCCTGAGCCGGGTGGCCGCGGCCGAGTGGGGCCCGGACGGCATCCGCGTCGTCACCGTCCTGCCCGCCGCGACCAGCCCGGCCGCCCGGGCCTGGCGGCAGGCCAATCCCGCCGAGTACGAGCGCAGCATGTCCAGCATCCCGCTGCGCCGCCTCGGCGATCCGGAGGAGGAGATCGGCCCGGTGGTGGCGTTCCTGTGCGGGCCCGCGGCCAGCTACATCACCGGCACCACGATCGCCGTCGACGGCGGCCAAGCCTACCTGCGCTGAGCCTATCCGGTCTTGCGCCTCACCCAATCGACAGACCCACGAAGCCAAGCGCCACCGAGAATTCAACGAGGAACGGGCGGTTCTGGTGGCCTATTCCGGCACTGGCAGCGACCGCCACGCCAGTCACATGGAAACCAGCAAGCCCACGACGCTAGCCACGCAAGGCCTACCTACCGGGCGCTTGGCCACAAGCCACATGAGCGGCACTGAATCTGTCAAGTCAATGGCCTGGTTATGAACCATACTCCGCAATTTTACGTTGTTTACGTGCTGTAACACAAAGCCGGATTTTATTATCTTGACTTGAAATTGGTCAGAAGTCGCCGCTAAATCAGGATATAGAGGGCAGGTTACTCAGCAGTATTATCTCTCGCCGTCACCAGGCTTGGTAGCCTACGCTGAAAATGGCCGGATTACCGTGTGCGGAGGGGAAACATGGGAAGTTGCTGGCGGCTTTCCCGGCGGGCGGCCCGGGATCCCCGATCCTCGAACAGAGTCCAACGCAACATTTCAGGTTGTCCGAGCCTGCTGCTACTTCTGTTGTTCTTGGTGATGGAGTGGCCGCCGGTCACAGGCATCGAACTGCGCTACGGCTGCGATGACCTCTGAACAGCGGGTTCCGCATGACCGCTACCGGCTGGTGTACCAGCTTGGTGCGGGCGGCATGGGCAGCGTATGGCTCGCGGAGGATTTGCTGCTTGGGCGCTCGGTGGCGTTGAAGGCACTGGTGCAGCACAACGGTACCGTCGACCTGGACGTGGCCCGCAGCCGTGCGCTGCAAGAGGCAAGGGCATTGGCCCGGGTAAGGCACCCGGGGCATCGTCCCCATCCACGATGTCTTCTTCGTCGAGAACGACCCGTGGATCGTCATGGAGTACGTCAACGGCCGTTCCCTGGACGCGATCATCCGGGATCATCGGCTGGACGAATGGGTGATCGCCGGCATCGGGCTGCCGGTACTCCGCGGCCTGCGCGCAGTGCACCGGGCCAATGTGGTGCACCGGGACGTCAAGCCGGCCAACATCTTGGTTGCCGACGACAACTCGATCTTCCTGGTTGACTTCGGGATCGCCAGGATCGCCGGGGATATGCCGCTCACCGACAAGCGCAACGTGGTGGGCACACCGGAATTCCTCGCCCCGGAGCGGATACTGGGCCTGGATGTCGGACCTGCCGCCGACCTCTGGTCGCTGGGCGTTACGCTGTTCTACGCCCTAGAGGGCTACTCGCCGTTCCGGCGCAACGGCGAGCGCAGCTGGGACGTCACCATGCTGGCGATCCTCCACGAGGATCCGCCCCGGCCTGCCAGGAAGGGGAGGCTGGCGGAAATAGTGCTCCGGCTGCTGTGCAAGGACCCGGCGCAGCGGGCGGACGCGGACGAACTCGCCGGCGTCCTCCAGTCAATCCTCTGCGAAGTGGCGCCACCACCCCCGGTGGCGCCGCCGCGGCTCGCCCTGCCGGACCCGCCCGGCTGGTCCCCGCCAAGGCCGCGCGACGCGGTAGCCGCGGTTCCCGCCCGGCACGCCAAGCTGGAGAGAGAGGACGCCAGCGAGGTGATCAGGAGCGTCGGCACGGATACAGGGGTGGCGATGCTGCTCGACATGCCCGCCTACCATGCCGCACAGATCCTGGCCGACTATCCGGCCCATGTCTGCGGTGAGCTTCTTCAGGGCATCGGGGACGCCCACCCGACCACGGCGGGGGCCATCATGCTGATGCTCCTGGCGGTTGGCGTCGGCCGAGCCATAGGCTACGTCAGGCCGGATACCGTCGCCTCGATCTTGATCACGATGGCGGTCGGCGAGGCGATACAGATTCTCGACTGTACCGACGACAGAGCCGCGGCCAAAGTGATCATGGATCTGCCCATCGCGGTCTCAGCTCAGCTAACCAAGGCGATGCCCCGCCAGCGGGCGGCCGACGTGCTTGCCTACGTCAGGCCCCTCACCGTGGCGGCCCTGCTGCGCACCGACCCGGACCTCAGAGGCCTCCTGCTGCAGCAGCTTAGCCCATCCCTTCGCGAGCAGGTCATCCGCAACCTGTGAGGACGTGGGCGGTGGTCCGGATCTGCCCCGCCCGGCCGGGTCAGCGCCCGGTGAAGACGGGCGGCCGGCGCGCGCGGAAGGCCGTCAGCCCCGCGGCCCGGTCCTCCGTGCCGAACAGCATGGAGACCGACTCGCCCTCATAGCTGATCGCCGCGGCCAGCTCCATGCCCAGGCCCCGGTCGACCAGGCGCTTGCCGGCGGCCAGGGCCAGCGGGGCGCCAGCCGCCACCCGGGCCGCGAGGCCGAGCGCCGCCGTGCGGGTCTCGCCGGGGGCGGCGAGCTCGTTGACCAGGCCGAGGTCGTAGGCCCGTTCCGCGGTGATGGGCTCACCGGTGAGGATCATCTGCTTGGCGATGCCCGCGGGGACCAGCCGGGGCAGCCGCTGCGTGCCGCCCGCCCCCGGCAGCACGCCCAGCTTCATCTCCGGCACGCCCAGCTTGGTACCGGTCTCGGCGACTCGCAGGTCGCAGGCGAGGGCCAGCTCCAGGCCGCCGCCGAAGGCCGCCCCGTGCAGCGCCGCCACCGACGGCTTCGGACAGTCCGCGATGAGCTGGTAGACCTCGGTCATCGTGGCGATGAACCCGCGGAACGCGCGGGCGTCGGGGAGCGCCTCGATCTCGCCGAGGTCGGCCCCGGCGCAGAACGCGCGCCCCGCCCCGGCGATCACCAGCGTCCGTACCCGCTCGTCGGCGGCGGCTTCGGTGACCGCAGCCGCCAGCAGGCCGAGCACGTCGCGCCCGATGGCGTTGAGCCGGTCGGGGCGGTTGAGGGTGAGCAGGGCCACCTGACCGCACGTCTCGGTGAGCAGTGCTGGTTCATTCTGGGCTGGTTCATTCTGGGCCGGTTCAATCCGGGCGAGTTCTACCTGGGCTGGCTCCATCTGGGCCGCCTCAGGCCATGGTCAGGCCGCCGCTGACCGACAGCGTCTGGCCGGTGATGTAGGCGGCCGCCTCGGACGCGAGGAAGGCGACCGCGGGCGCGACGTCGTCGGGCTGGCCGACCCGGCGCAGCGGGACGGCGCGGGCCAGCCCGTCGTACAGCTTCTGGCTGTAGGCGGCCACCTGGTCCAGCAGCGCGGTGTCGGTTGGTCCGGGGCAGACGCTGTTGACCGTGATGCCGTGCCGGGCCACCTCCCGTGCCAGCGCCTTGCCGAAGGCGATGACGCCGCCCTTGGTGGCCGAGTACACCACCTCGCCCGACGAGCCGACCCGGCCGGCGTCCGAGGCGATGTGGATGATCCGCCCGCTGCCCCGCTCGATCATCCCGTCCAGCACGGCGCGGGTGACGGTCATGGTGCCGCGCAGGTTGACCGCGATGATCTTGTCCCACGTTTCTTCGGCCGAGTCGACGAACGGCTCGATCACGTCGATGCCCGCGTTGTTGACCAGGATGTCCGGCGGTGCCAGCTCAGCGCCTACCCGGCCGACCGCGGCCCGGACCGCCGCGCTGTCCGCGATGTCCACCGCCACGCCGATGGCCCGCACCCCGTGCCGCTCGGCGAGACCCGCCACGGTCTTGGCGGCCGACGTGCCGTCCAGGTCACATACCGCGATCGCCGCGCCCTCGGCGGCCAGGGCCTCCGCGATCGCCGCGCCGATGCCCCGGCCGGCCCCGGTGACCATTGCTGTTTTCCCTTGCAGCCTCATGCGCCCTCCGCGGAACCGTGTTATATATATAACTTATTATACTCATCTAATGGCCGGCCGGCTAGCCGCTGGGTCAGCCGAGGAGATCGAGCACCGTGGTCATCGACTTGTTCAACAGCAGGTAGTTCTCGGCCTCCGCCAGGTGCAGCCGCCACAGCGCCTCGGCCTCGGCGGCCTGCCGCTCCGTCACCAGCTCAACCAGCCGGACGTGCGCGCGGAACCCCCGCTTGTTCGCCCGCACGTTGTCCGGGCTGCCGGCGTCCAAGTCCACATGCGACCAGTTGGCCAGCTCGATGATGTGCCGGACCATGCCGTTGAGCACAGACAGCGTCTGGTTGCCGGCCAGCTCCACCACGAGCGCGTGAAACTCCATGTGGGCGCGGATGAATGCCTGCGGGTCATCCATCAGCCCCTTCGCCTGGGCCACGGCTTCCGTCAGGCGTGTCAGGTCCTGTTCGGTCCGCCGCTGGGCAAGCAGCGCCGCGCACGGTGCCTCGATGAAGGTCCGGGCGTCATAGACGTCCTGCAAGGTGGTGCCGCGGTACTCCAGCACCAGGCCGGCGTAGCTGGCCGCCACGTTCCCGTTCGGCAGCTGCACCCGGGCGCCGCCGCGGGCGCCGCGCCGGATGCTGATCAGCGACTCCGACTCCAGCACCCGGAAGGCCTCCCGCAGCGTGGGCCGAGACACGGCGAACTCGGCCATCAGGGCCGCCTCGGACGGCAGCGCATCACCCTCGGCCAGCTCGCCGCGCACGATCTTGCGCCGGAGCTCCGCGGCGACCAGCTCAGCGGTCTTCGGCACCCGGATCCGCTGGCCGAACGGGCGCCCGTTGCCCGACCGGGCCCTCTGGGCCGACGGGGTCGGCGAGACCGACAGGGCCTGCGGGGCCTGCGCGGTGTGATCGGCGGGCAGCGGCACGCTCATGTTCACGCCCCTCGGCGCTGCGGTCGCGCGGCGGATGCCCCGGAGACCTCAGCGCATAATTAGTAATATCTATTAGAGTAATGCACTAATAGAGAGGACGTCGATCCGGACCCGGCGGCCGCCCCGCTCAGGAGAGCAGTTCCACCACCGTGGCCGTGGTGCGGTCGCCCAGCACCACCTTGGCCGACTCGGCCAGGTGCTTGCGCCAGAGTTCCTCGGCTTCCTCGCCGCTGCGCTTGCGGATAAGCTCGACGAGCCGGGTGTGCGCGCGGATCGCGATCTTGGCGAGTTCCTGCTCGTGCTGCCAGTCGTGGCTCTCGGCGTAGGACCGGTCCCCCTCGCGGATGATGTTGGTCAGCATGCCCACCAGGATCTGGAGGGTCTCGTTGCCGGACATTTCCACGATCATCCGGTGGAACTCGGCGTCGGCGGCGATGGAGGCGGCCGGGTCATCGAGTGACTCCCGATGCCGGTCCAGCACCTCCTGCAACCGGGCGAGATCGGCCGACGTCCGCCGCTTGGCCGCCAACCGGGCCGCGGCCGGCTCCAGGACGGCGCGGACCTCGTAGACGTCGGAAAGCAGCGCGCCCCGGTACTGCAGCAGCAGGCCGACATGGCGGGCGGCCACGCTGATGTCGGGCACCTGCACCCGCGCCCCACCACGGACGCCCCGCCGCACGGTGATGGCGCCCTCGGCCTCCAGGATGCGGAACGCCTCCCGGAGCGTGGGCCGCGAGACGCCGAACTGCTCCATCAGCACGCTCTCCGGGGGCAGCTGATCGCCTTCCTTGAGCTCGCCGAGCACGATCTGGCGGCGGAGTTGCGACGCCACCATCTCCCCGGCCTTCGGCACCCGGACTGTCGAAACTTTGGTGACCGCGTTCACGCTTTCCCCTCGGGTCGGCGAGCATGCTTCCTCATGCAAACAGCATACGAGGTTAACTTCCTCGACCGCTTGACGATGGCGGCCGCGCCGCGCCGTAAGGTGGCACCGGTCAGGTGGTTGGTGCGGCCGGGCCCGCGCCGAGGTAGCGGAGCACCGCGAGCACCCGCCTATGACCGACGTCGCCCGGGTACAGGCCCAGCTTGGCGAAGATCGAGTTGATGTGCTTGCTCACCGCGCTGTCGGTGATCACCAGGGCCGTGCCGATCTCCGCGTTGGAGCGGCCCTCCGCCATCATGGCCAGCACGTCACGTTCCCGCTGGGTCAGGTCGTCCAGGGGGTCCCCGCCCCGGCGCACCAGCAGCTGGGCCACCACCTCCGGGTCCAGCGCGGTTCCGCCCGCCGCCACCCGGCGCAGCGCGTCAAGAAACTCGGCCACGTCGGCCACCCGGTCCTTCAGCAGGTAGCCGACGCCGCGGGTGTTCGCCGACAGCAGGTCGGCGGCGTACCGCTCCTCCACGTACTGCGACAGCACCAGGATCGCGATGTCCGGCCACTGGCTGCGGATCACCAGCGCGGCACGGATGCCCTCGTCGGTGTGGCTGGGCGGCATCCGGACGTCGGCGATCACTACGTCGGGCCGTTCCCGCTCCACCGCGGCGAGCAGCCCGGAGGCCTCCCCCGCGGTGGCCGCGACCTCGAACCCGGCGCTCTCGAGCAGCTTGGTCAGGCCGGCCAGCAGCAGCACCGAGTCCTCGGCGATTACCACCCGGCGGCGGCCCGGGCCCGCCGTCCCCGGCTCGCTGGTCACGGATCCCACGTTATGGCACGGGGCCGTCGGAGTGGGTGCTGGCCGGCGGGCCCGGCGCCTGCAGCCGGGCGACCTCGCCGGGGGCGACGCAGCCGTCGGCAGTGTTCGTGATCGAGTTGGCGAAACCCACGACGGTGAGGGCAGGAGCTCCCGGTGCCCCTGTGACCGGGCGAGTGCTGCCTACCTGCGGGCCGCCCCCTGACCCGGCGCCGGGCTGCCGTCCTGACCTCGGCCAGTGTCGGCGGCGCGCTGGCCTGGTAGGTCTTGGTCACGCCGTCCAGCCGGATCACGTCGCCGCCGGCGGCGGGCGCGCTCTGCTGTCTCATGGGGATCCTCTCCGGGGACGGAACTGGCCGGCCGGGCCGGGTGGGCTCGGGAACCCACCAGCCCGGCCTGGTACGCCAAGGTGGCACGTCCGGACGGCCGGACGCAGTGGCCCAGGATCCCGAATCCGGGGTGAAGCTAGCTCTACCTGCGATCGTGAACCCAGCTGGATGGGCCGGCCCCGCCCGTGCGCGTAGCGTGAGGGGCATGGCCACCTCTGTCTTGCATGGTGGGGCGCCCGCCCGGCGGTACCACCGCGTCCCGTGGTCACCGCGGGCCTGGGGCCAGACGCTGTACCTGGCCGGGGGCATCCCGGTGCAGCTGGCCGCGCCAGTCCTCGTGGTATCGGCCTCCTTGGCCAGGCCGAGGGTGCTGTGGTCTCTTTTCTTCCTCGTGGTCGTGTTCCTCGCGGTGCCGGTGCTCACCGGAATCCAGCGGCACCGGCTGCGCGCCACGGCCGGGGTGGTGATACCGCCGCAGCCGGTCGTAGCGAACCGGCTGAGCGTGCCGGGGATCGTCGCGGTAGCCCGTACCCGGGCCACCTGGCGCCAGCTCAGTTATCACCTGCTGGCTGCCCCGGCGCTGGCCGTGGGCGCGATCACCGTCATCGGGGTGTGGCTGGCGGGCATCCTGTTCGGGCTGGTCTACGCCTACGCGTCGAGGCTGCCCGTGGGGAGCCTGCTCCAGCGCGGCCAGTCGTCGCCGACACCCGGGCACCTCCCGCCCTTGTCCCACATCCCCGTGGACGCGTGCCTGACCGCCGGCGGGATCGTGCTGCTGGTGACCGCGCCGTGGCTTACCGCCGCGGTCGGGGAGCTGGATGCCCGGGCCGCCCGCAGGCTGCTGGGTCCGAGCCGCGCCGAGGAGCTGGAGCACCAGGTGGCACACCTGTCCCAGACCCGGGCCGGGGTGGTCGACGCGGCCGACGCCGAGCGGCGCCGTCTGGAGCGGGATCTGCACGACGGCACCCAGCAGCGACTGGTCTCGCTCGCGATGCGGCTGGGCATGGCCCGCGCCGAACGCCCCGACGCGGCGCAGGCGCACCAGGTCATCGCCGAGGCCCACGAGGAGGCCAAGGCCGCCCTCCTCGAGCTTCGCCACCTGGTCCGCGGCCTGCACCCGGCTGTGCTCGAGGACCGCGGCCTGGACGCGGCGCTGTCCGGCGTGGCGGCGCGGCTGCCGATCCCGGTCCGGCTGACCGTGGACGTGCCCCGACGGCCGCCGCCCACCGTCGAGGCGGTCGCCTACTTCGTGGTCTCCGAGGGTCTTACCAACATCACCAAGCACGCCCAGGCGAGCCAGGCGGAGGTGTTCGTGCAACACGCCAACGACCGGCTGCACATCATCGTCAGCGACGACGGCGTGGGCGGCGCCGACCCGGCCCGTGGCACCGGCCTGGCCGGCCTGGCCAAGCGCGCCGCGTCGGTCGACGGGACCTTCGAGGTCGCCAGCCCGCCCGGCGGGCCGACCCTGCTCACGGTGGACCTGCCATGCGCGCGGTAGCCACACGCGGCCGCTGGCTCTGGGGCCTGTCCGGCCTGATCACCACGGCGGCCCTGGTCGTCTCCGGTATTCTCCTCATCACCTCAGTCGGGCGAGCCGAGCACGTGCAGCCGCAGGGCACCGTGACCCGGACGGTGACGGTGCCGCAGCCGGTCACCAGCCTGACCGTGCAAAGCTACGGCGACCCGGTGCAGGTGGCGGCCGGACCCGTCCGCCACGTCCAGATCACGGAAACCCTCAGCTACGACCCGCAGGCCGGAGGTCCGCCCGCGGTGGCGCAGTCGGTGTCGAGCGGCCGCCTCAGCGTGGGCGACCCCGCGTGTGCCAACGCCCCTTGCGACGTCAGCTTCGCGGTGACCGTGCCGTCGGGCGTCACCGTCACTGTATCCACCGAGGGCGGCTCGGTGACCGTCTCCGGGGTGGCCGGAGCGAACGTGGACTCCGGCAACGGGCCGGTGCGCGCCACGAAGATCAGCGGGCCGCTCACCGTCAGCACCGGCGGCGGGTCGCTGCTGCTGGACGGCCTGGCGGGCCCGCTCGACGCGGACACCGGCGGCGGGCCCCTGACTGTCCAGGGCATCGCCTCCGCGAACGCCACGGTCAGCACGGACGGCGGCGATGCGCGGATGACCTTCTCCGCGGCACCGGACTCGGTGACGATCAACACCGACGGCGGTTCCGCGGAGCTGGCCGTGCCCGGCGGCCCCTACGCGCTGACCGCCGACAGCGACGGCGGCCCGCAGTCTGTGGGGATCGCCACCGACCCCGCCGCCCACCGCTTGATCACGGTCATCAGCGGGGGCGGGCCGCTACTGATTGGGGCGGCCGGCCAGTTACCCGCGTGGAGGGCGAAATTCGCCTGGCCGGGCGGGCGGGGCCGTGGGTGGCGGGCCAGTGGCGGGCCGAGAAGTAACGACGGGGCGGCGGGGGCGGAGGCCCCAGGGACCTTCGCAGCCAGGCCAGCCACAGGCTCGTTCGGGAACGCTTCATGTACTTAGAATCAGCTAAATAATTTAGCTTGTCAAGCCGGGACGGACCTGCGCGGGCTGGTGCTGAGTCGTGGCACCAGTATCGTGTGAATTAGAGCGAGTGGGAGGTGGCTGGTGACCGAGCCGCGCGATGCCGCCCAGCGCCTGGCCGGGCAGGTCAGGCAGGCGCTGGAGGCGGCCGACCTGGCCGCTTATGCCGATCTCCTGGACCCCGCGGTGCGCTGGGGGCCGCCGGGCGACCCGGCACCGCCATGCCAGAACCGGGACCAGGTGCTGGCCTGGTACCGGCGCGGCCGGGACACCGGCATCCGCGCCCGTGTCACCGAGACACTCGTGTCGGGGGACCGGATCCTGGTCGGCTTGAAGGTCACGGACAGCCAGCCCGCCGCGGCGGGCGAGACGGATCGCTGGCAGGTCCTGACCGTGCGCGACGGCCGGATCACCAGCATCACCGGGTTCGACGACCGGGACGAGGCCGCCGTCCACGCCGGGCTGGCCGCCGGCCCGGCCGGGCCGCCCGGGACCGCCGGCTAGGGCGCTCCCCTGGCTGGGGCGGTGGGCCTGTGGTGGCGGCTGAACCGGGACCGTTCGGTAGAAAGGTTTTGGCCGTTAGGACGCTTCGCCTGGGGCCTGGTAGCCGCGGCCGCGGATCAGCCGGACCGGGGTGTAGATCAGCAGGTCCTCACCGCGCTGGTTGCGGACGCTGTTCTTAGTGGTCACCACGCCCCGCTGGCCGGTGCTCGCCGCGCGCGCCTGCGTCACCTCGACCACCACGTGGATGGTGTCCCCGACGTAGGCGGGCCGCTTGATGGTCAGGTCCATGGACATGAACGCCAGGCCGGTCCCGTTGATCACGTTGGTCTGGATGACCAGCCCCTCGCCGAGGCAGTAGACCAGGGCGCCGGGAACCAGTCGCCCGGTGTATCCGCCCGCGGCCGCGTGCGAGGCGTCCAGGAACAGCGCCTCGTTGAAGCCGCTCCAGGTGATGAACGTGATCAGGTCGGTCTCGGTGATGGTGCGGGCCGCGGTGCGGAACGCGCTGCCGACGGTCATCTCCTCCCACGTCTGGCCCTGGACCAGCAGCGGCGGGTAGGTCTGGTCGGGGTAAGTGGTCATCGTGATCCTTCCTGCGCATCCTCGACGGCCCGGAAATCAGGCGGCCGTTTCTCCTTCAGGGCGGCCAGGCCCTCGCGGGCCTCGGGCAGGCCGAAGCCGAAGAACTCATAGCCCAGCGACGCGTCGAACATCGGGCCAGCCTGGCGGTACCAGTTGTTCAGCGAGTACTTGGTCCAGCGCACCGCGGTGGCCGGCAGGCCGGCCAGGTCCCGGGCGATCGAGGTGGCCCGTTCGGTCACCTCGTCGTCGTCGACGCACAGCGACACCAGGCCGATCCGCTCCGCCTCCTCGCCGGTCAGCGGCGCGCAGGAGAGCAGGTAATACTTGGCCTTGGCCATGCCGCACAGCAGCGGCCAGCAGATCGCCGCATGATCCCCGGCCGCGACCCCCAGCCGGGTGTGGCCGTCCACGATCTTGGCGGACCGCCCGGCCACCGAGACGTCCGCCAGCAGCGCGACCACCAGGCCGGCCCCGACCGCCGGGCCGCGGATGGCCGAGACCACCGGCTTGGAGCAGTTGATCACCCCGTAGACGAGGTCGCGCGCCTCGCGCAGCACCCGGGCGCGGACGGCGACGTCCCGGGTCATGTCCTGGATCATGTCGAAGGAGCCCCCGGCCGAGAACGCCTTACCCTCGCCCCGGACGACGACCGACCGGACGTCGTCGTCGCGGTCCACCGCGGCCCAGACGTCGGCGAGGTCCCGGTGCATCTGCGCGCCCACCGCGTTCAGCCGCGGCGCGTCCAGCACGATCTGCAGCACGCCCGAGCCCAGCGTCTCGCAGCGCAGGCTGGGGAAATCCGTGTAACGGTCGGTCATCTGGGCCCCTTCCCGGGCAGGCGTGCGGTGGTCCGCCCGCGCTCTTTCTAGATAGTATAACTAGTTGTATGATTTTACTGTAATGAAACTTGGTGAGCCTGGAGGGCGGATGGACTTCCTCTGCACGGACGAGCAACTGGAACTGCGGGCCACCGTGCGCGACTTCCTGGCCAGCAAGTCGGCCGAGGAGGCCGTGCGCGCGCTGATGGCGACCCCGACCGGTTACGACCCCGCGGTCTGGCGGCAGCTGAGCGACCAGCTCGGGCTGGTTGGCCTGGCCGTTCCCGAGGAGTACGAGGGAGCCGGGTTCGGCTACGTCGAGCTCGGCATCGTCTTCGAGGAAATGGGCCGGGCGCTGCTGTGCGCGCCGTATCTTTCCAGCGTGGCGCTGGCCACCGAGGCCCTGCTGCGCTGCACCGACGAGGCGGCCAGGAAGGACCTGCTGCCCGGCCTGGCCACCGGCACGACCATCGGCACGCTGGCCCTGCTGGAGCAGCCCGGCCGCTGGGACGAGGCGAGCGTGCAGACACGGGCCCGCCGTGATTCCGGCGGCTGGGTGCTGGACGGCGGCAAGCGGCACGTGCTGGATGGCCACATTGCCGATCTCATCATGGTCGGCGCGCGCACGCCGGCCGGCGTCGGCCTGTTCGCGGTGGACGGCGCCGCGCCGGGGCTTCGGCGGGTGCCCGTGCCTACCCTGGACCAGACCCGCAAGCAGGCGCACCTGGAGTTCACCGGGACGCCGGCCCGGCTGATCGGGGACGAGGCGGACGGCTGGCCGGTGCTCCGCCGCGTGCTCGATACCGCCGCCATCCTGCTGGCCGCCGAGCAGGTCGGCGGTGCGGCCCGGGCCGTGGAGATGGCCGCTGAATACGCCGGGATGCGGGTCCAGTTCGGGCGGCCGATCGGTTCGTTCCAGGCCATCAAGCACATGTGCGCGGACATGCTGACCGAGGCGGAGGCGGCCCGTTCGGCGGCTTATTACGGGCTGTGGGCGCTCGCCGCGGACAGCGAGGACGTGCCGCTGGCCGCCAGCCTGGCCAAGGTGTACTGCTCGGCGGCGCATGTGAAGATCGCGGGCGACCTCATCCAGGTGCACGGTGGCATCGGCTTCACCTGGGAGCATCCCGCCCACCTGTACTTCAAGCGGGCCAAGAGCGGCGAGGCGCTGTTCGGCACTCCTGCCTACCACCGGGACCTGCTCGCTTCGCGGCTGGGATTGGAGGTTTGACCGGATGGACATTGAGATACGGGCGGAGGATCGGGCGTTCGCCGGCGAGGTTCGGCGCTGGCTGGACGAGCACCTGGTCGGCGAGTTCGCGGCCCACCGCGGCGTGGGCGGGCCGGACGACTCGGCGGGCTGGGACGTCCGGCTGCGCTGGGAGAAGGAACTGTCGGCGGGACGGTGGCTCGGGCTCACCTGGCCGCCGGAGTACGGCGGCCGGGGGGCGACGCTTTCCCAGGCGATCATCTTCGAGTACCTCTACGCCCGCGCCCGGGCGCCGTACCGCCTCGGAGTGCAGGGGCAGGACCTGTTCGGCCCGACGTTGCTGATGTTCGGCACCCCGGAGCAGAAGGCCAGGTTCCTGCCGAAGATCCTGGCCGCCGAGGAGTTCTGGGGGCAGGGCTTCAGCGAGCCGGACGCCGGGTCCGACCTTGCCTCGGTGCGCACGTCGGCCAGGCTGGACGGCGATGAGTGGGTGATCGAAGGGCAGAAGATCTGGATGACGTTCGGCGCGTCGGCGGACTGGCTGTACGTGCTGTGCCGGACCGAGTCGGGGTCTGTGCGGCACCACGGACTTTCCTTGCTTCTGGTGCCGGCCCGGCAGCCGGGCGTCCAGGTCCGGCCGATCACCAACATGGTCGGCGACGGCGAGTTCTGCGAGGTGTTCTTCGACTCGGCCCGGACCTCCGCGGACCTGGTCGTCGGCGCCCCGGGTGACGGCTGGAAGGTGGCCATGGCGGCGCTGGGCGTGGAGCGCGGCACCCTGCTGATGCCGCAGCAGCTCGGGTTCGAGCGGGAGGCGGAACACGTGCTGGAGCTGGCCCGGGCCCGGGTAGGCACTGGCGCCGGCGCCGGGGCCAGCGTGGGCGGGCTCAGCCACCGGCTGGTAGACGCCTGGATCGCGGTGCGGCTGATGCGCGTCACCGCGCTGCGCACGATCGGCGAGCTG
>Ga0209656_10000432_pt1 | contig 27721 bp, 23 predicted proteins | sample BogFormECP12_OM2_FD_188239 | JGI IMG/M metagenome (GOLD analysis project Ga0209656, IMG submission 188239) | Bog forest soil microbial communities from Calvert Island, British Columbia, Canada - ECP12_OM2 (SPAdes) (version 2) | ecosystem: Environmental > Aquatic > Freshwater > Wetlands > Bog ...
CGGGTGAATACAGGCGGCATATCGGAGCCGAACTGCTCGACCGCGAGCTTGATGAACATCGTGCGGCGAGCTACCAGCTTCGAGTCGTTTGGCTTGCGGCGCATGCCTTCTGGCGTTGTCAACCACGACAGGTCTCGTTCGCGGTAGGCGGCGTGCAGCGTCGCAAGCTCCTCAACCGTGGAACTTGCCACCTGCATGATGTCGTCATCGTCGGTGCTGGGAAACCGGCAACCCGAGGCCCCCAAATCCTCCAGCACCATGACGAAGGTGGCGTCTGTTGAGTTATAGGCACTGTGCCATACACGCGGAATCCGTACGGGCACTTCGCTATCGAAGTTGGCGTACACCCGCGCCTCGGCCACGCCCAGTCCGACTTGTCGAATCAACTCGCGCTGATCTTGACTAAATGGCTGCAGTTTGACGAACAACGTGTCGGGCACCGCGCCCCTGGCAGTGAGCCGGACGAGTGCGCGGCCAGTGGTGCCCGTGTGGGCCTCGATGACGTCAACCGCGGTGACGTCGGTATCCAATATCTGGCTGAACCACTCCGCTGTCAATTCCGTGACCTCGGCTGGGATCGGCAAGGCGTTCTCAACAGAAGCGTTGTTCAATTGCCCGCCTCGATCGCAGCGACTCTGGCGGCGGCGTCGGGTCCGCAAAACAGCTGGAGGTTCACCCCGCCGGCGGCCAGCAGGTCGTCAATCCGGCGTTTGAGGTCACCGGAGGCGAGGTGCGCATAGAGATTCGCGCCCGGGCAAGATGTCGCGGCCAGGTCCCGGTGGCCCGCCAAGGTGCTAGTCGCGATGCCAAAGTTCTGCGCAGCCGATGCGAATGCGACAGCGGCTCCGTGAAGCTGGGCCTCCGACACAGCCTCGTGATCGAAGTCTCCTTCGCAGAGGACGAGGAAGTGGCCTGTGGTGTCGTAGTCCGTCGCGGTGTCGCCGGCAATTTTGGTGCTGCGCAGTTCGTAGATGTTGCCATTGCGGTCGACGCCGACGTGATAGGCAATGTCGACCCATCCATGCTGGTCCTGGTGATATCGCTGGTCCTGGCGCAGGCGGCCTGGCGCGTTGCGGTTGTCGCCGAGGACCACGGCCTCGTGGTGGAGGGTCATCCGGGTGATGGTGTGGGGCTTTCCGCCCGGGCGGGCCGCTCGGGCGCCCCACGCATCTCGGCAGAACAACTGAGCAGAAGTCATGCCCGGCGCCGCGGGGGCCGGGGCAGTCAGTCCAATCGTGGACGCCAGGCCGACGCCGCCGGCCAGCCGAAGCAGCTGACGACGGTTGACGGGATGTGTTCGTTCATCGGGCCCGTCGCGCCCAGGCGCTTCCATGGCCTCACGATACGGACGGAGTTTTCGCTCGCGGGGCGACTTTTTCGTCTTCCCAGTAGGAACAGCGTGTACCGAGCCCGATAACCTGGCGTCGGCGACGTGGCACATGCGTTTATGCCTATTTTGGAGGAGTGGTGCACGTTGTACTTGGTGTCTCGATGGCACCAACGACGGTCTGCACGGTGCTGGTGGGGGGCGAGAATGCGGACGGCGGCGTCGTCGAACAGGACGACCTCGACACCACAACGAACGGCGACGCGCCAATCCTTACCGCGCCGGACCAAGTCGTCGCGGCGATTCTGAGCAGCCGCGAGGATTCCGGTGCGGATGGCTACCGGGTGGCATCCGCCGGCGTGACCTGGGCTGACCCCGCGGATGCAGCCACGCTGCGCCAGAGACTGGCGGTCGGCAAGATCGAGAACGTCACGCTGGTCTCGGCACTTTCGGCTGCGACCGCACTGGCTCGGGCCTTCGGCAGTTCAGCCCACTACGCGCAGACTGCGCTGCTGTACGTCGAGCCGAACTCCGTGACGTTGGCTGTGGTCAACACGGCCGATGGAGCGGTCGCCGATATGCGCCAACGGCGCCTGCCCGACGCGGATGACCAGGCGGTGGCCGCGTTGGTCGAGATGGTCAAGAGTGCCGATGAGATGGAATTGCGGCCGGAGGGCGTCTATGTTGTCGGCTCCGGTGTTGACATCCCGCTGATCAAGCCGGCGTTGGAGGAGGCTACCTCGCTGCCGCTGAGCGCCCCGGAGGAGCCGCAGCGGGCGCTGGCCCGGGGCGCGGCGCTGGTATCTGCGAAAGCGCCATTGCTTGCGTCGTCCACCACCGACCTGGCTCGGGCGTTCGGCCGAACAGCTCGCTACACGCAGACCGCGCTGTTGTACGTCGAGTCGAACTCGGCAACGTTGGCGGCGGTTAACACGGTCCGTGGCTCGGTCGCCGATGTGCGCCAACGGTTCCTGCCTGAAGACGATGACGAGGCGGTGGCCGCGTTAGTAGAGATGGTCAAGGGTGCCGATGAGATGGAATTGCGGCTCCCCGATCGTGTGACGAGCTGTGGCCTGACAACGACTCTACCGGGATCTTCGGGTGAAGCGCGGCCCGAGGGGCCCGGGCCGCCGACGCCTCGCGGGTGATTCTCAGCGCCCAACTGTGGCGCGGACCGCCGCCAATCTCGGCAAACGCACCCGCAAATCTATCTGCGTGGGCACCGTCGACCGGCCGGCAGTGCCGGCCCAGCCGGATAGGGCGGACCTCTCCGATCTTTCAGCCGGCGACGAAATCGGCAGGATTGAGCAGCGCGCTGAGGTCGGCCAGCAGCGTGGTCCCGGTCGCCTGGACCAACTCCGGCATGTTCTCCCATTCCGCCGTTGCCAGACTTCCGAGTTGGGACGGGAAGTCGTCGTTGGCTGTCAGGACGGCGGTCGCCAGGTCGTCGCGGGCGTTGAGGAGCCCAGCGATGATGCCGGTGTTCGGGTCGAACACCGAGTCGTCGAGGAGGGACCCGAGCTGCTGGGGCAGCAACAGCGACAAAACGGTGTCGCCAAGCGCCAATTCGGTGGGCAAGCTGATGTCGCTGAACGCCAGAGGTAGATTATTGAAAATCGCCTCCAGGCTGCCGACCGGATTGGTGACGATGTCGTGATCGACGGTGGCCCAGTCGGGGGCCAACGCCGGGGTGAACCTCAGTCCCAGCGGAGTTTCCGGGTCGCTGCCGAACACCGCGTCGAAGTTATCGGTGCCCATCACGCCCTGCAGCCCATGGAGAATCAATTCCTGTATCACCCAGTCGGGTTGGGCATTTTCCCGCGACACGTCCAAGGCGTAGTCGTAGGACAACACGCGCTCTGACATATCGGCGGCGTATTCCGCGGGGCTGACCGTGGGTGTGTCGGCGGGCAGATAGTTGGCCACATCGGCCACCGGCACCACCTCAGTGGTCACGGGTAGGCCTGTCGGGTCCGTGCCATCGGGGAGGTTTTCAAATCGGGCGAATATCTCACCGCTGGTGACGCCGTTGCTGTCCAACCAGTTCGCCACGCCCGGGTTGGTCGCGCTGACCACGTAATAGGTGTAGCCGTCAGGATCTTGAAACGCCGTGGTGTTGTTCAAAGTGGTCTGCGCCAAGGTGTACGGCAGCGCCGCGCCGAAGACGTTCATCAACTCGATCCCGCTGTAGGCGGACGTCACGTCGGGCACCTTCACGATCAGCGCCTCGCCGGGATCCAGGTCGAAATTCCCCCCGGAGACCTCCGCACTCGGCAGGCCCGTCGCGAACACACTCGTTTCAGGGGCCAGGTTGCTCATGGTATTGGTCGGAAGCTCGATTCCGGCAACCTCGGCCAGGCCCATGTTTTCTTGGTTGAACGGTCCAACGATGTTGCCGAACGCGGTGAACAACGTGGTCAACAACGAGTCGACCGAGGTGATCTGGGTAGTGGACGTCGCTGTCACGGTGTCGGAGGCGTCCGCGCTGGGAAATATTCCCGTGCTCGGTATGGAGAAAAACGCCGGGCAGTCGGACACGCAATGGATGCTGATACTGCCCGGCCCCTGCGCCCAGTCGCCCAGCACGTCTCGAATCAGCAGGGAGGCATCACCGTTCGTGGTCGCGTCGGTGTCGTTGATGAAATTGACTGCGCCGCTTGGGTCGGTGGGGCCGATGTCAACGGTGAAGGTGCCGTCGGGATTGACGACCAGGCCGTGGTCCAGTTCCAGACTGCTCTCGCTTTCCGCCGTCGAACCGGTGATTGCTTCGGTCGCGATGGCCAAAGCTTCCGTGCCGTTGCCTACGGTGCCAGTGAGCTCGTAGGTCGCGCCGGGCGCTAGGCCTGCCGTCGCGTGGTAATAGATGTCGGGCGTGAAGAACTGAAAGTACTGACGGGAATCAGCGGCATCCCCGGCCACCACCTCCGGCGACTGGAAAAAGACGCCGTCGAAAAGTTCGGTGACCCTTGAGAGCCCGGCCGAGAGCAATTCATAGTTCGTGTTCTGCAGACCCGTTAGCAGCATGGCGTCGCTGTCCGGTGTTGCGAACGGCAGTGCCGAGTCATACGCCACCGCCTGCTGCATTGCGTCGAGCAGTTGATCAAGCGCTGGCTGGTACGAGCTATCAGCAGTGGCCTGCGGCGCGGTGATCATCATCGACAGAGCGCCGGCTAACGCCGTCGTGGCAAAGCCGACCGCTTGAGCGGCCCGGGTACGGGCAGACCGATTTGTCGTCACGCCGCTTCCTTCCCTGAGACACGCCTAAGAAAGTATTGGCCATGTCGACGACAAATAACGTGATTTCAGGACTGTCGATTGACCGCTAAAAGGTGAGGGGCGAGGTGTCCCGGGCCGCCGAGTGACTCGAACCAGGCCTTTGTGGGTACAGCATTCGCAAGTCTCACCGCACCACGTGCGCAACGCCTACGTACTGGAGTTTTGACATGCAGCGTCCCGACACGATGATCGAAATCCATCGTGAACGCGTCCAGGACCAGACCCTCGAGGTGTTCAGCGGCGACAAGTACACAGAGTCGGTCGACGGCACCGGCTACTCGGCGACGGCGACTCTCGATCTCACGTTGGATCGCGTGTGGTTCATCCTCGATGCGCACCAGCGGCTCTGGCTGGAGGAAGCCGATGGCGAAACTCGCGATCCGCTCCGCCATTTCGCGATCGACTTGGTGATCTTCGACTCGAAGATCGTGATCGATTCGGTGACTTGCATCCCGCTGGTGGAGTTGCCGCCGGCGACGATCACCATTGCGGGCGGTCCCCGCGACGGGGAGTCGCGCGAGATCCCGTACACCGAAATCCCGCTGTTCGGGCGGTTGACCATGCACGACCAACTCGAGCCGCATCAAGTAGAACCGGGCAAGCAGACGATCGCATTGAACTTCACCGCCCAGGACGGTCCTGTTCTGCTGGCCACCGCGCTGCCCGATGAGTACGCCCCGCGACTGTTCGGCCCACACATCGAGCGCCGATCCGACGGCCACACCGCATTCACGGGACAAGACCCGCGGATCAGCTGGGAACTCGATTACGCCGAGGCGTACTGGATAACTCATTGCATCGCAGGCGAACTGATGGTGAATCTGGAAAAGCTGCAGCATCCCGGCCTCTCCGACGACGATGCCAGGACCCAAGTGCTCGACTCGCTGGCCGCCCAGATTGCCGATGCGGTCCGGCCCAAGCTGGCCGAGATGGGGGAGAACGGCATCGTGGATCTACTGCCGTCGCCGCTGGACGTCGACCCCGAATCGCACGACGACAGCACGACCAAGGAACTCGACGCCGTCGTACAGCGCTTCGAGATCGGCAAGGTCACCCATGAATCGATGGTCGTCCAGCTGCAGACGCTGAGGGAACTGCCGTCAGGCGAGGAGCTGCCTGCATCGATCCTCGCCGAAAACCCGCGTGAGAAAACCGGATTGGCCGTCACGGGGTGGAGCATCCTGCGTCAGGTCCGTGACACCGTGATGAACAGCTTCAATCTAGACGAAAGCGACTTCGACGCCGATACCCCATGCCTGCTGGAGGGACCGAAGACCATCACCATCGGCGGTCAAGAGCGAAGTCTCGACGCCCTCGACGCCGACATTGTGCCGCGAACGGAGGACGGCCGGTTGGTCATCGACGGCACGGTAAGCGCCGAAACCAAACTCTACGATTTCAAGGCGACCTTCAAGGTGACCTACGAGATGGGCCTTGACGACATCCCGCGCGACACAAGCGAGAGGGAGAACCGGGCAGCCGACCTGGCGACCGTTGAAAGTCTGGAGCAGGCGATGAGCGCGGCCGCCGAAAAGAAGCGCGCCGGCGAGCTCAGCGATCAAGATTACGAGGCGGAAGTCAAACGAGTCAGCGAGCGGTTCGATGAGCTTCCACGGACCGTGGGCGTGCGACCGGCGCAGAATCCCGCGGAGCCGGAAGTGAATCCGGAGTTCAGCCTGACCGCTGCCGGTAAGGTCGCCGCGGCTGCCGGCGCCGCGGCTGTGGTCGGTTTGCTTGCGCTGCCGGTGACCGCGGCCGCCGGGGCGGCCGGCGTAGGGGTTGCCGGCGCAGGCGGTCTGCTCACTCTGGCGATCGCGCAATACATCACCACCGTGCTGACAATCGACTGGTTTGGCAGCGGAATTGGATCTCGCCAAGTCAAGAAGTCGCTGAACGACCGTCCCGATGGCACATCGCTGCCTTCGATCGGAATACCGGTGGACGCGGATCTCAACCGCCAGCGCCTCGCGGTGTATTTCCGGCCGCTGCCGGCGAAACTGTGGGTTGGTTGCGTCACGGCCGAAGATGCCGAGGAGGAGTCCGACGCCAAAGACCTACGGCTGGTGGGTGGCCGGTGGCCCACCGATGGCCATCCCTGGAGGCTATCCAATGATGACGCCAGGTTGTTCGTCGACTCCGGAGAATTGCAGCTCTTCGTCGAGCCGGACGGCGCTGGAGCCGACGAGCTGCGTATCGGTGTAAGCAGCGCAGCGGATGGACGACGTCGACTGCAGGTCGACGGCAAGGATCCCGATATGCTGCAACGGCTTCCGCAGTGCTCGGCCACAACCGATCGCAGCGGAGAGTAAGCCCAGGAGTAAGCGTGCAGCGATAGTCTGTTTCGCATGCTTGACGGGGTCATGCTCCTGTGGTGGATCCTCACGGTTCCGTCGTTTCTGTTCGTCGTCCTCGATATCTGGCGGACCACCCCTGAGTCGCCGGTCCTCAAGTGGGCCTTCGTAATTCTGACCGCATTCACCGGACCGCTCGCGGCGTTCTTCTACGTGCTCGGCTGTCGCGAACCGCTTCGCGGCGAGCACGAGAAATACGTCGCGTTTTCTGCTCGAGTACGTGCTGGGCTTCGGGTTCGGGTGGGCGTTCTTTCAGGCGTTCGCCATGCGGGACGCGGCGGGCGGGTCATATCTGAAGTCTCTGCGGATGACCTTCCTGCCCGAGCTGTTGTCGATGAACCTCCTTATGACGGGCATGATCCTCACGTCACGCTCCGCCATGCGACGCGTGGATGGAAGCGACGACCCGACGCGTCCGCAGTTTTGGTTCGTCATGTCGATGGCGCTGATCGTCGGGTTCGTGTCTGCTTACCCGATCAACTGGTGGCTTGTCGCCAATCATATGAAGCACGGCATGATGACCGTTCGCGCGAAGGCCGCCAGTGAAGCCGCCCAAGAACATTCGATGAACGCGATGTCGTCCAAAACATCATCGGGCTCGGGGCAAAACCAGCCCGGCGCAGGCGTGAAGGCCGCGATGACCGCGCTTACTTTCGCCATCCTCGGCGCAGCGCTCATCATCGTCATGCGATTCGCCATGTGAGCGTCGACAACCGCTGGTTCGAATCATTCTGCGTAGCCCCACATCTGGGCCGAAGTCCTTTCGCCTCCGGGATAGGACACGAATTCGACCGGGGTCCCGTCGGGATCGCGTACGAAGAACATCCGCACGCCGCCGATCTCCACCGGTCGCTGTTCAGGCTCGTAGCCGGCGGCGGTGACCACAGCAAGCGCGGCATCGACGTCGCGGACGCTCAACGAGATGTTGGTATAGCCGAGGACGGTTTCAGGCTGTGGATCCAGCTGGCGGTGGGCGAACTCGAGAAGCTCCACGACGGTACCACCGAGCATCCCTCCGATCATCCGGCCGCGGGCTCCAGTTTCACCCGTCACCACTTCCATTGGCGGACCGTCTAATTCAACATCGAAAAAGACTTCAAGGCCTAGCAGGTCGCGATAGAACCGCAGCGATACTTCCGCATCAGAGACTGCGATGCAGATGTGCGAGAAGCCGATAATCCCGATCGGGTGCTGGGTCATCTGGAGTCCTCTCGGCGAGAGCGGTGGAACGTCCAGTATGCGAGATCCGGCCATCGGAATACGGTGAACGGGCTTGGCTGCTAGGGAGTGAGCACCACCGAGCCGACGGTCTTGCGGCCTTGAAGATCGCGGTGCGCCCGCGCCACGTCCTTGAGCGGGTAATGCGCGCTGACCGTAACCTTGATGGCTCCGTCGCCGATCAATTCGAATAATTGTCCTGTCCGCCAGGCAAACTCGTCGTGGGTGCGCATGAAATGGGGCCGCGATGGCCGAACGAGGTACACCGATCCAGCGGCGTTGAGCCGCTGCGGGTCGACCGGGGGCACCGGTCCGCTGGAGGCACCGAACAGCGCGAGAGTGCCCCGGACCGCAAGGCTGGCAAGGCTGGCGTCGAACGTTGACTTGCCCACGCCGTCATACACCGCGGTCACACCGGCGCCGTCGGTAAGCTCTCGGACGTTGGCTCCGAACTGCTGAGGCTCCACGGGGTAGTCCAGCACCTCGACCGCCCCGGCTTCGCACGACAGCTGCGCCTTCTCCGTGGTCGAGGCGGTGGTGATCACCCGGGCGCCCAAGCTGGTCGCCCACTGGGTCAGGATCAGCCCCACCCCGCCGGCCCCGGCGTGCAACAGCACCGTGTCGTCGGCCTGCACCGCATACACGGATTTGATCAGGAGGTGTGCGGTCATCCCCTTCAAGAGCGCCGCTGCGGCAACATCAAAGCCGACACCGTCGGGAACCAGGGCCACGACATCGGCTGGCGCGACGCAGTATTCAGCATAAGCGCCGACGGCGTCGGCGCTGGCAACCCGGTCGTCAACATGAAAAGAGGTCACCCCGTCGCCGACCGCGGCTACGGTCCCGGCGACCTCGGCGCCGAGAATGAACGGTAAGTCGTGCGGGTAGAGCCCTGACCGGAAGTAGGTGTCGACGAAATTCACGCCGATCGCCTCGGCTTTGATCAACACCTCGCCCGGGCCGGGGGAGGGCTGCGGCCGGTCGACGTAGTTCAGGACTTCTGGCCCCCCGTGCTCGGCGACTTCAATGGCGTGCATACAGCTTAATTTGACGGTGACATCCAGCCGACGTCGATGGAGCCGGCTACAAGAATCACGGCGCGCCGGTGTTGCAGTGAACAATGCCGTGCGTTGTTCGCCGACACAGCGGCGCCTGCTCAACGCTGTAGCGCTCGACATCGACGGCCGCCGTCCTTCCGGCGACGCTCGTCAATGACAACGCGCGGCCGGCTTGGTGGAACGGCTCGGGAGAAAGGCAGACCGATGGGAAATGCGAAGACGATTCACGAGGTGACCTACGACCTGCTGCGTGAGCTGGGGCTGACGACGGTATTCGGCAACCCGGGCTCTACCGAGGAGACGTTCTTGACGAACTTCCCCGACGACTTCACGTATGTCCTGGGATTGCAGGAGGCGTCGGTGGTGGCCATGGCCGACGGATTCGCCCAGTCCACCGGCAAGCCCGCCTTGGTCAATGTGCACACCGCCGCGGGCATGGGAAACGCGATGGGCAACCTGGTGGCGGCGGCCAAGGGCAACACCCCGCTGATCGTCACGGCCGGTCAGCAGACCCGCGAAATGGTGTTGTGCGAGCCATATCTGACCAACAAGGACGAAACGGTATTTCCGCAGCCATGGGTGAAGTGGGCGTATGAGCCCAAGCGCGCCGAGGACGTGCCGGCGGCGATTATGCGAGCGCACGCGATAGCGCTACAGCCACCGGCCGGCCCGGTGTTTGTGTCGATCCCGCTTGATGACTGGGAGAAGCCCGCGCTGGGTCCGGCGGTGGTACGTACGGTGAGCCACCGGGTCAGCCCCGATGCCGAACGGTTGCGCGGATTCGCCCAGCGCATCAACGCTGCGCAGCGGCCACTGCTGGTGTTCGGGCCGGAGGTCGATCGCGCCGGGGCCTGGGATGCCGGTGTGGCGTTCGCGGAGAAGGTCGGGGCGCCGGTGTACAGCGGCCCGTTGCCCGACCGGGCGTCGTTCCCCGAGGATCACCGGCTATTCCAGGGACAGCTGGCGATGACCATCGCCGGTGTCACCGAGGTGCTGCGCGGCCATGACCTGGTTGTGGTGATCGGGGCGCAGGTGTTCCGGTACTACCCCTACGTGGCTGGTGAGTACCTGCCCGAGGGCACCGAACTGTTGCAGATCACCGCCGATCCGGGTCTGGCCGGCGCGGCGCCGGTCGGCGACAGCGTGCTGGGGGACACGCTGCTGGCCTTGGAGCAGCTGGTGGGCATGGTCGATGATCACAGCGACCGGGCGGTCCCGGCCAGGCAGGTGCCCACCTCGGCGGTCGACGTGACCGGGTCGGCACCGCTGGAGCCGGATGCGGTGTGGGAGACGTTGCGAACCGTCACGCCCGCCGATTCGCCGTTGGTCACCGAATCGACGTCGACGATGGCCCAACAACTGCGTTTCCTGCCCAGCACCCGCCCGGCTTCGTTTTTCGCCACTGCCAGCGGCGGTATCGGCTGGGGGTTGCCCGCGGCGGTGGGCGTCGCCCTGGGGGACCGCGCCCGCGGCGTCAAGCGCCACGTGCTTGCCACCATCGGCGACGGGTCGTTCCAATACTCGGTGCAGGCCCTCTACACCGCCGCCCAACACCGGCTGCCGATCGTGTTCGTCGCGATGCGCAACGGCGAATACTCGATCCTGAAGTCGTTCGCGGTATTGGAAAAGACACCCGGCGTGCCGGCACTGGACTTGCCGGGCCTTGACATCGCCTCCCTCGCAACGGGTTTCGGGTGTCGCGCGGTCAATGTGGACAGCTGTGAAAAGCTCGCCCACGAATTCAATGCCGCGCTGAAGGCCGACGGTCCCACCGTGATCGTGGTGCCGACCAAAGTTCAGGCCGCGCATCTGGGATAGCTGTCAGAAGCGCCGGGTTCCGGGTTTGCGGATTCAAAGACATCGCGACGCTCAAGGAGGCGGGCGTCGAAGAGGTCGTCAGTGCTCGGGCGCCGCTTCCCAGCTGAGCCGCGTCGAGTCACGGAGTCAAATCCATGAAGATCACCGACGTCACGCTGCCGTTTCGGGTCTGGCAGGAAAGCGAGGCATGTATGACCGCGACAGCCGAAGTTCTCGCTCTCCCGTCCACGGGATGTGGCCGAATTATGTTTGGTCTTCGAAGTGCAGCGGCGTCTGATGTAGGCGCCGGCTCACCACATCGACGGGACGCCCGCGCGGATTCTGGCGACCTCGGAGCGGGCGAAACGCACCCGATCAGTGTCGGCGCCGCGCGCGGCAGCCAGCTCGTCGGCGAGGGCATACGCGGCATTGAGGACGTAGCGGGCACGTTTCCGTTCCTGACGATTGTGACTGGCTTTGCGATAAGCCTTGCGGGCCTTACGGTTACCGGCCATCGCGTCGAGTTCGGCTGCGGTAATGACGTTGCGGGCCTGCTCAGGGGCCATAACGTCGCGGACGAAGTCCTGTTCTGATTTGACGGTCGACTTGTAAACTTGCACAACGATGATGAGCGCTATGACGATCGTCGCGATGAGCAATCCGATCAGTTTCAATGCGCTCGGGCCGGCGATCGCGCCCAACGAATCCCATGTCCCGTGCAGCAGCATCGGTATCGCGATCAGAAGCAGACCTCGCCCGACCTTGCGTGGTTCCGCGGGCCGGCCAAGAAGGTAGACCAGGCCGGCGCAGAAGATTGCGCTGTAGAGGATGTGCGCGGCGACCCCGCTGACCATTCGAAGAATGATGGTGCCCACCGACGCCCCAACCTGATTCGCGCCGAACTGCGTTCCGGCCGAGGTCATTGCGTAGGTGATGTCCTCGATGATCTGAAATCCCAGGCCGATGAACGCGCCCATGATGAACCCGTCGAACGCTGTTCGTATTTGCCGTGGCGCCATTGCGATGAGTAGCAGCAGGCCCGAACCTTTCGCCCATTCTTCGGTGAACGGGGCCGCCAAGCCGGCCCCCCAGTTCAGCGCCCACACCTGACCGAAGGTCTTCCCGTACAACGCGAGGATCGCGTCGTTGGCATTGGCTGCCATCGCCCCTGTCGCGGCGAAGCCGCCCCACAGAAACGCGACGACCATCAGCTTGGCGGGGAGCTTGGCGTAGTGGTCGATGTGCGCCGCGAACCACCAGAACAGGGCGGCGTAGATGGCGAACGACGTCACCGCGAGGCCGATCGCCTCGCCGTATGCGTCGTACTCGCGGGCGAGCGTGGAGATGAAGGCGAGGAATCCGGTCCCGACCAGCAGCAGATACCCCCAGAAAGCAAAATTACGAGGCTGGTAAAAGCTGAATCGCCGGCCCCAGCCGGAGAGGTCAAGCGCGATGTCACGTGCGCGATCAAGGTCGGCAAGCGTCGGCGCTGGCGTCGTTGTCACCGCTTCCCCTCTCCGGTTTGGCTGATGCTGCGGATCATCCGCCAAACCGTTGCCGTTGGCTCCGAGCCGGTATCCGACGGTCCGGTGGCCACGGCTTCGACTCCGCGGGTCTCGAATACGAACGCGGCGATGATCCCGGCGGTGTGTGGTCCGGTGACCCGCACTGTCGCGCCCTGCTTGCCCTGGTCGTTGACGATCGTGGTGGGCGCACCGGTCACGTGGACGCCGCGACCGCGATTGAGAGCTTCGGAGGTCGTCTCGATCTGATCGAGCAGTTGGTCGGCGTCCCCGTGGAATTGTCCGGTGCGGACGGTGAACTTCAAGGCCCCGTGCTCGACGGTCGCGGTCGACGGATACTCGCCGGACAAGGGCCCGTGGCCGGCTCGGAGACCAGAGGTGATACCCCAGCCGGCCTCCGGCACGAACGTCACGCCGCCTTCGACCTCGAGAACATCGCCGGCTCTGACAATGTCGTGATAGGGCACTCCCGCGTTGATGATGGGCAACACCACCGACATCACGATGGCCAGCGCGAACACCGCCAGCGTCGGGCGAATGGTGCGTCGATCCAAGCCAAACCATCGCTCGTCAGCGGGCACCCACCGTTCGTCGGGTTCGAATCTCGGTCGTGCGACCGCCGAGGCCGTATCGGATGCGGGATCCGGCATACCGTGCGCTCCCCAATCTTTCTGCAAGCCTGCTAGCCGTGCGGCGTCGTTTGAGTGGCGTCCGGGGTTCGAGACTAACGACGGCGAGAAGACTCGACATCAAAATTGGTGACATCCGCGACTTTGGCGTGGCTGGAGCGTATGAGCTCCTAGGCTGCGGGCCATGGCTATCGACCGTTTTGGGCTCCTTGCGGGCAGCATCCGACTTGCCTCGGGCATCTCGTTTCTCGTCGACCCCCTCCGTGCGAATCGGTTCTGGGGCGATCCCGATGTGCCGACGCCGACAGCGCAACTGTTGTTGCGATCGATGGGCTACCGCGATGCGTTGATCGGTGGGCTGCTCGCGGCGGCGGCGCTGCGTGGCAGAAACACCCGCGGCTGGTTCCTGGCGTCCGCCGGCGCGGATGCGTCCGATTTGCTCGGCGGGATGAGCGTCCATCACGAGATGAAGCGCTCACAGCAGCTGATCGGGTTGGGTGGCGCTGCCGTCGGCATTGTGACCGGGCTTTGGGGTGCGGCGCGTCGGACGCCGGAACAAGAATCTGGAGATGGCGGTTGAGCTAGTCGTCCGCGGATGTCGCCGCGGCAACTTGTAGGCGATTGCGATGGGAGCGAGCGTGCGTATCGGTGTGTTGACCTTCGTGACCGACGAGGGCATTGGTCCGGTTGAGCTGGGTGAGGCGCTGGAGCAGCGTGGGTTTTCGTCGCTGTTCCTCGCCGAGCATTCGCACATCCCGGTCGATGCGAAGACCCCGTATCCGGGCGGGGGCCCGATTCCTCGCAAGTATTACCGGACCCTGGATCCGTTTGTGGCGTTGACGGCGGCGGCGGTCGCCACCGAGAACCTGGTTGTCGGCACCGGGATAGCGTTGATGCCGCAGCGCGATCCGATCCTGACCGCTAAAGACGTTGTATCGCTGGATCTGGTGTCGGAGGGCCGATTTCGCTTCGGTGTGGGTGTGGGCTGGCTGCGTGAAGAAATCGCCAACCATGGCGTTGATCCCAAGGTGCGCGGACGCGTGGTTGAAGAACGGCTGCGCGCGATGATCGAGATCTGGACGCAGGAGAAGGCGGAATTTCACGGTGAGTTCGTGAATTTCGATCCGATCTACAGTTGGCCGAAGCCGGTGACGAAGCCGTATCCGCCATTGTATCTGGGCGGGGGACCCGCGAGTTTTCCACGTATCGCTCGGCTGCACGCCGGTTGGCTTGCGATGACGCCGTCAGCGGAAGTTCTGTCGGGCCAACTGGAGGAACTACGCGGTGTCGTCGACCACGAGGTACCGGTGATCAACTTCCACGGTGGCGAACCGACGGCAAAAGAGGTCGAGGCCTACCTCCCGTTGGGGTTGGAACACCTATTGGTGGACCTGCCGACCGAGCCCCGCGACCAGACACTTCGACGCCTCGATAACTTGCAGACCGAGTTCGCGCAACTGGGTTAGCGAAGGTTGTTTCGCCCAACATCTGCCGAAGCCCCGGATTGTCGGTGAGGACAGCGACAACCGTGCCGGTTTGCTCCACGATCGAAAGCAACGGCGTTCGTACGTAAAGCGTTTGCACCGCCGGTAACTGGACCGGGTCGCAGGAGTGGGCTGGATGAAGCGGATTGTGTTGGGTATGACGGGGGCTACCGGCGCGGTGCTCGGTATCGAACTGCTCCGGCAATTGCAGGGGTGTGCCGATGTGGAGACGCATCTGGTGTTGTCGCGGTGGGCGCGGGCGACGATTCATCTGGAGACGGAGTTGTCGGCTGGCGATGTGGAGTCGTTGGCGAAGACGGCGAAGCACGCCCTGTGCTCGTCGCCGAGTCGAATTCAACGCCAACGTAATCCGGGTTACGTGAACAGTTCACGTCGCTGCGAGATGTACTCCTGCACCGATTGCGCAGGACGACCGGTGAGGTCTTCGACATCATGGGTTAAGCGGTTGTAGCGATCGTCGCGATGCAATTTGGCCATGGTGGCGATGTGCTGTTGGGTGTGCGGCTCGAGTCCTGCCTCGCTGAGATGCCCAAGCCATTCGTCGTAGGGCAGCTGAACCGCGGTGATCGGCCGGCCAAGGGCTTTCGCGTATTGTTCGGCCAACCCATCGATGTCCAGCGCTGCCGGCCCGGTCAATTCGTAAACCGCACCGATGTGGTCCTGCGGCGCCCGGAGCACGGTGGCAACGACGGCGGCCACATCCGTGGCAGCGACAGGGGAGGTGCGGCCGCTTCCGAACGGCAACGCCAATTGCCCCTTCTCGCGGATTGAGCGGGCCGCGAGCACGGTGAACAGCGGGTTGTCGAGGAAGACGGTCGGTCTGACATGTACGGCCGGCAAGCCCGACCAGTTGATGACGTGCTCGGCCAGCCAGTGCAGGCGTTGTTGGCGGGATTCCTCCGTGCTAGTCGCGGTCATCTGCGAGACCGTCATTTGCGACATGTTGACCAGCGCTTCCAGGCCGTCGCCGTCGTCGGCGGCCGCGCAGACTACGGCGGTGGCTTCCAAATAGGAAGCCGAGACGCTCATGTTGAAAAACATCCGGTCGATGCCAAAGATCGCCGCGCTGACATCCACCGGGTTGGTCAGGTCTCCGACGATCACCTCAGCTCCGAGTGCGCGCAGCGCGTCGGCGCGCGAGTCCTCGCGGTGCACCATCGCCCGCACGGCCTCGCCATGGCTGAGAAGTTGCTCGACGACTAGCCGACTGACCCCGCCGACGCCGCCGCCGGCACCGGTGATCAGGTAACTGGGAGTGCGAGTCATAACCGCGACCTCATGCCTATATATCGGTCAGATTTCGTTGGCTCCGCCGTCAGCGGTGACGGTGGACCCAGTGATAAAGCTTGCCAGGTTGCTGGCCAGAAACAATGCCGCATTGGCGATTTCGTCAGGCTCGCCGAACCGGCCCAGTGGGATACCCGCGATGCGATCGGCGCGGAACTGAGTTATCGAGTGCCTTCGCACGCAGGGCAACGGTTCAGCGCGTGATGAGGCAAGCGGGCGTCCGGCGCGCAAAGTGGGTCAGCGATTACAACGGGTCGGAGCCTCAGTCGCTTACCGAGGGGGAGCGGCGGGTGGTGTATTTGTTCGCCGACGGCCACACCGACAAATCCGCTGCCAAGGCGCTGGGGATATCGGTGAATACTGTTGGTACCCACCTTCGTTCGGCATATTCCAAGCTTGGAGTCCAGTCGCGAGTGCAGTTGGTCAATGCGCTACGGGAACGCGGTGACCTGAACTAAGTGATCCGGTCCGCGTCATCCGACGTGACGGACCAGGGTGTCGATGAGCGCATTGATCGCCGGGCTGGCGTGTTGGGATGCCGCGTAGGCGATTGACAGCGTCCAGGTGATGGATGGCTGCAGCGGAACCGCGCGCAGCTCAGGGAACCGGTTGGCCACGCTGTTGGGCAGGATGGTAGTCGCCAGTCGGTGTCGGATGAGCTCAGCGGTGATCGCGTAATCGGCGACTTCGTAGGCGCTGACCGGCTCGACGCCGGCAGCGGCGAAGCCGGCATCCAAGCGCTGCCGTATCCCCCACCCGCGCGGGAAGTTGATGAAGTCGTGTCCCGCGAGGTCGGCGAGTTGTACCCTGGCGCGACCCGCCAATGCGTGGCTGGATTCGCAGACGAAGACCATCGGCTCGCTCATCAACTCACGCATCGCTACCAGCTGGGAACCCGGCGATTTGATCGACACCAGGGCGAGGTCCATCTGGCCGTCGGCGATAGCGGTTAGATGCCCGGCCGAACCCGTCAGGCTTTGCCGCAGGCGAACGGTGATCAACGGGTTCGAGCGGCGGAACTCTTCGAGGGCGGCAGGCAGATCCAACGTTCCCCACGACATCAGGGTGCCCAGGGTGACGTTGCCGGTGAGCTGATCACGGAATGCGTCGACTGAGGTCCGGGCCCGGCGGGCGGTGTGGATGACTTCCCGGGCGTGCTGAAGGAAGACCTCGCCGGCCGCGGTGAGTGCGATTTGGCGCCTGGAACGGTCGAATAGCTCGATGCCAAGCTCTTTCTCCAATTTGCCGACCGATGCCGAGAGGGCAGACTGCACGACGTGAATCCGCTGGGCCGCTCGCGAGAAGTTCAGCTCGGCGGCCACTGCGACGAAGTACTCCAGGTGCCGGAGTTCCACGCCGACCATCATATCGCGATCCGCGATAGTAATGTTCTCTTTCCTTCGTTGGACGCGATGGCTGATTCGGGTGTTGGCTATAAGCGTCGGATAGCAGACGATCGGTTCATAGGAGGACGGACCCATGCGGGCCTTGCGTTTTACCGAGTTCGGTGACCCCGGTGTGCTGCAGGTTGCGGACCTGCCGGATCCGACCGCGACAGCCGAAGAAGCGGTGATCCGGGTTGAGGCGGCGTCGGTCAATCCATCTGACGTGAAGAACGTTGCCGGGGGGATGAACTGGACGTTGCTGCCGCGCACGCCCGGGCGTGATTTCGCCGGTGTGGTCATCAGTGGGCCATCCGAATGGCAAGGAGCTGCCGTCTGGGGCACCGGCGGAGACACCGGCTTCACCCGAGACGGGTCACACGCCGAGTTGATGTCGGTGCCGGTGGAAGCGTTGGTGCGCAAGCCCGAGCGGCTCAGCTTCGACGAAGCCTCCACCGTCGGGGTCAATTTTGTCGTGGCGTGGTACGGGGCGGTGGAAGTTGCACAGCTGGCGGCCGGCGAAACCATAGCCGTCTTCGGGGTTTCCGGTGGTGTAGGGGGAGCGGTGGCGCAAATCGCGCGAGCGCTCGGCGCCAAAGTGGTTGGAGTGGACCGTCGTCGGCCCCGCCCGGAGACCGCCGCCGCGGCTGTCATCGACGACTTCGTCACGTTCGACCCGGCGGCAGATGTCGGCGCCGAGATCAAGCGGCTCACCGATGGCAGGGGTGTCGACGTGGTGTATGACACCGTCGGTGGCGTGACCACGCCAGCCGCGCTGGCCGCGCTGGCCCTTCGGGGCAGGCTCGTGGTGATCAGCGTCGTCGGTTCGCGAGCGGTCGAAATCGACCTGCTGGACCTGTACCACAACGAAACTCGAATCCTCGGCATAGACAGCACAAAGCTCACTGTCGTCGACTCGGCGCGGCGCCTTCAGCAGATGGCACCCTACTTCGAGTCCGGTGAGTTTCGGCCACTTCCCATCGCCAAAACGTATTCGCTCGACGATGCGGCCGCGGCGTACCAGGCCGTTGCCGACCACACCGTCGGCCGCGTCGTGATCCGGCCCTGAGATCAACGTCAAACATCCACTCGCAAAGAGAGGCAAGGCCAATGTCATCCGCGTCGTCCGACCTGAACGAACAAACCATTACCGAGGCCGTCCAGCGGACCTTCGACACGTCGACCGATCAGCGCTTCCGGGAGGTGCTCGTCTGCCTGGTGCAGCACCTGCACGATTTCGCGCGCGAGGTGCGGCTGACCGGTGACGAGTGGTTCACCGCCATGGATTTCCTTGAGCGAGTGGGCAAAATCTCCAGCCCAACCCGTCAAGAGGTGATGCTGCTATCCGACATCCTGGGTTTCAGCATGCTGCTGGACAGGATCAACCAGCACAGCGGGTCATCGGTCACCGCCTCGGCCTTGCTGGGCCCGTTTTACGTCGAGGGCCGTCCGACCGCCGCCAATGGGGACGACATCTCCGACGGCGTGGACGGTACACCGATGTTCGTCACCGGTCGGGTCGTCGACGAACAGGGCAGGCCGATCGCCGGCGCCCATGTCGACACCTGGCACAGCGATGGAGAGGGCTTCTACGACGTTCAACAGTCCGAGAAGCTGCACGACGAGTTCGCCATGCGGGCACTGCTGACCACTGACGACGATGGGCGATTCTGGTACCGCTCCATCACGCCCCGCTATTACCCGGTACCCACCGACGGCCCCTGCGGGGAAATCATGCGCGCCGCAAACCGATCCATCATGCGCCCGCAACATACGCACTTCTGGTTCCACGCCGACGGCTACCAACCGCTGATCACCCAGCTTTTTTGGCGAGACGACCCCTACATCGGCCGCGACGCCGTCTTCGCGGATGTGGAATCGCTGCAAGCGGATTACGTTCGTCATGAGGCCGGGGTTGCCCCAGACGGGACGACGGTCGACGAGCCGTTCGTGACCCTGGACTGGACCTTCACCCTCGCCACCAACGCCGAATAGCAAAGGGACGAAGTCAATGTCACGGATACCGCTCATCAGCATCGACGAGCAACCCGAATCGACCCGCGAATGGATGGCGCGACGCGGCAATCTCAACGTGTTCCGATTGCTCGCCAACGCGCCGCAAGTATTCGCCGGGTGGACGCAGATGGTCGACGAGCTGTTCGAAAGTCCTACCTTCAGCCGGCGGATGCGGGAGGTGGTCATCCTGCGGGTGGCCCACCTACAGGGCTCACGCTACGAGCTGAGCCAGCACGTAGGGATCGCCCGCGACGCCGGCCTGACCGAGCAACAGATCAACGCCATCCTCGACACCGATCACCCCGACGCGGCCGGCTTCAGCGACACCGAGCGCACTGCGCTCGACTTCACCACCGAGTTGTGCACCACCCACCGACTGCGGGATGACACCTTCGCCGCGGCCCAGGCCGCCTTCGGCGACGAGGCGCTGACCGAATTGCTAATGATCATCAGCTGCTATTACGGGCTGGCGTTGGTGCTCAACGCTGCGGACCTCGACGTCGACGCCACGGCAAGATTCCAACACTGACAGGAGAATTCAGATGACCCGAATCGCCTACCGTCGGCCAGAAGAGATGACCGAGCAGGCCCGCGAATTGACCTCTGCGCGGGGCAATCTCAACGTCTACCGAGCCCTGGCCAACGCCGAGAAGGTGTTCACCGGCTGGATGCTGGCCGGGCAGGCCGCCCTGACCAGTCCGGTGTTGCCCGTCCGGCTGCGCGAACTCGTCGTCCTGCGCACCGCCTATCTGATGGACTGCCCCTACGAGCTTGGCCAACATCGCGACGTGGCCCGCACGGCCGGGGTCAGCACCGACGAGATCAACGCCATCACTTCCGAATCCGACTGGCAAACAGCTCATTTCGAGCCTGTCGAACTCGCGGTGCTACACCTGACGACCGAACTGCTGACCACACGCGGCGTCTCGGCCGAAGTATTCGACCAAGTGCAAGACGCCCTCGGGTCGGAGGCCACCGTCGAAGTACTGGTGGTCATCGGGCGGTATTCGGGACTGGCGCTGATGCTCAACGCGCTGCAAGTCGACCTCGACGAATCCGCGCGGCTGCCGATCCCGCCGGCACGTCCGTCACCACCCGCCAGAGTCCGTTCCGGTCCGATCTTCTCCAGGGGAAGGTCGCATTGGTCACCGGCGGCGCTACCGGGTTGGGATTGGAGATCGCTCGGGTACTGGGCAGTCACGGGGCTCGCGTCGCCATCTGTAGCCGGAAGGAAGCCAACCTCCAAGCCGCGGTTGCGGCGTTGCGGGAAGCGGGGATTGAGGCCTGCTACGGCGTCTGCGACGTGCGCCGGCACGACGAGGTGACGGCTGTCATTGAGGAAGTGTTGCGAACCTTCGGTCGACTCGACGTCGTCGTCAACAATGCGGCCGGCAATTTCCCCGTCCCGATCAGCGGCCTCAGCCCAAACGGATTCAAGGCCGTGGTCGACATCGACCTGTTGGGGACATTCAACGTATCGAAGGCCGCCTACGAGCTATGGCTGCGCGAGCACGGCGGCGCGGTGGTGAACATCAGCGCGGCGATTCAGTACCGCGGCATGGCGCTGCAAGCGCACGTCGTTTCGGCCAAGGCCGGAATTGACGCGCTGAGCCGCGCGTCTGCGATCGAATGGGGGCCCGACGGGGTTCGCGTCAATATCGTTGCCCCCGGGGCGATGTCAGGAACCGAGGGCGTGAAGAGAATTGCCGGCGATGACCAACACCGCGCCATCCAGACTCCGCTGAGGCGTTCCGGTTCGACCACCGAGGTTGCCGACGCGGTGCTGTTCCTGGCCAGTGACGCGGCGTCGTACGTCACCGGAGCGACGTTGGTCGTGGACGGCGGCGGTTGGCTGACAGCCACCGGCATCCCGGATTTGCCTGGCTACCAATGACTATGCGATGTACCCGCGCGGTAACACCGAAAAGTCAACACACGCCGCTGCCAACACGTCGCCAACCTCGGGAGCCACTGGCGAGGAGAGCTCCAGCAGCACTCCGGCTGACGGTGGTTTCAGGGCGCCGACGTTTTCGTTGAGTAGCCACAGTGTGGTCTCTGCTGCGATACCGGTCCAACCGTTCTGCGCCCTCATCAGGGTGAGGACACCGAGTTCGTCGCCGGCGGCCGAGAGTATCCGATGATGCCAGGCGCTGTCGGCCTTGGAACCGCTGTGCGGCTCTACCACTGCAAGGGTGGTGCCGCCACCGGTTTCGAACCGTGCTGCGCCGTCAGCCGGCGGAATTTTTCCCACCGGTATGTTCTGCCTTACGACGGTTGTGGTTCGAGCCACCGCAATACCGAGTTCATCGCCCGCGGTGTTGGACAGCGTGTAGTCGCCTTTGCCCCCGTTCTTGAATCCGAGTAACACAGCAGCACCAACCTTTTGGTGGGCGTGCGCCAACTCGGTGCCGTCGGGGGTGGTTAGCTGAACTCGCAACGCATTGGACGTCGACCTAGTCAGTGAAGGCTCCGCGCGGCACGATTCAGTGCAAGCCCCACTGCGTCGGAGGTAGTTCAGCGGCTCGTCGATGGTAAGGAGTACCGATGACCACGTCAATCTTGCCCGGCAGACCCGCCCCGTTGGGCGCGAGGTGCAGGCCGGATGGGACGAACTTCGCAGTGTCATCGAAAGGCGATCAGGTGCAGCTTTGCTTGTTCGACGACAGCGGAGCCGAAACCCGACTGGCGCTGCCGGAACGCGACGGCGACATCTGGCATGGCTTCGTGCCCGGCGTGAGGGAGGGCCAGGCCTACGGTTTCCGGGTCAGCGGCCCCTACGATCGCGCTCGGGGCCTGCGTTACAACCCCGCCAAGCTGCTCCTTGACCCCTATGCCCGCGCGATCGACGGTGAATGCCGGTTCGGGCCCGAATTATTCGACTATGCAACGGATAACGCCGCGGCTCCCAGCCTGCTGGATTCAGCCGCCCACATGCCGCGCAGCCTGGTGACGGCGCCGCTGCCGCCCATTCCGCCCATGCCCGGTCCGGGGCATGCGCTCGCCGACACGATCATCTACGAGGTGCACGTCCGTGGATTCACCGCAACGCATCCCGATGTGCCACCCGAGCTGCGCGGCACCTACGCCGGCCTGGCGCACGAGGCGGCGCTCGACCACCTCGTCCATCTCGGCGTCACCGCTGTCGAGTTGCTGCCCGTCCACCACAACGTGCCCGAGTCGTTCCTCGTCGAGCGGGGGTTGACGAACTACTGGGGCTACAACACCATCGGCTTCTTCGCGCCGCACGCGGCGTACTCGGCTGCGGTACGGGCCGGCCGTCGCGGCGGCCAGGTGGCGGAGTTCCGGAGAATGGTCGAGGCCCTCCACGCGGCAGGGTTGGAGGTGGTGCTCGACGTCGTGTTCAACCACACCGCCGAGGGTGGGCCCGGGGGTCCAACGCTGTCTCACCGCGGCCTCGACAACACCGCCTACTACCACCTCGACCCGAGCGATCCGAGTCGCTACATCGACACGACCGGGACGGGCAATTCGCTGAATACGGCCAACCCAACCACGCTGCGGATGATCACGGATTCGCTGCGCTACTGGGTCTCGACGATGGGCGTCGACGGCTTTCGTTTCGACCTCGCACCGACCCTCGGACGAACGGCCGGCGACTTCGATCCGTTCTCGGCGTTCTTCGATGTGGTGAGCCAGGATCCGGTCATCTCACAGGTCAAGCTCATCGCCGAGCCGTGGGACGTCGGCCGCATGGACAGTTACGACATCGGCCGCTTCCCGCCGCTGTGGAGCGAATGGAACGGACGCTTCCGCGACACCGTGCGCGACTGGTGGCGCAGTCATCACGGGCTGCTGGGGGATTTCGCCACGCGCCTGTGCGGTTCGGCTGACATCTACGACCGCCCTGATGAGGGACGCCGACCCAGCGCGTCGGTCAACTTCGTCACCGTGCACGACGGCTTCCCGCTGACCGACCTGGTCTCCTACAACAACAAACACAACGATGCCAACGGTGAGGGCAACCGCGACGGCACCGACGACAACCGCTCCTGGAACTGCGGAGCCGAGGGCCCCACCGACGATCCTGACGTACTGGCCCTCCGCTCTCGGCAAAAGCGGGCATTTCTTGTGACGCTGTTGCTCTCGGCGGGGGTACCGCAGTTGTTGGGGGGCGACGAGCTCGGGCGCACTCAGCGGGGCAACAACAACGCCTACTGCCAGGACAACGAGATCACCTGGTTCGACTGGAAGACAGTCGATCGTGAACTGCTAGATTTCACAACGGAACTCATCGCATTGCGTCGGCGTCATCCGGCATTCCGTAGGCGGCGTTACCACACCGGCACGGCGGCGTCGGACCTGCGCTGGTTCACAAACTCAGGTGCCGAGATGACTGCCGAAGAGTGGTCAGACCCGATTGCTCGCAGCGTCGCGTTGTTCATCGACGGCTCAACGGATCCGGATGAGGGTCCCGACGGAACGCCGATGATCGATGACGACTTTTTCGTCCTGCTCAACGGATGGTGGGAGCCGTTGACCTTCACTGTGCCGGACGATCTGCGCGGCAGACGCTGGGACATTGCCTGCGACAGCTTCGACCCTGCGCGGAAGATTACGGTCGTGCAGGAGCTTACGGTGGGGCCGCGCTCGGCCGTGGTCTTGCAGTCGTCGAGACTCGGCTCGACTGGCTTCCCGACCGACAATCAGGTCAAATGAGAATCCGGAACCACCGATCGGGGACCACACAATGCCCACGACGCCTGAATCCACTTCCCCGGCTCGCGCGCGCAGCGGCAGGCAAACGGGTCGCCTGGCCCTTGTGATCGGCGCACTCGGTGTCGTGTTCGGCGACGTCGGCACTAGCCCGATCTACACGGTCCAGACGATCTTCAATCCGGGCGACCCCCACCCTGTGCCGATCACCACGGACAACGTCTACGGCGTCGTGTCGTTGATCTTCTGGTCGGTGATGATCATCGTGACGCTGACCTACGTCACGCTGGTGATGCACGCCGACAACGACGGCGAGGGCGGCATCATGGCGCTCATCGCGCTCGTGCGCCGGATGGGCGCGCGCAGCGGCCGCACTGCGGTGGTGCTTGCCACTCTGGGCGTGTTCGGTGCCGCCTTGTTCAGCGGTGACAGCATGATCACGCCGGCAATCTCGGTGTTGTCCGCGGTGGAGGGCATGAAGGTGGTCCGTCCGGGGCTGGAGGACTGGGTCGTGCCCAGCACCGTCGTCATCATCGTCGCGCTATTCGCGGTGCAGCGCCGCGGAACGGGTGTCGTGGGAGGCCTTTTCGGGCCGGTGATGGTCGGCTGGTTTGTCGCAATCGGTGCCTGCGGCGTGAGCAGCATCATCGACCATCCGCAGATACTGGCGGCGCTTTCCCCGGTTTACGCAGTGAAGTTCATGGTGGGGAATTTTGGGACGGCGTTCTTCTCGTTGACCGGGGTTGTCCTTGCGGTTACCGGCGCGGAGGCGCTCTATGCCGACATGGGTCACTTCGGGCGTAAAGCGATCACCGCCGCTTGGCTTTTGGTCGTTCTACCGGCGCTGGTTCTCAACTACCTCGGGCAGGGTGCGCTGGTGGCTGCCAACAAGGCCGCGGTGAGTGCGCCATTCTTTCTGCTCATTCCCGGCTGGGCGCGATTGCCCATGGTGTTGCTGGCGACCGCCGCGACGATCATCGCGTCGCAGGCGGTGATCACGGGAGCTTTTTCGCTTGCGTCCCAGGCCGCCCATCTCGGCTACCTTCCCCGATTGCGGGTGGTGCACACCTCGGCATCGACCGTCGGCCAGGTCTACCTGCCATGGATCAACGGCCTGCTCATGGTGGCGGTCCTGATACTTGTGTTCGCCTTCCGCAGCTCAGCGTCACTGGCTTATGCCTATGGAATGGCGGTGACCGGAACGATCACCATCACGACGATGCTGTACCTGTATATCGCGCACGCAAGATGGCGGGTTCCGCTGTGGCTGATCGTTGTTGGCGGCAGCGCACTGTTGGGTGTTGACCTGCTATTCGTGGCGGCGAACCTGACCAAGCTCGTCCACGGCGCGTGGCTGCCGCTGCTGATCGCCATCACAACGTTCACGGTCATGATCACCTGGCAGCGCGGCAGCACCATCGTCAGCCGCAGGCGTGAGGTCGCAGAGGGACCACTTGAGGCGTTCGTCGATCAACTATCCAGGGACGGGCTACTGCGTGTCCCTGGCACGGCGGTTTTCCTCAACCGCAGCAGTAACACCGCGCCATTGGCACTGCGCGCAAACGTCGAACACAACCACGTCCTCGCCAGGCAGGTTGTGATCGTCACGATCGAAGTGTTACCAATCCCGCGGGCCAGCGACTCTGAGCGCGTCGAAGTCGACTCGCTCGGCCACGCTGACGACGGAATCATCCACGTGACCGCACGTTTCGGGTACATGGAGACGCCTGACGTCCCGCACGCGTTACGTCTCCTCGAGCCGACGAAAACCGAGGGATCGATCTCGATCGATGACGCTTCGTATTTCTTGTCGAAGATCCAACTGATAAAGGGCGAGGCACGGACCATGCCCGCATGGCGTACGAATCTCTTCATCGCCACGTCGCACCTGAGCGCCGACGCTGCCGAGTCCTTCTGTCTGCCCCAGGACCGAACCCTGATCATGGGGTCGCGGATCGAGGTTTGAGCCCTTGCGGGTGCCGATTAGGTTTCTGGCCGCTGGTCGGATTACCCTTGCGCCGGATCGTTGTCGACTCAGGGAAACTCGATATGCCCATTCAGCCCACTCTGCGGCGCACACGATCGCTGCGCAGCGGTCGTTCCCAACGTCTGAACTTCCCGACGGTCGGTCAATGCTTCGACATCGAAGTCAGTCGCGAGGCGGACGGGTGGATCGTCCGGATACCCGAAATTGGCGGGGTCACCCGCGCGAGCCGTCGGGCGACGGTCGAGTTGGCGGCGCGGGAATACATCGCCGCCCGAACGGGCATCCCGCTCGGTTACATCGCCATCTTCGTCGCGCGCGAGATTGGTTAGCGCCAAGTAGCTTTCGCTGCGCGGCGGGGCTTGACGCGGTCGAGCTAACCGCCCGGTTCACATGGTGACGGTCAGCGGCCAGACACTCCAAATGTCGTCGCAGTACTCGGCGATGGCACGATCCGACGAAAACTTTCCGCTGCGAGCGGTATTCAAGATCGACATCTTCGTCCAGGCGTCCCGGTCCTGCCATGCGACGCTCACCTGCTCCTGGCAGGCCATGTAGGACACGAAGTCGGCGCAGACCAGGAAGGGGTCGTCGTAGCGCAGGTTGTCCACTAGTGGCTTGAACACCTCGGTGTCGCCGTGTGAGAACGTCCCGTTGGCAATCAGATCCAGCACCGCACGCAGCTCGTCGCTACCGTCGATGTACTCGGCCGGGTGGTAGTCCTTCGCTTTGACTGCCTCGACCTCGGACTCGGTCAGACCGAACAGGAAGAAGTTCTCCGGTCCAGCCTCTTCGCGCATCTCGACGTTCGCTCCATCGAGCGTGCCGATGGTCAGGGCGCCGTTGATCATGAACTTCATGTTCCCGGTGCCGGACGCTTCCTTACCCGCGGTCGAGATCTGCTCGGACAAATCAGCGGCCGGGTAGATCATGTGCGCATTCTTCACGCTGAAGTTCGGCACGAATGCCACCTTCAGGAGCCGGTTGATCTCCGGGTCGGCGTTGACCGTTTCCCCGACGGCGTTGATCAGCTTGATGATCCGCTTGGCCATGAAATATCCTGGGGCGGCCTTGCCGCCAAAGATGAAGGCCCGCTGCGGAATCGACATACCGGGGTTTTGCTTGAAACGGTGGTACAGCGCGATGATGTGCAGGACGTTGAGATGTTGGCGCTTGTACTCGTGGATGCGCTTGACCTGGACGTCGAACATCCAGTCCGGGTTCAGCTCGACGCCGGTTGCCGAGCGGATGTATTTGGCCAGGCGCGCCTTGTTGCTGCGTTTGATGTCGCGCCATTCCTGACGGAAGGAGGCATCGTCGACGAACGGCTCCAGCCCGCGCAGGCGCCCAAGATCGGTCAGCCAGTCGTCACCGACGGTGCGGTCCAGCAACTCCCGCAGCCCGGGGTTGGCCAGCGCAAGGAAGCGGCGTGGTGTCACCCCGTTTGTCTTGTTGCTGAACCGCTCCGGCCACATCTCGTAGAAGTCTTTGAGCACACTGGCTTTCAGCAGGTCCGAGTGCAGCGCGGCGACACCGTTGATGGCGTGGCTGCCGACGGTCGCGAGGTGGGCCATCCGGACGTTCTTGCCGCCGTTCTCGCCGATCAGCGACATCCGGCGTACCCGGTCCTCGTCAGCTGGGAACTTGGCGCGCACCTCGTCCAGGAACCGGCGTTGATCTCGTAGATGATCTCG
>Ga0209656_10000433_pt1 | contig 27693 bp, 24 predicted proteins | sample BogFormECP12_OM2_FD_188239 | JGI IMG/M metagenome (GOLD analysis project Ga0209656, IMG submission 188239) | Bog forest soil microbial communities from Calvert Island, British Columbia, Canada - ECP12_OM2 (SPAdes) (version 2) | ecosystem: Environmental > Aquatic > Freshwater > Wetlands > Bog ...
CGCGAAGGCCGGCTGGCTGCTGTCGTCGAGCAACGCGTTAAACCTGGCCAACCGCAACACGATTGACACCGCGTACAGCAACACCACGACCCAGCCCGCTGGCGAGTTCAACATCGACACGTAGACCACTACCGCGGGGGCCACCCCGAAGTTCACCGCATCGGCGAGCGAATCGATCTCTTCGCCCATCCGCGACTCGGCGTCCAGGATGCGGGCCACCCGGCCGTCGAGTCCGTCGAGGATGGCGGCGGCGGCGATCAACGCCATTGCCACATGCGGCCGACCCTCCAGCGCAAACCGGATCGAGGTCAGTCCCGCGCAGATGGCTAGCACGCTCATCGAGCTGGGCAGGATGCGCAGGTTGACGACTCGCCTGCCGCGAGGCTTGGTAATCACGGCAGCTCGGCCAGCACCGTTTCGCCGCCGACGGCACGTTGTCCGACGCTGACCATCACCTGCGCTCGGGCGGGCAGGTAGGTGTCGAGGCGCGACCCGAACCGGATCAGGCCGTAGGTGTCGCCGATCGAGAGCTTGTCGCCGGCGTGGACGTCGCAGACGATGCGCCGCGCCAGCAGGCCGGCGATCTGCACCGCCACGACGTCCGTCCCGTCGGCGGTGCGTAGCTGCATGCTGACGCGCTCGTTGTCGTCACTGGCCGCGGCCAGGTCGGCCGAGCCGAAGCGGCCTGGCCGGTGCTGCACGGCTATCACTTCGCCGCTGACCGGGGCGCGCTGCACGTGGGCGTCCAGCAGCGACAGGAAGATGCTGACCCGCGGCAGCTCCGCGGTGCCCAGGCCGAGCTCGGCGGGTGGGGCCGCGGTATCGATGACGCAGATCAGGCCGTCGGCGGGTGCGACGATGACCCCGGGCCGATTGGGCGGTACTCGCGGCGGATGCCGAAAGAACCCGGCGCACGCGGCGGCGGTCAGCAGGCCGACATGGCGCAGCCACCGGTAGCGGCGTCCGGCCAACGCGACTCCCAGCCCGGCGGAGATGAATGGCAGCCCGGCCGGGTGCACCGGCGGAACGGTTGTACGCAGCAACGACAGCAGGCGCTGCGGGCCGAACGTCAGGTTCTCGTCGGCGGAGCGGGGACGTCGTGCCACGCGGTCATCTTACGGAGCCGTTGCTGCTGTCAGACCGGATATGTGACACCGGTCAGCTCTTCGGACACCTTCCACAGCCGGCGCTGTAACTCCTCGTCGTGCGACTGCGCGCTGGACGACACCAACTTCGGGTGGCCGCGCTGCTCGCCCAGACCGTCGGGTCCGTAGTACTGCCCGCCTTCGGCGTGCGGGTCCGTGGCGGCCCGCAGCGTGGGCAGCGCACCCATCGCCGCGTTCTGAAACAGCAACGGGCCGAGCACCGCGACGGCCGGTTTGAAGATGGCGGGCAGGTTGCGCGTCAGCTCGGTGCTCGAGCTGCCCGGATGGGCGGCCAAGGCGGCGGTGGTGGGCTGCTCGCGGGCGGCCAGTCGACGTTGCAATTCGTAGGTAAACAGCAGGTTGGCCAGTTTGGATTGCCCGTACGCGGCGACCCGGTCGTAGTTGTGTTCCCACTGCAGATCGTCGAAGTGGATGGCGGCGCGGATTCGGTGTCCCATGCTGCTGACGGTCACCACCCGCGAGCCGCGCACCGGCAGCAGGTTGCCCAACAGCAACCCGGTCAGCGCGAAGTGGCCGAGATGGTTGGTGCCGAACTGCATTTCGAACCCGTCGGCGGTGAGCTGCTTGGGTGTCCACATCACGCCGGCGTTGTTGATCAGCAGATCGATGCGCGGGTAGGCCTTGCGTAACGCCGTGGCGGCAGCGCGTATCGAGTCCAGCGAACCGAGGTCGAGCTCCTGCAGGGTGACATCGGCCTTTGGGTGGGCGGCGACGATGCGCGCCAGCGCGAGGTTGCCCTTCTCCAGGTTGCGAACCGCCAACACGACGTGCGCGCCGCACTCGGCGAGCACCTCGGCGGTGTGGTAGCCGAGACCGGTGTTGGCTCCCGTGACGACGGCGACGCGGCCGCGTTGGTCCGGCACGTCGGCCGTACTCCATTTGCCGTTGGAACTCATCGATGAAAACGATACCGACTCAAGATCGGTGCCGCCGTGTCGGTTCGATCCACCGCGGGGTCGGTGGCATTCTCGATGACGTGGAGAACCGCGAGCCGGGTTCGCCGGTGGTGGGCATGGTCGATCCGGCATACCCGCCCAGCCGGCGCGCGCCGCTGCGCTGGGCGATCGGCGGCGTGATCCCGTGGCTGGTGCTGGCGGCCGGCCAGGTGGTGTGGATTGGCTTCGATCGGCGACTGCCGTGGCTGCACATCGTGGTCGCCGTCGTCACCGTGCTCGGAGCGGCGATGTCGCTGTCCGTGGTGCCGTTGTGGCGGTATCGAGTACACCGGTGGGAGATCAGCCCGCAGGCGGTGTACACCCGCACCGGTTGGCTGGTCCAGGAACGGCGCATCGCGCCGATCTCGCGGGTGCAGACCGTCGACACCCACCGCGGCCCGCTGGACAGGTTGTTCGGTCTGGCCAACGTCACCGTCACCACCGCCTCGTCGGCGGGGGCGGTGCATATCGCAGCGCTCGACGTCGCGGTCGCCGACCATCTTGTCGCGCAATTGACCGACATCGCGGCGATCGGCGCCGAGGACGCCACGTGACCGCTGCTGCGGACCGGCCCGAAATCGCCTGGCAACGGCTAAGTCCCAGGATGCTACTGGTTCATCCGGTGCACGAACTGATACGCGAACTGCCTCTGCTGATCGGGGGACTGGTGCTGGGTTCGACCACCGGCAACCAGTCCTGGACGGTGGCGGTGCTTGCATGGACCACCGTGGTGGGCATGGCGCGCTGGTTCACCACCAGCTACCGCATCGAGGCCGGCCCCGAATCCGGTCAAGCACAACTACGCGCCGGCTTGGTGCAGCGCAAGGTATTGTCGGTGCCGCGCAACCGAATTCGATCCGTGCAAACCGATGCGCGACTGCTGCACCGGCTGTTGGGGCTGGCCGTCTTGCGAGTGAGCACCGGTCAAGAAGCCAGGGCCGAGCACGGTTTCGTGCTCGACGCGGTCAGGGTGGACGAGGTGCCGCGACTGCGGGCCATCTTGCTGGCCGAATCGCCACAGCCGGTTGAAGCGATGACGACTGAGCCCGCGGCGACCAGCACGGAGTTGGCACGCTGGCAGCCTTCGTGGTTGCGATACTCCCCGTTGAGCCTTTCCGGACTGTTCACGATGGCAGCTGCCGTCGGCCTGATTTATCAGACCGGAGCCGTTGGGCCGCTTCAGCATTCGCGGCTGGCCGCGTCGGTGCTGGAGCAAGCCCAACGGCTGGGTATCGGGGTAACTGTCGCGGTGATCGCGGCGGTGGTGCTGATCGCATCGGTGCTGCTGGCCGTGCTGCGCTCGCTACTCACCTACGGCAACCTGGTGCTGTGGCGCCGGGAAGACGTCCTGCATCTGCGGCATGGGACGTTGCGGCTGCGCGAGCAAACGTATGACATGAGAAGGCTGCGCGGCGGAACGCTGCGGCAACCGCTGCTGGTGCGCGTTTTCGGCGGCGCCGCACTTGATGCCGTGATGACCGGTGTACGCGGTGTGGGGGAGTCGTCGGTGCTGCTGCCGCCGTGTCCGCGTTCCACCGCTGAATCGGTGTTGACCGGGCTGGTCGGTGACCCGAATGTCGTTACCGGGCCGCTGCGCGGGCACGGCCGTCGGGCGGCGACCCGGCGGTGGACGCGCGGGTTGACGCTTCCGGTACTGATCGGCGCGGCGCTGGCGGTGGTTGCGCTGACGCGGACATCCGTTGTGCCGCTTTGGTTGTGGACGGCCTGGGTGGCGGTCACGGCGTGGTGCGCGTTGCTGGCCGCCGACCGGATTGGCGCCCTCGGGCACCGGGTCGACAGCCACTGGCTGGTGATGCGCGCCGGCAGCTGGGAGCGACGCCGCGACTGCCTGGCCACGGCCGGCATCATCGGCTGGACCGTGCGACAGTCGCCGTTTCAGCGCCGGGCCGGGGTGGCCACCCTGGTGGCGGCCACCGCGGCGGGCACCAAGCGCTACCCGCTGATCGACGTGCCGGAAGAGCAGGCGTGGGCGGTGGCCGCGCAGGCATCGCCGTGGGTTGTAGAAAGCATCTGGGCCATCCGCTAGGCGGTCAATCCACGCACCGCTTCGATCCGTGCCCTGAGCTGGTCGGAGCTGGCCGCGGCCACCGGCGGGCCGCCACAGATGCGGCGCAGCTCGTTGTGAATCCACCCGTGCGGCTTGCCCGTTCGATGGTGTGCCACCGTCACCAGAGCGTTAAGTTCGCGGCGCAGGTCACGCAGCTGGCCGTGCCTGGTCACCGGTTCGGGAATCGCGGCGCCGCCGCGGCTGCGACGGTCAAGCTGCTCAACCTGGCGGCGCAGCAACAGCTCTCGCATCTGGGCAGCGTCCAACAGACCGGGAAGGCCCAGGTAGTCGGCCTCTTCGTCGCTGCCGGTGGGGGTGGCGGTGCCAAACGACGAGCCGTCGAAAATCACCTGGTCCAGCTCTGCGTCGGCGCCCAACGACATGAATCCGTTGTCGGCCTCGGATGGCTCGGTCTGGCGGCGCCGCGCAGCCTCCAGCTCGTCCGTCTCCCGGTGCGGCTCGCCCAGCACGTGATTGCGTTGTGCCTCAAGCTCGCTGGCCAGTTGCAGCAGTGAAGGTACCGACGGGAGGAAGATGCTCGCCGTCTCGCCTGGCCGGCGGGACCGCACGAGGCGGCCGATTGCCTGAGCGAAGTACAGCGGGGTGGACGCGCTGGTGGCATATACCCCCACGGCCAGCCGCGGCACATCGACACCCTCGGACACCATTCGCACCGCCACCAGCCAACGGCTGGTGCCGGCGGAGAACTTCGCCATGCGGTCCGACGAGCCGGGGTCGTCGGAAACCACGACGGTTGGTGCCTCGCCGGTAATCCGTTCCAGCAGAAGGGCGTACGCGCGGGCGGCCTTCTGGTCGGACGCGATGATCATGCCGCCGGCGTCGGGTACTCCGCCGTCGCGCAATTGCCGGAGCCGGGTGTCCGCGGCGGAGATGACCGCGGGCATCCACACGCCGGCCGGATCCAGCGCGGTGCGCCACGCGCGAGTGGTGTGCTCGATGCTGGCCGGTTCGCCGAGCCGCGCGGAATACTCCTCGCCGGCGCTGTCCCGCCAGCGGGTCTCACCGGAGTAAGCCAGGAACACCACCGGCCGCACCACGCCGTCGGCCAGCGCGTCGGCATAGCCATAACTGTGGTCGGCCGCCGAGCGCCGTATGCCGTTGCCGTCGGGCTCGTAGCGGACGAAGGGGATTGCGGCGTCGTCGCTGCGAAATGGCGTGCCGGTCAACGCAAGTCGTCGAGTGGCGTCACCGAAAGCTTCGACGATGCTGTCGCCCCAGCTCTTGGCGTCCCCGCCGTGGTGGATCTCTTCGAAGATCACCAGGGTGCGGCGGTTCTCGGTGCGCACCCGGTGCCGGGTGGGATGGCTGGCGACCTGGGCGTAGGTGACGACGATGCCGTGGTACTCCGCCGAGGTGTGTGCGGCGGAGTTGCGGAACTTGGGATCCAGCGCGATGCCGTCGGCGGCCGCCGCCAGCGCCCACTGCGTCTTGAGGTGTTCGGTGGGCACCACGACGGTGATCGTGTCGACGCTGCGATCGGCCAGCAGCTCGGCGGCGATCCGCAGAGCAAACGCCGTCTTGCCCGCACCTGGGGTAGCGACCAGCAAGAAATCACGCGGCTTGGCGGTTAAGTACCGCACCAAGGCTCGCCGTTGCCAGCCCCGCAAAGCCCGGGTGCTGGGCGCTTCACCTGCCCGCACCCGAAGACTCCTATCTGATCGAGATGCAGTCTAGGGCAAGCACATCCGGGCACTCATCTTCCCAGGACAGCGGCGCGTCGACGGCAGGCCTATTGTTCAGATCGTGATTACCGGACTTGCGCACAGCGGGGTTTGCGTGCCCGACTGCGAAGCAGCGGTGGCGTTCTACCGAGACGTCTTGGGCCTGCGTGTGCTGTCGCCGCCCTACGTGATGGCCGGCGACGCGATCCGCGACGACATGGGCCAGTTGGTGTCGGATCCCACCATGAAAGCGGCCATCGTCGGGTTCGACGACGACGGCGATCGGGTCCTCGAGGTGATCGAATACCTCGGCGTCGCCGGTGGCGATCAGCGCACCGCCGCGGCCCTCACCGACCACGGCTTGTCGCACGTGGGGCTCATCTGTGAGGACCTCGACGCGACCCGGGCCGACCTCGAGGCCAAGGGGGTGCGCTTTCTGGTCGATGGCATTGCCGACGTGGCGCGGGTCCGGACGACATGGTTCGTCGATCCGTGGGGTGTGGTATTCATCCTCGTCGAGAAGAGCAAGCCGGAGCGTCCCTACTTTGCGCAGTGGGGCTGACGCGGCTGTCTAGACGAAGAAGTTGTCGTGGCGGATGAACCACTCCCGGCGTTCGTCGTCGGTCATGTCGGCCAGCGCGCTGAAGCCCTCGAAGTAGGCCTCGCGCGGCGCGCCCGGAGCGAACAGCATTAGGACCGACGCGGGTTCGTCCGCCTCGTTGCGGAAACCATGGATGCCGCCGGGCGGGACGTAGAGGAAGTCGTGCGGGTGACCGTCGATCCAGTCGTTGCCGTCGTAAAGCTTCATGGTTCCCGACAGCACGAAGAACGCCTCGGACATGGCGCGGTGGAAATGCGGACCGGGCCCGCCTCCGGCCGGAGCGATGTCGACGCGATACAGGCCATAGTCGCCGCCGGTGGCCTGTTGATTGGCCAGGTAGTGGTATTTGACGCCGAAGGTCTCGTAGTCCGGCTCTTCGTCGGCACGCCTCAACCAAGCGCTGACTTCCGGCTCGTCCCTGGTATAGCGGGAAGGCGGGTAGGGCGGCACCACGAGTGACATCAGTGCTCCGTTGGGTCGTAGCATCGTTGCTGTGCAGAAGCCGATCGCCGACGAAAACGCGCGCGCGGAACGGCTTCTCGATGCCCAGGATAAGGCGGAGCAGCTCTTCGACGAGATCGAGCGACGCGAAATGATCCGTGCCGGCATCGGTGAGCAGGACTTGTCGGACGAGATACACAAACTGGCCGGAGAGCTGTTCGGCGTGACGCGGCACTGGCATCGCCGGATCGTGCGAGCCGGTGAGAACACGCTCCAGCCGTTCCGCGAGCACCCACCGGGCCGGGTCATCGCCGAGGACGACATCGTGTTCCTCGACTTCGGTCCGATCTTCGAGGAGTGGGAGGCCGACTTCGGACGCGCCTACGTGCTCGGCGACGATCCGCACAAGATCGCCATCCGTGATGCGCTACCGCGGGTGTGGCAGGCCGGACGCGACTACTTCGAACGTCACCCCGACATTACCGGTGCCGAATTGTTCGACTACGTCGTCGAAGTCGGTCGCGACGAAGGTTTCGAGTGGGGCGGCCACATCGCCGGTCACCTGGTCGGCGAGTTCCCGCACAAGAAGATCGCCGGCACTGGCACCGAGTGGTACATCATGCCCGGATCGACCAAGCCGATGCGGCGCAAGGACCCGAGCGGCCGCCGGTGTCATTGGATCCTCGAAATCCATCTGATCGACCCTGCGCGCCGCATTGGCGGGTTCTACGAGCAGTTGCTCGATCTGCCTTGAGCCGGATCAGTCGACGGGATACGTCACCCCGGTGAGTTCCTCGGACACCGCCCACAGCCGGCGCTGCCGATCGACGTCGTGCGACTTGCGGCTGGATGCCACCACCTTGGGGTAGCCGCGGGTCTGCGCGAAGCCGGCGGGGCCGTAGTACTGCCCGCCGAGCACGGCCGGGTCGCTGGCAGCGCGCAGCGTCGGCAGGGCGCCCATGGTCGCGTCTTGGAATAGCGGTGCGATCGCAGGGTAGACGGCCGCGGCCCATCCAGGCAGGTGGCGCATCAGCTCCGTGTTCGAGCCGCCGGGGTGGGCGGCCACGGCGATCGTCGTTCCATGCGGAGCGAGCCGTCGTTGCAGCTCATAGGTGAACAACAGGTTGGCCAGCTTGGCTTGCCCGTAGGCCGAGACCCGGTTGTAGCTGTGCTCCCACTGCAGATCGTCGAAGTGGATGTCCGCGCGGATGCGGTGGCCGATGCTGCTGACCGTCACGACCCGGGAACCGGCGACTGGCAGCAGCTTGTCGAGTAATAGGCCGGTGAAAGCGAAGTGGCCAAGGTGGTTGGTGCCGAACTGGAGCTCGAACCCGTCCTTGGTGTTCGACTTCGGTGGGTACATCACGCCGGCGTTGTTGATCAGCAGGTCGATGCGGTCGTAATCGGACCGCAGTTGCCGCGCCGCGGCGCGGACGGACTCCAGCGAGGTCAGGTCGAGTTCCTGCAGGGCAACCTCGCCGCGTGGGCCAGTCGCGGTGATGCGGGCGGCGGCGTCTTTGCCCTTGTCGAGGTTGCGCACGGCCAGCACAACATGGGCGCCGTGCTCGGCAAGTGCGTGCGCGGTCTCGTAGCCGAGGCCGGTGTTGGCCCCGGTGATGACGGCGACCCGACCGGTCTGGTCGGGAATGTCCGCGGTTGTCCACTTGGTCATCACAAAGCTCCTAAGCTGTAAGGTAAACGGGGCGGGCGCTCCGGTTGAGAGATTACTATACGGAACGCGCGCCCCGTTTTGCAATATGGGTTGAAGGCGAGGTGATGCCGACATGGCTCAACCCGCACGGCCGTTGCGTGCCGACGCGGTGCGTAACCGTGCCCGCGTGCTGGAAGTCGCCTACGAAACCTTTGCGGCCGAGGGCTTGTCGGTCCCGATCGACGAGATCGCCCGCCGGGCCGGAGTCGGGGCCGGCACCGTCTACCGTCACTTTCCGACCAAGGAAGCGCTATTTCAGGCGGTCATCGAAGACCGGATGCAGCACCTCGTCGACGACGGATACGCGCTGCTGGAATCGGCGGGGCCCGGCGAAGCACTCTTCAGCTTTTTGCGCTCGATGGTGTTGCAGTGGGGTGCGACGGACCGCGGAATGGCCGACGCGCTGGCCGGATTGGGCATCGACATCGCGACCGCCGCGCCCGACGCCGAGGACGCGTTCCTGGCCCTGCTCGACGAACTGCTACGCGCCGCGCAGAAAGCGGGTACCGCGCGCCAAGACGTCGGTGTGCGCGAGGCGAAGTCGATCCTGGTCGGATGCCAGGCGATGGAGGCCTACAACTCGGAGTTGGCCGAGCGGGTGACCGACGTCGTCATCGACGGTCTACGCGCTGGGCGATAGCCGCTGACCTGAACTGATTGCCCGCCTCCTCAGCCCACCGCTACGCGGTGCGCATCGTCGCCGGGCGCGTACTGATTGCCCGCCTCCTCAGCCCACCGCTACGCGGTGCGCATCGTCGCCGGGCGCGTACTGATTGCCCGCCTCCTCAGCCCACCGCTACGCGGTGCGCATCGTCGCCGGGCGCGTACTGATTGCCCGCCTCCTCAGCCCACCGCTACGCGGTGCGCATCGTCGCCGGGCGTCCTTGCACTCGGAATGGGCGAGTGCTAAAAATGACGTTGGCACTCGCGACCGGTGAGTGCTAGGCCGGGACGGTGAGGCAGGGGCCGCGTCAGCGGAAGACACCCACAGCCGTCCGTCGCGGGCACTGCACCCGGCCACAGACGTGTCATCCCCAATCGGAGGAATCACTTCGCAATGGCCAAGCAAATTGCGTACGACGAAGAGGCCCGTCGCGGCCTCGAGCGGGGCCTGAACGCCCTCGCCGACGCGGTAAAGGTGACGTTGGGTCCCAAGGGCCGCAACGTCGTCCTGGAGAAGAAGTGGGGCGCTCCCACGATCACCAACGATGGTGTGTCCATCGCCAAGGAGATCGAGCTGGAGGACCCGTACGAGAAGATCGGCGCCGAGCTGGTCAAGGAAGTCGCCAAGAAGACCGACGACGTCGCCGGTGACGGCACCACCACGGCCACCGTGCTGGCCCAGGCGCTGGTGAAAGAGGGCCTGCGCAACGTTGCGGCCGGCGCCAACCCGCTGGCTCTCAAGCGCGGTATCGAGAAGGCCGTCGAGAAGATCACCGAGACCCTGCTCAAGTCGGCCAAGGACGTCGAGACCAAGGAGCAGATCGCGGCCACCGCGGCCATCTCCGCAGGCGACCAGTCGATCGGCGACCTGATCGCCGAGGCGATGGACAAGGTCGGCAACGAGGGCGTCATCACCGTCGAGGAGTCCAACACCTTCGGCCTGCAGCTCGAGCTCACCGAGGGCATGCGGTTCGACAAGGGCTACATCTCGGGCTACTTCGTCACCGACGCCGAGCGGCAGGAAGCGGTCCTGGAGGACCCCTACATCCTGCTGGTCAGCTCCAAGGTGTCGACGGTCAAGGACCTGCTGCCGCTGCTGGAGAAGGTCATCCAGGCCGGCAAGCCGCTGCTGATCATCGCCGAGGACGTCGAGGGCGAGGCGCTGTCCACCCTGGTCGTCAACAAGATCCGCGGCACCTTCAAGTCGGTGGCGGTCAAGGCCCCCGGCTTCGGTGACCGGCGCAAGGCGATGCTGCAGGACATGGCCATCCTCACCGGTGGCCAGGTCATCAGCGAAGAGGTCGGCCTGACCCTGGAGAACGCCGACGTGTCGTTGCTGGGCAAGGCGCGCAAGGTCGTCATCACCAAGGACGAGACCACGATCGTCGAGGGCGCCGGTGACCCCGACGCCATCGCCGGCCGGGTGGCCCAGATCCGCGCCGAGATCGAGAACAGCGACTCCGACTACGACCGCGAGAAGCTGCAGGAGCGCCTGGCCAAGCTGGCCGGCGGTGTTGCGGTGATCAAGGCCGGCGCCGCCACCGAGGTGGAGCTCAAGGAGCGCAAGCACCGCATCGAGGACGCGGTGCGAAACGCCAAGGCCGCCGTCGAGGAGGGCATCGTCGCCGGTGGCGGCGTGGCGCTGCTGCAGGCGGCCCCGGCCCTCGACGAGCTCAAGCTCACGGGCGACGAGGCCACCGGTGTCAACATCGTCCGGGTGGCGCTGGAGGCCCCGCTGAAGCAGATCGCCTTCAACTCCGGGCTGGAGCCCGGCGTGGTCGCCGAGAAGGTGCGCAACGCGAAGGCCGGCACCGGCCTGAACGCCGCCACCAATGAGTATGAGGACCTGCTGAAGGCCGGCGTTGCCGACCCGGTCAAGGTGACCCGTTCGGCGCTGCAGAACGCGGCGTCCATCGCGGGGCTGTTCCTGACGACCGAGGCCGTCGTCGCCGACAAGCCGGAGAAGGCCGCGGCTCCCGCCGGCGACCCGACCGGTGGCATGGGCGGTATGGACTTCTAAGTCCACAGGCAACGAAAAGCCCGGTCCCTCCGTGGGGCCGGGCTTTTCGCTTTGCTGGACGGCTGATCTACTAAAGGTTCGAGCAGTCGGGGACGAAGGGGACAAACCCAATGACAACATCCGCAATTGGCTTACGGCGCAGATTGTTTAGCGTAGTTCCCGTCGGTGTTCTCTGCGCTGTGGCCGTGTTCATCTCGCCGACGGCGGGTGCTGATCCCGCGCCCTGCTCGGCCAGCGGGCTCGCCGCCACCTCCAGCGGAGTGCTGAATGCGGCAAGCGGATACCTAGACAGCCACCCGGATGCCAACAATGTGCTGACCGCTGCGGTCAGCCAACCGCCGGCGGACGCACGGTCGTTAGTGCGGGGCTATTTTCTCGCCCACCCCGGTGAGGCTCTCGAACTGCGCAACATCGCGAAGCCGCTGCTCGACCTGCGTGGTCAATGCAATACGGCGGTGACGCCGGACCAGCTGGCCGCACTTTTCGACGCGCTGTCCGGCTAAGACGGCACGCACGATCTGCCCCCTCTGAGCGACAATTCGGCCTGACGTCACCGACAATCGCTCAGGCGGGCACATCGGCTCCCTCAGCGCCCGCGGACACTGATGTGGCAGATATGACGCCGCAGCGGTCTCAGGCAACTCCGGCGGCCGCGACCGCGTGTGCGGTGCTGAACCGCAGGGCGGGGTCCTGCACCGGGCCCTTGCGCAGCCGCGCCTGGTCTGCCCGGAAGTTCATCTCCACCGTCCACGGGCCGGTCGTCCCCTGCTGCGGGAACAGGTCGATCGAGCGCAGGATGTAGCCCGCCGGGAAGTCGAGGAACGGGCGCTTCTCGATCGTCGGGTCGTCGCAGACCGGGACGACAGTGGTGTATCCGTGCCGATCCATGTAGGCCATTAGCCGGCACAGGTGTTCACAGATCAGGTCCACCTTCAGCGTCCACGACGAGTTGGTATAGCCGAACGCGAACGCGAAGTTCGGGATGCCCGACACCATGAAGCTCTTGTAGGCCAGGCACTCATGCGGATCCTTCGCCTCTCCGTCGACGGAGATCTGCATGCCGCCGAGCGGAAGCAGTTTCAGGCCGGTCGCCGTGACGATGATGTCGGCGTTCAATTCCCGGCCCGACTCCAGCTTGATGCCGGTCTTGGTGAAGCGCGCGATCTTGTCGGTGACCACCGAGGCTTTCCCGCGACAGATCGCCTTGAACAGATCGTTGTCAGGCACCACGCACAGCCGCTGGTCCCACGGCTTGTAAGTGGGGTTGAAGTGAGTGTCCAGGTCGTAACCCTTGGGCAGGGCCCAGGCGTTGAGGCCGCGGATGAGGCGCCGTATCACCTTGGGGTGACGCTGGCCCATGGTGTAGATCAGCCGCTGCCGAGCCTTGTTGACCTCGCGGGTGATCCGGTAGGCGGTCTTGTCCGGCAACACTTTTCGCAGGCCGTTGGCGATCGGGTCCTTGCGCGGCAGGGGCATCACGTAGGTGGGTGACCGCTGCAGCATCGTGATGTGCGCGGTGTCGTCGGCCATGGCCGGGATCAGGGTGACCGCGGTGGCCCCGCTGCCGATGACGACAACCTCCTTGCCCCGGTAATCCAGGCCCTCAGGCCAGAACTGCGGGTGCACGATCACGCCTTCGAAGTCCTCCTGGCCCTCGAAGTGCGGGTTGTGCGCGGCGGCATAGTCGTAGTAGCCGGTCGCGCCGAACAGCCAGTCGCAGGTGACCTCCCACTGCTTTCCGTCGCGCTCCAGCACGACGGTCCACTGCGCGGTCTCGCTGCAGAAGTCGGCCTCGATCACCTTGTGCTGCAGGTAGATCCGTCTGGCCAGGTCGTCCTCTTCGATGACCTCATGCAGGTATTCGAGAATCTCGTGCGCATCGGCGATGGCGTTGTCGCTGGTCCACGGCTTGAACTCGTAGCCGAAGGTGTGCAGGTCGGAGTCCGACCGGATGCCCGGGTACCGGAACAGATCCCAGGTGCCGCCGATCGCGTCACGGCTGTCCATGATGGCAAACGTGCGGCCGGGCTGCATGGCGACCAAGTAGTGGCCGAGGCCGATCCCGGATATTCCGGCGCCGACGATGAGCACGTCGACGTGCCCGGTGAATGACTTTTGCGGGCGGACCTGGTTGATCGTATCGACGGACATATGTACTCCCGACGCGTGCGAAGAATTAGAACACGATTAATGTTATATTTTACCGGACGGCTGTCAAGGGCCTTTTGTCACACGTAGAAGAAAAGAGGGAGCGATGACCGTCGCACCTGTTCAGCGGCGCGCGCCGGTACAAGCGCGCAGCCGGCAGACAGTCACCCGCATCCTCGACGCCGCCGCGGCGATCGCCGACGAACAGGGCGTCGAAGCGGCCACCACCCGCGCAATCGCCGATCGTGCCGGCGTCTCTTACCCCTCGCTGTACCGGTTCTTCGCCGACCGGGAGGCCATCCTCGGTGAACTGCTCGAGCGGCAGTGCGCCGACCTCGACGCCCGGTGCGTGGCTGCGGAGAAGACCTGGCGGGTCACCTCGGTCGCCGAGCTGCTCGACAACGAGATCGACCTGCACGTGCACTACTACGGCGAGCACCCGAGCACCGCGCGGATGTGGATGGGCGGGCGCACCTCGCCGGCGGTCACCGGCTATGTCCGGGCCCGCATGCAGACCCTGGCCGACCGGATGCACACGATCCTGGTCGACTCCGGACTGATCCCGGCTGCGACCGACCCGCGAACCATGCTGGTGGCCGTCGAAATGGCCGACCGCGTGCTGGAACTGTCTTATCGCGGCGGGAACGGTTTCGACGAGGAGATCCTCGCCATCGGTCGGCGCGCGCTCATTGCTTTCGGCGAAGAGCTTTCCCGGCCCGCCCCCTAGGCGGGCACTGGCTGGCGACCGCGGATCAGCTTGCCCGGCCGAGCGTCGGTGGGCACGCCGTTCTCGGCGATCACCTCGCCGGAGACGATCGTTGCCACATAGCCGTCGGCAGTCTGGTCGAGCCGGCGCCCGCCGGCGGGCAGGTCGTGGGTGATCACCGGCTTGTGCACCTGCAGCGCCGCATGGTCGATGACGTTGAGATCGGCTTTGTAGCCCACCGCGATGCGGCCCCGGTCGCCCAACCCGGCGATGCGGGCCGGCACCGAAGTGAGCTCGCGCACGGCCGCCGGCACCGTGAATCGCCCGGACTTGCGGTCGCGCGCCCAATGCGCCAGGAAGTACGTCGAATAGCTGGCGTCGCAGATCATCCCGTAGTGCGCGCCGCCGTCGCCGAGCCCGAGCACGACGTCGTCGCGGTGCAGCAGCTCGCCGACGGTGTCCAGCGAGTTGTTCTCCAGGTTGCTGGTGGCGACCAGCAGCATGGCGCGACCGTCGTCGTCGAGCAGCCGGTCGTAGGCCTCTTCCATCGGGTTCACCCCGCGGGCCCGGGCCCGGGCCCGGATGCTGGTCGACGGGTCGGGTTCGTAGTCGGGTGTGTCGCCCAGCGGGAAGATCCAGTCCCACATCTGCGTCACGATGAGGATCGGGTGCCCCACGCCGGGCTTGTCGGCCAGGATGCGGGCGCGGACCTCGGGTTTGCGCATCTCCGCCACGCGCTCGGCCAGCGGCAGCGCAGCGATCTCCTGGTAGCTGGGGTAGAGCACAAACGGGTTCGCGGAGAGTTGCAGCCCCATGATCAAGCCGATCGGCCGCGGGAGCAGCTGCGCGGTGACGTCGCCGCCGGCGGCATTGGATTTCTCGATCATGTTGATGGCGTCCGGCCAGGTCGGGTCGCCGGCGTTGGCGACGACGAGGGTGAAGGTGACCGGCAGCCCGACGTCCTCGGCGACGTCGAATACCGTTTGCAGCACGGATTGGTAGCCGCCGGCCGGAATGTCGGGCACGAATTGCAGCAGACCGCCGCCGCCGTCGACCACGCCTCGCGCGATCTCTTCGATCTCCTCGCGGGCGGCGTCGTAGCTCGGTATCGGTGAACCGCTCTCAGTCTTGTGGATGGTGAACCGCGACGTCGCGAAGCCCAGCGCGCCGGCCTGAATCGCCTCGGTGGCCAGCGCGCGCATCTTGGCCAGGTCGTCGGGGTTGGCGGGTTCGCGGTCGGCGCCGCGCTGACCCATCACATAGACGCGCAGCGGCGAATGCGGCAGGTAGGCGGCCACGTCGATATCGCGCTTGCCCGAGTCCAGCGCGTCCAGGTATTCCGGAAAGGTCTCCCAGGTCCACGGCAGGCCGTCGGTCATGACGACGCCAGGGATGTCCTCGACGCCGGCCATCACGTCGACGAGGACGTCGTGGTCTTCTTGGCGGCACGGCGCAAAGCCGACGCCGCAGTTGCCCATCACCACCGTCGTCACCCCGTGCGCCGACGACGGAGTCAGACGCTCCGACCAGATGGATTGGCCGTCGTAGTGGGTGTGCAGATCGACAAAGCCTGGGGTGACCAGCAGGCCCGTCGCGTCGATCTCCCGCTTCGCGCCGTCGCCATTCACAGAGCCGACAGCCGCTATGACGTCGTCGCGGACCGCGACGTCTCCGATGTACGGTTCACCGCCGAGGCCGTCGATGATGGTGCCGTTGCGGATGATGAGGTCGTAGGTCATCTAAATAGTCTCCTATTTCAGCCGATTTACCTGGTCAAACAGGTTCGGGGTGTCCAAAGGTGCCATGAAAGTAGCTCCAATGAGCTGGGAAAACGGATCGCCGTGTGTCCATTGGACACACTCACCTTGGCCCATGATCAGCGCCCACCATTGAAGGGTAGCCCCGCGAATGCCAGCTCGGAACCGTGGCCGCTGCAGGTGGAATGACACCAGTGTGATTCAGGCGTACTCTGGAAATCTTCGGCCGGTGCCGATCACCGGGTGGAGTACCAGGAAGAGCAAGACATGCAGATCGAGCAGTTGTTCGTGGAGACGTTAGTCGACATAGACCAGAGGCTGTCCAGCAATCCCAGCGAATACGACCTGATCAAGGTCGCCGGTTTGCTGCGGCCGATTTTGCTGGAGAAGCTTCTGGACGACGCGAGCGCGGCGGTATCCATGGATGTGAAGTTCCGCGTCGTGAAGGCGGGACCGCCACCAATCTCACCAGAGCTGCAGAAGGAACTGGATGCCCGCTGGGCGCAGATCCACGCCACCAACCCCGAGATCAAACGGGTGACCATCGCCGCCGCGATGCGGGCGGACCTGCTGAACGGTGAGCTGGGCCCGACGAGCCAATCGGGCGACCAGGTGGTCGAACTTGGGCGCAAGGATTTCCTGAACCACGCGGGCATCCTGACCTACAACGACTTCCAGTACACCGTGGAGCACATCCTGCGGGTAGCGGCTAACAGCTTGGGTGGAATCCACTGGGGTCCGGAGAACTGGGATGAGCGTTCCGAGGAGCTGCGGAAGTACATGGAGGGGTCGGTGTTGTTCGGCAGGCCGATGCCAGCCGCGATGATGGCCCTCATCGCACGGTGCACGTTGCGCACCTGCAAGCCGGTGGCCGACGAGCTGACGCGGCGCGGCCTCTACTCCCCTGCGTCTAGTGAGTGGGTCTGGTCAGCGGACGGCCATTGCAGTGTGAGACGCCCAGAGGCGTCCTGAGCGCCGCGCCGACATTTGGCACAACTGGCACAGCGCCCCCGCATAGCGAAAGCCCCCGTGCCTCGTCGTAATAACGGCGCCGGGGGTCGTTTTGATCAGTGGTAGGGAACGTCCACGCAGTACGCAACAAAGGCCGACGAGAAGATTCGGCTAGCCACATCGAGCGGGTAGCCACCGCTTCGCATGAGGTCGCGAACCACGTTGGCGGATTTTCGATGGCCGTCCGTGGGTTAGGTCGTGACTTACGTCCCTGGGGTGTCAAAGTCGTCGCTGATCGGCCACCCGGCTGCCTCAAGCCGACGCCTGACGCGATCTGCGTCGGCTGGTGTTGGCATTTCGTGGGTGATTTTGGAAATGGCGACGCGAATGTCAGTTCCGTCAATCGGCATGTGGCCGTCCGCTGCTAGCTCGCTGGCGAGTGCGACCACCTCGTCTCCGACAGCCTGCGCGGCAACAGCGCGAGCAACGGCACATAGTCGGTGGTCGGTACGCCATCTGGGTAGCCAGCACGCAGAAATCCGATCACCTTCGACAACATGCCCGAAAGTGTCATGTGAGACCTCGTTGCTTCGGTCGAGCCGACCCATGCCAGCCAAGTATCCGTCGGATCGCAATTTCGTGCTGGTCAGACGTTTGTAGCCGCAGCACGCTACGCCGAATCAAGCCCCAATGCTCAGAATCTCAAGCCGAAGCCTCAAGGCGTCCCGCATCCGATCAATCCTGCGAACGTCCCTCTCAAGTGCTCGGATAGTCCGTTGCGTACGGCGGCTAACTCTCGCGTCGTCGCCTATACGGTCCATCTTGGACACCTGCGCGGATAGACCGTCGATCCGCTGGTCCAGCTTCGCCCGATGACAGCCAAGCAGCTCGTCGAAGTAACGAGCCTGCTCGCGGTCAGCGGCGGACATCGGTCCGTGACGTCGGCTTCGCACGGCGACACGTTAACCAAAGGGAAACCGATGGTGAACCAATAAAACGATGGTGAGCAAAACTCAGCCTGGCAACCGTCGCGCCGACCATCCAAACCTAGCGCGATCACCACCTCTACGCCGATTGTCATCCCCAGGCAAGGGACATTTACGGCGCGTCCATCGACGGCCTTGCGGGTCCGCAACGGTCTAGGGTGGGGCGTGCGCACCGCCTTTCACGAACGACTTGAGGCGCTGACCGCCGCGCTAGGGGAGATGTGCGGACTGGCCGGGACCGCGATGGAACGCGCCACCCAAGCGTTGTTGCAGGCGGACCTGTTGCTTGCCGAGCAGGTAATCATCGAGCACGAACAGCTGGTCGCGATGGCAGCAGATGCCGAGGACGCCGCGTTTGTGCTCCTGGCGTTGCAGGCACCCGTCGCGGGCGACCTGCGTTCGGTCGTCGGCTCGCTACAGAATGTCGCCGACGCGGAGAGGATGGGCGCACTCGCGCTGCACGTCGCCAAGATTGCCCGACGCCGCCACCCCGGCCACGCGCTACCCGAGGAAGTGAAAGGCTACTTCGCCGAGATGGGCCGCATCGCGGTCGAACTCGGCAACAGCGCAAGGGATGTGGTGCTGTCAGGCGATCCCGAGAAGGCCGCAGAGATTGATCGCGAAGATGATGCGATGGACGATCTGCACCGTCATCTATTCAGTGTGCTGATGAACAGGGAGTGGAAGCACGCCGTCGCATCGGCTGTCGATGTCACGCTGTTGGGCAGGTTCTATGAGCGATTCGCCGACCATGCGGTCGAGATCGGTCGCCGCGTCGTCTTCCAGGTCACCGGACGGGTACCGGACGGGTAGCCAACGGCGAGGTGGTTCAGCGTCAATGTGCCGACGTACACAATCCGGCGATGGGACTTACGACTCCCCCACAACCTGCACTGCCACGTCGGCAATGGGGACGCCGATGCTCACCGCGATGTGTTCGCGAGCCGTCATCTCAGCTTCCTCGCGGCGACTGACCTTGGCCAGAACATCGATCTCGGGAATGCGAATCATCCACAGCGAGCCGTAGCGGGAGACGTCAATATCAAAGCAAACATTGTGGCTCGACCTCGATCGCTTGCGCGGAAAGAATCTGCGATCAAGCGCCTGGTGGAGGCAGTGCAGCCGGAACTGTTCCCTTCGCTTTTCCAAAAGTTGCCGACGCAGGCGCAGTATCTTCCGCTGTTCGCGGGTCTGCGCTAGCGCCACACAACAGTTACGTATCTCATCCTCAACGTGTGCCCGCTGCTCACCCAGTAGCGCCTTGTAGTACTCAGCTTGACGCAACTCCGCAACCGGCACCATCGCAACGACTTGGGCAGTACCTCTCCCCACCTGCACGACGTTATCGGAGATGAACCCCACCATGACTTGGGGTTGACCGAATGAGGACGACTACCGCGCCAGCACATCTATGAGCGACTGCGCCCAGCCCGGATTGTTCGAAACTTTAGTTGTGAGACGAGCGCGGCGAGTATTCACAGAGCCAAATGAAGTGCCACGTCGCGCTGTCTCAGAAGTAGCCTCAAAAGAGTTGTCGCATAACTTGTAGTTCTGCGATTTTTGAGACATACTCTTCGCATGACCGCAACCCCCGTCCCCACAGGTGTTCAACTCGGCTACGCGAGGGTGAGCACCGGCCATCAGTCGCTCGACCAACAACTTGATGCGCTCACCGCAGCCGGTGTGGCCCCGAAGCGGGTCTACCGCGACAAGCTGTCCGGCACTTCGACCCGTGAGCAGCGGCCCGGCCTGGCCGCGGTACTTGATTACGCCCGGCCTGGCGATGCCATCGTCGTCGTCGGCATCGACCGTTTGGGCCGCAACGCCGCCGAAGTCATGACGACGATTCGTGAGCTGCGCGACCGAGAGATTGTGTTGCGCTCGCTGCGCGAAGGCATCGACACCTCAAACGCCACTGGCCGTATGGTCGCGGGCGTGCTGGCCAGCCTTGCCGAACTTGAACTTGAACTCGGCCGCGAACGGCGTAGTGCGGCGCGGGAAGCGCGTCGGGCACGCGGCCAGCACATCGGACGACCCAAGGCGCTCGATGTGAAGAAAGCCGGTCTGGCGCAGCGGATGCACGCTAATGGCGAATCGGCGAGCACGATTGCCAACACCCTCGGCGTGAGCCGGGCGACGGTGTACCGGGTCTTGGCCGAACAGACTGCTGAAGGCGATTGAGAACATGTTGCGCCGCCCTGGCGTTGGACACGCGACTGGCGCAACTCAACCAAGCTGTTCGAGTTCTGTTCGGGCCTGGTCGATTTGGTCGTATGCGTAGGTCGCCATCTCGGCGGTGGTCATCATCTCACCCTTGCGGGCGAGGCATTCGTAGGTCTGGTCGCCGAGGACTTCGCTGAGGTGGGTGATCGCGGTGCTGAACTCTGGCATGGCGGAAGCGACAGGGAAGGTGGCGGCAAACCCGGCGATGGTGGCCGCTGGCTCGTATCGTCCGAGCCGGTCGAAAACCACGGCAAGCAACATTAGCGGGGCGCGGATCATATAGGTGTTGCCCGAGTCGTGATAGTTGCCGATCGCCACGGTGACGTAATTGAAGAGGGCCAGCGGCTCACCACCATGTCGCGCCTCAACTACGCACAGGTTGGTCGCCAGGTGTGACACCATGGCGCGGTTTCCGCTCTCTTGGGCGATCACCAGGCCACGGCGCAGGGCAGCGAGCGAGCGGACAAGGTCGGTGTCGTGCACGGCCCAGCCGTAGCCCTGAAGCGCATATGCAAGCACAGACGGGTTGCCGGTCGCTTCAGCGGCATCGATCAAACCGTTCGCGGCCGTCATCGCCTCGTCAAAGCAACCAGCAGCATTCAGTCCCATGACAAGTGACGCCGTGGTGTACGGGTGGGTATCCAGACCGTGCGCCAGTTGAGCGCGACACAACCGAACCCACCGTTCCGGCTGGCCGACAGCAACATAGGCAGCGCCAACGATTCCTCCGGTGCCCCACGGGACGTGGTAACTTCCACCGCTGATCGCCCTCTGGGCGGCCTCGGTGTAGCGAATAGCCGGATCGATCCGTCCGGCCATGTAGCAGTTCGACGCCATGACATACAGGGCTGCTAGCCGGGGATGGTTGGCAGCTCGGGCTGGCTCGACAAGCTCTTCGGCCCACGCGATCGGTTCGTAATTCTCTATCAGATAGGCCACCCACGCCGCGTAGGTGGCGATGGTGGCGGCCACGTCGAGGTCGCCATGGTTGGCGGCCCACCGAAACGCGGTGCGCAGATTGGCCAGCTCGACAGTGAACCAGTCGTAAGCCTCGCGTTGACGGGGGCTGTCCCACAGGGCCAGGATGTCGGCTTCGCGTCCGGCGAAGTACCGCGAGTGGGCGGTCCGCGCCTCGTCCGCCACACCGCTGGCGACGAGTTGCTCCTCGGCGAACTGGCGGATCGTCTCCAGCATTGAAAACCGGGTCCGCCCCGAAGACCTGTCGGCGACCAGCAGCGACTTGCGCACCAGCGCATCCAGCAGATCCAGGGTGGCGAAGTCATCATCGGAACCCGCCACGGCGCAGGCACTTTCGAGGTCGAATCCCCCGGCGAACACCGAACACCGCTCCAGCAGCGGTTTCTCCGCGTCATCGAGCAGGTCGTAGGACCACGCGACGGCGTGGCGCAGCGTTTGGTGGCGTGACAGGCCGCGCCGGGAGCCGACCAGCAGCCGCAACCGGTGATCGAGCCGATCACGCACCTCGCTGGCGGTCATCGATGCCATCCGCGAGGCCGCCAGCTCGATGGCTAACGGGATGCCGTCGAGTCTGCGGCAGATTTCCACCACAGCGTCCGCCTCGCCGGGCTGGGCCAGCGAGAAGTCCGACACCACACTTTGGGCACGGTCAACGAAAAGGTTCACGGCGGCGGATTCGGTTCCGGAGTTGACGTCGAGCGACGGGACACGCCACAACTGTTCTTCGCTGACCCCCAATCCTTCGCGGCTGGTCGCCAGAATCTTGACGGTCGCCGAGGCGGCCAGGATCGCCTCGACCAGATCCGCGACACTGTCGACAACGTGCTCGCAGTTGTCGAACACCAGCAGCCGCGACCGGCCCTCCAGCGCGGCGGCCACCGACTCGCTCACGCTCTTCCCGGGCTGTTGGGTGATGCCCAACACCGCCGCGACGGCGTCGGGTACCGCCGCGGGGTCGGTGACTGCGGCCAGCTCGAAAAACCAGACCCCGTCCGGGAATTCATCGCCCAGCCGCGCCGCGACCTCCACCGCCAGTCGGGTCTTGCCGACCCCACCCACCCCGGTCAGCGTGACCAACCGATGAGCCTTCACCGCGGCCTGCAGCTCGGCGACCTCCGACTCACGCCCGATGAAGCTGGTGGTCGCAGCCCGCAGGTTCCCCGGACTCGCATCCAGCGCCCGCAACGGCGGAAACTCCGTGTGCAGGCCCGCCGCTCGGACCTGGAACACCCCCACCGCGGTGGGCAGATCCCGCAACCGCCGCGGCCCCAAATCCACCAGATCAACTCCGCTGAGCAGACCCGCGGTCGACTCGGCCAACAGGATCTGCCCGCCGTGCCCGGCGGCCATCACCCGCGCCGCGCGATTGAGCACCGCACCGAAGTAATCGCCCTCCCGCAACTCGGCCTCGCCGGTTGCCAATCCCATTCGCACCGGCAATCCCAGCGCCCGCTGCGCGGCGACGGCGGCATCCACCGCCGAGCGCGGCGAGGCGAACGCGGCACACACACCATCGCCGGTGTGCTTGAACAACCAGCCCCCGTGCGTCTCGATCGCGGTGCGCAACACCGTGTCGTGGGCGGCTAGCGCCGCCCGCATTCCATCCGCGTCTTTCTCCCACCGACGGGTCGAACCCTCGACGTCGGTGAACAGAAACGTCACCACCCCCGAAGGAGCAGCCGCCGCAGCAGCGGACACCCCCGCAGAATCTCACAACCGACACGCTCCCACCTCGGACATCGGCGGAATCCGCCCCCAGAGACCGGCAGGGGAGGCCGGCGCGGCGCGCTACCCGTTGAGCGGATCGCAGCGGCGATATGGCACATGCTGGCTGGCCAGCGGTGACACGATAGTGACGTGAGCGATGCTCATGACGGTAGTGCGGCAATATCCACGGCGACGACATGACTGCCGCAGGTTTGGCGTGCGGGTCGTGTGGTACGGAGCTGCCGCCGGACTCACGGTTCTGCAACAAGTGCGGCTCGCCCGTTGCCGAGCCGGGCACACACGCCGAGTACAAGCAGGTCACGGTGCTGTTCGCCGATGTTGTTCACTCAATGGACATCGCCGCGGCGGTCGGTGCCGAGCGGCTGCGTGAGATCATGACCGACCTGATCGACCGTGCTTCGGCCGTAGTACAGCGTTACGGCGGCACGGTGGACAAGTTCACCGGTGACGGGATCATGGCGGTGTTCGGTGCGCCAGTGGCGTTGGAAGACCACGCTATTCGTGCCTGTCTGGCGGCCTTGGGCCTTCAGGAGGAGACGAAGCGGCTAGCCGTCAACGTCCGTGAGCGCGACGATGTGGACTTGCAGTTGCGCGTGGGACTTAACTCCGGTCAGGTAATCGCTGGTGAAATCGGTTCGGGTCCTTTCGGTTATACCGCTGTGGGTGAGCAGGTTGGTTTGGCGCAGCGGATGGAATCGGTCGCACCACCGGGCGCGGTGATGCTCAGCGAATCCACCGCGCGGCTGGTCGAGGGTGCGGCGACTCTCGGCGAATCTGAGCTGGTTCAGATCAAGGGTGCCGACGCGCCGTTACCCGCCCATCGGTTGCTGGCCATGGGCGAAGGGCATCGCGCCGGCGGGCGTGCGGAGTCGACGCTGGTGGGTCGACGGTGGGAGATGTCGGCCGTGGAAGCCTTGCTGGACCGCGCCATCGATGGCCATGGCGCGGTGGTCGGCGTGGTGGGCTCACCGGGCATCGGCAAGAGCCGCCTGGTGCGCGAGGTCACCGCAATGGCAGCGGCCACGGGTATCGAGGTGTTCACTGCCTTCTGCGAATCGCACGCCAGTGACATCCCGTTTTACGCCGTTTCGCGGTTGCTGCGTGCCGCCGCCAGGGTGGCTGATCTGGACGCCTCGGCTGCCCGCGCGGTGGTGCGGGCCGAAGTCCCCGATGCCGACCCCGAGGACGTGTTGCTCTTCGATGACCTGGTGGGCATCGCTGATCCCGAGGTGGAGCTGCCCAAGATCGACCCGGATGCGCGGCGGCGGCGGTTGACGGCACTGGTCAATGCGACGTCGCTGGCCCGAAAAGCCCCGTTGGTCTACGTCATTGAGGACCTGCACTGGATCGATGAGGTCAGCGAGTCGATGCTGGCCGAGTTCCTCACGGTGATCCCGCAGACGCACTCACTGGTGCTGATCAGCTACCGCCCCGAATATCGAGGCGCGTTGAGCCGGGTGCCCGGTGCGCCGAGCATCGCCCTGGCGCCGCTGAGCGATTCAGAGACCGCAGCGTTGGTCTCGGGGCTGCTCGGGGCGCACCCCTCGGTCGCTGGGTTGGCCACCATGATCGCCGAAAGGGCCGCGGGTAATCCATTTTTCGCCGAGGAGATAGTCCGTGAGCTGGCCGAGCGTGGTGTGCTGCGCGGCAACCGCGGTACCTACATGTCGATGGCCGATGTGGCTGAGGTCAGCATGCCCGCCACTGTGCAGGCCACCATCGCCGCGCGCATCGACCGCCTCGACCCGACAGCCAAGCGCACGTTAAGCGCGGCGGCAGTGGTTGGCTCGCGGTTCAGCCAGGGCGTGCTGGAAACGCTGGGCATTGATCCTGTCCTTGAGGACCTGGTGGCAACCGAGCTCATTGATCAGGTGAGGTTCACCGGGCAACCCGAGTTTGTGTTTCACCATCCGCTGATCCGCACGGTGGCCTACGAGTCGCAGCTCAAGTCGGATCGCGCCGAGCTGCACCGGCGTGTGGCGGCCGCGATCGAATCACGTGACCCGGCAGAGGTCGAGGAGAATGCTGCGCTGATTGCCGAACATCTGCAGGCCGCCGGTGACTTGCACGCCGCCTACGGCTGGCACATGCGCGCCGCAACGTGGGCGACCAACCGCGATATCGCCGCGGCGCGACTGAGTTGGGAGCGCGCCCAACAGATCGCCGACGCACTACCCGCCGAGGACCCAAACCGGGCAGCAATGTGCATCGCTCCGCGCACCATGTTGTGCGGAATCGCCTTTCGAGTCCAGGAACATGTGGCCGGGGCCCGCTTTGAGGAATTGCGGGAGTTGTGCACCGCCGTCGGGGACAAGGCGTCACTGGCCATCGCGATGGCGGGGCTGGTGATGGATCACGCGTATCGGGACCGGATGCGCGAGGCGTCGCAGCTGGCATCGGAAGCCTGGACCCTCGCCGAGTCCATCGGCGATCCAACCTTGACGGTGGGCCTGTCCCTGCCGGTGATCTACGCCAAGCTTGAGAGCGCCGAGTATTCTGACGTGCTGCGCTGGTCACAGCGGGTCATCGACCTGGCCGACGGTGACCCCTCCAAAGGCGACTTCCTTTTCGGGTCTCCGCTAGCACTCGCCTTTGCGAGCCGGGGTAATGCCCGTTATTGCCTGGGTCGTCCCGGATGGGCAGACGACCTGCGGCACGGCCTGGCCATGGCCCGCACCGCCGACCCCATGTCCTACGCCACGGTCATCACCTACGTCTACGTCGCGGGGATACCGATGGGCGTGCTGAGGCCCGACGATCGCGCGATGCGCGAGAGCCAGGATGCCCTACGGATTGCCGAACAATCCGGTGATGACCTCGCGTTAGCCATCGGCCGGATGACGCTGGGCGTTGCGCTGGTGCAGCGCCCAACGGACGCGGAGCGTGACCGCGGACAAAAACTGCTGGCCGAGGTCAGCGACGTGCTCCTACGCCAGGGGTATCTCCTGGGCCTTTTACCGATCGTCAACGTGTGCGTGGCGCGTGAGAGGGCCCGGCGTGGAGATCACGACGACGCCCTACCGCTCATCCGCGCCACCGTCGACCATCTGTTCCGCGAGGGACGGCTGTTGACGTGGGGCGTTCCAGCAACGGGTGTTCTGGTGGAGACGCTGCTTGATCGCGGGACCGACGGTGACGTGGCCGAAGCCCAGGCCGCGATCGAGCGGTTAGCGGCCGCGCCCGCCGATGAGGGTCTGGTTGTGCGCGACATCTGGCTGTTGCGGCTGCGAGCTCTACTGGCGCGGGCACGTGGTGACGAAGCCGCCTACCGCGACTTCAGGGATCGCTACCGCGACATGACGAAAACGCTTGGCTTCGAGGGGCATATCGAGTGGGCCGAGGCGATGCCATGACCGCGGTGGTCCTGTATCCCTCGAATGCGTAAGCCGGTTGCGAACCGACCTCCATTGACGGCGAGCTAATGAGCAAGGAGCAGTAACCCGAAGCGATACGTGTATCGCTAGCCGTGCCAGTTGTGCCACACATCCGAAGTGGCACAGCGGCAGGGTAAGGGTCGGCACGTCCATCTCGCTCAGGATCGTGTATCGACGTGGCGGCTACGCCGAGCCTCCGGCAGCAAATCTTCCTGTGCCCCAAGGCTTCTCCGATCCTTCACAATGGCTCGCTCGCCAGGGGGTCACCCCCTTGGGCGACCATGGGCGGACACCCCGAGCAAATCGGCGTCTCTCTCCCCGGCGAAAATCCGGTCGACCATGCAAATGCAAATTCACTGATAGACTGGAGATGCCCAGGTCAGAGGGGTGACGGGGTCGCATTCGGCCCGCACGACCGTGGGGTTGTCCAGCGGTACGCGGAACATGTGCCCCTCGCTGGTCCGAATCAGGGCTTCGTTGCCGCTGGTGTACCGGATGAACCAGCCGTGCACCCGGATGCCAAAGCGGGTCAGCCATGTCACGCAATCGCCGTGGCCGAGTTGGTCTGTCACTATCATTTGTGCGTCCTCTCTAGACAGCTTTCAGCGTGCCGCGAGCGCACTGCCATATCGACGCGTGACACCGCCAACTACTGCCACGAAAAGAATGACCCGGTAGTTCATTGGGCTATTCCGTACTTAGCCTGTCGAAGGAGAATCATGGCTCTATGCAAGGAAGGTTGCGGGCGGATCACCCGCTCACGCGGCTGGTGCAGCTCGCACTATCGCCTCTGGCGGGCTGGCAAGCCGCTCGACACCCCGATTCGGGGCTACCAGCGATACGAAGAAGGCCCAGACGGGAAGGTCATCTTCGTCCAGGCCCCTACGCCGTCTCCCAAGCGCAAGCGTAAGAAGCCGTTTGAGGCGGAACTCGCTCTACTACGCGAGCTCGGCCTCCGTTAGACCGCCCGTTGTGCCAGTTGTGCCACAACTCCCGATGCGGCACAACTGCCACAGGCGTATCTCAGCCCCTGTATTTCGCAGCTGCTTCTCAAAGCAAACGCGAACACGTACAACGTGTTTCGAGAACGGTGGATTCTCTTGTCAGCTCACACAACAAAGCCTGACGGTGCGGTCACGCCCGAGTTCTCTTGATCGCGTCCCTGTCTCGGTGTCTCATCTTCTGCGGCCGTCTGTATCGGCTCAATTGCCTGCCCGCCCACACCCCTAAAGGGGTGTGTGTCGGGGCAGTCAACGGGTGGTTGGGCAGCGTGTGATGGAAAGCGTGGTTGACCTGCGGAAATAGCCTACTCATCGGAAAGTGCCGGGATGTCCGGGTGGCCATTGAGTTTGGAAACATGCTCTGACCTGGGCGGGCAGTTATGCGGCATTTCGGGCAGTTCCAGTCTGGGCAGCTTTGCGTTGGCGGAGAGCTTTTTCGAGGACAGACTTCGGCCAGTGCCTGTTATGGACTGCCAACTCACGCTCCGCTGCCGGTCGACCGCCCGTGAATCCAATGCTGTCAAGAAAGGTGATGCACTCTCGGACGGGGTCCA